>Ga0209373_10004118_pt1 | contig 12796 bp, 9 predicted proteins | sample Higcelweek5metaG_FD_187173 | JGI IMG/M metagenome (GOLD analysis project Ga0209373, IMG submission 187173) | Freshwater pond sediment microbial communities from the University of Edinburgh, under environmental carbon perturbations - High... | ecosystem: Environmental > Aquatic > Freshwater >... | reverse complement strand
ATCTCATTCTCAGGCGGAGCCGATGCTTTTAACATATCCGACCTTCTGGCATGCGGGTTTAAGACAGTCACAGTCTGTACTGATCTTTTAAAACCCGGCGGATACATGAGAGTGAACCAGTACTTCAGTGAGATTGAGAAAAGAAATTTCAAGCCGGCTCTTCTTTCCGGCAGTGAGGTGCTGTCAAACCTCAGCCGCTATGCCTCAGAAGTCTTGCACTCGGACGCTTACCGGAGGGATTACATAAGGACTCCCGATATAAAGACAAAGCGTGAACTGGGGATATTTGACTGTATCTCGGCCCCCTGCCGTGATACATGCGCCACCAACCAGGATGTGCCTGACTACCTCTGGTTTACTGCTGCCGGCCGGTTCGATAAAGCATATGAAACGATACTGAAAACCAATCCTTTCCCCTCTGTCACAGGAATGGTTTGTGACCATCTCTGCCAGGGCAAATGCACACGCGTTAACTATGATATTCCCGTACAGATCCGCGAGGTGAAGCGTTTTATCTCGGAGCAGGAAGAGTTTAAGCTTAACCGGGCAAATGAAAACGGTCTGAAAGCTGCAGTCATCGGCGCCGGACCTTCCGGGCTCTCCTGTGCATATTACCTTCGGCTGGCGGGATTTGCTGTCGACGTTTTTGAGGCACGGGAGAGGGCCGGGGGTATGCTGCAGTTCGCCATCCCGGGCTTCAGGCTGACTGATGATGCCGTGGACAGGGATATAAGACTGATTACGGACCTCGGTGTTAACATACGGTACAACAGCACGATTGACAGTGATGCATTTGAGGCACTTAAAAAGGACTATCAATATATATTTGCCGGACCCGGCGCACAGCTTTCAACACCCTTTGAAATTGAGGGCTCCAACGTCGCCGGGGTTCTTGAGCCCCTTAAGTTCCTGTTTGATGCAAGGCAGTCAAAGAGAACAGAGATCGGCAGGAATGTGGTTATAATCGGCGGCGGAAACACCGCAATGGATGCTGCCCGTACTGCCTGGCGCCTGGCCGGTAAAAACGGCAGGGTGACAGTAATCTACCGCCGTACCCTGAACGAGATGCCAGCTGACCAGGGTGAGATAAAAGCGGTGCTGGACGAGGGAGTAGAGATAATCGAACTTGCAGCCCCAGAAAAAGTACTTGAAAAAAACGGCAGGGTACACGCAGTACAATGCTGCAGGATGGAGCTGAAAGGAGTTGACAGTAAGGGCAGACCAATGCCTGTAAAAATAAAGGGCTCTGAGTTTGAAATACAATGCGACACTGTCATTCCGGCAATAGGCCAGCAGACTGATATCGCCTTTGCTACTGCCGCAGATCTTACTGCCGACCGGAACTCATACAGGACAAAACTGGAGAAAGTATATACAGGCGGCGATGCCATGCGTGGCGCTTCAACAGCCATCAATGCTATCGGTGACGGCCGGAAGGCCGCCGCCGGAATTATTGAGGACGCCGGAATAAAATCCGGCATCGAGAAACCCGACGGAAGGAAGAATATGTCCAAAAGGGATCTGATGATTAAAAAGGCTATCCGCAGGCCGGGACAACAGATCCCTGAGAAACAGCTGAACCATCTCAGGAACTTCAATCCGGTAAGTGAGATAATGGGCAGGGAAGCCGCAATGAATGAAGCTGACAGGTGTCTGTGGTGCGATGAGATATGCAATATCTGCACCACAGTGTGCCCCAACTTCGCAAACCACGGATATGAGATAACCCCTGTCAGATATAACCTTCAGAAGGCAGCAATATCAGAGACCGGAACCGTGGAGATAAAGGAGGACAGGGTCTTCGTGGCCGGACAGAAATACCAGATACTGAATATCGCCAATTTCTGCAACGAATGCGGTAACTGCACCACTTTCTGCCCTTCGGCAGGCGCACCTTACAAGGATAAACCAAGGTTTTACCTGACGGTTTCTTCTTTCAACGAAGCAGAAGAAGGCTACTACTTTGCGAATCTTAAAGACCGAAAAAATCTGATTTTCAAACATAAAGATCATATCACAACACTAACAGAACTGCCCGGTGAATATATTTATGAAAATGACTATGTAATCGGAAGGTTTTCTAAGGAAGGATTCAGGCTCCTGGAGGCTGAATTCAAAACACCCTGTGTCAGGGAAGCTCATTTTATGAAGGCGGCAGAGATGAGTGTCATGCTGAAAGGAGCGGAAGACCTGTTATTTGAATGAGACGGCAAAACGCATAAATAGACCCATAATGGTTAACTTGCAGTATAGTTTTTTCTGAAATACTCAACTTATATGATAGAGCCCGTTGACAAGGTCACAAATGACAAAGCACTGCAGAATGCCGTAGACTGTTTCAGGGAAAGAGGTATAATTCTGCCGACCTTTGAGCAGCAGAAGAACCCTGATCTAATCCCTGAAAAAATCAAATCGAGGCTAAAAAAGATCGGGCTCTGGGATGTCAATCCGCTGAACCTGTTCCGTATTACATGGAAAAACGAACCGGCAGAAGCAGGCGGGCTGTACGGGGGAGTGAACTTCGTTGAGCTGCCGCAGGCACTCACCGGCGTCGATGCGCGTATCATACTTCTCACAGGCAAATGGTTTCCTACTGGCGCTCATAAGGTGGGGGCCGCATACGGATGCCTTGCTCCAAAAATTATTACCGGAGGATTTGATCCCACCTACCATAAGGCAGTATGGCCCTCGACAGGCAACTATTGCAGGGGCGGGGCCTTCGACTCGAGGTTGATGGGCACCGAATCGGTAGCCATTCTGCCCGAAGGCATGAGCAAAGAGCGCTTCACATGGCTGCGCGATGTCATCGGCTCAGAGGTGATTGCAACTCCGGGCTCTGAGTCGAATGTCAAGGAGATATACGACAAATGCTGGGAGATACGAAGGACGAGGCCCGAGTGCATAATATTCAACCAGTTTGACGAGTTCGGCAATCCCGCCTGGCATTATAATGTAACAGGCAATGCAGTGGAGGAAGTCTTTGACAGTGTCAGAGGTCCTGAAAGCCGTCTTGCAGCCTACATCTCCGCCACCGGGTCAGCCGGAACAATCGCCGCAGGAGACTGGCTCAGAACAGTGGCGCCACATTTATGGGTTGTAGCATCGGAAGCATTGCAGTGCCCAACCCTCCTGAGGAACGGTTTCGGAAGCCACAGGATCGAAGGCATAGGCGATAAACACGTTCCATGGGTGCACAACGTCAGAAACACCGATGTTGTCACCGCCATCGACGATGAAGACTGTATGAGGATATTCAGACTCTTCAATGAGAAAAAAGGTCATGAGTACCTGAAGTCGGCAGGCATAGACGGTAAAATCATAAGCGATCTTCACCTCATAGGCATTTCGGGCATCAGCAACATGATCTCAGCAATTAAGACTGCGAAGTATTTCGAGATGACCGGCGATGATATCATAATCTCAATTGCAACAGACTCTGCCGATATGTACAAATCGCGTCTCGGTGAGCTTTCTGCAGAAAGGGGAGAATATACGGATATACAGGCTGTAAAGGATTTTGAAAAGTGCATTTTGGGCGTCGGCACCGATAGCATGAAGGAACTGGGCTACAATGACAGAAAGGCTATCCACAACCTTAAATACTACACCTGGGTAGAGCAGCAGGGTAAAGATGTTGAAGATCTGAACCAGCTCTGGTCAGACGAAAAAATATGGAACAGGATGTTCAACCAGGTTGAGCGCTGGGATATGCTCATAAATGAATTTAACGAAAGGACAGGCTTACTGAAGGACCTGTAGTCCCCGAAGAGGCCGTTTCCAACAGGAGTCATACAATGAACCGGAACAGGTTTATATATAAATGCACTGACTGTGGCAGAGAGTACAATGGCGGAGAGAAAATGTACCTGTGCCCTTCCTGCAGTGAAGCCAATACAGCTTCTGAACCTCCGGCAGGCGTTCTGAATATCCTGTATGACTACCCCGGAGTGCGAAAAAAATATCCCGGCTTTGACGGTCTTAAGAAAAGCGGCTTCATTGATCTCCTTCCTATTGCTTCTGTTGACAGCCTCCCTCCCCTGCGCGTGGGCCACACACCACTGTATACTTTAAATTCTGTTGGCGGTGAGAAAGCGGACTTCATTCTGCATCTGAAGGACGACTCGCAGAACCCCACCTGGTCATTCAAAGACAGGGCCTCGGCACTGGTGTCGGCGTACGCCAGGGAAAACGGGTTGGAAACAATAGTTACTGCCTCTACGGGTAATGCCGGATCTTCCCTTGCGGGAATATGCGCTTCACAGGGCCAGAGAGCAGTCGTTATTGTGCCTGAAAAAGCCCCTCTGGCAAAGCTGACACAGATAATAATGTACGGAGCAACCCTGGTGCCCGTCAGGGGCACCTATGACGAGGCCTTTGATCTGAGCATAAGGGCGTCATCGGAGTTCGGATGGTACAACCGCAATACAGCCTACAATCCGCTTACAATAGAGGGGAAAAAAACCGTTTCCTTCGAACTGTATGACCAGCTGAAATATGCGGTTCCCGACAGAATTTTCGTGCCTGTGGGAGACGGGGTGATAATCTCAGCGATCTACAAGGGGTTCGAGGATCTCCTCATGTTGAACATAATTGACCGAATGCCGGTCATAGTTGCGGTACAGTCGGAGAAAAGTGATAACCTCGTCAGGAATCTTCCGTTGAAGAATTTCTCTGTAATTTCTTCCTCAACGCTGGCAGACTCAATTTCAGTTGATATTCCGAGGAACTTTCTGATGACACGCCGGTATATTCAGAAATACGGAGGCGAAACTGTCACGGTAACAGACGAAGAGATACTCGGGGCATCATCGTTACTGTCACGGACTACCGGCCTGTTTGCCGAGCCCGCCGCCAGTGCCGCATTTGCAGGGTTGCTCTCATACCGCCGCGACAACAGGATCCGGAAGAACAGTGACAATGTTGTGATGCTTACGGGCAGTGGACTGAAAGACCTGAAGGCAGTGTCAGGCATCATCAGGATGCCTGAGCCAATCCACGCCTCGATTGATGAGCTCAAGCACCTCTTTCAATGATTAATTACACTCTCAACGGCATCAGGAGAACCTTTTCAGGCGGCGGGGAGGAATCGCTTTTAACGCACCTGAGGCTGGAGAACGGCATCACTTCGGCTAAAGACGGATGCTCCGGACAGGGTGTTTGCGGAGCCTGCACAGTTGAGATTAACGGTATTGCAAAGCTGGCCTGCAGGACTAAGATGAAAGACCTGGAAGGAGCAGTAATTCTTACCACTGAAGGATTACCTGAAGATTTCAGAAAGATTATTGCTTCTAATTTCGCTGCAAAAGGTGCGGTACAATGCGGTTTCTGTTCCCCGGGAATGATAATGAGGGCAAAGTACCTTTACAGCATAAACAGAAACCCTACCCGCGAGGATATCATAAAGGCAATTAACCCGAACCTGTGCAGATGTACGGGTTATGTCAAGATAATAGATGCAATAACAGCTACTTTTAATGAACTGAACGGAGAGGCAACTGTTGCCGGGGAGGTTTCAGCACTCGTCGGCGCCCGTTACCCGAAATACCAGGCGCAGGAGACAGCTCTCGGCGACAGGGACTTCGTCGATGACATGCAATTTAAAGGTATGCTCCATGGAGCGCTGAGGTTCAGCGATCACCCCAGAGCGGAGGTTGTCAGGATTGACTTCGCTGAAGCCGTTAAAGCAGAAGGTGTAATACGGATTTTTACTGCAAAAGACATCCCCGGAGCTCACAAAACAGGACTGATCTTCCGCGACTGGCCTCTGATGATTGACGAGGGTGAGACAACAAACTGCATAGGCGACGTGCTGGCAGGGGTTGTGGCTGTGACCGAGTCATTAGCCCGGGAAGCTGCCAGACTTATAAAAATTGAATATGAGGTTCACACTCCGGTCACTGAAATGATTGAAGCCGTGAAACCTGACAGCACACAGGTACATCATGGCAGGTCAAATGTGCTGGAGACCTGCAGCATAAAATTCGGAGATGTTGATTTAGCATTAAAGAGTGCAGCGTATGTCTCATCAGGCATTTATGAGACCCAGCGCATTGAGCACGCTTTCCTGGAAACGGAGACGGCCATAGCTCTTCCTGATGATGACGGTATCAGGCTTTACAGCCAGGGACAGGGTGCTTACGCTGACAGAAAAGCGGTTGCAGAGATACTGGGTCTTGATGAGGAAAAAGTAAGGGTGGTGCAGGTACAGAACGGAGGTGGATTCGGAGGCAAGGAGGATATTACCGTTCAGGGCCATGCATCGATGTTTGCATACCTGCTCAAACAACCCGTCAGGGTTCATCTGAACAGGGATGAGTCCGTAATAATGCATCCCAAACGCCACCCGGTAAGGATGGAGATAAGTATCGGATGCGACCGTGCCGGAAAACTTACGGCGCTAAGACTAAATGCGGTGGGTGACACCGGTGCCTATGCCTCAGTAGGCACAAAGGTGATGGAAAGGGTGGTTGGCCATGCCACCGGGGCATATGTCATTCCGGCCGTGGATATCAGGTCAGTAACGGTCTATACGAATAACATACCCTCCGGGGCGATGCGGGGCTTCGGTGTCCCTCAGATAGTTTTCGCCGTCGAGGGCTGCATCGATGAACTGTGCAAACAAGGAGACTTCGACCGATGGCAGTTACGCTATGACAACGCCCTTGAAGAGGGCTGTAAAACAGCAACAGGACAGTTACTTAGAGGTGTGGGCCTGAAGAAAACCCTCCTGGCAGTCAGGGATGCATTCCGGGGGGCTGAAATTGCCGGCATAGCCTGCGGCATCAAGAACACCGGTGTGGGCAATGGCATGACTGATGACAGCGAAGTGTCAATAGAAATCGTCTCGGGAAATAAGGTTGTGGTTAACCACGGCTGGAGCGAGATGGGCCAGGGCATCCATACGATGGCGGTACAGATACTACACCAGGAGACAGGCATTGATCCCGGTATCATAGAGGTCAGGGTTGAGACTGAAGCCGGACTGCCAACAGGAATGACAACATCATCAAGGGCAACGGCGCTGATGGGAAATGCAATTATCGATGCCTCGGAAAGGCTGAAGGAAGATCTCGGGCAGGGTACACTTGAACAGCTTGCAGGAAGAATCTATAAGGGGAAGTATGTCTGCGACTGGACATCTAAACCCGGTGCAGACACTGAGGCACCAATCATCCATTTTGCATACGGTTACGCAACCCAGGTGGCTATTCTTGATGAAAACGGCGAACTGAAAAAGATAATTGCCGCGCATGACGCGGGTAAAATTATGAACCATACTCTTTTCGAGGGGCAGATCGAAGGCGCAGTCCACATGGGAATAGGGTATGCGCTGACGGAAGACCTTCCTATGAAAGAGGGCAGGCCTGTGAGCCTGAAATTTAATGATCTTGGCATAATAAGAGCCTCAGGAATGCCGTTGATTGAGGTAATAGGGGTTGAGGAACCTGACCAGGTTGGGCCTTACGGTGCCAAGGGTATCGGTGAGATAGGCATGGTGCCCACCGCCGCTGCGATAGCCAATGCTCTCTGTTCCCGCGACGGTATCCGGAGAACAAAACTTCCCATGAAAAGGAAAAAGCAGGATCACTAAAACATTAATCACGATGTCAGTACTACTGAAGAACGCAACGTATATCGACTGGAAAACCCTGGAATTCAGCGTGCAGGATATCCTGGCAGAAGAGAACAGGAATTCAATCACTTTACCGGGTGACCCCGGAGAGGTGATCCGAAAGCAAAAGCCCGAGGTGATAGACTGCAGCGGCAAAATTGTCACAAAGTCCTTCGCTGTGGGTCATCACCATGCCTACTCGGCCCTGGCAAGGGGAATGGGAGCACCTAAAAGGAGTCCGGAAAATTTCCTGGAGATCCTCAAATATGTCTGGTGGACCCTCGACAAATGCCTCGATCCTGAGATGATCGAAGCAAGTGCTCTGGTGACGGCTATCGCCTGTGCAAAGGCAGGCTCGACATTTGTTATCGACCACCACTCCTCCCCTTTTGCGGTAAAAGGATCACTGGGGATAATTGCAGGGGCATTTGAAAAAGTCGGTGTTTCACACCTTCTCTGTTACGAGACTTCCGACCGCGACGGGCAACAGGTTGCTGCTGAGGGACTTGAAGAAACCTCTTCCTGGCTTGAACATCATCAGGGCCTTGTGGGCCTGCATGCCTCATTTACAGTCAGCAACAACACCCTGAAACAGGCCGTAGAGATGATGAACCGTTTTAATACCGGCATTCATATACATGTTGCCGAGGATTTGCATGATCAGGATATCTGCCTGAGGGAACACGGGAAAAGAGTTGTGCAAAGGCTCAGTGAGGCCGGTGTCCTTAACTCCCCGAAGACCCTTCTTATACACTGCCTGCACCTTGAAAACAGTGAAAGGGAAATAATCTGTAATTCCCCTGCCTGGGTGGTTGAGAACAGTGAGAGCAACCTGAATAACAATGTCGGCTATTTCGACGGTGCTTGTTTCGGAGAGAATATTATGCTTGGAACCGACGGCATGCACAGTGATATGCTTCAGAGTGCCAGATCGGCCTTCTTCAACGGACAAAGGTATGATACAATCAATTATGAATCAGCGTATAGGCGGTTCAGGAATGTGCACAGGTATCTGAATGAAAATGGATTTACCGGCGATGGTGAAAATAGCCTGGTTGTGCTGGATTATGACCCGCCCACACCTTTCAACAGTGATAATTTCCCGGGTCATTTTATCTTCGGCATTGGCACACACAATGTGAGGGATGTCATCTCCGGCGGCAGGGTCATCGTGCGCGACAGGCAACTCACTACAGTAAGTGAGGCTGATGTTATGACCAGCGCCCGCAAACAGGCTGAACGCCTCTGGAAGAAAATGTCAGAATGATCATTTTAAAGCATTAAATCAATCATTAAAGTCATGTATTACATCCTCTTTTATAAGACAGTCGACGGCTACATTGAAAAACGCGTTCCCTTCAGGCCGCTACACCTTGAACTGGTAAATGAATCGCATAATGATGGCAGACTGGTTATGGCTGGAGCTCTGACCGATCCGGCTGACGGTGCCGTATTGATCTTTAAAGCCGACAGTCCGGCAGTGGCTGAAGATTTCGCCAGAAATGACCCGTATGTCAAAAACGGCCTGATAGCAGAGTGGCATGTCCGACCCTGGATAGTGGTTGTCGGAGGAGACTGACGCTACGCTCACCAGAGCAGGGAGCTGTCCTGAAATCTTCAGCTCACAACCTTCAGGTTAAATGCCCCGTTTTTTGTTGCCCCGAAAACACTGAGCCACAGTGGCAGATACATTTCTGTTCCTCTTGCAGCAGTCAGTCCTCCAAGGTCAAGAATGTTCTTTTCAGACCATCCGAACATAATTAATAACCCCTTTACATCTTCCTTGGCTTCGGCATTATCACCACATATAAAAACAGTGTGATCTCCTCCGTTTATAAGATGCGGGTTCACCATTAAGCCGCACCACATTGTGTTGAGAGTTTTAACGACCCGGACGTCAGGAAACGTCTTCTGAATTTCCTCACCCAGCGAATTGGTATTTGAAAGATCACTAATCAGACCCGGGGGCATACCTCTGCTGAAATCCAGGGGATTGGCAATATCTATAAGGATTTTCCCTTTCAGGTTTTCCTCCCCTGCCATTTTTAATGCCGCGATTGAATTGCCACCCTGCGTTGCGTTCACAACGGTCTCCCCGAAGGCTGCAGCCTCCCTGAATGTGCCTAGCTTTACCTGTTTGTTTGCTTCATGCCAGGCACTGAAAGGCGGGTTCCCGTAGGCGTCATTCGAAGCAGATGCCAGCTTTTCCTCAACATTGCGGGTACCTATCATCACGTCATATCCAAGTGCGGCAAACTTTAAGGAGATAGTCTGACCAACACTTCCTGTTCCCATTACTGCAACTTTTTTCATAATTTCTATTGTTTTGTTAATGTTCCTGTAAAGTCCTTCAATTAGATGGCTGCTGTAAGCCAGCCCCGCATTACTATCCAAGTGCAACATCAAGAAACATCATCGTAGCAAATCCCAGCATGGCTCCGATTGTTGAGAAGTCAGTTTCATTCCCTGTCTGAGATTCCGGAATAAGTTCCTCAATTACAACAAATATCATTGCTCCCGCCGCAAATGAAAGAGCATAAGGCAATAACGGCGTTACCGCAACAACAAGAAGGGCCCCGATTACCCCTGCGATGGGTTCAACTATCCCCGACAACTGACCGGTATTGAATGCTTTGAGCCTGCTAAAACCCTCCCTCCGCAAAGGGATTGAAACCGCGGCACCCTCAGGGAAGTTCTGGATCCCTATGCCTACGGCAAGAACAAGGGCTCCTGAAAGGGCTCCGGCGGTAGGATCACTTGCCAGGCTGCCAAATGCTACCCCCACAGCCAGCCCCTCGGGGATGTTGTGCAGAGTTATGGCCAATACCAGCAATACGCTTCGCTGCCATGAAGTCTTTATCCCCTCCGCTTTGTCTGTCGATAGTCCGGGATGCAGGTGAGGAAGTATTTTATCTATTATTAACAGAAATGCTCCCCCGCTCAGAAAGCCGACCAGTGCGGGGAGCCATATTATATTCCCTCTCGCTTCGGATATTTCTATGGCCGGCTTCAAAAGGGACCAGTAACTTGCTGCTATCATAACACCCGCTGCAAACCCAAGCATCGAATTCAGGACTTTCTGATTCAGGTTCCTGAAGAAAAAAACCATTGATGATCCGAGAGCGGTCATAGCCCAGGTGAACAGTGTAGCAGCAAGAGCCAGCAAAACAGGATCATACTTAAGCAACGATTCAATTTCCATCTCAATTTTATTCTATATCAATAAACTAATGACCGGTTATCAAGACAACACTGTTGCAGCAGTACTTATATCCCTAAAAACCTTAAGTATAATGTAAATCTATAACACCCTCATTATAATTAAGTTCAGGAATGCGATACGAATTTCCTGCCAAAGATCCTGTAACGGGACCGGCTTATAAGGTGATAGATAAAATCACGTATTGGCAGGGGAAAAATGATGAATATCCAGACCATACTCCAAATCCCTCCCAAATCTTTCAATATGCGGAGGACTGCTGTTGACCGTAAATAGCATTTTTCACCTTTTATGTAAACAACGGTGTCAAAGTCTCTGTCAGGTAATCCGAAATTATGCAGCAATGTCTGGCCGAAAGGTGATTGAAGCGACACATATGTAAATTTCCCCATTCTGTCTCTCGCCGAAATGAAAGTGACAAGGCGGCTGCAAAGGTTACAGACACCATCATACAGGACAATTTGCTTATCATTAACCATGAACTGTAAACACTTTTATATACCTGTTTGTTTTATTCTTTTATCTGACATTTCAATAGGTCAGTGCTGAATAAATAAATCCTGAAGTCATGAAGAACCAGACGAATAATATAATCACTGTCAATGCAAGGATAAAGGCTCCTATTGACAAAGTATGGGGGTTTTTCACCGGACCTGAACACATTGTCGGATGGAATAATGCCTCAGACGACTGGCATACGCCCAGGGCGGAAAATGATCTGAAAGTCGGAGGCAGATTCCTGTCACGAATGGAAGCCAGGGACGGCAGTGTGGGATTTGACTTTTCAGGGACATATACCAAGGTGGAACCGCTTTCGGATATTTCCTATACACTTGATGATGACAGACTTGTCCAGGTCTCTTTTGTTGCTGAGGGCACAGAGACGGTCGTCACCACAACTTTTGAAGCTGAAGAAACCAATTCGAAGGAACTGCAGCAGACAGGCTGGCAGGCTATCCTCGATAACTTCAAGAAGTACAGTGAAACAGCCGTAAACAAGTCTTCAATACATTTTGAAATCACGATAAATGAAACACCTGAGAAAGTTTTTAAAACAATGCTGGATGCAAAACACTATGCCTCCTGGACAGCTGTATTTAATCCCCATTCGGGTTTTGAAGGGTCATGGGAGAAGGGCAGCAGGATCAGATTCCTTGGAGAAGATAAGGATGGCAGGATACACGGAATGGTTAGCAGGATAAAGGAAAATATCCCGGGCAGGTTTGTAAGTATTGAACACCTGGGAGTCATTCAGGATGGGGTAGAGATATTCAGTGGTCCAATAGTGGATGAATTTGCAGGATCACTTGAGAATTATACTTTCAACGGTGGAAACGGTCAGACATCACTGTCTGTAGACATGGTTTCGATGCAGAATCTCAGTCCGGAATTCCTCTCCTACTTTGAAAAAACCTGGCCTCAGGCCCTGGAAAAGCTGAAAACCATCTGCGAAGCGGAATGATCATTATGAATCCGCTTCAATTTAATCCCTCGCAACCATGAAAAATCAAATATATCCCTGTCTCTGGTTTAACGGCAATGCGCGCGAAGCTGCGGAGTTTTATTGTTCCGTATTTGACGACTCTGTCATTACCGATGACACCCCGTTGGTTGTAAATTTTGAGGCTTCCGGACAGAAGTTCATGTGTCTGAACGGAGGTCCTGAGTTTACCTTCAATTCTTCGATCTCATTCTTTGTAATCTGCAAGAGTGAGGAAGAAATTAACCGGACCTGGAACAGACTTCTGGATGGCGGTTCGGTGCTGATGCCCCTTGACAAATATGACTGGAGTCAGCGGTACGGATGGGTGCAGGACCGTTTCGGACTTAACTGGCAGTTGTCTTTCGGTACAATTGAGGAGACAGGACAGATATTTACACCAGTTTTAATGTTTACAGGCGAGCAGAACGGCAATGCAGAGCAGGCATTGTGGTTTTACACATCTGTTTTTGAAGATTCATCT
>Ga0209373_10004116_pt1 | contig 12803 bp, 9 predicted proteins | sample Higcelweek5metaG_FD_187173 | JGI IMG/M metagenome (GOLD analysis project Ga0209373, IMG submission 187173) | Freshwater pond sediment microbial communities from the University of Edinburgh, under environmental carbon perturbations - High... | ecosystem: Environmental > Aquatic > Freshwater >... | reverse complement strand
ATAATTGAATATGAATAAAAACATAAAAAAATCAAATAATCTTCTGTCCTAAAATTAGATAATAGTGTAACATAATTTTAAATGTATTGAATAATTTGTAACTTTGTAAAGGTCAATCAACAAAAAGTAAATCATGAATATTGTAATTAGAGGATATGAACTGAAACAGGAAGTGTATTCCAAAGGATTGTTCAGAGTATATTTTGCCGAGCACTCAGTTCTCAAAAATCAGACTTTAAGGATAACTGTTGCTGAAGAAGAATTGTTGAATGATGCTGATATTAAGATAGCATTTAATTCTGCAGCTTTTCGTTTGAGTTTTGCGGAGCATAATTATATTGTCAAGAATATCGACTTGGTTGAAGAAAATGGGATTTTTGCCATTTTATCAGAAAATCTGGTACTAAGACCATTCGATTTGGCGTTAAATTCTGCGACATTTGACGAAAAACTACTCTTTGTTGAAAAAATTCTTGAAGCAATAGCTTATTTAAATGACCGAAAGATTTATCACTGTTCAATAAGTCCTGATAATATTTATGTAGATTCGGAATTGAATCCAAGAATTGCTAATTATGGACTAGCGGAAGTCTTTCTTTCAACAAAAAATCATGATTTAAAAGAAAGAGTATTATCGGGATTGGATTATTTGGCTCCCGAAATAATTAAGAATTCAGTTAATGTAAACGATAGATCAGAAGTTTATTCCTGTGGAAAACTGTTGCAGTATATTTTTAAAACTGCAGATGATTCTGGTTTGCCTGCCAATTTGGCAGCAATTATAAATAAAAGCACTGCAGAAATACCAGTTCAACGCTATCGCAATATTGGAGATATGCTAAATGATGTAAAAAATTACGAGCAGCTAAGTTTTAAAATAAACAATAGTATTCCAGGGCAGGGGCAGACATTAAATAAATCATTGTTAAGTGGTCCAGAAGTTGAAATTCCTCAACATAAAGCAGAGAATCACATTTACCAGCAGCAAAATACTTTTAAGTCTGAGCCAAAGCCAGTTTTTGATTTTATTCAGGAAATAGAAAATCAAAAAAAAGCAAATGCAGAAAAGATTACAAATACAAACACCTACCATCCAGGACAGGCGAATAGAAATCCTGCAAATAGCAATAGTAGCAATTCTCAAGAAAATTACAACAGAACAAGGGAGGCTATTAGAAATGAGGCCTCAAAACAACCAGCAGTAAAAGTTAAAACAAACGATGTTATTATTTTTGGTGTCTTGTCAATAATTTTCAGTTTTATGCTTTCTCTAGTTGGTTTTGTTCTGGCAATTATTGGCTTATATCGTGCGTCTGCAAACAAAAAGAAGGTCAAGTCATTAGAACGATTATTCGTTCCAGCAGAGTCGGGACCTCAGACACTTGGAATTGTTTTAAGCTTAATTGGTATGATAATTTCTTTTAGCCGAATGATAATGTCTCTTGTTTCGTAATCGAATTTATCCTGTATGAGAAGCAAGCTTGCTGGATAAAATTACATTTTGCAGTGGCTTAAAGTTTTTTCTGGCTTGCGGAAATTTAGTTGGATCTGAATCCAAAATACTATTTATTGCCTCACTGTATTTTTTTAAATATATAGTTATTGCAGCAGACGACACCGCTGGCTCCATATAAGCGGCAACATTGATTCCAATTGGTTTCTCCTTATTTGCAATTGCTCTTTTTACTGCATTTTCAAGCTTATTGAGGAATATTTCAGTTCTCATGTTTTCATCCGAATGAACAATTTTCTTCTTTAAATTAACATCTTGTCCAGACTCTGCTCTGTCCGATACAGCAAATTCAAGGTACTCTTCTTCAATTGTAATTAACTGTGAGCTGATTTCTGAATTTAAATTGTAAGCATATACAGCTGCATTTTCTACAATTTTCTGAAGTCGTGGAAGGTCTGAGCTAAAATGCTTAAGAGACTCAATGCATTCGTCAGTAAAAACGAAGCTTTTTCCATACCTTGACGACAATCCCGAAATGAAATTCTGAGCTAAGACTACTGTATTCTTATGATGCTCTTCACTCAATTGTTTTAGCTTATCCTTGTAAACTTTTACTGAATCAATTGCTGTTTTAGTTTTTACCGTAAAATTTCTAAATGATTTTAAGTCTTCCTGTGCTTGTGTTAATATTGATAAACACGAACGATATAATAGGGTAGCTATCAGTGTTTTATTATCGGGATTTAAAGCAATTCTTCCAGTATCAATCCCTAATATTCCTAAATCTGGTCTAAAAGCAATGAAAACTACGTCATTCTGCTTATCACAAATTGATACAAAACGCATACTTAATACCAAATGATCGCGCTCATTGCTGATTTCAAACTGAATACTCTTTTGTCCAGACATCATTAGCGTTTGCAACAACTCTGGATTCATCTCCCAGCTATATTGAGTTTTCTTAGATTTTCTATAGTCTATAGCTTTACTGATTTCGTCGTCATCGATAATTTCGCGAACATTAAGAACTGAATTTTTGTAATCTGCACGGAATAGGCGAGAACCTTCAACAGCAAAATAAACATACATATCAACAGTAGGCAATACTGTCGACAGATGTTTAATTAAAACAACACCAGGCTCCTTTGCAAAAGAAAATTCCAATTAATTAAGTTTAAACTCTTACAAAATTAAGTTATTTAATTTAATTAAGCAAATAAATTTCAACTTAATTAAGTACTTAAGAAATATGTTTAATTAACTATTAAGCTTAACTTAACTAAATTCCTTCTTATAACTGCGTTATTTGCATATATAATCATTTATAGTTTTAAAAATTAAATGCGAATAATTAAGTCCAACCTAAATAAACCAGAGCTATGAAAAACGAAATTTTTGTATTTATTTCCTCAGATTCAGTTAAAATCTGCTCACAGAATCGAAAATCTGAAGTGAATTTTAAGCAAAAAGGGATAAGAAATGTAAGTCCAGCTATTATAGCGATATTAATCAGAGAAGCTCTAGATGAGCAAGAAATCGTAGAGAATGAAATTGTTATAATTCCTGGACCAGAATATATCGTCAGTTATGAAAAGATTACATCTCACATAAAAAAAACTACGAATCAGGAATTCAGTTCTGAAGAAATTGCTATGAAAGTACTAAAAACTAAGTACGACAATGGAGACTATACTTTTGCATTGAGTTCGAAGTTTATTTTTAATGGTAGGTTAGTTGGCAGTTATGAAGCAATTCCGTTGCTGCAAAAGTATTTTCTAAACCGTCAGAGTTGTTCTTTCGAAGTGGGATTTATGAATGCACTGATTAGCAATCTTGAGAAAAATGAGATTAAAGTTAAAAGTATAGTTCCACAGTCACATTTTGACATCGACAAAAAAGAGGATAGGCAGATAAGGTTTTATTTTACTCAAAATCAGACATTTGCTTGTGTTACTGAGTTTGGTAGAATAATTAAAAATGTAAGTGCTGATTTAGGATTAAAAAGAATTATGAGTGATGTCAGTACAACATTTGATTTGTCGATGACAACAGCAGAAAAACTTATTAATATGTATGGATTTGTATTTCTTCCAAAAGAATATCTTAATTATGTCATAGATATTCCAGTGTATGGAAATGTTGTACAAAGTGTTTGTTTATCAGATTTGTCCTTTTGCATTCGGGAATCGTTAAAAGGGCTTTACAACGGTATTCTAAACAACTTATCAGCTAAGATGCGAGATTATGACATCAGCAGTGAATTTATATGTGAGACTGCTGTTAATTTACGTGGGATGGACACCTTGCTGGAGTTAATACTGAACACTAATGTGGAATTTCGAACTTTTGAGCATTATGATAATGTCAAAATGTCAGAAACTTACAATAAGCTCGTAGAAATAGACAATCTAAAACCAGTAAAAATCGTTGAAAAGGAGATAGTTGAAGAACCAGAAGTTGCAGTTCAGTCACCACTAATAGACAGAATAACCAATATCTTTAATATGAAAATTAAGCCGTTTTTACTCGAGCCAGATGTTTAAAATAATCGTAATTATTTAGGTAGTATTGCAAAACTTGAATTCAGTTTTTCTAATAGTATTTTTGTAAGCAGTGAGCAGTAATCGGTCATCAGTGGGTTTGCTTAGCCGCTACCGCTTATTGGAATTTCGCTTTTGATATAATACCTTGAATCTCAAGTTTACTGCAATTTACCGATCACTGATTACTGATTTTACCCTAGCAACACCAAAGGGATTATAGTTATACCAAAGAACTAAATAGTTACAAATAATCAAACACTAATAGTTCTAATGCTCTTGCATTACAAGTATAAACCCAGATCCATGAACATTATTAATCTGGATTTTATCATCATCCTTAAAATACTTACGTAATTTAGTAATATAAACGTCCATACTTCTTGCATTAAAGTAATTGTCATCGCCCCAAATTTTCTTTAAAGCTTCGTTTCTGTCAAGTACAGTGTTTTTGTTAAGAATAAGTTCTTTAAGCAAATCAGATTCTCTTGGTGTAAGGCGAAAAGATTCTTCTGGACAAGTCAAAGTTCTAAGTTTTGTATCAAACTCATACTTTCCGATTCTCATTTTATCTTCGGCAGGTGATTTTCCACCAGCATTACGCCTTAATATCGCTCTGATTTTCACCAATAAAACATCCGAATCGAAAGGTTTTGTTAAATAATCGTCAGCACCAGCCTTAAATCCTTCAAGTACATCATCTTTCAAAGATTTTGCAGTGAGGAAAATAATCGGAACTTTTTTGTTGATTTTTCTGAATTCACGAGCAATTGTAAATCCATCAACATTTGGCAGCATCACGTCAAGAACGCAAAGGTCGTAAAGGTTTTTACTGAATGCAGGAACTGCATCTTTTCCGTCACTTATCAGTTCTACTTCAAAATCATTCATTTCAAGATATGATTTGAGAACAAAACCGAAGTTAACATCGTCTTCAACTAACAAAAGTTTTTCTTTATTCATGATTAGATTATTTTAGTGGTAAACTGACTGTAAATGTACTACCTTTTCCGGGTGAGCTTTTGACTGTTATAGTTCCCTTATGAGCAACGACAATCTCTTTAGCGTAATTTAAACCCAAACCAAAGCCTTTAATATTGTGAATATTCCCAGTAGGAGCGCGGTAAAATCTTTCGAATACTTTGCCAGCAACTTCTTTGGTCATGCCAATTCCCTTATCTTCAATGGCAATATTGAACTTATCACCTTTAACACAGGTTGTAACTGTAATTTCTGGAATATCATGCGAGTATTTTATAGCGTTGTCCAGCAAATTACTGATTACATTGTTCATTAAGTCGCGATCAATATTAAGATAAACATCTTCTGCACAAATGTTTAACTTAACAGAACCACCTTTTTCAGTTACAACAAGCTCGATATTGTTTACTGTGTCGCTTACAAGGTCGTTAATGCTTTCTTTATTCTTTTTGACTTCAAGATTTTGTTTTTCAAGTACGGCCATTTGCAGAACCTGTTCCACATGGTGATTCATTCTATTCGTCTCTTGTGTTATAATCTCCAACATATTCGACATCACAGCAGGATTTGACTGAGTTTTTTCATTTTTTATGGAGGCTGCCGCTAGTTTTATTGTGGCAATAGGAGTTTTAAACTCGTGAGTCATATTATTAATAAAGTCATTTTTGACTTCACTAAGCTTTTTCTGCCTGATAAGTGCATAAAGTGATATTCCGAAAGTAAGAATAAAAATCAATACTAAAAAAACAGAAGTCGCAAGCTGAGCATAAATTGATTCAAGAGCATATCTATCTTTTGTTGGAAACTCAACCATCAGAATATCAGGATTCGAGAACAAACTACCTGGGGTCATATTAAATTTGTAGCAATCTGCTGCATTTTCGATATGAAAACCCTCAGAGGCTAGTTTAACTCTTTGGTTGTCGTCTGTTATTGCAAATTCAAAATTTATATCGAGGCCAACCGACTTAAGCGATTGCTCAAGAATATCAGAGACTGTTTTTGAGTCGAACCGTTGTTCTATAGGAATTTGCCTTTGCATAAACTCAGTTTCGAGTTGCATTACAATCTGATCAAATTCCATTTGTTGTTCACTGAATTTTTGGTACATATATGCTTCAACATCCGACAAATCTGTAAAGCCGGAATAAAAGGAATATGTCATTTTGTCAGAATTTGCACCAGGATAGGAGCCGATTTGAATCTGCATTCCTCCACTTGAAATTTGGGTAAAAGCTGGATTCATACCCATTTGTGCTAAATAAGGATCAACTGGGAAAATACTGTCTGTACTTCTATTATTTGCGTTAAGTCTGTCATAAACAAAAACAACAGCATCATGCTTTTGCAATGTAATAAGAGTTCTCGAAATTGCCTCGCTAACACCTCTGTCAATCATTTCGCGGGTTTTATTGTACGCTTTAATGATATGAACAGCCTGTAAAAGAATTATCAATATCAGCGATGCTGACATCAATAATACAATTCCGGTGACCATTCGTTTCTTTTTCATCACACAAATATAATCAATGTAATTATGGTTTTTCGCTTACGTTAACTTTTCTTTAACTTAGTTTAACGTTCTGTAAACAATATGACCATCAAAATGGCCGTTATTTTGTAAACAATTACGAAACATAACTGTTTAGTGAATAAAAGAAATTAAAAATGATTAAAAAGTCTCCAAATAATACTCTCCTTTAAATAACAATGCTTAATGTCGAAAAGTCCCGTCTCCCCGGCGGGACTTTTCTTTTTAATTTTAGGCAAGAAGAATAAAATTTTACTAATTTTGCGCACAAAAAAATGGTAGATAATTCAAGATATAATCTTCGCGGAGTTTCAGCCTCAAAAGAGGATGTTCACAATGCTATCAAAAACATTGATAAAGGCCTGTATTCTAAAGCCTTTTGCAAGATTATTCCTGATATCCTTGGCGGAGATGATGAATATTGCAATATTATGCATGCCGATGGAGCGGGAACAAAGTCTTCACTAGCATACATGTACTGGCGCGAAACAGGAGACCTTTCGGTTTGGAAAGGAATTGCAATTGATGCAATCGTAATGAATATAGACGATTTGCTTTGTGTAGGCGCTACTGACAATATTCTCCTTTCATCAACTATTGGTCGTAACAAAAGTCTTATTCCAGGCGAAGTAATCTCTGCAATAATTAACGGAACCGAAGAATTCTGCGAGAGAATGCGTCAGTTAGGAGTAAATATTATTCTTACAGGAGGCGAAACTGCAGACGTTGGCGATCTTGTTCGTACAATAATTGTTGATTCGACCGTAAGTTGTAGAATGAAAAGAAAGGATGTAATTACAAATGATAAAATTGCTACTGGCGATGTCATTGTTGGATTATCTTCATCAGGAAAATCGATTTATGAAGATTTCTATAATGCTGGCATGGGCAGCAACGGATTAACATCGGCTAGACATGATTTTTTTGCTAAATATCTAGCCGAAAAATACCCAGAAAGCTTTGATGGAAGCATACCTGCAGATTTAGTTTATACAGGAAATTATAAACTCACAGATAAAATTGAACATCCATATTCTGATGCAGGAAAACTGGTATTATCCCCTACAAGAACTTATGCTCCAGTCATTAGCGAAGTTTTAAAGAAATATAGATCTGTGATTCATGGAATAATTCACTGTAGCGGAGGTGCTCAGACCAAAATTTTAAATTTTATTGATAATTTGCATATTATTAAAGAAAATATGTTTGATGTGCCATTGTTGTTCTCCTTGATTCAAGAACAAAGCGGTACCTCTTGGCAAGAGATGTATAAAGTTTTTAATATGGGACACAGAATGGAATTATATGTTCCGTACGAAATCGCTGAGGACATTATTAACATAAGTCAGGGTTTTGGTGTCGATGCTCAGATTATAGGAAGAGTTGAAGCTTCGGATACTAAAAAGCTCACTATCAGATCGGTAAAAGGAGAATTTGTTTATTAAGTAACAATGTAATCGTGTTCATCTGCCAAATAAGATAACTTTTTGATGGATGAACTTTTTAATAATAAGAATAGAAGATAAACATGGTTCATTAATATTATTGGACTCTGTTTAAAAATAAAAACATAAAGAATAAGAAAAACTAAAATATGGCGAATAATTTAATTTTGGATAAGCTTCACGGTGTAAAAGACAGATTTGTAGAAGTTGGAAATCTACTCACTGATTCAACCATTATGTCTGACATGGAAAAATATGTCAAATTAAACAAGGAATACAAAGATCTTGAGCCTATTATCGCAGCTTATGAAGAATACAAAAGTTTAATTTCAAATATTGACGATGCCCGCAGTATTTTATCTGTTGAGAAAGATGATGAAATGCGTGAAATGGCTAAAGCAGAACTTGATGGTCTTTTACCAAAGGTTGATCCATTGGAAGAAAAGATAAAGCTATTGTTGATTCCTAAAGATCCTGAGGATGATAAAGGAGCAATTGTCGAAATTCGTGCTGGTAGTGGTGGTGATGAAGCTTCGCTATTTGCTGGCGAACTGATGAGAATGTACGTTAAGTATGCCGAATTAAAAGGATGGAAGACCGAAGTAACCCGTGCTAACGAGGGTACTGTTGGCGGTTATAAGGAAATCGTATTTAATGTTACTGGACATGGAGTTTACGGTATTTTAAAATATGAATCAGGAGTTCACCGCGTTCAGCGAGTACCTCAAACCGAGACACAAGGTAGAATACATACTTCGGCTGCTTCGGTAGCGGTATTGCCAGAAGCTGATGAAGTTGATGTCCAACTCATACCTTCTGACATTAGACGTGATGAATTCTGCTCGTCTGGTCCAGGTGGACAGTCTGTAAATACTACTTATTCGGCTATTCGATTAACGCATATCCCTTCTGGAATTGTTGTTACATGTCAGGATGAAAAGTCTAAACTTAAAAATCTTGATGTTGCAATGAAAGAGTTGCGTACTAGACTTTATAATCTCGAATATCAGAAATACATGGACGAGATTGCTAAGAAACGTAAGACAATGGTTTCGACAGGTGATAGGTCTGCAAAAATCAGAACTTACAATTTTCCACAGGGTAGAGTTACGGATCATAGAATAACATTCACAATGTATAATCTCCCAAGCTTTTTACAAGGCAATATAGACGAAATGATTGACGAGCTAATTATGGCTGAAAATGCAGAAAGACTAAAAGAAGCAGGAGATTAATTTATTCTCATTTCGATATAATTGAGGAATTTGTTATAACATCTAGTTACGACCACGAAGTGGTCGAATGTCAATAACCTGGGGCTAAACAAGCAAGGAATTAGCATAATTCCGGTGAAGTTTTGCCTCAGGTTATTGCAAAAAAAAGATAATCGTTTTTGGCGAGAAGTTTGCATCTGGCGAAGCTTGCATAGCCAGAAAGCGAACTTCGTGACGAAAACCACAAAAAGTCACTTCGAACGAAGAGAGAAACCTTCTGTAAAATTGTTAAAAAAAACTTCAGTTTTAGTTTGTTTGTCATTTTAGATACAATTATCTTTATATCTTTACGATTGGACATGGATTATTGCGACAACGATCAACTTAAATTAGCACAGGATTTTGTGCTTTTCACAAACAAAAACATTTTTCTTACAGGCAAAGCCGGTACAGGGAAAACTACGTTTTTGCATAATCTACGACATTCTACGCCCAAAAGAATGATAGTTGTTGCACCAACTGGTGTAGCTGCCATTAATGCGGGTGGAGTAACTATACATTCGTTTTTTCAACTTGCATTTGCACCGTTCATTCCAGGTTATAACCATAACGGTACTCAGACCAATAAGGAAACTGAAAGACAGGCTTTTGTTCACAAAATGAACAGAAATAAGATTAAACTTATTAAAAGTCTCGATCTACTTGTAATTGACGAAATAAGTATGGTTCGTGCCGATTTACTTGATGCAATTGACGATGTGCTGAGACGTTACAGACATAATGACAAACCTTTTGGCGGAGTTCAGTTACTAATGATAGGAGATTTGCATCAGTTGGCTCCAGTTGTCAAAGATGACGAATGGAATATGCTGCGTGAATATTATCAATCTGCTTATTTCTTTAGCTCCAATGCTTTGCTAAAAACGGATTTTACTACTATCGAACTTAAGCATATTTATCGTCAAGAAGATGAAAAGTTTATCAAATTGTTAGGAGAAATAAGGGAGAATAGACTTACACAGCAGTCGATTGATATGCTTAATGCACGTTTTATTCCTGGTTTTGTTCCAGACGAAAATGATGGTTTTATTACATTGACAACACATAATAATTCTGCAGCATCTATTAACGATCGAAGACTGAAGGACTTAAAAACCAAAAGTCGCAAATTTAAGGCAGATGTAAAGAAAGATTTCCCAGAATACATGTATCCGACAGAGCTTGAGCTTGAACTAAAAGCTGGAGCACAAGTGATGTTTATTAAAAATGATCCTTCGTTTGAAAAGCTATACTACAATGGCAAAATTGGTAAAATAAACAGATTCGAAGACGATTTGATTTTTGTTTCCTGTGATGGCGATTATGAAGAAATTGCGGTAAAAAGAGAAGTCTGGAACAATGTAAAATATTCGCTCAACGAGAATACAAAAGAAATTGAAGAAGAAGTAACTGGCAGTTTCGAACAATATCCTCTGAAACTAGCATGGGCAATAACCGTGCATAAGAGTCAGGGACTGACATTCGAGAAGGCTGTAATTGACGTAAATGCCGCATTTGCTTTTGGTCAAGTTTATGTTGCTTTAAGCCGATGTAAAACTCTCGAAGGCCTTGTTCTTATATCCAAAATTTCGCCTTATGGCATTAAGACAGACTCTACAATCAGCAGTTTTAATCAAAATGCTTACGAAAATGAACCTGACGAAAATAAACTTAGGCTTGCAAAAATAAGCTATCAAAAGCAACTGATTCTGGAATTATTTGACTTTGGAGCTATTAAAAAGCTATTTTATACTGTTAGAAAAACTTATAACGAGAATCAGATTAAATTTGGCTCGTCACACAAAGAATTGTTTGAGGAAATTGTTGGAAGGGCTGGAACCGAGCTATTTGATATTAATGATAAGTTTGTACAGCAACTTAACTATTTGTTTCAGCAGGATACCCTGCCTCAAGAAAATCAGCAGGTACAGGATAGAATAAAAAAGGCATCAGCTTATTATCTTGACAAACTAGATTCGCTTTTTGTACGTAAATTCACAAGTGTTTATTTCGATTCGGATAATAAAGAAGCGGTTAAAGAAATTGCAGAAATTGTAGAAAAATTCGAATTAATTCTAACTCAGAAAATAAATTGTCTGCAAAGGTCACTTGAAGGATTTAATTCAATAATATATCTTAAAACTTTGTCTGATACCGAATTAGATTTTAAAGCCAAATTCAATAAAAAGACAGTTTACTATAAAGGTGGTTCTTTGGATATTTCAAATAGGGAATTATATGCTGACATTAATGCATGGCGAAAATCTATTGCAGAAGATTCGAATGTGGCTGTATATAAGATATTACCTCAAAAAACACTCAAAGAGCTCGTTGATGCTATGCCATCAAATCTAAAACAATTGGCAAAAATCAAAGGATTTGGAAAAGTAAGATTAAAGGAGTTTGGAGAAGATATTCTTGATATTATTGATTCGTATTGCGAAAGGGCTGGAATAGAAAGAGAAGTGGGAAGGATAGAAGACCTTAAACCTGCAAAGCAAGCACGCCCCGATACAAAAATTTTAAGTCTGGAGCTTTTCCGCCAAGGTAAATCTTTGTCTCAGATAGCAGAGGAAAGAGGATTTGTTGAGTCGACAATTTTTGGACATTTATCATATTTTGTACTTAAAGGAGAACTTGAAGCAAACGATCTTATTCCTCAGTATAAGATAGCAGAAATGATTGATTATATAAATAAAAAAGATGCAACATCGTTACGCGATTTAGTGGTAGAATCAAATGGCGCATATAGTTATAATGAATTAAGATTTATTATAGAACTTAATAAGCAGGAACACTAAAATATCAGTGTTTATAATGCAGTTCACTTAAATTGCAATTTTCTTGCAGATATTAATTCTTATTGATTTAAACAATAAGTAAAACAAAATGTTATAACTTTGAATTTTAACAAAAACTAAAAAATGATAATTATGAAAACCAAATTATTTTCCTTGTTACTAATGATCGTATTGACAAGCTCAGCATTATTGGCACATCCGCCACAAAAGGCTCAAATTTCTTATGATAAAATTACTGGCGATTTGACAATCTTTATTAAACACCCAGTTAAAGATGTCACTGACCACTTTTTAAGTATCGTAATAATAAATTTAGATGGTTTAAAAGTACATGAATTTGATTATACTAGTCAAAGCAGTCCTGAGGGGATTACAATTGTTTATAACATGCCAGGATTGGAATCAGGTGCAAAAATCATGGTTAAGGCAACATGTAATATCTTTGGGAAAAGCACATCTTTCTTTAAACTGAACTAACGAAAATAGAATTACTCCAAAAAGCGGTGAAGATACAACTTTGTCGCTATTTGGGATATTATTATTAGCAAAATAAAATCACAGAGATTTTTAAAAGAAACAAAGTTCAAAATTGAATTTTTTTATGCTACTAATAATAGAAACTATCGCTTCCGTCAGGAAGTTTAATTGACTGATTTCCGGGTGTAAAACCATTCATAAGAGGCAATTCTTTCGTTTTTACTGTGTATTCTTCGTGAGCGGCAATAACATATTCTTCAATAACGGCATCGTCGCACTCGTCTGGGGCAAGATCATAAGTTATTTTACCAGTTTTCAAATC
>Ga0209373_10004115_pt1 | contig 12805 bp, 11 predicted proteins | sample Higcelweek5metaG_FD_187173 | JGI IMG/M metagenome (GOLD analysis project Ga0209373, IMG submission 187173) | Freshwater pond sediment microbial communities from the University of Edinburgh, under environmental carbon perturbations - High... | ecosystem: Environmental > Aquatic > Freshwater >... | reverse complement strand
ATGGCAGCCCAAGCCTCATCATCAAGCCAGAAAATCTCACGCATCCTCAACCTCCAAGGCATCAAACGATACCTTGGAATCATATTGTCTATTAATATTCAATATATTAATTAGGTTCTGACCCTAGGGAACGACAATGGCTGTATCCGTTTTTACCCGGTCTAATGCAATCAGCGTTCGATAACGATCCACCAGTTCATTCTCTGCAAACAAACGCCGCGTCAGCCTCTCATAGGCTTGCATGTCGGCCGTGATGATGATGAGAACGAAGCTTACGCCGCCCGTCACATAGAAGCATTGCTGGACTTCCGGGGTATCTTGGAACAGAGCCTTCGCCGCATCCACGGTTCCCGCTCGTTCGTTCCTTAGATGCACTTCCACGATGGCGGTAATCGCCATTGCAATCGCAGCAGGATCAACGATTGCCACGTTGCGAACCACAATCTCCATCGCCTCCAAAGCGGCGATGCGTCGTTGTACGGCCGCAGCCGACAGATTGACCGCTGCGGCGATGGTTCGCTGCGGCGTCTTGTTGTCGCGCTGAATGATGCGCAGAATCGCACGATCGAAAGAATCCAGCGTGCGAAGCGTAGAATCCTCTTTTTTCGCCATAAAAAAAGTATTTGTTGCATTTCATTGCCGAATCAAGAGCAAAATTCCCATGGGGACGATGATAAAATTCACGGCATGACAACGCACTCTCATGCCACACCTGATTTTTCCTCCTCCCCTGGATCGCCGCTCGCCGGGGTTATGTATGGCGTGGGTGCCGGAGCGGTGTGGGGGTTAGTCTTTCTCGCTCCCAAGCTGGTCGAGACGTTCAATCCATTCTTGCTCGCGAGCGGACGGTACCTCTTCTACGGGCTGATCTCGGCGGTGTTGCTGGCTCCACGATGGCGTGAGCTCGTCGCCAGGGTAACCCGGCGCGAATGGCTGGCGCTCACATGGCTCGGATTCGCGGGCAACACACTCTACTACGTTCTCCTCTCAACCGCCGTCCAGCTTGGTGGCATTGCCATGACGACCCTGATCATCGGATTCCTGCCGGTTGCCGTGACGATCCTTGGCAGTCGTGATCGGGATGCCGTTCCATTTACGAGGTTATTTCCATCACTTCTTCCTGCATTGCCGGCGCGATCTGCATTGGCTGGCAAACAATGGCCGAGCCCATGTCGGCACATGTGACCGGACTGCTCTGCGCCGTGGGTGCGCTCATCTCATGGACCGCCTACGCGGTCGGTAACAGCCGGTGGTTGGTGCGTCTCACCCCTGGATCCGCCCATGACTGGACCCTGCTGATGGGGATTGTCACGGGGGTTCAGAGCCTGCTTCTGCTCCCGTTCGCACTCGCTCTCGACACGACAGATCATAGCGGCAGTGAATGGGGCCAATTCGTCACCGTTTCGATTGCGGTCGCGTTTTTCGCCTCCATCGTTGGCAATGCATTTTGGAACCGCATGAGCCGTCTTTTGCCGCTAACACTGGTCAGTCAGATGATTCTCTTCGAAACCCTGTTCGCACTGATCTACGGCTTCTTGTGGGAGGACCGCCTGCCCAAGCCATTAGAAACGGCCGCATTCACGTTGTTAGTGTTAAGCGTCTTGTCCTGCGTTGCCGCTCACCACGACAAGCAAAAACATATTTATCTGCCAACTAAATCTATGAAAAAGCCAAATAAAGTGAATGGTATCGTTTTGAGAACAGACTTAAAACGTGGAACCTTGCCGACCCACACGGTTTCGGCGGCAGATAAACCAACTGAAATCTTGGCTGCGGCGGAAGTCTTTCGGAAAAGGCCCAGATTTGGATCGATGCGCGCCATGAACCGAAGGCAGAGCAAGCTGAATGTGCAGTAACTTCGGCACAAGAGGCTTATGACGGATCATACTGAATTAATAATACCATAGAATGCAGCATGTGCTGGGTATTTTCCGAACTTTCCAGATTTTAATATGTGCGCGATATTGTTATCATGAACAGCATAAAATTGCCGGAGGGTCCGCGATACAACTCCCCTCCCGCAACCATGAGGGAGATTATTAATGGGTGGCACGGTTGACCGGATCAAAGACATTGGACCACAGCCGCAATCGTTCGACATTGAACGGGCGACAAAGGAAAACCCCCATTACCGCTCCGTCGCCTGGAGTGGGCGCTACCTTCAGGTCACGCTGATGTCGATCCCGGTAGGCGCAGACATTGGCCTGGAAGCCCATCCGGAGACCGATCAGTTCCTGCGCCTCGATTCGGGTGAGGGCTATGTGCAGATGGGCGCCGAGAAGGATAAACTGACGTTCGAAAAGGAAGTGTCCGACGGTTGGTGTGTCCTCGTTCCGGCAGGAACATGGCACAACATCACCAATATCGGCACGACGCCAATGCAGGTTTATGCCATCTACGCCCCCGCCCATCACAGCCCCGATAAGGTGCAGGCGACAGTGGCGGCGGCCGAGGCCGACCAAGACGACGAGCCCGCCGCTTGGTCTGTGCAGCCAAAACATGGGCCCGATAAACACGGGTGACTCGCACACCGGCAAAGCCCCCCTCTCCCCGAATAAAAGAGGGGTTCGGGGAGCTTGCTCCCCGAGCGGGTCCGGGCGGCAGCCCGGCAAACCAAGGCTTAATAAAAATTCAACCTCGTCGAATTTCCCCCATCGACTCATGGCGTTGATGGGGGCTCGACTCTCAACCCGCCTGAAACCCGGCGCTGGCGGCTCCGCCGAACTGGTCAATTTCGCCCCGGGCGGTATGATCGGTTCCGACAACGGAGGACCGGCGATGGCGAAAGCGGCGATTCTGGTGATCGGTAACGAAATCCTGTCCGGCCGGACTCGTGACCTCAATGTCTCCTATCTCGCCACCGAACTGGCGGCGCTGGGCGTACCGGTGGCCGAAGTCCGCATCGTCCGGGATGAATATCCGGCAATCATCGCCGGACTTGAAGCTCTGCGGCACGCCTACACTTATGTCTTCACCAGCGGCGGCATCGGTCCAACTCATGATGACATCACCTCGGCGGCCGTGGCCGAGGCGTTCGGACTGCCGCTGGAACGCCATGAAGAAGCCGTTCACCGACTGACCTCGGGTCGGGAGGGAAAGGCCGCTCCGTCTCTGCTGAAGATGGCGGACCTGCCGCGCGGGGCCAGCCTGATCGACAATCCGCTCAGTCAAGCCCCCGGCTTTCGTCTCGATAATGTGTTCGTGCTCGCCGGAGTCCCGGATGTTCTGCGGGCAATGTTCGAGACCTTACGGCCGATATTGCGCTCGGGACCGCCGCTGTTATCACGCTCGGTCACTCTGGCGGGTTATGAAGACGCTATCGCCGATCGCCTGACCGCCCTTCAGGCCGCCTATCCCGAGATCGAGATCGGCTCTTATCCGACCTTTGCCGCCGAGGGCGCCCGGGTCGCCGTGGTGGCCTCCGGGTATGATCCCGAGGGGCTTGAGCAGGTTGCCACCGCCGTCCAGGCCCTGGCGGCAGCAGCAGGGGTGGCGGTCATCCCCACCCCCTGAGATCAGGCTGCCTTTCCCCTTTCCCGTACGGCAGTCTTTTCCAGGGCCGGCTCTGCCCGGCAGTTTTTTCCGCCCCGAACCGGCCCCGATCGGCGGTTTACCGCCGCTGCGGTCCTGGCCCAGCTTTTGCGTCGGCCTGACTGAGACTCCCAAACGAGGACGCCCTCATGACCGTGCACGCGATTCGACAGCAGACTGCCGGCGACGGCGTATCCACTCCCTCAGCCGCGACACCGACGGCGGGGGGTGGTCTGTCCGGCGCCACGTTCCTCGCTCTGTTGCAGCAAGGGACGTCCTCTTCTTCGTCCGCCTCCGCTTCGACCGCGAGCAGCAGACCCACCGAGACTGCGCGCGACGAGGCGACACGCGACTCATCATCCCGCAGTCAATCTTCCGCCGACTTTGCACGGTCTGCGGCCTCCGCCAGCGCAACAGCGACGAGCGAGTCCAGCCGGCGTTCGACCGGAAGCAGTACGGCCCGCTCCGAGTCCGATCGGACCTCCAGCCGCGAGTCGGTTTCCCGATCCTCGGGCTCGTCGCGTCAGGACGACACGACGGTCGCAGAAGAGGAGCCCACCGCATCCCCCGATCAGGTCGCGGCGGAAGACCCGGCAGACAGCCCGGTCGCGGCGGCACCAGATCAGAGCGCCCCGGAAGACGAGGAAGAAGAGGCAGACCGTGACCCGTCTCTGATGGTCCCGATCGTGGCTCAGACCGAGCTTGCCCCTCTTCCACCGGTCACGACCCCCGATCCGACGGCGGGAGCCGGGCCGATCGCGACGGATCAGACTTTGGCTGCCGCCGTGAGTCCAACCCGTCCCGGTCCCGCCTCGACGGAAACCGCTGCCTCGCCGCAAACGGTCGCCCCCCCTGGAGCCGCAACCGCAGCCGTGACGCCACCAGCCACGCTGGCAGCCAGCAGCGCCAGCGTCGCTCCCTCGGCGGCGGCAACGACCCCCCCGGCGGCACCATCGGCCGCGACGACCACGGCCACCCCGGCTACGGCAACACCGGCTACGGCAACACCGCCCTCGGCGTTCGCGACGACCACCGCTGCGGTGACGACCGCCACGCCCTCGACTCCGGTTCTCTCTTCCACCACCACTCCGGCCGCGCCGACGGGAACGTCGGGGGCACCGTCTCCCACTGTCGCGTCAGACTCCGCCTCTCTCGTTGCAGAGACGCTGCTCCCGTCCCCGCAGGAATCGACCTCGACCGTCGCCGCACCGTCTCAGACGCGGGGAGAGACCGAACCGACCGTCACCACGGATACGGACTCGACCATCCGTTCGGCCTCGACTCCGGTTGCCGCACCTCCGCCGCAGGATGTGACGCTATCCGCCGCGCAGACCATCGTTTCCGAAACACCGACCGTTCCGATTACGACCGCCGTCTCTTCGGGACCAGAGCCCACACCAACAACGAGCCGGCCGGCCGCGAAAACCGCCGCCACGTCGTCTCAGACCGCGTCAACGCTGTCCGCCGCCGCCGTTGCCACCCCGGTTACAGCCGGCGAGAGCGTGGATTCGAGCGGACTCCGTCAGACTCAGGCGGATGATCTCGCCCTCCGGGTTCCTGGAGCCAGCCCCGGCACGCAGGTCCGAGTCGAAACGGCGTCATCGACCGCATCAGGCTCCCCGCCGGACCCGCTGTCAGCGGCTAACCGGACGCCGACCGCAACCGCCCTCGCCTCCCAGGCGACGACGGGGCAAAGCGGCGAGGGATTGACCGGTCAGAACAACCAGAACAGCCAGAACTCGGGCCAAAATTTCAACAATGGCGGCACCAGCGCGGCTTTGTTGCTGGCCAGTGCGGCGGCTTCGGCCAGTGACGAGACGGTTTCCGCCGAACCGACGATTGGAACGGCCGGCGATAGTTTTAAAGCACTGCTCGCCGGACAAAGCGAGGCCACCCCCTCTCAAACTCAAACCACGGTCCCGCTGGCCGGTTTGACCGGGGTGGCAGACCTGTCCTCGACCACCGCGCGCACCACATCCCCGCTGGCGAGTCAGACGACGACGACAGCTCGTCCGCTGCCAACGCCGGTGCTCGATCAGATCAGCGTCCAGGTTGGTCAGGCGAGCAAGAACGGACTGGATACGGTCAAGATCCAGTTGAAGCCGGTCGAACTGGGCAAGATTGAGATCCGGCTGGAGGTCGGGACGGACGGAAAAGTGACGACGACGGTCACGGCCGACAAACCGGAAACGCTGGCGATGATGCAAAACGATCAGCGCGGGCTGGAGAAAGTCTTGCAGGATGCCGGGCTCAAACCGGATTCGGCGACCACCAGTTTCAATCTGCGTAGTGACAGCCAGGCCTCACAGCAACAGACCGCCCAACGCGAGGGCAATTCCGGTCAGGGCGGATCTTCCACGCCACAGCAGCGGAACCAGACCGAAGGATATGGCGGGGATTCGGCCCTGGCGGCCGCCTTGTCCGCCCTGTCGACGGCCGCTGCCGCCAAGGGAGGCGTCGACATCTCGGTTTAGCGGGGCGGGCCTCTCCCGCCCCCCTCCTTTTTGAAATAAAGGGGGTCTGGGGCTTGGCCCCAGTCGGGTTCGGGCGGAAGCCCGACCTACAGAGGAGGGTTGCCCGAGACGAGCCGTGCCGGATATGAAAGGCGCGGTCACTTCAGGAGCCCTCCCCGCGATGGACGATCTCTCGCTTCTGCCGATCGGCATTTTCGATTCCGGCGTCGGCGGCCTGACCGTGCTGAAAGCGGTGCGCGACCGGCTGCCCCGGGAATCTCTGATCTATCTCGGCGATACCGCCCGCCTGCCCTATGGCACCAAAAGCGCCCAGACTGTTGCCGCTTATGCCCTGGAAGCCTCGCGGCGCCTGGTCTCCTGCGGCATTAAACTGCTGCTGGTGGCCGACAACACCTCTTCCGCCCACGCTCTCGATGTCCTGCGCGCCGAATTTCCCGGCCTGCCGGTGATCGGGGTGGTCGAACCGGGAGCCGCCGCCGCCGCCGCTGCCTCGGCACGGGGGCGGATCGTCGTCGCCGCCACCGAAAGTACGGTCCAGGCCGGAATCTATCCCCGCGCCATCCTCCATTCCCGCCCCAATGCCCAAGTCACCGCTCTGCCCTGCCCGCTGTTCGTGGCCATGGTCGAAGAGGGGCTGACCGAAGGACCGATCGCTGAGCAGATCGCCCGCCATTATCTCGACCCGCTGTTTACCGGCCCTGACGCCGCCGATTGCCTGCTGTCGGGCTGCACCCATTTTCCCGCCCTGGCCCCCTTGTTCCACCGCCTGCTCGGTCCCGAAGTGGCGGTGGTCGATTCCGCCACCACCACCGCAATGGTGGTCGAAGATCTGCTGGCCCTGCGCCATCTCGCCAATCATTCCGACCAGCCGGTAACGGTGCGAACCCTGGTGACGGACGCGCCGGAACGATTCGCCCGCGTGGCCAAAGTGTTTGTCCCCTGGACGATCGATCCGGCCGAGGTCGAAACCGTCGATCTCGGTTGAGGCGGCGCGGCGATGACGGATCCCGACGAGAGTCTGAATGCAGCGCGACGGTTGCTCCGCTCGGTATTCGGGTTCGACCAGTTCCGGGCTCATCAGGAACCGATCATTACCGCCGTGCTGTCCGGCCGTGATGTCCTGGCCATTCTGCCGACCGGCAGCGGCAAATCGCTCTGTTACCAACTCCCGGCCCTGCTGGCCTCCGGGCCAACGGTGGTGGTGTCACCGCTGATTGCCCTGATGCGCGATCAAGTTGCCCAGTTGGAAGGGCTCGGCATCGCTGCCGCCACCCTCAATTCCAGCACGCCTCCTGATGAGGCCCGCCGGATTCGTCAGGATTTGCTGGAGGGACGCCTGCGGCTGCTGTATGTCGCGCCGGAACGCTTGGTCCGGCCCGACACGATCGATCTGATCCGGCGCGCTGGCACCCGAACCTTGGCGGTGGATGAGGCGCATTGCGTCTCGCAATGGGGACATGATTTCCGCCCGGAATATCTGGCCTTGCGCGAGGTGCGCGACCAACTGGACGAAATCCAGACCATCGCTTTTACCGCGACCGCCGATGCCGCCACCCGCGAGGATATCGCCCGCCGCTTGTTTCCGGTGGCGCCCGAGCTGTTTGTCGGCGGGTTCGACCGACCCAACCTGTATCTGGCGATGCGTCCCAAGGGCGGCGGCCTCAAGCCGGTGATCGATTTCGTCCTGGCCCATGACGGCGAGAGCGGGGTGATCTATTGCAGTAGCCGAGCCCGCACCGAGGAAGTCGCCGCGTTGCTGGTCGGACGCGGGGTGGTTGCTCAGGCCTATCATGCCGGGCTGGAGTCCAGGGTCCGGGCCGAGCGTCAGGACCAGTTTCTGCGCGAGGATGGGCAGGTGATGGTGGCAACGGTGGCGTTCGGGATGGGAATCGACAAACCCGACGTCCGGTTCGTCTGTCACACCGACATGCCCAAAAGCATTGAGGCCTATTACCAGGAGATCGGCCGCGCCGGGCGGGATGGCCTGCCTGCCGATACTCTGACTCTGTATGGGTTCGATGATCTGCGCCTGCGCCGGCTCCAGATCGAGGAAGGCCAAGCCTCCGACGAGCAAAAACGGGTTGAGCATCGCCGCCTGGATGCCTTGCTGGCTTTGTGCGAGGCGCCGCGGTGCCGCCGTCAGACTCTGCTGGCCTATTTTGGCGAGACCCTGACCGAGCCCTGTGGCCAGTGTGACCTGTGCCGCACCGGGGTGGCGGTCTATGACGGCACGATCGACGCCCAGAAACTGATGTCGGCGATTCTCCGCACCGGCCAGCGTTTCGCGACCGAACATCTGATCAATATTCTGGTCGGGACCGAGAGCGACACAGTACGGCAGTGGCACCATCAGACATTGCCGACCTTCGGGGTCGGCGCCGATCGCAGCCGGGAGCAATGGCGTTCGATTGTCCGCCAGATCTATGCCGCCGGCCTGATCGTGCCGGATCTGATCGAATGGGGCCGCTGGTCGCTGACTCCGGCCGGGCGGGAGGTGCTGCATGGCCGCGCCCGGGTCGAATTGCGCGCCGCCGCTTTGGCTCCGACCCGGGCGCGCAAACGCACCAGCACGCCCTCGCCGCTGGCCGAGGCGGCCGATCCGACGTTGTTGAAGGCGTTAAAGGGGCTGCGGACCCGGCTTGCCGCCGAACAGAAGATTCCGGCCTATGCGGTGTTTCCTGACCGGACTCTGATTGAGATGGCCGTGCATCGCCCGAACAGCCTGACCGCTTTGGGGCGGATTCACGGGGTCGGGGACCGGAAATTGGCCCATTTTGGACCGGTGTTTCTGGAATTGATCCTCGCTCAGGACGGAGGCTGACCCTAGTCCGGGTGGGCTATTCCCACCCCGGCGACTTCGTCCTACATCTCGGGCTTGGTTCTCCTTTCCCCCCGTGGAGGTCTTCCCCCGATGATCATTCGCGACCGTCCGCCCGGCTGGCGGCTGTTTTTTTCGGTGCGCGGGTCGATCCTGCACCGGATCAAATGGGAGTTAGCCACCACCATTACGATTGCCACGATCGTGACCCTGGTTCATGGCCGGGTGTTCGAGTTCAAGGTCACGCTGACCCCGATTCCGTTCAGTCTGGTCGGGCTGGCCCTGGCCATCTTTCTGGGCTTCCGCAACAGCGCGACCTATGACCGTTGGTGGGAGGGCCGGCGCCACTGGGGCGAGTTGGTGATTCAGTGCCGCTCGCTGACCCGGATGATTCTGGCCCATCTCGGCCCGGCTGACCCGGTTTTGGCAACCGTCCAGGTGCGGCGATTGATCGCCTTTGCCCATGTTCTGCGTCATACGTTGCGGGAAACGACCGATCGCGACAGCGCGGCGTTTCTCGCCCCGGCCGAGGTGGTTGCCCTGACCGATTCCGCTAACCGCAATGATGCGCTGTTGCGAGCGATCAGTACGGATCTCGCTGCCGCCACGGCCGCGCGGAAGATTGAGCCGATTCAGTGCGCCCGCATTGAGGATGGGCTCACCGCTCTGGCCCGTGTTCAGGCGGGCTGCGAGCGGATCAAGGGCACCCCTCTGCCCTTTTCTTATAGTCTGCTGCTGCATCGCACCGCCCATCTTTATTGCCTGCTGCTCCCATTCGGGCTGATTGATAATATTGGCTATACCACTCCGCTGGTGGTCGGATTGATTTCTTATACATTCTTTGGTCTCGACACGATTGCCGACGAGATCGAGAACCCGTTCGGGCTGCTGCCCAATCACCTGCCGTTGGAGGCGATCTGCCGCCGGATCGAGATTGATCTGCGCGACGCCCTGGGCGAGACCGATCTGCCGCCGCCCCTGCGTCCGGTTGATTTCTGCTTGATGTGAGGCGGGGCTGCCGCCCCGCACCCCGCTTGGGGGTTCCCCCAAACCCCCTTCTTTTCAAAAAGAAAGGGGGTCCGGGGCCTCGCCCCGGGCGGGTTCGGGCGGCAGCCCGACAAAGCCGGACTCTTTCCTTGACAGGTCGGGGGGCTTTCCCTTTCCTTCGCCCAGCGATTTTCGCGGGGGAAGAGGAGTACAGAAGATGACGCGCGCGTTTGTTTTTCCGGGGCAGGGATCGCAGGCGGTGGGGATGGGCCGCGATCTGGCCGAGGCGTTTCCGGTCGCCCGCGAACTGTTCCAGGAAGTGGACGACGCGCTGTCGCAAAATCTGTCGCGGCTGATGGCCGAAGGGCCGGAAGATGAGCTGACCCTGACCGAAAATGCCCAGCCCGCTTTGATGGCGGTCTCGCTGGCAGTGGTGCGGGTGCTGGAACGCGAAGGCGGCCTCGATCTCGCCAGCGCCGCCCGCTTCGTCGCCGGTCATTCGCTCGGGGAATATTCGGCGCTGGCCGCTGCCGGCACCTTCTCGGTCGCCGATGCGGCGCGGCTGCTGCGGATTCGTGGCCGGGCGATGCAGAAAGCGGTGCCGGTCGGAGTCGGGGCGATGGCCGCGCTGATCGGGACCGAACTCGATGCCGCCCGGGACATTGCCGCCGAAGCGGCCGAAGGCGAAGTCTGTGAGGCGGCCAATGACAATGGCGGCGCCCAGGTCGTCGTCTCCGGCCATAAAGCCGCCGTCGAGCGGGCGATGACCCTCGCCGCCGCGCGCGGGATCAAGCGGGCGGTACTGCTGCCGGTATCCGCCCCCTTCCACTGTGCCCTGATGCAGCCGGCCGCCGAAGCGATGGCCGAAGCCCTGTCGACCGTGGCGATGGCCGCCCCGAAAGTGCCGGTGATCGCCAATGTCACCGCCGCCCCGACCAGCGATCCGGCCGAGATCCGCGATCTGCTGGTCCAGCAGGTCACCGGGACAGTGCGCTGGCGCGAATGTGTGCTGCGGATGCGCGACGAGGGGATCACCACCCTGGTCGAACTGGGCTCGGGCAAGGTGTTGAGCGGCTTGGCCCGGCGGATCGACAAGAGCCTGACCGGTAGCGCCATTGGCACCCCGGCCGAGGTCGAAGCCTTCCTCAAGGCGTAGTGAACCCGCGACAAAACGACGAAAAAGAGGGGGAAACCATGTTCGATCTCACCGGCAAAACCGCCCTGGTCACCGGGGCTTCGGGCGGAATCGGCGGCGCAATCGCCCGCGCCCTGCACGCCCGGGGCGCGGTGGTCGGCCTGCACGGCACCCGGCGCGAGGCGCTCGACACCCTGGCCGCCGAGCTGGGCGAGCGGGTGCACGTCCTGCCGGCCAATCTGTCCGATCCGGCCGCCGTCGAAGCCCTGGCCAAGGACGCCGAAGCCGCCCTCGGCACGATCGATATCCTGGTCAACAATGCCGGCCTGACCCGCGACGGGCTGGTGCTGCGGATGAAGGACGAGGATTGGCAGACGGTACTCGATGTCAATCTGACCGCCGCCTTCCGTCTGTGTCGCGCCGTGGTCAAGGGGCAGATGAAGCGGCGCTTCGGCCGGATCGTCAATATCACCTCGATCGTTGGCGTCACCGGCAATCCGGGGCAGGTCAATTATGCCGCCTCCAAGGCCGGCTTGATCGGGATGAGCAAGGCGCTGGCTCAGGAAGTCGCCAGCCGGGGCATCACCGTCAATTGCGTCGCGCCCGGCTTCATCACCTCGGCGATGACCGATGCGCTGAATGACGAGCAGAAGGGCAAATTACTCGGCGGCATTCCACTCGGGCGGATGGGCACCGTCGAAGAAATCGCCGCCGCCGTGGTGTACCTCGCCTCGGCCGAGGCCGGTTACGTCACTGGCCAGACCCTCCATGTCAATGGCGGGATGGCGATGATCTGAGCCCGGGAATGGGGGCGGCGAGACTGGTCAACGGGGGAAAAGTGTGCTAGGAACGGGCACTTTTCGCCTGACAGGGGGCTGCGCCGCCCAGGCGCATAAGACGGTTTTCCATCGGAACATGACTTTTTGAGGGATCACACATGAGTGACGTGGCCGAACGGGTTAAGAAGATTGTCGTCGAGCATCTGGGCGTCGAAGACGCCAAGGTGACCGAGAACGCCAGCTTCATCGACGACCTGGGCGCCGACAGCCTTGACACCGTCGAGCTGGTGATGGCGTTCGAGGAGGAATTCTCGGTCGAAATTCCGGACGACGCCGCCGAGAAGATCCTGACGGTGAACGACGCGATCGAGTTCATCACCAAGCATTCCGCTTAAAGAGGGATTTCGGGCGCCGACCGCCGCATGGCGGAGGGGGCGGCGCCCTCCCGTATCCCTTTCCCGTGACTTTCCGAAAGCCAGGGTTTCATGAGACGTGTCGTCGTCACCGGCCTCGGCCTCGTCACTCCGCTGGGCAACGGAGTGCAGACCACCTGGGATCGGCTGTTGGCCGCCCAGTCCGGCATCCGCCGGGTCGAGAGCTTTGAAGTCTCCGATCTGCCCGCCCAGATCGCCGGCCAGGTGCCGCGTGGTCCCGAACTAGGCCAGCTCGACCTCGATTCCGTGGCTTCGGCCAAGGATCGTCGCCGCATGGACGATTTCATCGTCTATGGCCTTGCTGCCGCCACCGAGGCCGTCGTCGATTCCGGTTGGCTCCCTCAAGACGAAGAGTCGCGTGAACGCACCGGGGTGATGATCGGCTCCGGGATCGGGGGCCTGCCCAACATCGCCGATGGCGCGCTGACCCTCGAAAAATCCGGCCCGCGCCGGATCAGCCCCTTCTTCATTCCCGCCGCTTTGATCAATCTGGTGTCCGGGCATGTCTCGATCCGTTACGGATTCAAGGGGCCGAACCACGCGGTGGTCACCGCCTGCGCCACCGGGGCTCATGCCATCGGCGACGCGGCCCGGCTGATCATGCTGGATGATGCCGACGTGATGGTGGCCGGTGGGGCGGAGGCGGC
>Ga0209373_10004114_pt1 | contig 12807 bp, 11 predicted proteins | sample Higcelweek5metaG_FD_187173 | JGI IMG/M metagenome (GOLD analysis project Ga0209373, IMG submission 187173) | Freshwater pond sediment microbial communities from the University of Edinburgh, under environmental carbon perturbations - High... | ecosystem: Environmental > Aquatic > Freshwater >... | reverse complement strand
TCCCTTGCGCCCCAGGGAACATAAGGATTCCCGGAGCGTTGTTTCTTAACAATCCAATCCCAAAGGTTTATCAGCCATTTTCGCTGATAGGTCAAAAACATTTTCTTGGTGAAAACCAAGGAGGACACAATGAATACTTCGCATTTCTCCAAGGTCGTCGGTTTCATCCTCATGACCATTATGGTCGCGACCTTCGCCCTGTCCGTTTCGACAGCGCAGGCCGGCTGGGACAAGACCGGGGTTAAGGACGGTGGGGTCACCTACTACGACTCCAACGGTACGGGCAATTACGCGCAATACAGCGCCACCTACAACAACGTGGCCAGCAGCAACGGCACGGTCACCTCGGGTTGGAACACCTCGACCGTCGCCGGCGTCACCGCCCTGGGGATCGCGGCCGGAGTCTCGGAGTTCCATGTGAGCTCCACGGACGGATCGCTTTCGATCCTGACGCCCATCGACGAACTCTTCGGCTTCTGAACCTAAAAAGAAAAGGAGGAATTAACCATGAACAAGTTTCTGGTCTTGCTGGCTATGAGCATCTTCATGGCTTGCGCTTCCATGTCATGGGCGGCCGGCGAAGGCAGGATGCCCAATCCCGGCTGGTCCTTCATCAAGCAAATCCCGATGGACAGCATCGTCGTCGTGTTCGGGGCCAACCCCAGCGTGTCCGGTTGCAAGATCCAGTCCAAGTGGCATCGGATCGACCGTACCGGACGACCCAACCCGGGCGCCCAGGTGGTCATCACTAATCCGGGTCCGGGTTGCGACATCGGTTCGTCGCGTGTCACTTCGGCGCTTTCCCGCGCCAAGTCGCTTGGTCCGATCGAATGCCCGCAAAACGACTGCGGCGTGGTCGAGCACTAGACACCAAAACCCCCGGTTCTCAAAACGCTAAACAGCGTGGCGAGAACCGGGGGTTTATTTTTTTTATTCAAGAAGATTATTTGTTCACTCGGCTGTTGAAATCGACGCAACCGGCTTTGATGGCTATTGTGCATTTGCAATATGGAACACGGCACTTCTTCACTTTGTCGTGCAAGTTCATTTTCCCAGTGAAGATGTTTCCCAGGTTCTCATGGTCATGCGGGCATCTCGTGATGGAACCGTTGGGATTGATGCGGATGAGGTTCTTTCCGGCCGTGCACGGAACATCCATGAAAGAAAGGTTCTCGAAGCTGGCTGCCTTGTCGATTTCCGACGGGATCGAGTCATAGAAAATATCCCTCTCTTCTTTGGTATAATTATCAGGATAGCTTTTGCCTTCATATACGCCGCGGAAAACTTTGGCTTCGATTTCGAATCCTTCCGCGCTGAATTTATCACGAATTTCCTTGAATCTCGGGATGAGCGGCGGATATGCCACGAAGTTTATTTCCACCCTGAATCCTGCATCGCGCAGTTTTTTCACCTTTTCCAAAAGCTCATCAGCCGAAGACCCTTTCCTTTCCCGTTCGCCAAGATGAAGCGAAACATAGAAAGACCAGATGTTTTTCGGATCGATTTCCTTGATGAATTTGTCGATCGGAAGGCTCAGGTTGGTGCCGATTGTGATGAGATGTTTCTCGGAGAGCCTTTTGACGACTTCTGAGAAATGCGGATAGACGAAAGGCTCCCCGCCGGAAATGATTATCCACCAGCGCTTGCCGGTCTTGTCGAAGAAATTCCCGATCTCGTCAGGTTTTATGAATCTTGTCCTATATGGATTGATTGCCGGAATCCTTTCCCTGACCCAATCACCCACCCTCGTCTTGAGGCTTCGCTGCGAATCGTCATAGAAGCAATACGGGCACTCGAAATTGCATTCCATATTGAGAAGCCACATGGCGATCTTGTCATATTCTTTTTTTTGAGGAGGCTGCTTTTTTTCCATAATGTTAGGTTATTGTTTTCTTAGCTTATTATTATTCATCCCAAGCCAACTTCCGAGCATCGTCCAGGCGAAGATCTGGTAGACGAAATCCATCGATGGCGCTTCGACCATCGAAATGACCACCATGATCGAAAAAAGCATTAGCGGGATCATGCCAAGCAGCTTAAAATCGACATCCAGTTTCATCCCGAAAAAATCCATCGTTTCATTCCCTTTCGGATATTTGAAAAAACTTTTCGCGGCATAGAAAATGGCCCCTGCCATATACAGGACATAGCTGAAAAGCCCGACAAAACCGCCTTCTAAGAAGAAACGGACGGTGTCGTTGTGCGGATATACATTACCTGTTTCCTTGCCCTGCACCTCCCTGATCACCTCTTCGAATGATCCGATTCCATATCCCATCATCGGCTTTTTCCGAGCAGCATAGAACGCCATGTCCCAGATTTCGTATCTGCCATACAATGAATCATACATATAGTGGTCGAATATCCCGAAAATACGGTCCCTGAATTTCTCGAAGAACATGAGGATTGTCAGTCCGAGAGATCCAAAAAGGACGATCGGGATCCGTATTTTCGGTCTCATGATTGCGATTGCCAGGACGGAAAGGGCGAATCCGATCCAGGCAGTCCTGGAGAATGTCAGGAGGAGCAGTGCGCCTATGAAGAATATGAACGCCCATTTCATAGTCCTGGCATTGCTGTTTTTTTTGGTTTCCTTCTTTTTCGTCTTTGCTTTGACAGCGAATGCTGCCGCGAGCGCGATCGTCAGGATGACGAAAAGGAATGATCCATATGTGTTCGAGTGCGGGAATGTCCCAGTGATCCTGCCGAGAGTCGAGTCAGCCTCATAGAGATAATCGCCGCTCAGAAGCTGATAGACAGCGAATGCTGAAGGGATTATCGATGACAATAGGGCTGCGAATATCAGTTTGAGATAACCCCTTTTCGTTCCCAGAAGGAAATATCCCAAGAAATATGACATGAATCCTGTTATCAGATAGAGCTCGAAAACCGCTCCAGTCAGCTTGTATTTGGATGTTATGAAGGTGGACAGTTCAAGGATTATGGCAACAGAAAGGATGAAGAAAAGCGGAACACGGACGAGGCTTTTCAATCTTTTCGACAATTCGATCGCCGAAATGAAAACAAGGAACATGGAAGCCAGAGTGAACGGATCGATATACAGCTCGCCTATCGGCAGGAAGCTCCTGAGAAACGAGCCTACGTTCAGCTGATAGCTGTTCTGTCCGATGAGCACCGGAAGGAAAAAGACAGTGGTCAGGAAAACATATGATATATTCAGATATGAAAAAAGGAGAAGGGCAAGGAAAATGAAAGCGCTGAAAAGAAGTTTCGGGTTGCCGGTTATGTGGCCGAAAAAAAGATCATAGAAAAGAAACAGGGATGAAACCAGGAGGACGAATATGTATACGGAAGATCTGTTATCCGATTTTTGCTTCTCGTTTATCATAGTTTCAGACTTGTCTTTGCATGAGCTTATGCTCGAATAATACCACACTAGCGATGTTTGGAAAAACCGAAATAAATGCTAATCTATATGTGCATCCCAAATCAGATATCAAAGCCTATGCAGAAAAAAATCATATTCCTATCGGAAATGCCGATAACCAACGGGGTGATCCAATCCCAGCTTTTGCCGATACTTTCCGCAGCTTCGATCGCCGGCTATGACGTTGAAATTATGGAAACCACCGGGCGCTTCGACAGCCAGGAAAAGAATCGCGAACAGGCTGAGAAAAAATTGGAACAGGAAAGAATAACACTCAAAAGCATCTCGGTCAAGCGCTATACCCTGTTCCCATCCATCATATATTTCACATGGAAAGCCTTCGGGATGATTCGCGACAGCATCAAGGAAAACAGCGACGGACAAACCATCATCTATGCCAGGAATTATAAGTTCGCGCCTATCCTCCTCATTGTCAAATGCCTATGGAAAGTGCCGTATATCTATAGCCCTCGCGGGGCTTATGTCGCGGAAAGAAGGTTCTATAAGAAAACGAAAGACCTTCTTTATGCGTCCCTCATCGGATATTTCGAGAAGAAAGCCATCCTTGGGGCGCAAAAAACCATTGTCGAAACGGACGGCTTCAAAGCGCATCTTGAAAAGACATATTCCCTTCCGGGCGGATTATTCCAAGTGATTCCGAACTGCTATGATTCATCCCTTCTTCCCTCTTCCGATTGGGATCGAGAGGAGATGAGGCAGAAGCTCGGATTTTCCGGAAAAAAAGTCATCGCCTATGCCGGGACAGTCGAAGTTTGGTATGAATTCGAGAAGATGATCGATTTAGTTTCGCGCCTAAGGAAAAAATGTCCGAACATTTTCTTCCAGCTGTTTCTGAAAGAGGATTATGCCAGGGACGAATCATCGGGTATGGTCGGCGAGATCAGGAATCTCATGGAAAAATACGGATTCCAGGAAAACGAAAGCTATGCTATATCATCATATTCACCAGCTGAGCGCTATTTGTATCTCTCGGCTTGCGATGCCGGAATATGCCTTTCAGTTCCAGAAGAATTCAAATCGATGATGCTTTATCTGAAAATCGTCGATTTCATCGGCGCCGGACTTCCCATAATCGCCAATAGTGACATGTCGGAAGCGAAAAAAATAATCGCTGCCTCTGGAAAAGGAGCGATCGTTGATTATGAAAACTGGGAAAATTCGATAGAAAGAATCGATCTTGATGAATTGTTCCGAAAAGGAAGCGGACATCCTGATCGACTGAAAGAGTATTCTTCAAGCAAGGTGGTCCCTGAATATATCAAACTTTTCAAACGATCATTCAGGAAGAAATGACGTTTTTCAGATGCTTGATGTCTTTTTTCCATCTCAAAACGTCTTTTTTCAAAAACTCATCCATTCTTAGGCTTATTTCAAGCCTTTTTTTATATGCCTCCAGAATCTTGCCTCTCATGTCGGAAGGTTCCATGGAGGTGAATATGCCCGTTTCGCCATAATAGCGCCTCAGAACCGCGCTATCGGCCGTCACGAAGGGTTTCCTGAGCGCCAGGATTTCCCGCACAGACCAAAGAACGGTGTCTTCCCTCTTGGTGAGCGCCAGGACGACATCAGACGAATCCATCAGTTTCATGAATTTGGCGTGCTCCAGATATCCGGTCAGCACCACGTTTTGAGGAATTTTTCCGATATCGCGACCCTTGTTGTCACCGGTTATGAAAAATGTCGCATCCGGCATGAGACGTGCCGTTTCGATCGTTTCCTGCCATGCGTCGTCTCCTGCGAAACGATTGACCATGAAGACCTTCATCCCGTCGCGCCTCAGCGCTTCTTCTATCCGAACATCAAGGGCTGTTCCTTCTTCCGGATATATCTCTTCTTTTTCCGGATTATAGAAAGGCAAGACATAGCCGTTCCCGATTCCCCATTTTTCCAATATTTCCAGGTTCTTATAGTTATGAACCGTGTTGAGAAGCGCGCGCTTTGCCAAAAAACGATGAACCGGATGGAACAATCTCCATTTGAAATCAAGGAATCCGGCCGTATGCGTATCGATGATGAAGCGCGATTTATTGAAAAGGCAATAGATATAAACCGCAATAGGAGCAACGATCGGCGGGTTCATGACTAGGATAGCGTCTGGCCTGATGCTTCTCAGTTTTCCGTATGTATCGAAAAACTGCCAAGCATAGCGAAAGAGTGCCGGCAGATCGAATCGTCCGAGTTTTCTCTTATAAGAAACGATTATCTCAGAGTTGAGTTCCCTAGCAAGGAATTGGTTCAATTTCACTTCCCTTGCCCAAATGACAGTGGCTATTTTTTTTGCTGGCATAATATGATTATACTTTATTTTGAAAAAGAAGCTAAGTCCCTGATATGCCGGAAACCTAGCTCCTGTCGAATGTTCGTATTTTTCCTTATCCCTATATGCCTCCTCCCAATAGCCTATTGAGTCTCTCTTTCACTTCCTCGGCATTAGCCTCCCTGGTCAGATCTTTCTCTCTGATCGGCCCGCTGAAAGCAACCGCTTCTTCACTCGGTTCCTTCTTTTCTTTCTGCAAGAGAAACGCGGGCACTTCTTCTGAGACCGGCAGATTGTCAGGAGTCCCTGATTTCTTTTCCGGGGTCATCACAAATGAAGGCGTCTTGATTTCTTCCTTCTCTGAAAGAGTTTCTTCCACAGCTGCCGGAGCTGTTTTTTTCTTTTCTTGCGGGAAAGCATAGGGAGCTTCCTCGAACGGTTTCCTGCCTGGCATCTGAAAATTCATTTTCCTGGCAACCGCTCCGATACTGTCTGACAGTCCTGTTTTCCCTAGCGGTTTTTTCAAATAGAACCAAGGGATAAAATAGAATATCACAACAAAAATGATGAATCCCGAAGCGATGCTCCATAAGATTATGGAAATAATATTCATGCCAGGCACCTGCCTCGTAATAGGTCCATCGATGATTCTCAAATCTATTTCGGAGCGTATGTCATAATATTTTCCGATACCAAGAATGAGGCTACTGACCGTTTCCTCGTTGATATCCTTCGATATCGCTTCGTTCCGATCATAGTTTTTGACAGAAAAAACATAGCTCCCTTTTATTTTTTCCACCTTGACCGCTTCATTCCAGAGTTTCCGCTGATCGTATTGAGACATGCCCGAATCGATACTGTCGATTCCTCCTGTCATATCGGCTATTTGGGAATAGAAATGAGATGATCCGGCTATCCGTCCTATGGTCCCGATTACTGGATCGATATTGCCAGCAATCGCAGGATTCTTTCCGATGATCATGATGTCAGTTTCCGTTTCGAAAGTTTTTCCCGCATTCAAAAGGAACAGGAAAACAGCTACAGAAAAAAACGCTATCGCTAATACTCCTTTGATCCTATTCATCTCATTCATTGGTATTCTGGTTATTATTGAAAGTTCAGTATTGAAGATACGTTGCCGCTCCCATTATCCCAAAGACTTGCGCTGCTTTGGATTGTCAGCCCTTTCCAGGCTGCTTCTGAGGCGTCTCTCGAAACGCGCAGGACGCCATAGAGATCATTATGCCTTATGGCTGATTTGCTAAGGTCGATTCTTCCTGCTTTTCCATATGAAATGATTTCCACTCCGGCGCGGTCATTGTCGTTTATGGTGTTGTTCTTGGTGAAAATAAAAGCCCCGTCCAGTCTCGCTTTGATCCCGCTACCGGAATTTTCACGGATTGAATTGCTCTCGAGCCAGGCATCGGCTCCGGAACTGATGGATATACCGTCACTGTCATTGTTCTTTATCCGGCTGTCTTGAACCGTTATTTTTCTTTTTTCGGAAAATATCCCATTGCTGCCATTGTTCTCGATATTGCTATTGGTTATATTGACCTGATTGCCTTCTTTGGTATTGCCTTCTTCTATATATATTCCGTCCTGATGATTGCTTCTTATGTTGCATTTTATGATGTTTACCTTTCCATCACCGTTCGTCCTGATTCCGTTCTTTCCGTCGCGGACAGTGATTCTCACAATCCTTGCTCCGCCTTTCAATGTTATGACCGGCTCGTCTTCATCTTTGGCATCGATGATCGCCGCTCCGTCTTCATCGCTGCCATAAAGCTCAGCGCCAGCCGGGAGGGTTATGTTCTCGTTATATACCCCGTCTTTCAGATATATCCTCGTGTGACTGTCGGCTTTTGAAACCGCCGTAGACAATTTCTTGTATGGATGCTTGGATGATCCATCCTGTTTCCCGCTTGCGTTATGGTCGACATATATCTTATGCCTGTCTCCAGCCATAGCCAGGAATGGCAATGCCACTGCTATCGCAACCAGGGTCAGGAGCACTTTCCTAAGATCAATCCGTTCTAGATATGCCATTTTTTTGAGCGTTAATAATAGTGATATTTGATATTGGAGTCTATCAAAAGCGCTGTTTTTTGTCAATATCACGCGCTTTTTCAAAAAGCCAGGCATCCTTTTGGATGCCTGGCTTTCATGCTGCGCGAATACTGAGCGCTAGAGAGTGACGGGAATTTTCATTTCTTCCCCGTTCCTTATCAATACAAGCTCTATCTGATCTCCTGTCTTTTGCTCGTATATGATATCGGAGAGGCTTTTCCCTGATGATATCTTTTCTCCCGAGACTTCGGTTATGATATCCCCGATCCTAAGACCGGCTTTGTCAGCCGGGGAATCGGCTATTATGGCAAGCCCTTGCTGGCCTGACGCGGAATAGACCAACGCTCCGCTTTGGACTTTCAGCTGATTGGCAAGCGCATATGTTTTCGTGATGGAAACATAATATATTCCAAGACTGGCGTTATTGGAAACATCTTTCTTGATCTCCTTGTCCACGACCATTCTCACCTTATTGGACGGAATCTGAAAGAAAATGTTTTTCCCGTCGCTTTGAATCTCTCCGCTGATGCCTATCACCTGGCTTGAATAATCGACAACCGGCCCGCCCGTGAAAAGGCTCAGGTCTTCGATATCGGACTCGAACACTCCTTCGAGTTTCTCAGAAGAAGAGAGTGTTTTTCCGGCGATATTGAAGGTTGGATTGAAGTCGCGAAGAATTCCAGAAGCGAAACTGTTGCTATATTCTCCGAAACTGTTGCCGATCGTCACTATCTTCTCTCCCGGCTTGGTGTCATCCGAATTGCCGAACGAGACCACTGGAAGATTAGCGGCGTCTATTTTGAGAAATGCCAGATTGCTGTATGAATCGACATCAAGAAGGGTGGCATCATAGGCATTGCCATCGCCCGTGAAGACTTTGTATTTGAAACTCTTGGGGTCAGTTTCATTGAGATATGTCAGGATCATTCCGTCGCTAGTCACGATGACTCCGGTCCTGTTTTTCGGAGAAGATGACTGTTGCTGGTTTTTCATCTGACTGGCGGTTTTCTGGTTTGGATCAGGAAAATATGCGACGTTGACGACGGAAGAAGCGCTCTGACTGGCAATTTTGCTAAGCGAACTCTCTTCTTTTATATAGACCTGTTCAGTCTTGTTTATGACTGTCACATCATCTGAAAGGCTGCTCAGAAATCGGTTTTTGGAAAAAAAGGCTGTCGATTGCAGATGAGGGAAAACGAACCGGTCAGCAATGATGCCGCTGATTCCGGATAACAGTACGACAAGCGCCGCTAAGGATATTTTTTTCGAGATGCTCATGTTTTTTGAAAAAATCAATATTTATTATATTACGGGTGTCCATTTGGAGGTAAGCAGGACAAGGAGTATCAGGAAAGAGAAGAAAATAGCGTTAGCAATCACCCTTTTTCTGCTCAAAAGGTTCAGAAAATAGCTTTGGACAGTGTCCCAAAGCATATAATAGAGTATAAGAGCGATCACTCCCGTAGTCAAATAACCGAATGGCCAGAAATTCATAGTCCATATGATCTCAGCCATCAAGAGACCCAAAAGGAAGCTATACGCGAAAACGAGACGCTTGTCTTCGCTTTTTATTATTGAAAAATGCTGATATGTGACAAGCGAAGTCACAACCAGATAAGAAAGCATCAGCACATAAATCGGAACCATGAAGTTGAGATACAATCCATAAAATCCGGCATAGGTGAAAAAAATGACGGTAGAAGTAGCTGCCATATTCATACCTCTCGCAGTCTGGTCCCCTTCGTATCTTTCAAGGCGGTATATGCCCAGAAGCATCATGTAATACATGAGCGTCGTCAGGAATATGAATATCTGCTGCTCATACGGAAGACCGACCAGATATAGCAATGCGGCTGACGATATGACAAAAAGGACCGGCAAAATAGAGAATCTCATTTTTTTTCCCAGTCTGCGCCCTTCTTGAAAAGCGAAAAAAATCAAAAACAGGATAACTAAAAATACATATTCGTGCTTAAGAACGATGAACTCAAGACCCAGAAGGAAAGTGATGCTTGAAATCAGGATTGCTAGCTTTAAAAACATAGTGGCGGTTTGGTTATTGGACTTTGAATTCCAGCTTTCCTCGCAAGAATTCGACTTTGACCTTGTCTGAGTCTTTTATCTTGTTTTCAATAATGAGAAGCGCAAGATGGTTCATGATTTCATTCTGGATGACTCTCTTGAGAGGACGAGCTCCATAGGCAGGATCGAATCCTTTTTTGGCCAGATATTCTTTCGCTTCCTTGGAAAGCCTTAGTTTTATATTCTTCTGATCCAGCCTTTCTTGTATTTTTTCGAGCTGAAGACTGACGATCTTCCGGAGCATCGACGGAGTGATCGGATGGAATATTATCGTTTCATCCATTCTATTGAGGAATTCCGGCTTGAAATTCTCACGGAGAGTCCCGAGGACTTTCTGTTTCATCTCATCTTCAGCGATCATCTCTTTCCCTTTCTCCTCAGTGAATCCAAGGCCTGTTTTGTATATGATATCGGATCCTAGATTGGAAGTCATGATAATCACGGTATTTTTGAAATTCACTTTGCGTCCCTTGGCATCAGCAAGATTGCCCTCGTCAAGAATCTGGAGCATCATGTTGAATACTTGCGGGTGCGCTTTTTCTATCTCGTCGAAGAGTATGACTGAATATGGTTTTCTTCTCACGAGTTCAGTAAGCTGTCCGCCTTCTTCATATCCGACATATCCTGGGGGCGACCCGATCATTTTCGAAACGCTGTGAGATTCCATATACTCGCTCATATCCACTCGGATCATCGATTGCTCATCATTGAAAAGGAACTCAGCAAGAGCTTTAGCCAGTTCGGTCTTCCCAACACCGGTAGGACCCAGAAATATGAATGACCCGATAGGCTTTTGGACTTCCGATATGCCGGAACGCGATCGTCTTATCGCGTTTGAAACAGCCAGGACAGCTTCCTCTTGACCGACAACCCGCTTGCCGATTTCTTCTTCCATGCGCACTAGTTTATGTGCTTCGTTTTCGAGTATTTTTGACACTGGAATACCCGTCCAACGTGCCACTACTTTGGCAATATCCTCCTCGGTAACTTCTTCTTTGAGGATCGGGTTCTTGCTCTGGATTTCTTCCAACTTGTTTTTTTCAGCAACGGTTCTTTTCTCGATTTCAGGAATTTTCCCATAGCGAATCTCGGCAACCTTGTCGAGTTCCAATTTTCTCTCCGCTATTTCAGCTTCCAGCCTCAGCCTGTCTATTTCTTCAGAATGCTTTCGGATGTTGGTGATGAGTTCTTTTTCCGCTTTCCACTGAAGGAGTATTTTCCCTTCTTTCTCTTTTATTTCAGCCAGCTTTTTGTTCAATTCGCGGACCTTTTTTTTCGCATCCTTGCCGGTTTCTTTTTCAAGAGCTTTTCTCTCGATTTCCATTCGGCGGATGAGTCTTTCGGCAGAATCTATTTCAACCGGCATCGAATCTATTTCCATCCGAAGGGCGCTGGTCGCTTCATCGATAACATCGACCGCCTTATCAGGAAGGAACCTATCGGTAATATATCTGTCGGAAAGAATCGCTGCTTCCCTAATGGCAGCGTCGGTTATTTTGACTCCATGATGAACTTCATAGCGTTCCTTGAGCCCCCGAAGGATCGCGATAGTGTCATCGATCGTCGGTTCTCCGACCAAAATCGGTTGGAATCTTCTTTCCAATGCCGCGTCCTTCTCGATATATTTCTGATATTCTTTGGTTGTTGTGGCTCCGATCATGCGCAGTTTTCCTCTCGAAAGAGCCGGTTTCAGCATATTTGATGCATCCAACGCTCCCTCGATCGCTCCAGCACCGACCAGTGTGTGCAATTCGTCAATGAAAAGGATATACTTGCCCACCGCCCGATCGACTTCGTTTATGATCGCTTTCAATCTCTCTTCGAATTCGCCGCGGAATTTAGTCCCAGCAAGAAGCGAACCCAAATCGAGAGACATGAGTCTCTTGTCCTTCAAAGTTTCAGGAACATCCCCATCGGCGATCCTTTGCGCCAGACCTTCGACAATGGCGGTTTTCCCGGTTCCCGCTTCTCCGATGATAACGGGGTTGTTCTTCGTCCTGCGGCTCAGGACTTGCATCACTCTTCTTATCTCATTGTCGCGGCCGATCACCGGATCAAGCTTTTTCTCCCTGGCAAGCTTAGTGAGATCGATAGTATATTTGTCCATGACTTGAAATTTGCTTTCAGGATCAGGGGAATCCACACGTTGAGTCCCTCTTATTTCAGACATGATCTTCAAGACGCTGTCATAATTCAGCTTGCTGGTTTCCAGGAATTTCTTAGCCTTGGTGTTCGTGCTCAGAAGCGACAGGAAAAGATGCTCCGTTGAAATATATTCATCGCCGATCTTGCCCGCCTCCTTTTCTGCGTTATTGAGAACCATGACCAGTTCGGGCGTTATGAATATCTGCATCGCACCGCCTTCTATTGGCGGAGTCTGATATTTCCCGATCTGTTTCATTGCATCCGCCTTCATCTTATCAAGATTGATTTCCATTTTCTTGATCATGGTCGGGACAATCGAATCATCCTGCGTTACAAGAGCATAAAGCAGATGGAAAACATCCACCTGCTGCTGGTTGTTTTCAAGCGCTATCTCTTGAGATCGTCTCAAGACATCTTGAGATTTGGTAGTGAGTTTTCCAAGATCCATATTGCAAAAGCATTATCCTTCTTATTGAGTTCTTTCTTCAAGCGTCACATTGATGTTTTCTTCCTGCCCTTTGTGCCAGATTTTGAGCGATATCGTGTCGCCTATATTGTATTTGGAGATAAGGTCGGAAAGGCTGTTATCTTTGTCTATCTTGGTTCCGTTTATTTCAAGGACAACATCATTCTCGACTATTCCGGCTTTGTCGGCAGGAGAGCCGGGAATGACAGCGAAATCAGTTATGGCGCTTCCTCTCACGACTAGCGCTCCGTAGTTGTATGGAAGGCTTATCTGTTTCTGGAGAGCACTGTCAACGGGAATGTATCTTATTCCGATATATGGGACGGATATTTTTCCTGTCGCTTTGACTTCCTCGACGACTTTCTCGATCTGCTTGGA
>Ga0209373_10004110_pt1 | contig 12816 bp, 12 predicted proteins | sample Higcelweek5metaG_FD_187173 | JGI IMG/M metagenome (GOLD analysis project Ga0209373, IMG submission 187173) | Freshwater pond sediment microbial communities from the University of Edinburgh, under environmental carbon perturbations - High... | ecosystem: Environmental > Aquatic > Freshwater >... | reverse complement strand
AAACTTAAAAAATAATGCCGCTAACAAAAATCGAAGAACTTGCACAAAAGCAAATGTTAACCGTCATTACAAAAAAAGAGCCGATGAAAATTAATTGTTTCGATCGCTCATGGAAAAGAAAAAAGCAGTGAGCGTTTCCATATATTCGGAGCCGGGTAATTTCTTGGAAATAGCAATCGCAGAATCTAAATGGGACAATGCGTTTTCTTTCGCTTTCTCAAAACAATTGTAACGTTTCATCAAATTCACAATTTCTTGCGGAACGTGGGGTTCCACAGCATGAGCAATAAGGTTTTCCATGGTCTTACGATCATCGGCGTTACACTGATTGAAAAAGAAAATCAGAGGCAAGGTCACGAGGCCGTTAGCGACATCCGTAAATTTGGCTTTATCTAAATCTTTTGCACCAAATCCGTAATCTAAAAGGTCGTCGATGATTTGAAATGCAATGCCGTAATGAATACCCATTTTCCCGCATTCTTCAACCAGTTCTTTGCCATGCCCAGCAAGGGTGGCACCAATGCGGGCACAAGCATCCACAAGCGCCGCCGTTTTCCCCGAAATGACAGCCACGTAGCGGTCATAACTCAAATTCAGATTACCAGAACAATCCAATTCTGAAATTTCGCCCACAATCAACTGATCTGCTGCGGAAGAAAGAATAATGGGGATTGAGCGAGCGGGTTCATCGACGACACATCGCATCGCCTGGGAAAGAATGTAGTCTCCAATGAGAACCGCAATCTTGTTCCCCCATTCCATGTGGGCGGTTTGTTCCCCGCGGCGGAGTTCTGTTTCATCAATAATGTCATCGTGAACTAAGCTCGCCAAATGTAAAAGTTCAATACCCGCACATGCGTGAGCGACGCGTTCTATGTCGGGCTTGGATTCTCCAGAAGAGGCCAAAAGGCATAGCAACGTAGAACGAATTTTTTTGCCTTTACGGAGTACAAGCTTTCCCATACGTTCAGAAACGCCTGAAGGAGCCGTGTGAGCAATTTCTGCAATTACCTCATCGGCTCTATCCAAATACTCCTGAACTCGATTCCTTGCGACTTGCAGGACTTCTTGAAAATTTTGCTGGGCAGAAGCAGACATGACTCTTAGATATCAAGGGAGTTGATAACTTTATAAGCATTGGTTTCGATGAATCGGCGACGAGGCTCTACCACTTCACCCATAAGCATGCTGAAAATATTGTCAGCAAGGAGGAAGTCATCAATGCGGCACTGTCTCATGATTCGCGTTTCCGGATTCATGGTGGTTTCCGCAAGCTGTTCGGGATTCATTTCACCAAGGCCTTTATAGCGCTGGAGATAAATGTTCTTTTTATCTTCGAGAGCGGCAATGGCCGCGTCTTTGTCTTCGTCACTGAAGAAATAATCCTCTTGCTTCCCTACACGAAGCTTATAGAGAGGGGGCTGCGCGATATAAATGTGACCTGATTCAATGAGTTCTTTCATATAGCGAAAGAAGAATGTCAAAAGCAACGTTTGAATATGAGAGCCATCGACATCAGCATCAGTCATGATAATGATTTTGTGGTAACGAAGCTTTTCAATTTTAAATTCCGAACCCACGCCACAACCAAGGGCGTTAATCAAATCTTGAATGGTTTCTGCTTCCAAAACACGATCCAAACGTGCTTTTTCCACGTTTAAAATTTTACCGCGCAAAGGAAGAATCGCTTGAAACTCACGGGTACGGCCCTGCTTAGCAGAACCACCTGCAGAGTCACCTTCCACAATAAAGAGCTCGCACTCGATAGGATTACGGTTACTACAATCGGCGAGCTTGCCAGGCAGTCCACCGCTCTCAAGAATGTTTTTGCGGCGCGCCAAGTTGCGAGCCCGGTGAGCGGCTTCACGAGCGACGGCGGCGTTGTAAACTTTATCGATAATCAGTTTGACAATGGAAGGATTTTCATGAAAATATTCTTCCAATTTATTTCCGAAAGCGGTATTCACATAACCAGCCGCTTCGGAGTTGCCGAGTTTACGTTTGGTCTGTCCTTCGAATTGAGGCTGTGCAATCTTAATAGAAATGACAGCAGTAAGGCCTTCGCGAATATCGTCAGAAGAAATCTGAATATCCTTCTTATTCTTGGAGAGCAATTCCTGTGCGAACTTGGTGATCACTCGGGTGAGGCCTGTCTTAAAGCCTGTAACGTGCGTACCACCGTCATGGGTGTTAACGTTATTCACAAAGCTAAAGAAATTTTCCTGATACCCTTCGTTGTACCACATGGCAATTTCAAGGGGATAAGTACCTGCGTCCATCACCAAGTGGATAGGGGTGTCAAAAAGCGGCTTGCGATGTTCATCCACAAAACGGACAAATGCAGAAACTCCACCTGGGAAACAGAACGTTTCCGAAACGGGGGCACTGGGGTCTCTTTCATCCGTAACGGAAATTTTGAGCCCACTCATCAAGAACGCGAGTTCACGGAAGCGAGTCGCTAAGGTTTCATAAACAAACGTAGTATCAGTAAAAATGGTCGCATCTGGATAGAAAACAACGGTCGTCCCGGTTGTCCCATCGGAAGGGCCAATATCGTATTGATCGGCGACAGGGTTACCTCTACAAAATTCTTGTTCAATAATGCGTCCATTGCGACGAACAGACACCACCAATTTTTCAGAAAGAGCATTAACGCAACTAACGCCCACGCCATGTAAGCCCGCAGAAACTTTATAAGAAGAATTGTTGAATTTACCACCGGCATGGAGCTTGGTCATCACCACCTGAATGGTGCCTACACCTTCTTTGGGATGAATATCAGTAGGGATTCCTCGGCCATTATCGACAACACGAATTCCATTATTGGGGAGAATGGCAATTTCGATGTGGGTACAGAATCCAGCAAGAGCTTCATCTACCGAGTTGTCCACCACTTCCCACACCAGGTGGTGTAGGCCTCTGCCGTCGGTGGAGCCGATATACATGGCTGGGCGCACACGAACGGCTTCAAGTCCCTCAAGAACGGTAATGCTAGATCCACTGTATTCTTCTTCGGCCATAATTCCTCAGTTACTAAAAAAGAAAAGTCGCAACTTATATAAATCGAACGCTCTTAACGGCGGCTTTGTCTAAGAGAGTATTGCACCGATCAATAATAGCTTTTTTTTGGTACTCCAACTCATTTTTCCAAGCCGCATTAGAGGCTTTTAAGATTAATACGGAGTCCTTTAGATCTATAAGTTTTACGCGCTTCGCAAGGCTTTCCCCTAGGATGCTCTCGAATTGTTCGGAGAGGGTAAAAAAGTCCATTTTGGGGGCTAAAGCAGAGCCTTTAAAAAAGCGTTCCAAGAGGATAGAAACATCCGTTGGCCTTGGGGCATTACGACGAGAAATGGACATAGAAATTAAACCAGCAAAAGCTTGGAGAGAATAAATCCACCAATGAGAATACTCGTCATGCCGGCCACCACCGTGGCTTTGGTACTTTTGCCCACTCCTTCGGCACCGTTATGGGTTGTATAGCCGAAGAAACACGCATAACTAGCGATAAAGTAACCGTAAAGAACAGCCTTAATAAGGCCCACCACAAAGTCCCAATCTTGATAGAACATCCGAACGCCATAAAAGAAGACATGCCAAGAGACTTCTTTGTAAAGAAAAGCGACTACAAAGCCACCGAGAATGCCCACAAAAATACTGATAATGGTAAGAATGGGAAGCATGATCACATTCGCAATTAGACGAGGGGCAAGCAAATATTTGAATGGATTTAATCCCAAAACTTTGTAAGCATCCAACTGTCCCGTCACTGCCATGGTGCCTAATTCAGAACACATAGAGGCACCGACACGACCAGCAAGAACCATTGCGGTTAAAATAGGACAGAGCTCAACCATCACGGATTTCCCGACGGCCATACCTACGAAAACCAAGGGAATCATATCCGCAAATTGATAGCAAAGTTGCCAAGCCATAATGGCCCCCGTAGCAACCGATGCGGCAAAAACCACAGGAATACTGGTGACTCCCATGAGGTACATCTGTTCAATAGTCGTGTGAAGATTTTTAAAAGACCCAGGAATGTTTTTAAATAATTCCCACATAAATGTGATGTAGTTCAATACCACTTGGAAAAACTTGCGGACATAATGTCCCAAGCTTTCCGCAGCAGTATCGATCAGATGAACTACAAGCGTCATCAAGAGTCCTATTTCTTCTTGGTCTTTGCATTACCATTCGAATTCTTGGTGGGCGCACTGATCGCTTTTTTATAAAGCTTCGTATCGGAAAGGTATTTAATCGCTTCGTTCACTTGATCATCAGACTTCAGAGTGAATGTCGTACTCACCGAATCTCCTGCGATGGCGGTCAACAATTCTCGTTTGATCCCATCCATGATGTACTTCTTATTCTCTTCGAATTGGGCGTCACGACGGCTTTCAAGAGCGGATTTCATTTCTTTGATGCGGCGAGCAAGTAAAGTATCGGCGATCGTTTTTGAAGAATCACCCATATAATTTTGTTCTTTGAGAATCGCATCTTCAAGAATGTCTGTGGTGGCAAGAGCGTTGCTTTTCACTTTTGTGAAGTTTGTGTCCTTGTTACAAAAAGTCTTAAACTGCTTGAATAGAGAATCGGGAACCTCCCAATTGAGGTCGATCTTTGCGCCCGAGGCTTCTAACGAAGGCCGGATTTTCACTGCAAATTTGAAATACATGGCCATGCGTTCCTGGACTTGGACGACCCAAGGGAGCGGGGAAAGCTCAATATCAATGTCCGGGGTAATACCACCTCTACCAAACATTTTACGGCCAGCGTTGGTTACAAAAGTATCTACAACCGTTGTATCCTTTTTAAGAGAGTCTGCTTCTTCAGATTCTTCGTTTTCGCGAAGAGTAAGTCCCTTAATCCCGTTCTCCGGTTTGTTGATACAACGACCGAAAGGCAAGTAGTAGAATGCGGTGGTTAATTTAAGTGCGTGACCTTGATTGTCCAAAGGGAAAATCGTTTGCACAGAACCTTTACCAAAAGAAGTCTTTCCAATAATTAAACCGCGGTCCCAGTCCTGGATGGCGCCAGCTACAATTTCAGAAGCGCTCGCGGACCCTTGGTTCACGAGGACTACCAGGGGAACATTGGGGGAAAGAATACCATCGCGACGGGCGTGGCTTTCTGTTTTTTGTGTACGGCCACGAGTACTCACAATGACGTTGCCTTTCTTCAAGAAGAGCTCGCCGATTTCAATCGCTTGATTTAAGAGTCCACCAGGATTGTAACGTAAATCAATAATCAGTTCTTTCATGCCTTGTGCTTGCAATTTGCGAATAGCGTCTTCGACATCATTTGTGGTTTTGAGAGAGAAGGACGCGATCTTAATATAACCGATATCTTTGGTGAGCATTCCACTAAAGGGGACTGCGTGAACCACAATTTTTGCACGGGTGATGGTGAAATCCATAAGCTCTGCCACACCCTCGCGTTCAATGGCAATAGTAACATCGGTACCTACTTTGCCGCGCAGTTTACTTACCGCTTCGTCCGAAGTAATTCCTTTTGTGTCTTTGCCATCGATTTTCATAATGCGGTCACCCGCGCGAATACCGAGGTTGAAGGCGGGGGTTCCTGTCATCGGTGAAATCACTGTCAGAATATTATCGCGGATGCTGATGGTGATACCAACGCCGCCGAATTCCCCATCCGTCGAAACCTTCAAATCTTCGTAGTCTTTCGGCCCATAAACAGCCGTGTGAGGATCCAGAATATTGCGAATCCCTTGTACGGCAGCTTCTGAAAGTTCTGCGGGGTCCACATCTTCCACATACTTGATGTTTACTTCGGAAAGCACTTTATTGAGGCGAGAGAGTTCTTCGTAGAAATCTGCAGGAGGGTCATTTTTTTTGGTCGCCGTAGCAAAGGCTAATCCACAGACTAATCCACAGACAATCCCTATAATGCTAAGGGTGCGAATAAAAGTACGAGAAAAAGGCAAAAATTTTTTCATAGAGAGAAAAATACAATTTCCTGTTGGTTGTGCGGGCGAAAAAAGGAAAAAACCCGGCTTTTTGAGCCGGGTTTTTAGGATTCTAGGAGAGAGAGAAAAAAATGGTCACAAATCAGGCCGCATGGCCGATAATTCTACCTACTTCTGAGGTGCGAAGCTTTGCTAATGCGTTTTCTTTTACCTGGCGTACGCGTTCTTTCGAAAGGCCCACCATGGTCCCGATTTCTTTAAGATTTAAGTCCGCATCTACATCAAGTCCATAATAGAGTCCAATGACTTTATTTTCTTGATCGGTGAGGCTTTCTTGAAGGAGGTTCGCTATTTTTTGCGTTTGATTTTTTTGCAAAGCTAGCGCATCGGTACGTTCACCACTATCAGCAATACAATCGCCCAATGTCATTTCGCCGTCTTCGCTTACCGGGGAGTCGAGGGATGCCGCGCGGTTTCCCATCATCAAAATATTTTCAATCGCTTTCCCTTTATAACGGCTTGCTTCAGAGAGGCTTTCGGGGTCAATGGTCATTTGTCCGCCCACAACCTGGCGAGTTTTGGAACCTAAACGATTAAATCTGCGGAGGACCAATTCCTTTTCTGCACTAATGCGTACTAGACGAGCCTTCTCGGAAATAGCGCGGGTGATGTTCTGGCGAATCCACCACACGGCATAGCTAATAAACTTGATTTTCTGATTCGGATCAAAACGTTTGGCCGCCTCAATAAGCCCCATATTTCCTTCGTTGATGAGTTCACTCACATCAAGCCCTTGACCTTTATAAAGGTTCGCTATGTTCACCACGAATTTCAGGTTGGATTTAACCAAAAGGTTCAGCGCAATGCGGTCGCCCTTGGAAGAACGCTCAATAAGCATTTTTTCTTGTTCACGGGAGAGGAGCGGATATTTGGCAATGTCATTAAGGTATTGGAAATAAATCGAACTCATGATCACCTCGTTTACGTTAGTCTTGTTAATCGGTTACAGAATGAAATCTATTTCCAGAACCAAAGTCAAGTGTCAGAGAGAGGACAACACCGCGCAAAAGTTGTATCGGTCTTTTGTCGGAGAATATGTGGGTTTTGTCAAAATTGTGTCATAGGGGCCTTTTTTTGGGGCTATATTAAGGTTATGACTAAAGATATTGTGCACAAAAGCAAGCCGAGCAAGCCAACCTTCGGATTCGAAGACAAAAGACTACATGCTTTTCTGCATGAATATGAACTTATTAACTTGGATAAGTTTGGGCGATTCACCAAACCAATTCCGAGTTTTGTGCCTGCATTGCTTGCGTGGATCTTTTTCTTGGTTTTTCCCCTGATTTTACTTATCGATTGGAAATCAAGGCCTGTAGAAATTGTAGGTGATGATATCGTGCGTCTGTATCTTCCGATTCTTTTCGCTGCGATTATCTTTGGCATGAATCAGCGTTTCTTAATTGTGAAACTTTTTTTTATGCGAAAAATTAAGTCTTATATCGGGGCCAATTTATTGTTGATTATTTTCATTATAGGGCTTCGGGAATTAATACTTAATATATTACTTCAATCTCCTAATGGCAGTCTCTATTCTATATATATCAAGGGCGAGGCGGGATATCGGCTTGGAACTATTATTCTTTCAATTGTTGCTTTTCTGCTTTTCACCTTGATTATTTGTCTTCTGAATATTTCGTTCCGTGTGAGCGCGAATCATACGCGTTTTGCCTATTGGGTACGGCAGAAGCAAAATGAAATTTTGCAATCGGATCTTGCTTTTTTAAAAATGCAATTGAGTCCTCATTTTCTCTTTAATACCCTGAATAACATTGCAGCACTGATGGATATCGATGTAAAAAAAGCGCAGAATGGAATTTTGCAGATTTCCTCTTTGTTGCGGACGATTCTTTATGAAACCAAGGACGATATGATTTCGCTGAAGTCCGAGGTGATGATTCTTGAAAAATATATTGAACTCGAAAAATTGCGTTTTGGTTCTAATGTGAATTGCCAGATAGAAGTTTCTCTAGAAAATGATCAAATAGAGATCGTCCCTCTTTTACTGATGCCTTTAGTGGAAAATGCAGTAAAACATGGTGTGCACCCTATTCACCCCAGTAAAATTTTCATTTGTATTAAAGAAAAAAACGGGCTTTTAATGTGCCGCGTTGAAAATTCAATGTTTCCGAGAAAAAACAGCCCAAGAAACGTGGGTGGCATAGGTTTATCCAATATGCAAAAAAGACTGGACTGCTTTTATCCGAATCGTTATAAATACAAAATTGCTCACGAAGGTGAAATGTATTTTTCTTCTCTGGAAATCGATTTGTCGTGAGAGAGAAAACAAAAACACCCCGACTTTCAAAGTCGGGGTGTTTTTTTATCAACCCTTGATTTAGGCGGCAGCCTTCACTTGCTTGACGACGGCAGCAAATGCTTCCGGATCGGCAACGGCCAAATCAGCGAGAACTTTGCGGTTCATCTTGATGTTGGCTTTGCTGAGCAAATGAATGAATTGGCTGTAGCTAACGCCATGTTCGCGGACTGCTGCGTTAAGGCGAGTGATCCACAATTTGCGGAAATCACCTTTCTTATCACGGCGGTGAGCGTAGGCGTATTGACCAGCATGAGCAACTGCGTCAATAGCAAGACGAATATTCGACTTGCGACGACCGTAGTAGCCTTTAGCGGCCTTGAGGATGTTTTTACGACGTTCGCGAGAAGGAACTCTGGATTTTGAGCGTGGCATATCTTACTCTCCTTATTATGCGATGACAAGCAAACGCTTGACATGATATAGGTCACATTTTTTAATGAGTCCGCCCTTGCGAAGATTGCGCTTGCGCTTGGTGCTCATCTTGGTAAGAATATGGCGCATTCCAGCGTGCTTAAACTTGACGTGGCCAGAGCCAGTCACGCGAAAGCGCTTCTTGGAACCGCTATGGGTTTTCATCTTAGGCATTTTTACCTCGTAGGTTTAATTTGAAGTCTCACCTGCTGCCATGGGCTCGGTTGCGGACTTATCAGGTGCCGATTTTTGGATCTGCACCTTTTTTGGACCGTAGATAGAAAGCATGGTATTGCCTTCCATTCGCGAATCCATTTCTAATTCGCCAACATCAGCGAGATCAATTTTTGCTTGATCCATGAGTCGACGACCGTAATCCATGTGGGCCATTTCGCGCCCACGGAATTGCATAATCAAACGAACTTTCATTCCATCTTGAAGGAAGTCCTTCGCTTGCTTCATCCTGTATTGGTAGTCGTTGGTTGCTGTTTTCGGATGAAGTTTAATTTCTTTGAGCTTAACAATGTGCTGCTTGGCTTTCGCAGCCTTAGTGCGCTTTAGTTGCTCAAAACGGAATTTTCCGTAATTCATGATACGACAAACAGGGGGCTTAGCATTAGGGGAAACCTCCACCAGGTCCAGTTCGGCCTCTTTGGCCATCTGCAAAGCCTTATAGGTTTCGATCACGACCTGTTCTCCATCTTCCTTGACTAAACGGATGGGCGAGACGCGAATATCTTCGTTAATTCGGGTACCATCTGTAGGACGGTTCGGTAATTGACGACTGCGGGGGTTTTGTAACAAGCTAAGCTACCTCTTTGGAAAAACATTAAATTTTGAACCACAAATGTAGCAAGATGAAAAAAATCCTTCAACATCTCAAAGACCCCCCTGTGGGGAATATGTGTCTTTTTGTATAATTGTGCCACGCGCGGCGGTAGCTCAATGGTAGAGCTTTAGCCTTCCAAGCTAATGGTTGCCGGTTCGATCCCGGTCCGCCGCTCTTGAGAAAACTCCCTGATTCGGGGAGTTTTTTCGTTTTTGAGTAAAATTTGGCAATATTTGTTTAATTTAATCGCCAATCGATGATAATCAAAAGATGGTTTGAATATCACACAATGCCAAAAAAGAGATAAAAAGTGGGGATAAAATGGGGATAAAAAGAATCGAATCACATATATTTAAACAGAACAAGTTTCTTTATAGGAGGATGAGTGAATGGCACATATCAAAAAGACTCCTCATGGGTGGCAACTCGTAGCAACTATAGCGCACGGAAGACGCATATACTTCCATTTAGGAAAAAAGGTCACAGAGGCGAAAAAAAAGGTATGGCTAAAAGCGTATGATAATACCGTGGCTGCCATGACGCTTGCACGAAGAATCAGCATTTCAACAAAAGACCTGAAACTTCTGGTTGAAAGAATGACCACAATTTCCAGCGATGCACAGGAAAGGGTGGTCACCCATGGTCTTTCCATTGACGAAAAAATCAATGCTGCTGATACCACTCAATGGAACAGTCTGATAACTGAATTTGGCAACAGAATAAATCCGAATATCCGTCCGACACAGCAGGAAAACAACAGGCGTTATCTGGAAATAATAGACGAATTTTTGAAGAAAAAAAACATTCAGTTCTATTCTGACTGTACTAATGAAAGTGTTGCATCGTTTGTTGATTGGAGGCGTTTTTATAGGCGTCCTAGAGATTTACGGAGCAGTAACAAGGAGGTTTCCGCCGAATCTATCCGAAAAGAACTTCATATTTGGAAAAGGTTGGTTGATTGGTGTGTCGCGATCAAAAAATTTCCTGATAACAGGATCTTCTATGGAATAGAAATTAAATCGACATCACAAAATACGAAAACAATCGTTCCTTTATCTATAGAAGAGATTAATACGGTATTCAGGGTTTTACGTCTTTCCGGAAATGATAGGTTACATGATCTTGCACTTTTAGCATACTGTACAGGAGCAGAATGTAAAGCACTTAAATGGATTCTCGCCAATTATCCAAACTGCATAGATAAAGATACGAGTACATTACAGATATTCAATATGCAGGTGTCTGGAATAAACGAAGGTAAAACTTTATATCGAGCTAGATCTGTATCATTAACACCCACAATAGAAGCAATTTTTAAACGCGGTTTTGTGTTGGGCAAATACAAACTTTATTCTTTTATTGCGAACCACTTAAGTAAGGGTTCTATTCGTTTTCCATTTCATTGGACAATGCATCAGTTACGGCACAGTTTTGCTACTCATAACATGTCGGCAGGTGTTGATATTGCCACTGTTTCCGCGTGGTGTGGGCACAAAGATATTACAACCACTCGAAATGTATATGGAAGATTTGCTAAACTTGGTATAAAAACACTTCAAACAGCACATGAGGAGCATCTGAAAAAATATAGGAATGGGTATTTCTCTACTCAATGGAATGATGGAAAATGAACGTTTTTCATCAAAGGGAACTCTATAACCACCCACCCCAAAATAATTTTTCAGAGAAAAGGCACAAAGTCTAGAGAGGTTTTCTGAAAAATTGCCCCCGTTTATAAATTTTGATATTTCACAAGTATCTTCTGGCTAAAGGGTTTATGAGTAGTGCACTCATACTTTCCTCCATTTCAAACTTTTTAAGGTATATAAACATTTGGGACTTTCTGTCAGGAACTCAAGTATATAATTCTCATAAATTATATGATTTTTTACAGATCATACAAATCATGAAGGTATTTCTTGATCCATTACACTAGATAGATGCAATGAATTTCAAAAATTTTGAAATTTTTAGTTCTCATATTGATTACATTAATTTATATTTGTATACAAATTGAGAACTGTTAAAATGAATAAAAAAGAGCTTCTTCTAGAGCAAATTAAACAAAATGGGTTTATCTCAGCTGCGGATGCAGAAAGCCTAGGAGTTTCTAGAAGGTACCTCTACAAACTTCATACCCAGGGGTTTTTAGAAAAATCAGCAAAGGGTTTGTTTATTGATAAGGAGGGATTTCACGCCATAGAGCACAGTTCCATTATTGAGGCGGTCCGCCAAGTTGGTGAATGCACTGTTTCTCTGCTGTCTGCTCTGAGCGTTTATGGAATAACCACGCAGCTTCCTCACGAAGTGTGGCTCACCCTTCCCCGAGGTAGGAGAAAAACCAAAGTACAGTATCCTCCCATTAACTACACCATTGTAGATCCAAAAACGTATTCCTTTGGAAGGCAAGATCATCTTGTGGGACAATTTCGTTTCCAGATCTATTCTCCGGCAAGAACGGTTGCTGATTGTTTTAGATTCCGAAGCAAGGTCGGCCTTGACGTGGCAATTGAAGCTTTGCGTGAAGTATGGAACAATAAACAAGCTACAATGGACGAAATCACCGAAGCGGCAAAAGTTTGCAGAGTTCTGAAAGTCATGAAACCATACATGGAGGCTATCGTTTGAGTAAACCCAACCAATCCGATGCGGCTCATTTTGTTCGTGTACAGCTTACGCGTAAATCAAAGGAACTTGGAGCGGATTTTGAATTGTTGCTGACGAGGTATGGACTGGAACGGTTACTTTACCGCTTGAGTCAATCCAAGTATGTGAATCAGTTCATTCTTAAAGGGGCAAGTATGTTCCTGGTTTGGAAAGGACAAAACTTCCGAGTCACAAAGGACGTTGATCTTCTTGGCTTTGGTGATCCCAGCATTGAAAGACTCCATACTGTTTTTACCGAAGTGATTTCAGATCCTTATGAGGATGACGGCGTTCAGTTTCAAATCAATTCTTTGAAAGTGGAACCAATAAAAGAATGGCAGGAATATAATGGTGTACGGATCACTATGATAGGTATGCTTGGAAAGGCTCGCATCCCCATTCAGATTGATATTGGTTTTGGTGATGCCGTTGTGCCTAAAGCTGAATTTATTGATTTCCCATCCATTCTTGACTTTCCACAAGCTCACATCAGGGGTTATTCGCATTATACACTTGCCGCAGAAAAAATAGAAGCAATGGTCAAGCTCGGCATCGCGAATAGTCGCATGAAAGATTTTTATGATCTTTGTCTTTTATCCCGAATGTTTGAATTTGAACAAA
>Ga0209373_10004109_pt1 | contig 12816 bp, 11 predicted proteins | sample Higcelweek5metaG_FD_187173 | JGI IMG/M metagenome (GOLD analysis project Ga0209373, IMG submission 187173) | Freshwater pond sediment microbial communities from the University of Edinburgh, under environmental carbon perturbations - High... | ecosystem: Environmental > Aquatic > Freshwater >... | reverse complement strand
GTTGTGCTATTCACAAAATAATACAAATCAAATTCTTTATACGAACGCTTTGTGTATGTAATTTCGGGATTGCTGATTATTGTGTTTTCTTCAACCTCTGCCACAGTTTTTATAACTCCACCGTTTGACATCAACTCAATCTGCCTTGCGGTTTCAAGGGTGTCCAACTTTTCGTTCCAGCTCCAAAATGGTATCGGGCGGTATTTATTTTCGGGATTTTTAATATTCATTTGTGCATTTTCTTTCAAAAAATATTATTTTACTTGTTAAACTTAAAAACATAGTCCCCGACGTTAACGCCTATCATATCTGCCAAAACAGGGCATTTTGCTTTTAGCAGGAAGAATATTTCTCTTTTCTGCTCTGACATGGTTTCATAATTGCCCTGACCTTTACTAATTACAATGTCGGCTTCATTGAAAATATTCTTAAAAGCTTCGTCACATTCTTCTATAATCACACCCGGAACATTACAGCCTGTTGATACAATATTTGTACAGGTATCCAAACCCGAAGCTACAGCATCATCATAGGTTACGTCATTTATTATCGGCTCGCTCCTAACTGCGTAGGTTATATCAAAACCACTAAGCTCATCGGCAAGAACTCTGTCAAAAACGCTTTCGCCCGAATTATCGCCTATTATCAGTATCTTTTTTGCAGTTTTCAGTCTATCCTTGAAGCAATTCAAATCACAAATTGCGAATTCCCGTTTCACTTCATTTTCGATAAGCTTTATATTGTCAACTTCAATATCCGAATAAATTGCTGCATCTATTATATTCCCTGTTGCAGATATTTTCAACGCCCAATAGGTTCTGTCCTGCTTTTCGTCTAAAAGCTCTTTAAGCCTATAAAATATATTCTCGGCTGATTTGATACAGCTTTCCTTTATTTCTTTATAAGGGTCACTGCAACCCGAGGCTTCTTTAACAATACTATGTATTTCTCTTCCGATTTCAGGTGCATATTTATAGCTTTGGAAATCAGAAATTTTCAAAGCTGCCTTTCTCAATATCAAATTATGTATTCCCGCATCATTTGTCGCCATTCTTGATGCTTCAAGTGCTTGTCTCATAAGGCAGGGCAGACAGTCTAAAAATATTTCCAAAAAAATCACTCCGCCTTTATCTTTAATACATTTTCTATTTCATCAACTATGCCGTAATCAGCATATTCAAATATGCGTGCGTTTCTATCGCTGTTTATTGCTATTATCGTTCCTGCCTTTTCCACTGCACAGGTATGCTGAACGCTACCCGAAATTCCGCAGGCAATATATATTATAGGGCTTACGGATTTACCTGTCAAGCCGATTTGCATATCATAAGATGCAACACCCATATCCACAAGACCTCTTGAAGCACCGACAGATGCTCCAAGCTTGTTTGCAAAAGCTTTCACAAGCCCGAAATCGTCCTTTGCACCCTTTCCGCCCGAAACAATTATTTCATCTCTGTTTTTTTCGGAGATTCGCACAGTCGCCATTTGAGGATAAGTTCTACATTCTATTTTTGCCATAAGGCTTCCCCCATATGTAGGGCGATACATATAAAGCTTTTCACCGTCGGTTTCCAAATGCGTACAGTCCGCACACAGCCCTGTTTGCAAAATTGCCGCAACCATTGGTGCTGTTTTTCTGCCCCAAAAATCAGCAGTCCAAAGGATTGCCTTTGGCTTATGCTCCTTTGCAAGCTGTGCAATTATATGCGGCGGTTGTTTTTCGATTATTTTAACATTGTGAGCAACTGATAATGCCGTTTCTCTAAGCTCCTCACCCACCGCCCATATTTCATCAAGCTTTGTATCTGATTGTGTTAATTTTATTTCAGCCCTTGTCTTGTTTTTTTCTTGCTTTATAACGCTCATCAATTCATCGGGCTTAATAAACTTGCACTTTCTTTGCCCTGTGATACATTCATAGGTCTTCAAAACCTTTGTGGGAGAGCCTTTTAAGCCACATTTTGAAACATCAGCTTCAATATCCTGTGCGTTCCAAATTTCAACCTCTTTTGTTTTTGCCCTCACGCTCGGAAAACGCAGTGTATTAATTTTTTCAACGCAAATAAGGGCAGGAAGCGTTGCCTCTTCCTCCCCCATTCGAGTTGTGCAATTTATTTTATCCGTTATACCATGAATTTTAAGAATATTTGTAACAACAGGAAGCCCCAGCAATTGAGCAAGGCAGGGACCAGTCTGTGCGGTGTCGCCGTCTATGCTTTGCCTTCCGCAGATTATAAGGTCGGGATTAAGCTTCTTCACCCCAAGCGAAAGGGCATAGCTTGTCGCAAGGGTATCCGCACCTGTAAAGGCATTATCTGTAAGCAAAACTGCCCTAATTATGCCAAGCCTTGTAAGACTTTTTAATATATTTGCTGTTGACGGCACGCCCATACTCAAAACGGTTATTTCGGCATTTTCAACCTGCAACGCACACTCCAAAGCGCATTCGTCAAAAGGATTAATTTCGCCCTTTACAGGCTTTACACAAACTACGATTTTCATAGCTTTAATTTGTGGTACACAGGTGCTAACGCATCGTGTATCTCTTTATATATTTTAAAGATTTCTGCATATTTTTTGGTGTTTTCTCTGTTTGGCGTTGTTGTGCTTACTGTTTTTGTGCATTTTTTTATAACCGCTTCAAAACCTTCAAAAACACCTGTCGCAACGCCCGCAAGCATTGCGGAGCCGAAGGAGGAATCGCTATTTTCCGTCAGCACAAGCTCTATTCCCAAAGCATCGGAAACAATCTGTCGCCAAAGCGGACTTTTCGAGCCTCCGCCTATAATAAATGCGGTTTCGTCATATTCAATTCCTATTTCGTCCAAAGCTTTTTTGCAGTCAAAAAGGGACAGTGCAACTCCCTCTAAAACAGCCTTGGTAAAATGAGCCTTGGTATGACCTGAACGAACACCCGTAAAGCTTCCTCGCAAAAGTGGGTCAGCATATGGAGTTAATTCGCCATTTAAATACGGGTGAAACATCAGTCCGCCACAGCCCACAGGAATTTCACTTGCCGACTTATCAAGCTCGCCAAAGTCACCGCCGAAGGTGTCACGATACCATCTGTATGATGCGGCACAGGATTTTGTCGCCGTTCCGGGATACCAAAGTCCGTCAATTATATGTGAATAGTTAATTAAATTCTGGTTTGGATATGCCTTTTCAGTAACAACACAAATTCTGCCTGCCGTCGCAAGCTTAATTGTCATATTGCCCTTATTTATTGCACCCGATGCGAAAACCTCAAGTGCGGTGTCGGTTGTTCCGCAAACAACCTTAGTCCCCTCGCAAAGCCCTGTTTCCTCTGCTGCACTTTTTGTAATACTACCGATGATTTCAGACGGTGCAACAACAGTCGGAAGTTTTTTAATATCAAAACCCAAAATATTGCAAAGCTCGGCTGACCATTGCATTTTGTTGTAATCAAAAAGCATACTGCCCTGCGCTTCTATGTAATCAGTGCAGTATTCACCCGTCAAAAGATAACGCACATAATCCTTTGCAAATAGTATGCGTTTTGTTTTCGCCCAGATTTCAGGCTCATTATCTCTCACCCACATAAGCTGTGGAAGCGTCCAAATCGTATCCGCCTTGTGAAGTGCCTTATTTAGGATAAGGTCATTATACTTTTCTTTAATATATGCAACCTCTGCAACGCTTCGGCTGTCCGTCCAGTATATTGCAGGTCGCAAAACATTAAAGCCCTCGTCCAAAAGGACGGCGGTATGTGTTGCGGCATCAAGGCAGACTGCCGATATGTCGGAGGCTGAAACTCCGCTTTTTTTAAGAACAGATGCAATATTGGTTTTAACAGCCGCATACCAATCTGATGGGTTTTGCTCCGCATAGCCCTGTTTTGGATAAGCTGTGGGATATTCCACAGTAGCCGTTGCCGCAATTAGCCCGTTTTCATTAAGCAAGGTTGCCTTTGATGCACCGCCGCCGAAATCAATACCAAGTAAATATTTCATAATCCTATACCCCTGTTATCTTGAAATTTTCGCCGAATATCCCTGAATATACACCACGCTGTATCAAGGCTTCATTATTATTGTGGCACAAAAGCCATTTGTTTTTCCTGAAAAGCATTTTGTCAGTTGAAGGCTTGTCAAGGGGTGCATTTGTTCCCTTCGGAAGGATTACAACGCTACGAAAGCCATTATCGCTTGCTTGGCAAGGGCAAAAATGAAGGGTGGTTGCATAGACCTCAACCATTTCACCCTTTTCCAAATAGAAAGCCTTAATATTTTTGCTGTCGTATTCATCATTTTCAATATCGGTAACAAGCCCCAAAAAAAGCACCATGGGTTCTACAGCAATGTTAATTTCAGAGCTTTTATGATACTCTAAGCCATTTAGCATATCGTTATAGCCCCAGCAAAAGCCGACTTGAATATCCATCTCACCAAAGGCTTCGTTTTTCAGCTTTTCACAAATATCACATTTTTCAAATTGAGGTGTGCTAAGCTCATATGCCGAGCCATTTTCAGGCATTGCAATTTTTCCCGCCTCGGTGATTATTTCATGTAAATCATAGCCCGAAACAACTCTTCCGTAAAGCTTGAATTCATCGTCATTAACACTGTAAAAGGGTACATTCGGATTTAGTTTCTTTAATTTTTCAAGCATAATATCAGTCCTTAAAGGTTAGTATGTGTGTTCTTTCAAAAATACTTCCTGCATTAACGCTTTGTATGCCTTCTTTATTTGCAAAGTCATATTTCGAGCCAACTCCGTCGGGAATACCGCACCATGGCTCTATGCAGATATAGGGAGCGTTTGGCTTTGTCCAAAGAAGCAGATATGGGAAGCCTTCAAATTCAACCCTTGTTTCTTTTTTACTGAATTTGTGCTTTAAGATAACAGCATTTGAGTTTATTTTTTTGAAAACCAAAGCATCAACAGCAAAATACTCGTTTTTCAGCTCCAATACTTTGCTTTCTGTCATAATATTTATAGTTTTGTCTTCAAGCAAATTCCCGTCTAAAATGTAGGAATTTAAGGTTTCACTTTGGTCAAATACAACGGAGTATTCCTCAATTCCCTCTGGGCATAAATATCCCTCATGTGCACCGATTGAAAAATACATTGTTTTATCCGATATGTTTTTAACCTCATAAACAACGTCAAGTGAATAAGATTTCAATGTATAAATAACTCTGAGTTCATACTCAAAAGGGAACTGCGTAAATGTTTCAGCATTTGATTTGTGAAGGAACACAGCCCTATTGTCAGAGTATTCCTCAACCTCAAATTCACAAAAACGTATATATCCGTGCTTTTGAAGGAAGTATTCCTTGCCATCCAAAATATATTTATCGTCCTTTAAGCCGCCGCATATTGGAAAAAGCAGGGGTGCCCTGCCTGCCCATATATTTTCATCCCCGTACCATAAAAACTCCGTACCGCTTTTGCTTTTTATACTTAGAAGCTCCGCACCCTTTGTGCTTATTTCAACCGATAAATCACTATTTTTAATAACTACTTTGTCAGCCATTTGTGACCTTCCTCCGTCGTCATATAAAATCCTCTATTTTTGCCTGCCATTATCCAAAGGTAATAGGAATCATACCCAGGGGCACAGCAAAACGGGTGATAACCTTTCGGAATTTCAACTATATCGCCTGTTTTAACGGTATAGGTTTCGTCAATATCGCCTTCCTTTGAATAAACTCGTTGAATTCCAAAACCGCTTGGTTTATCAAATTCATAATAATATATTTCCTCTAAAAAGCCTTCTGTCGGCATATTGTCTTCATCATGCTTATGGGGAGGATAGCTTGCCCACATTCCCGATTTAACATATGCCTCACCAATATAAATCAGGTTTGCATTAATACGCTCATCAACTATAAAATGTGCCTGACGCTTCCAGCCATCCTTACCCAAATCCTTAATTATAACGTCCTCGGGCTTAACCAAAACAGGCTCAAAATCAGCCTCAGCCGGTGATTTGCAAACCGCAATCGAAACGTCATCTGTTGCGGTAATTGTAAACTCATTATTTCTTGGTATGTAAACTGCAGTTGCCGGTCCGTCAAAAACATCTTTTCTCTTGCCAATGTTTTCATATGCAAAGCCTTCACCCTTAACAGAGCATTTTCCGCCCAATATTACAAGTGAATATTCCTTGTTCTTTTCGCTGTAATCCTTGCTGTCACCCTTTTTCAATTTCAGCATATCAACCTCAAGCATATCAAGGGTGCCGTTTTCCTTTGTAATAATGCTATCACAGCCATACTGCATATCCCATGTTTTTTTATAGCTCATAACCATTCCTCCTTAAAAATTCAACAACCTCGGTATATGTCGGTGTACCTGCCCTTGCCCCCAATTTAGTGCATTTAAGTGCCGAGGTTGCACTCGAAAATATACAGCTTTTATAATAATCAAAGCCCATAACCTGTGCAAAAGCAAATGCTCCGTGAAAAACATCACCTGCACCGTTGGAATCAACAACATTTACCGCAAAAGCACCGTATTTTTCTATGCTTTTTCCATCAAAGCAAATTCCGCCTTCCTTTCCCTGCGTTATAACAACAACATCAGGATTAAAAAGCGAGTATAGTTTTTTTGCCGCCGCCTCAGTATCTTTTTCCCCTGTAAAGCCAAGGGCAAATTCCTCTGACGGAATTAAAATATCGGCATATGGCAAAAGGTTTTCAACACCCTTGTATAAACCTCCGGCATCATAAAGCACCTTTGTACCGCTGTTTTTTGCAACCTTTGCCGCTTCGATTGCGGCTGAAAGCTCGTTACCGTCAACCATAATAATTTTTGCGTTTTCGATTGTATTCTTTTGATTTTCATCAAGGCTGAGTGGCGGTAAGTTGCCTCTGTATACTATACAGGTTCTTGTAGAATTCGGCTCGTTAATCAAAACATATGAAGAAAATGAGCCTCCTTCTTCAATCTTTACATTTGATGTGTCAATATTATATTTTTCAAAATCATTAAACAAAAACTTACCGCCGCTATCCTCTGACAAAACACCGATATATCCGCATTTTCCGCCAAGCTTTGCCGCCGCGACCAAGCCCGTTCCGCAAGGTCCACCTCCGCTTTGCATTACTCCCTTTGCAATAAGCTTTGTGTCCTCCGTAGGAAACGCATCCGATACTATAAGCGTATCATATACGCAGGCACCTACGCCAACTATTTCACTCATACTTACCATCAGCCCCTAAAAGCTTTATTTTGCTAATCGCAAATTCCTTGACCGAGTTTGTCGCATCCTTCATAAAAACATCTATCGCAAAAATGCTTCTTGATGTTTCAAAAACCTTATCAAGGAAGGAATAGCACAAATCCGTTCCGAAATTGATTTTTCGTATTCCTGCCGAAATTGCCGCCTTTATTTCTTCATCAGGCACGCCTGAACCGCCATGCAGAACAAGATGTGCATCAACCGCACTGTGTATATCCTTTATCCTTTGAATATCAAGCTTCGGCGGTTTTTTGTAACGTCCGTGTGCGGTACCGACCAAAATTGCAAGTGCGTCAACGCCTGTCGCCTCTGTAAATTCCTTTGCCTCTGCAACTGTTGTAAACTCACCCATCGAGTCGTCATTCACAGAACCAATATGTCCAATTTCACCCTCAACCGAAATATTGACATCTCTGCACATTTTTGCAACCTTATTTGTCAATTCTATGTTTTCACTCATTGGCAGACTCGAAGCGTCAATCATTATTCCACTGCAGCCATAACGTATGCCACGTACAACCTCAAGCTCTGTTGCACCGTGGTCTAAGTGGAAACATACAGGTACGCTTGCTTTTTTTGCCGCCGCAAGAATAATCGGAGATAAATAATATCCGTTATCGGAATTGAAAAGCCTGCTGTACGATTGAATTATAACAGGCGATTTTTCCTGCTCCGCTGCGGCAATTACGCCCATTACTGTTTCCATATTGTATGTATTAAAAGCAGGAACTGCATATCCACCTTTTTCTGCTAAATCAAGTATTTCTTTAAGTGTAACTAACATTATTCAAGCCCTCCTAAAACGATTTCTTCTATGCTTAAAAGCTCCATATTATCGGGCTTTTCTTTTGAAAGAATTTCAAATTCAGATACGCTTGCTGTTACAAGGGCATCTACACCTGTTGCAAGTACGTTTTTCCATCTTGCCTGTGCTGTCAACGCCATAACCTTCGGTAAATATTCATTCATAAGAAGGCTTCCTGCCCAAACGGTTTCTTTACCGTATAATAACATTTCTTTTGTGTTTACGCAAGCATTTAATATCTCTCGTACATCAGATGTTTCCTCCAAATCCCTTGCAAGCAATGCAGGGTCTTGAAAGGCTACTGTTTTATTTGACTTTTTAGGTTTAAGCTTTCCGTCTTTCATTAGTTCGTTTATGTATGCTGTAAAGGTTTGAGCCTTTGCACCAATATCAATACCCCACTCCTTATATTCCCTTAAAAACACCTTTGCATCGGCAGGGTCATATGCGACAACTGTTTTATAGTTTTTCAGCACTTCGGCGGTTTTTTTCATTATCTGCCTTGTTTCCTCCGCCTTGCCCAAAAGGGTATCCATAAAATATCCGCTGTCAGGCTCACTTGCCAAAACAGCAAAGTCAACCCCTGCTTTTTTGAGAAGTTTGATAGCATTTATTGCGGATTTAGGGCTTTTAACCCTTGCATCAACGCCTAAAAAGAGCAATACATCGGCATTTTCAGGTAATTTATTTATTTCAGCCTTTAATTCGCTTTCAATTTCCTTTATGCCATATGGGTTTCCTGTCGCCTCTATGTTGTCAATCAAAGCGTTTATATGCTCGGGTGTCTTTCCGTTTAACGCACCCTCAAGCCTTACAGCCTTTGTAAACTCAACGGGGTCAAAGCCTGTTGCACAATCCTGCGTGCAGGCTCCGCACAAGGCACATTCATAAACATTTTCCATTATATCAACGCTAAGCTCCACTCCACGCTCTACCATTGAAAGTGATAACGCTCTTCCTCTTGCGGTGTTTCTCTCCTGCCCTGTTACGTTGCCTATCGGGCATATATGACGGCACATCCAGCAAAATCTGCATGCGTCTATTGTATTTTTACTCTTTTCCGAAATTAACATATTCCTATCCTCCTTAAAGTCCCATTTTATACGGATTCATTATTCCGTTGGGGTCAAGCTGTTTTTTAAGCCCTTCAAAAACCTGCATTGCAGGGCCGTACTGCTCCTTCATAAGCCTTCCCAGCTTAATTCCAACGCCGTGATGGTCATTAACCACGCCTCCATTTGCAAGAGCTGTGCGAACACCGCAATTCCATATTGCGTTATGCAAACGAAGTGCCTCGTGTGGGTCTTGCGGAGGATTATCCACGATAAATCTGTCGTATATCATACATCCCCACTCATACCAATGCGAAAAATGGGCGATATATCTTGCCATCGGGAAGTTTGTTTCGATTGCTTCCTTCATTGCCCAGTATATTTTTTCGATATTTGAATATGTCGCAATTGTATCCATTGTACCAAACATCTGCGGAAGCTCGAACATATGCCCCGGATAGAAGAAGGTTATCTTTTCCTTCCACCATTTTTCGCCGTATTCGCTTCCCAAATCCTCTGCATTATATTTTGCAAAGGTTGATAACAGCACCTTTTCTTCAACCTCAACTATGTCGGCTACGCCCTCAATTGCAATGTTCATAAACGCACCCTTTTTCTCAACACCTACGATTTTTTTGATGAGTGAGGCTGTTTCCGCCTCGTCATAAAGACGCATTACAGAAGGCTTTATCTTGGTCAAAAGCTCACGCCCTGCCGCAAAAGCATCAGTCATATTATTAAATAAGAACGCTCTAAATTTTCTGACCTCTGGCTGTGCGTATATCCTCATCTGTGCCTTTGTCATTATTCCAAGTGTTCCCTCTGAACCTATGAAAATCTGGTTAAGGTCAGGGCCTGCGGCATGCTTTGGTGCAGGAGAGGTGTTAATAATATCACCATTTGGCAAAACAACCTCCATACCCAATACCATATCGTCGATTTTACCGTACTTTGTGGAAACAACACCTATTCCCCTGTGGGCAAGGAAACCACCAACTGTCGAGCAGGTCAGCGAGCTTGGATAGTGCATTGTTGCATAGCCCTTTTCGTTTGCCGCCCATTCAAGATGCTTATATATAGCACCTGTTCCGCACTCTATGTAAAGAGAATCTTCGTTAATTTCATAAATTTCGCTCATTCGCTTTGTGTTAAGCAAAATTCCGCCGGAAACAGGAAGCGCTCCGCCCTGTGTTCCGCCGCCTCCGCCCCATGTTGTAACAGGGATTTTATAGTAATTTGCAATTTTCAGCACCGCAGAGGTTTCCTGAGCATTTTTTGGTGAAACTATGTAATCTGCTTCGGGCATTTTCTCTCCGCAATCCGCCCACTTCCTCGGAAGCCAAAAATAATCCACACCGTGAATAAGCTTGTCAATTTCTCGTGTAGAGCAATTTTCACGCCCCACCGCATCTTCAAGCTCGGTTAAAATCATATCAAACATAAAACTGTTTAGCTGCATTTTTTTCTTCCTCCTAATTATTTATATCATCGTATATAAGCCCTGGTACAAACTTACAAAATTCCTTCAAGGTGTCGGCAAAGTGTCCGCCAATCTCACTCATATGGTGGATGTACGCACCCTCAACAAGCTTTCGCTCTACCTTCGGCAGATTGTCAAACTCCGCCCACATATATGTTCCGAAGGTGTATGGGCCCTCGGCTGTCTTAATATTTCCGCCAAGCAGATAATGCTGACCTCTTTCTGCCTGAAAACGTGATATTGTATATTTGCCGTCTGCAATTTGGAAGCTTGGTCTTGCGTTGTATAATGTTGCCTTAACGCCGTCCTTTTTCAGCGAATATGCGAACGGTCCGCAATGCCATAAAAGCTCCGCATTGTCATTTTTCGGGTGACGGCAGGTGAACTCACCAAAAAATGGCGGCTTTTCACCACGTACTGCACATGAAAGAAGTGCAGATGTAACTGCTCCATAAATGTCTGATTCGCAAATCACATAGTAACCCATATCGGCAAGAACACTCATCGCAAGACATGGCATTGCACCGAATGCTAATTGCATTGAAGTCCAGCATTCTGTTGATATTATGCTTGCCTTGTTTTCCTCGTCAAGCTCCTTATAAAAATGAACAAAGGTCATCATTTTTGTCAAAAGCTCGTCATCAACAGTGCTTGTGTCATATTTCTTTTTGATTTCCTCCGCCTCGGCTTTTAAAACATCAAGCTTTTCTCTGTAAATTTTGTTAAGCTTATCCGTTGCCTCCGCCATATTTATCGGTACAATATCAATACCGAATTTTTCGAGAAGCTCCATTTCGTTTGCCATAACGCATTTGAATGGCTTAACCCTTGCGCCCACCTGAACGATTTTAAGCTTGTTAAAATTCTTAACCATACAAGCAACAGATAAGAACTGCTTTAAGCCATCATCGAAGGCTTTATCCTCAATATGACAGTTTTCAATGTATGAAAAAGGCACACCGTTTCTTTTAAGCTGTTTGCTTGCGGAAAAAAGACCGCATTGTGCATCGGTATAGCGTGTTCCGTCCTCTTCAAAAATCGTGTCCCTCGGTCCCCACAAAAGCACGGGCTTATTCACAAGCTTTGCAATTTTACCCACAACCTCTTCGTTTCCGAAGTTGCAGTTTATGATAAATATTGCATCAACCTTTTGCTGAATGAAATAATCCGCAACCCTTTCACAGTCGTCCGTATGATACAGCAAGCCTTCTTCGTTCAAAAAATCAATGTCAACAAACTCTGTTTTTTCGTCAGTATAATTCTTTTTGAGATAATCAACAAGCTTTTCCTTGTTTGCAACTGCATAATCGGGATTAAAAATCCCTGTACGCTTTGGTCCCGGCAAAAACCGTCTTTCGGGAACAAGACCAATTTTTAATTTGTAATCAAGCATAACAGCACCGCCTTAAAAAGTTTATTTTCACTTTAATTTTAACATAAAAGAAATTTAATTTCAATAGTTTTTGAAAATTTATTTTATTTGTTGACATATTTTTTAATTTATTGTACAATATAAATGAAATTTATTTTCATTTTGGAGTGATGCTTATGAATAATATTATGCTTAGAATTAAAACATTATATAACGATATGGGGCGTGGAGAGAAAAAAATCGCCGACTGGATATTAGAAAACCAAGGTGAAATAATAAGCCTTTCAATAAGTGACTTAGCCGAAAAATGCGGAAGCGGAGAGGCAACAATAGTACGCTTTGCGAGACGTTTGGGGCTTGGTGGCTATCAAGAACTTAAAATTTCAATCGCACAGGAGACTGCAAACACAAAACCCGTTGTTAATGAAAGTATTAAAAAGAGCGACACCTGCTTTGAGGTTTTTTCAAAGGTTGCAAACGATATTTATAGCTCGCTTGAGCATACAAAAAAGGTTTTGAATAACGACAATTTAGAAAAAGCGGCTAAGAGTATCATATCCGCTAAACGAATTGCAATTTTCGGGCTTGGAAATTCTGCCTCCGTGGCAATCGACGCACAGCATAAGTTTTTAAGGGCTGGACTTGATGCCGCTGCTTACTGTGACAATCATATGCAGGCGATTGCCGCATCACATTTAACTGCTAATGATGTGGCAATCGGCATTTCACATTCAGGTTCGTCAAAGGACGTGGTTGAGTCATTAGGGCTTGCAAAAGATGCAGGTGCTTCGACTATCTGTATTACAAACTTTGGTAAATCTCCGATACTAAAGAAAAGCGACATAACGCTTTTCACCGCCTCCGAAGAAACAAAGCACAATATTTTAGGTATGA
>Ga0209373_10004108_pt1 | contig 12817 bp, 9 predicted proteins | sample Higcelweek5metaG_FD_187173 | JGI IMG/M metagenome (GOLD analysis project Ga0209373, IMG submission 187173) | Freshwater pond sediment microbial communities from the University of Edinburgh, under environmental carbon perturbations - High... | ecosystem: Environmental > Aquatic > Freshwater >... | reverse complement strand
AACTGATTTTTATATTATGTTTCATAGGTATAGTATATTTGATTTAGCAACACTAGAGTCAATGTTTTTCTGAAATATTCCAATATTATCTAATATATGAGGTAATAAAGAAGTTATAGTAGATAACAATTGATTATTAATTGACGAGAATAATATTTCTAATATTGATTGATTTATTAATTTTATCAAAAAAAATGACATAAAAAAATTAAAAGAAATAAATAAACACGTAATAATTAATCATTTTAGTAATGAAAATTTTATAAAAAATTATTTAAATTTATAATTATGAAAAAAATATTCTTCTTAATTAATGCAAATAATTCAAAAAATAATCTTTGGTATAAAGATCATATTTTGAAAACTTTAGAAAAAACTTCAAATCTTACACATTATAACCCATTTGATGATAATATTCACGATATAATTGAATATAATAAAATACTTATGGAAAAAATAAAATCGTCTTGAAAAATTGATTTATTTTTTTCTATTGCAAATGATTTTACAATATTCCCTGAAACGGTTGAAGAAATAAAAAAAATAGGTATTAAAACTGTTAATTTCTCTTGTGATAATTTAGAAAGACCATTTGATCTTATAAAAATTGCAAAACATTACGATTATATGTGGGTTCCAGAACCTGAAGCTATGGAAACTTTTAGGTCTTATTGAGCAAATCCTATTCATCTTCCTATGGCAGCAAATCCAGATATATATAAACCATATAGTGAAGAAAAAGAAATATATGATTCAATATTTGTATGATTTAAAAATAGTTCTAGACCAAAATATATATATGAATTGTTAGAAAAAGATGTTAATATAAATGTATGGTGATATTGATGGAAATCAATTCAAAATGGTGATACTGCAAAAAAAAGAGCATTATCTAACCCATTAAATACAATAAGGTATATTTTTAATAATCTCATATATAAGGAGGGACGAATATGAATTTATGCTGATTTATTAAATGCATTTAATGAATACAAACCATCACAAAAAGTATTATCAAAAATAGATAATCATGTATGATGAGAATTAAGTTTTGATGATATGATAAAACTTTATTCTAGATCCAAAGTTTCTTTGTGATTTAATGAAAGAGGAAATACTTACCAGTTTAAAAAACCTCTTTATCAAATTAGGTTAAGAGATTTTGAGGCACCAATGTCTTGAGCATGTTATCTGATGTATAGAATCCCAGAAATGTTAAATTATTTTGAGGAAGACAAAGAAATGATTTTTTATGATTCAGTAGAGGAATTAATAGAAAAGATAAATTTTTATACTAAACCAGAAAATGATTTATTAAGAAAGAGTATAAAAGAAAATGCTAGGAAAAGAGCTGAAAAAGATCATAGTTGGGAAAAAAGATTTAACGATTTATTTAAGGTTATGTGAATTTAATTTACCTACTAATAAAATATTTATGAAAACAATTATATTAAAATTTATACAATTTTTTTTAAAGCAACCTTTAAAAAAAATACCAAAAAAATATTTAAAGGAATTTACTTTAGATTGAAAAGTTTGAGTAAAAGATATGTATATAAATGAAGTGAAGCCAAATTTTTTAGTTAGAAAATATACAGAAATACAAAAAGAAAATAATTTTGAATTAATAAAAAATAATAAATGATGAAACTATCCGTCAACAGATTTATTATTATTTAAAGCATTAGAAAAATATAAAATAGAAAATAAAACAGTAGCTATAATGTGATCTCAAACTCCATGGTATGAATCAGTTTCCTTATATTATTGATGATTACCTACAACTATTGAATATTGAAAAATAATATCACAGATTAAATGATTAAAAACAGTTAAATATTTAGATTTTAAAAAAAATATTACAGAATTTGATGTAGCTTTTTCAATATCTTCTTTTGAACATGATGGATTATGAAGATATTGAGATCCTATAAATCCTAATTGAGATTTAGAAGCAATGAAAAATATGAAAAAAATTGTTAAAAAATGATGATTAATGTTCTTTTCTGTTCCTATATGAAAAGACTGTATCGTATGGAATGCACATAGAATATATTGAAAAATAAGATTAAATATGTTATTTGAATGATGGAAATTAGTAGAGTCTTTTTGATATGAAGAAAAAATGCTAGATATTGATACTATTGATTCTAATAACCAACCTATATTTATTTTAAAAAATAATTAGTATGAATAAATGTCCGAATTGTAAGTCTAATAAAATTGAAAATATTTGAAATGTATATGAAAGTTTTTCATTAAACTGAAGATCTAATATTTTTAATTTTTATGAATGTTTAGATTGTAATATAAGATTTAAATGAAATTATTATTCATATCATGAGTTAAATAATTATTATTCTAAAATAGATGTAAATACATGGAAATCTGAAAAATTAGATAAACGCACAATAAAAAACTTTAAACAAAGAGAAAAATTATTGAATAAATATTCTAGTTGAAAAAGAATATTAGATATTTGATCTTTTTCTTGTGATTTTTTAAACTTTTTACCAAAAGATCGCATAAAGATTTGATTAGAACCATCTAAAATAATTTTCCCTAAATGAATAAAAAAAATCGAATCAACACTTGAAAAATATGATTTTAAATGAGAAAGATTTGATATTATATGTTTTTTTGATGTAATAGAACATATTTTAGATATAAATATTTTTTTTGATAAAATAGATGAAGTATTAGATACTGACTGAATAATTATTTTTGAAACAGGTGATTTTTCTTCTAAATTACCAAAAATATTATGAAATGAATGGAGTTATTATAATATTTTTTGACATTGTATTTTTTATGATATTGAGTCGATTGATAAGTATTTAATTGAAAAGAGATGATATGAAATATTAAATATTACTAATACAAATAAGTATAATTTTGATTTTAAATGATTTATTCAAATTGTAATATATAAATTATTTAAAATAGTTGTTTGAGCTTTAAATTTATATAAAATGAGTAAATTTATTAGAAAATATTACTATCATGTACCTCCGTGGTTTTTATATAAAGATCATATGCTTATAATAGCAAAAAAGAAGTAACTTTTTTAAACTACTTCTTTTTTGCTTACCTTCCAATTCCACTATAAATAATTCCACTTCATTCAAAACTTGCTTTATCTAGGCAGTTTCTTCAATCAAGTATTATTTTAATATGCGAGTTTTCAATTTTTTCTATGGTCAGTCATTTGGTAAACTTTGTGTGATTGGTTGCAATAATTACAGCTTCACATTTTGACAATATTTCATCAAGAGATTTACATGTAGATTTTTCAAGATTGAATGGTTCAAAGATTTCAATATCTGCCTCATATTCTTTTAAAAATTTAAGTATTTCAAAAGAAGGACTTTCCCTCATATCGGCAATATCTTTTTTATATGAAAGTCATAAGAGTCAAACTTTAGTTCACTTGAGTGGTTTTCAAATTCTGTTGAGTTCTATAAATAATTTATTAACTGTATACTCTGGCATTGAAATATTTGTCTCTCTTGCAATTTTAAGGAATTTATGATCAAATCACGCTTTTTTTGCTTTTTCTATCAGATAATATGGGTCTACAGCTATACAATGTCATCATACTCAACATCATGGATAGTGTGCCATAAAAGCAAAAGGCTTATTCGAAGCTCATTTGATGACATCTACGATATCAAGTCATAATTTATCAAATGACTTTGCAAGTTCATTTACATATGCAATATTAATATCTCTAAAAGTATTTTCAATTATCTTTGTTGCTTCGGCATGTTTGATATCTTTCATCTCATTAATTTCAGCATGCAAAAATGACCTAAAAAAATTTGCTATTCTAGTTGTACCTTCTTTGGTACTTGCTCACACATTTCTAGGAATATTGTATACATTCCATTTTTCATCTCATGGATTTATTCTTTCAGGACTATGTCCGACTTCAAAATCTATTCCACATTTTAGTCAAGTTTCTTCTAAAATAGGGATAATAGTATCATCACATACTCATGGGTTTACCGTTGACTCTAAAATAATATTTTGTCATTTTGATAAGTATTTCTTTATACTTTGAGTTGCTCATATAACAGGTCATAAATCGGGATTATGCATTTCATCAATTGGAGTAGGGACACAAATCAAGATATATGTTGCATCCTTTAAACAATCAGAAGATGTTGTTCCAATTACATTTACTGATTGTATATCTTCTTGAGCAAGTTTATCATCAATAGGGGCAATTTTAGCGTTTATATTATCTATTTTTTCTTGGACAATATCATATCAATATACTTCATATTTTCAAGACTTTGCAATAGCACAAGAGGTCGGGAATCAAACGTATCACATTCCAATTACTACAACTTTTTCCATAATTAATTTGTTATAAATTATTTTTTAAATACCAATTATAAGCTTTTTTTACTCCATCTTCCAACTCTACTTTATATTTCCATCACAAGGTTTCTATTTTGCCAACATCTTGCAATTTTCTCGGAGTATCATATGGCTTTGAAATATCCTACACTATATTTCACGCAAATCAAATTTTTTTTATTTTTTATCGATTATTATAAAATATCCTCCCGTCTTTGTACTTCATCGAAATTCTATTTTTTCTTCTTCTTTTAGTTTTTTTATCCATCTTTCAAGTGTCTTCATTGGAATATTTATTGACTTAGAAATTTGAGAAACTCTCAATCAAGGATTTTTCCTTATAAAACATTCCAGAGTTGCTCCCTCATTTTCTCAATCGAAGTTTAAAAATTTCTATTGCAAAGTCAAACCAAGGTAGAGCTTTTTTACTTAAATTTTAGAAATGAAATATTTGTCCTTAAAAATCTTTCCGTTATAATATTCTCCAAAAATATTTTTTGTATTATAAATATATAAATCTAACTAAATCTTTTTCATCAAAAATTGCAAATCAATATTGAATATTTTTATCTTTAAATATAGGATTTTTATTTAAGAATAAATCTATATTACTTTTAAATTGGCTTTTTTCGAAATCATTTATTCTATTTTCATTTAATTTACATTCTAAAAATACTATATTTTCTTTTTCATCAGTGTATATTATATCTATTTCATTATTATTTCTATCAAGCCAAGTTCAAATTTTTGTAAATATAAAATCTAATTTTAAATTTTTATTTTGAATTATCAAATATTCTTCTACTAATTTTTTAAATTTAAATCATTTATAATTATCAAAATTTTTAGATATTTCATTTATTATATACTCATAAAGTCAAAGTTCAATTTTGGATTTGTTAGAATAAACATATTTAAACCAAAAATTTAGGAAATTATCTTTTATGAAATAAGAACTCACATTTTTTTTGTGTTCAAATAATGGGTATTTTACTTCAATAATATCATATATATCAGCAAGTTCTTTTAAATATATATCTATTTCTCCTGTTCAAAGTCAAACAGTAGTCATTATCTCATTTCTTTTATTTTTTCAAATACTGATCGTTTCTAAAATAGCGAAAAATCTTTTATATTTTTGTCAAAATTCTTCTATTAATATCTCTTTTCATTCATTTTTTAATACTGCAAAATCTCAAAAAAATAATTCTTTTATTATATTTTTAAAATCATAATTTGTATAATTAAGTCTTGAAATAGATTTAAAATAATAGGGTATTCATCAAAATATTGAATACATATCAAGTAATATTGTATGAGTATAATTTTGCTTAAAAATATCTTTTAATATTTCTATTTGAGTATTTAAATCAAATTCTTTTAAAAACAATGAAAAAGTAGATCTTTTGTATAAAGGTTCATTTATATTTTCAAATATTTTTATCATCATTGACTGAATACTTCCTAAAACTATTATTTTTTTATTTGTCTTATTTTGATATTCATCTATTTTCTTTTGAAAAATAGAATAAATAGATTTATCAATAGAGTTAAAATTCTGAAATTCATCAATTACAAGTAAGTTGAAATCATTTTGCTTGAAATAATAATCTATGAAATCTTCTATATTTTCAAAAGTATATTTAATTTTAGTTTTTTCATAAATATATGTATCAAGTTTTTTGAGAAATACTGTTGAATCAGTTCTTTCTATAAATAAATATAAAAAATCTTTATTTAAGATATTTTTATTTAAATGTTCAATGAGAGTTGTTTTTCAAACTCTTCTTTTTCCAAGTAAATATATAAATTCAAAATCGCTAGAGTTTATCTTTTTTGATAATATATCTATTTCTTTTTCTCTATTATAAAATTTCATTTCTTACACGTTATAGTATAAAACTATTATAGTATAATGAAAAAATACTATAAAACAAGTTTTTTCTTTCTTGTTATAGTCAATCCAAATTGATTTTCCTAAGTTATTTTTGCAGAACTACTTATGAGTGGAGATGCCTCGCCTTCGGCGAGGGGCGAACAAATTTTGTTTGGGTATAATAATACCAGTTGTGATGGAGCGAAATAAGGATTTTTATTAGGAGTTCTTCATGCGTATTGTATTTCTTTAAAATAACATTTTTCGCATTATGTAGAAATGAAAATATGAGTCATAAACTATTTATTCCCCAAATACCAATTATAAGCTTTTTTTACACCATCTTCCAATTCGGTGCTATACTTCCATCACAATGTTTCTATTTTGCCAACATCTTGCAATTTTCTGGGAGTACCATTTGGCTTTGAAGTATCCCACACTATATTTCACACAAATCAAACTATTTTTTGTACTGTTTCAGCCAATTCTCGTATGGTTACATCTTTTCAAGTTCAGATATTAACAAATACTCAGTCAAAAGCAAGTCAATTTTGATTTCCTATTTTGCATTTAGAGTCTTCTATTTTGCAATCAACATTATTCATCAAATAGATACCAGCCTGAGCCATATCATCTACATAGAGAAATTCTCTCATAGGAGTTCCATCTCACCACAGTACAACTTCTGTGCTTCACGAAGTCTTTGCTTCATGAAATTTTCGTATCATAGCAGGTAATACATGAGAAGAAGTAAGATCAAAATTGTCTCAAGGTCAATAGAGGTTTGTGGGCATACAGGCTATGTAGTTGGTGCCATATTGCCTATTGTAGCTCTCGCACATTTTGATTCATGCTATCTTTGCAACTGCGTATGGTTCGTTGGTGGGTTCAAGTGGTCAGGTTAAAAGATCCTCTTCTTTCATCGGTTGAGGACATAATTTTGGATAGATACAGCTAGAACCAAGAAAAAGGAGTTTTTTTACACCTGTCTGATACGAAGAATGAATGATATTGTTTTGAATTTGCAGATTCTCATAAAGAAACTGAGCAGGGTAGGTGTTGTTGGCTAGAATTCCTCATACTTTTGCGGCTGAGAGAAAAACGTATTCAACAACTTCCTCATCAAAAAATCTTTTTACAGCGACCTGATCGAGGAGATCAAGTTCTTGTCTGGATTTACATACTATATTGGTAAATCACTGTGCTTCAAGGTTTCTTTTGATGGCTGAACCCACGAGTCCATGGTGTCAGGCTATGAAGATTTTTGAATTTTTATTCATAATTATTTGATTTTTAGAGTTATTTTGTTATAATGCACTTACTACTAATATCAGAAATGATATTGACTTAGATTTCTTAATCTAAGATTGACTACGAAAAACCTCTATTATTTTGGTAGGGGTTTTTCTATATCAGAAATTTTACATAATGAATCTTTCAATTTTATTTAGTTTTGTTTTATACATAAATTATTCATATTGATTTAATATTTCATATCCGTGTTTTTTCAAAATCTCTTGCTTTTTAAACCTTTGTAGATCACTTGCTACCATTTCCTTACACATTTTTCAAACTGTATATTTGGGTGTCCATCACAATTCTTTTCTTGCCTTGGTACTATCTCCAAGTAAGAAATCAACTTCAGCAGGACGGAAATATTTTGGATCTACTTCTACCAAACATTTTCCAGTTTTTGTATCATATCATTTCTCATCTATTCAAGTTCACTTCCATTCAAGTTGTATTCACACTTCTTCAAAAGACCAATTTACAAAATCTCTTACACTATATGCTTCTCAGGTAGCAAGCACAAAATCTTGTGGTTTTTCGTGTTGAAGGATTCTCCACATTCATTCCACATAGTCTTTGGCATGTCCCCAATCTCTGAGAGCATCAAGATTTCACAGATGGAGTTTGTCTTGAAGTCAAAGGCTGATTTTTGCTACTGCCATGGTGATTTTTCTTGTGACAAAGGTTTCTCAACGGATAGGAGATTCGTGATTAAAAAGTATTCAGTTGCAAGCAAACATGCCATAGCTTTCTTTGTAATTTCTGACTATCCATAGAGCATAGAGTTTGGCACATCCGTAGGGACTTCTTGGGTGCATAGGGGAGTCTTCAGCATATCAAGCCACAGGTCTATTATAATCAAGTCATCCAAAGAGTTCTGAAGTACTGGCTTGATAAAATTTTGTTGTTTTTTCGAGTCCAGAAACTCTGATTGCTTCCAGAAGTCTCAAAGTTCAAATCCCATCAGCATTGGCAGTATATTCTGGCATTTCAAAACTAACAGCTACGTGAGATTGAGCCGCGAGATTATAAATTTCATCAGGTTTAATATCAGAGACGAGCTTGATGAGATTGGCACTGTCAGTGAGATCTCCGTAATACAGACGAAAATTCTTATTGGGATTGTGAGGATCTTGGTAGAGATGATCGATTCTCTCTGTATTGAAAAGACTCGATCTTCTCTTGATCCCGTGGACTTCGTATCATTTTGATAATAAGAGCTCGGCAAGATAGGCTCCATCTTGTCAGGTGATTCAGGTTATAATTGCTTTTTTCATAACTGTCATAGATTTGGATTAGAGAACAAAGTGAATAAAGTGTAGTGACGAATGATAAAAAGTCAAAGTTTTCAGATTATGTTCTTTGAATTGGGAAATCAATGATTTTACATCTTTTGGGAAACACGAACCACCATATCCAATTCCCGCATTGAGAAATTTTGCTCCGATTCTGTCGTCCATTCAGATAGCAGTGGAAATATCTTTGATAACGGTAGAAATGAATTTCAAGGATAAAGTTATACTAATTGCTTCTTGATTACACAACCTAACTCTTAGATAGGAGGGATTTTAAAGATATAGACTTGTCTTTTCGACAATAGAGAAGAAAAAGTATTATTGTTGTACTCTCCCATACTCATCATCATATCTGATGATGTCGTCTTCTTCCAAATAGTCTCCTATCTGACTTTCGATAATATGAAGATCGATCTTTCAAGGATTTTCAAGACGGTGCTTGGTCCCTATAGGGATATAGGTAGATTCTCATTTTGAGAGAAGGATTTCTTTGTCATCGAGGAGTACTTTTGCCGTTCCACTTACGACGACCCAATGTTCTGAGCGATGATGATGCATTTGACTGGACAGTTTCTTTCAAGGCATCACGGAGAGTCTTTTTGTCTTGAATCACATTCATTCATCGATGATGGTGTATGACCCCCAAGGTCTGTAGACCGTCATTCCAAAGTCAGTGTGAATTTTTCCTTTGGCTTTGAGATCAGCAAGAATTTCTTTGACTTTCTGAGTTTCTCATTTTTTTGCAATGAGGAGTGCATCGGGAGTATCTATCACGATCAAATCTTGTACTCAGATCAGTGCAATTTCTTTTTTGCTATTCTCTTCCATAACCATATTGTTTTTACTGTCAATTTGAGAAACATCTTGTTTGATTTGGTGCTCTTCAAAATATTCACTAAAAGCGTCAAACCCACCCAAATCATTCCAATAGATCTCAAGAGGAGTGAGACGGATATTACTCGATTTTTCAAGGAGTCAATAATCTATAGAAAGATCAGGGAGAGCCTCAAAATTACTCAGTACCCCATTTTTGATGAGTTCAAAATATTCTTTGTTGTACTTTTTGAGCTCACTCATAAAGACATTCTTGCGAAAAGCAAAGATTCCTGCGTTCCAATAATATCCATTTTCTATATAAGTTTTTGCAGTAGCTTCATTGGGTTTTTCTTTGAAATTGATGACAGGAAAAGGATAGGCTCCTTCTTGTTGGAAATTGATATATCCATATCAGGTATGTGGCTGAGTGGGTTTAATCCCGAAAATGATGATGGAATCTTTTGATTTTGAAACACTGTCTTTGACAACTTGAGCAAAAATCTCTTCTTGTTTGATGATATGATCTGAGGAGAGCACGAGATATACATCTTCATCGTTTCCAGACTCAATTCACAACAAAATAGCTCCAAGAGTGTTTTTTGCTGTTGGCTCGATAATGATATTTGACTCAGGAATGTGAGATTGGTTCATACAATGAAATTTGTAGTTGGAATTGGTAACCACAAATACATTTTCCAAAGGAGTGATTTTAAGTGCTCTTGTAACTGCTTGCTCAAAAAAAGAAACACCACCAAATTCTTTCATTTTAAGAAATTGTTTTGGAAAATATTTTCTAGAAAGTGGCCAGAGTCTGGTTCCACTTCCACCTGCGAGAATCAAAACTTTAAGTTGCATTTTATAGCTTTAGTGAATAAATGTCACTTATATATATTGATTTTTTAAATTTAATCAACTTTTCAAATGATTTTTCTTGCATATTTGTGCTGTTTATATAAGCTACTAGAAGAAAGAGGTTTCCCTCCATTCGGGTGCGAACCTGAGCGAAGCGAGGGAGTAGGCTTTCATGCTGAACTTGATTGACGCATCACACCTGAATTTTAACATACAGATATTGAGGAGAACTTCGCTGTAACTATTTTATATTTTTTCCATTTATTATTATGAAAACATTCCATTTTCAATCTTGAAGTGATTCACTCTCTTTTGTACCAGAGAGGGGAGGGATAATCACTTCTTTGAAGCTTTTTGGGAGAGAAATCCTTTTTTTGAATGAGGAAACGCTTTTGGATGATACAAAAAATGTCAGGGGAGGTATTCCGATACTTTTTCCACAAGCTGGTCCATTGCCAGAGGGGAGTTTGTATCCTCTCAAACAACATTGATTTGCAAGGAACATGCCATGGAAGCATGAATGAAACGAAAATGAGATGAGGATGTACTTGGAATCAGATTCCTCAACTCTCAAAATGTTTCCGTATTCGTTTTCTCTTGAATTACTCGCAAAATTTCCTAAGGAATGAGTTTTTTCACTCGTTTTGAAAATATCCAATACTTGAAAGACCCCTATACCAATTTCCCCTTGACTGCATCCATATTTTTCGATTGCAAATATTCAAAAAGAACACCTTCATCTTTCATGGGACGAAGGTGAATTGGAAGATTTCTCTTTTCTTACATGAGAAACAGTGTTGCTAGATAATCCTTGAATATTAAAACTTCATTACGATGATGGGAACATACTCGAACTGGATTATAGTTCTTTTTTTAAACAAGTCTGGGTACGGAGCGAAGATGGAAAAGATTTTGTCTGTATAGAACCCATATATGGATCAGAATGAAGTCTTCTCAAGGCACCTTTTTTGCTAGAGCCTTGAAAAAATATATGATTTGATGTTAAAATATCATTTCTCGGATAGTGAAATTATCAAGCCTTCCTTACTTCTTTGACTTTGGTAATAAATGCTTTTGCTGATTGATAATTTAAAAGTCCATAAACTCCAAAATATATCACTGAAATGCCACTCAAAATAAGTACCTGAATAACTCTTGATTCTACTTGATCAAGTCTCTGAGGTATAAAATAATACATACCAATGGATATTATGATAAAAACTGAAGCATTTTTCAAGAGATAAGGAATGTCGAAGCCACTATAGTATTCTTTCAGTTTGAATTCTGAGAGTACGTAGATTAGAACCCATCCAAGTCAAGTAGCAATTGCTGCTCCCTTGACTCACATCAATAGAATGAGAACATAATTGAGAACACTATTAAAAATGATTGCAATCAAAATAATTTTCAGTCTTTCTTTGACCTTTCCATTCGCCGCAAGAATATTGAAATTGATTTGAAGCAAGAAATTAAAACTCAAAAAGAGAATAGAGTATTGAAGTATGACTCCTGACATAGCAAATTTTTCTCAAAAGAGGATGATAGCAATTTGGTTGGCAAATACAAAGAATAAGAGAGAAAATGCAATGGAGAATGAAAGAAAGTTTTTTGTAAAGATAGATTTGATAAGTTTTATTTTTCCATGCTCATTTTTTGCAATCATTTCTGAAAAAACAGGAAAAAGAAATCAAAAGATGGGTCAAATAAGTATAAAAGGAATTCAGATAATACTGAGATAGTTAGTGTAGTATCCTGCATCAGTATTTCCTAGAAAATATATAATCATCTGCATATCTATTTGGCTGAGTATAGTGGAGGCTTGTGATCCAAGGAATACTATGAGTGCATATTTGAATAAATCTGAGAGTAAAGTTTTTGAATAGATCATTTTTTCGTCTTGAAAATAGATCTTGTAATACTTGGTATAGAAAATTCAAATAGCTACGATGATTCCAAAATATAACCCAACCACCCAACTCATACTGTAATGAAAGAGATTTCCAGTATCTGTGAGAAAGGCATAAACGGTAAAGCCAAGAATAAAAAACATACGAAGCAATTCAATAATCTTTTGTGAAAAAGTATCTTGAATAGATCAAAAGAATACAGAAATAACATGAAAAAAGGTAGTTCCTAAAAAGAAGAAGGCAAATAATTGTATAATTTCCTTACTTTTTATGTCTTGAAAATAATGAAGTGAGAGATAATCAGCTCATAGATAAAAAAGAATAAATATAATTCCCCCAGTAATGAATTGTGTGAACATAGCATAGAAAAACACCGATTTTACTTTATCATACCTTTTTTCTGTGATAAATTGGGG
>Ga0209373_10004107_pt1 | contig 12818 bp, 6 predicted proteins | sample Higcelweek5metaG_FD_187173 | JGI IMG/M metagenome (GOLD analysis project Ga0209373, IMG submission 187173) | Freshwater pond sediment microbial communities from the University of Edinburgh, under environmental carbon perturbations - High... | ecosystem: Environmental > Aquatic > Freshwater >... | reverse complement strand
CGCATGGAACTCGACATGAAACATGGAACATTGAGCCGGAATTTTATTGCTTCATTTCCCGATGGCAGAAAAGTGAAAGTATCTTCAATGAGGTTCCTGAGCATGGTCAGGCCAGAAATTGGGGCTATTCGTTATTCTATTGAACCATTAAATTTTAATGGTAAAATTAAACTAACACCAATTGTCGATTTTGATGTGTTGAATGAAGACTCAAATTATGATGAGAAGTTTTGGCATGGTGAGTTTATCGAAAATTTTGGCAATGAGGGTTACCTGGCTGCTCATACGAAAAAGACAAATTTTTTGGTCTGTTCCGGAATGAAATTTCTGGTTCAGGTGGATGCGAAAGAACATGCGGTTCATATCGAAAATGTTTCGAGGGATAAATATATCTCTTCGTCGTTTGAGGTGAAAGTGAAACAAAACAGCTCGCTTACAATTTATAAGTATGGTGTTAATATTTCGAGTGAATATTATCCAAAAACCCGTTTGGTCAGCGAATCGAAGGCAATATTAAACGATGCTTTCGAGACTGGCTTTAATTCGCTATTGGCTGAACATAGTCAATATTGGTCAGAAAAATGGGAAACAAGCGACATTATAATTAAAGGCGATGTGGCTGCCCAGCAAGGTATCCGGTTCAATATTTTTCAACTGAACCAAACCTATACAGGCGAAGACGAGCGTCTTAATATTGGTCCAAAAGGATTTACGGGTGAAAAGTATGGCGGTTCAACATACTGGGATACCGAAGCGTTTTGTTTTCCATTCTACCTTGCTACAGCCGATCAGAAAGTAGCCCGAAACCTGTTGGTATATCGTTACAAGCAGTTGCAAAAGGCTATTGAGAATGGTCAAAAGCTTGGATTTAAAGATGGTGCAGCGCTCTATCCGATGGTGACCATCAATGGAGAAGAGTGCCATAATGAATGGGAAATAACGTTTGAAGAGGTTCACCGGAACGGGGCAATTGCGTTCGCCATAAACGAATATGTTTGTTACACCAGCGACAAGAAATACCTTGCCTTACACGGTTTTGAGGTTTTACTGGCTATTTCTCGTTTCTGGAGCCAGCGGGTCAACTGGTCGGAACCCAAACAAAGATTTGTGATGTTGGGTGTTACCGGGCCTAATGAATACGAAAACAATGTGAACAACAACTGGTACACCAATAAACTAGCTGTTTGGACACTGAAATATACCTTAGAAACAATCGGGTATTTGAAAGAAAATCATCCCGATTTATTGGAAGAGATTTCTAAAAGGTGCCAATTTAGTGAGGAAACTGAAACTTCACGTTGGAAAGAGATTGTCGAAAAAATGTATTTTCCATTTGATGAAGAACGTCAAATCTTTCTCCAGCAAGATGGTTTTCTCGATAAAGATTTAACCCCTGCCGATCAGATTGATCCTGCAGAAAGACCGATTAGCCAACACTGGTCGTGGGACCGGATTTTGCGTTCTCCTTACATTAAACAAGCCGACGTTCTTCAGGGACTTTATCTTTTTGAAGATGAATATGAGAAAGATTTTATCACCCGTCACTTCGATTTCTATGAACCATTAACGGTGCATGAGTCTTCTTTGTCATCGGGTATTCACACCATTTTGGCTGCATCGATTGGGAAACCAGATAAAGCGTATGAAATGTACCTTCGGGCATCGCGCCTCGACCTCGATGACTACAATAATGATACATCCGATGGTTGCCACATAACCAGCATGGGAGGCACGTGGATGGCGATCGTTAAAGGTTTCGGAGGAATGCGTGTTCGGAATAATAAATTGCACCTTAACCCAATACTTCCTGATGGTTGGAAGGGTTATTCATTTAAGATAAATTTCCGTGGCGCTCATTTAAATATTGAAGTGAGCAATCAGGTTGAAGTGACCAACCTTTCAACTCAATCGCTCGAACTTGAAATATGTGGAAAGAGTATTAACTTGAAGGCTCAATCGAAAGAGAACGTTTCGAGAAGCTTAAAATGAAAATATTTATGAAACGAATATTACTAATTGTAATTGCCATAGTCTTTGTTATTCAATTGTTTGGGCAGAAAGTCAATCGGATCGATCCGCCATTATGGTATACAGGTTTCGAAAACCCTAACCTGCAATTAATGGTTTATGGCAACGATATTTCGTTGCTTACCCCTGTGATAGAGTACGTAGGGGTAACCATTCTATCGGTAACACGGGCACAAAGTCCGAATTACCTGTTTGTCGATTTGAGAATTTCACCGGAAACAAAACCCGGAGCATTCGATATTCAGTTTAAAAGCGGGAATAAAGTTGTTTCAATCTTCAAGTATACGTTGAATGAAAGAAGTAACGGATCTTCCCAACGGAAAAGTTACGATAACTCCGATGTGATGTACCTGTTGTTCCCCGACCGATTTGCCAATGGCGATACGCTGAACGATAATGTGGACGGTTATCCCGATAAAGCCAACCGCATTGATCCGGTTGGACGGCACGGAGGAGATATTAAGGGAATAGTCGATCATCTCGATTATCTGAAAGAGCTGGGAATTTCTGCAATCTGGTTCACTCCATTACTTGAAGATAATCAGCCAAAGGTTTCGTACCATCAGTACGCAACAACCGATTATTTCAAAATCGACTCCCGCTTTGGGACGAATGATGAATACAAAGCGATGGTCGGACTTTGTCATCAGAAAGGTATAAAAGTGATCATGGACATGGTGCCAAACCATTGCGGATCGGCTCATCCCTGGATGAAAGATTTACCTTTTCAGGATTGGATTCATGGTGGAACAAACTACGTTCAGAGCAATTACCGGATTGCTACTACGAACGATCCGTATATTTCAGGTGCCGATAAAAACCTCAGTGTAAATGGTTGGTTCGACAGCTCCATGCCCGACCTGAACCAGAATAATTCTTTCATGCTAACCTATCTGAAGCAATTTGCCATCTGGTGGGTTGAATTTGCCGGGATTGACGGCATTAGGGTCGATACCTATCCTTATAACGACCCACTAAAAGTTTCGGAATGGACAAAGTCTATTCTTGCAGAATTCCCGAATATGAATATGGTGGGCGAATGCTGGGAACATAGTCCTTCTCAGGTGGCATACTGGCAAAGCGGCTCTCAAAATTACAACGGATATGATTCCGGACTACCATCGGTGATGGACTTTCCTCTTACCGATGCCATTTCGGTAGCGTTTAATGAAAATCATCAAGGGTGGGACAGAGGTGTTGGGCAACTATGGTCAACATTGGCTCAGGATTATTTATATCACGACCCGTATAATCTGGTGATTTTTGCAGAAAACCACGATACCCAGCGTTTTAGTACTCAAGTTGGGAATGATGTAAAAAAATACCTGTTGGGTTATACCTTCTTGCTGACAACCCGTGGAATTCCGCAGCTATATTATGGAAGTGAAATCATGATGGGCGGCGATAAAGGAAAAGGCGACGGAGACATTCGTCGCGAAATGCCAGGTGGTTGGGCAAATTTCGATCGTTCAGTTTTTAATGCTGCGGGTAGAAAAGATGCCGAAAATGAAGTGTTTAATTACCTGAGAAAATTAATAAATTGGAGAAATGAAAATCCAGTTATTCAGAATGGGAAGATTTTGCATTTTGTTCCCCAAGATAATGTTTACACCTATTTCAGGACGAATGAAGCGAAAACCGTAATGGTTATTCTCAACAATAATCCGGAAACAAAAACTATCGACCCTGCCAAATTTTCGCAGGGAATTGGAATGCATAAGGTTGGAAAAGATGTGATCAGCGATAAGGAATTCAAAGTTGATCAACCTTTTACCATTGAAGGTAAAACGGGAATGGTGTTGGAGTTGGAGGCCCATCCCTAACCCTTCCCCAAGGGAAGGGGATAAAACCCCTATCTGTCACTGGCGTGACATCTTTCCCCTAAAGAGGAAAGAATCGTTTCTTCGGGCATAGATATGTTGTGGAGGTAATAGATTTTTGATAAAAGCCCTGTAAGGGCGATATATTGGTAGCCCGGGGTGAAGCCCCGGGATTGTAATGAAGAAAGCTAAACCCGTCCGCGGTAGTAAGTAACGTAAATGGATTGTTCTCCCTTCGGACAGCCAGCCCCGCTTAGGCGGGGGAAAGGGTAGAGAGTATGTAAAGAGTGAATACCTTTGTTTTGTTAGAAAATGAACATATTGATTATGAAAAAACCCATATCCATTATTCTGCTCCTGTCATTTTTTTTCCTATCCACAACAGGATTATTTGCCCAAGATTTTTCAGCCGGCGATGGTTCTGTCATTTTAAAAACAAATCAAGGAAACCTTATCATCACTCCTTACACCTCTAACATAATCCGTCTGGCTTTGAGCGAAACCGACAAGGTAGCCAACACCGATGCTGTTTGCCTGAAGCCACAATCTATAAAATATCAGAAGGAAGAAGACAGTATATTGTTGAAAGTAAAAACGGATTCACTGAGTTTTACAATCAATAAAAAAACGCTAGCCATAAGTTTTTACGATATTAAAAGTCAGTTAATTACCACCAGCAAAGGTTTTTTCACAGATTCCATTTATTCGGGATTTCGTTTTGATTTAACGTGCGACGAAATGATATTCGGTGGGGGTGAAGGGGCAATCCCTATCAACCGCCGGGGCTATCGATTGCATCTCGATAATGAACCGCATTGGGGTTATGGTTGGGGCGAAGAAAACTTAAACTTTTCAGTTCCTCATTTTATTTCATCTGAGAATTATTCCATTTTTTACGACAACGGAGCTGTAGGCTACGCAGATATTGGCAAAACCGATTCAACTATTTTGGAAATAGCTTCAAAAAGCGATGTAAAGAACTTCTTTTTCATCTTCAATTCCAATCAAAACGAGCTGCAAAAATCATTTGCAAAGCTGACCGGAACCCAACCAATGCCCCCCCGCTGGGCTATGGGAAATCTGATGAGCCGCTTTGGATATCAAACTGAAAAGGAAGCCCGCGAAAAACTCGACAGCATGTTGGTAGCAGGATATCCGGTCGATGCAATTATCCTCGACCTTTACTGGTTTGGACGTGGATTCGATGGTTGGATGATGGGCGACCTCGATTGGTATGCGCCAAGTTGGCCAACTCCCCAGAAAATGATCTCTGATTTTCAGAAAAAGGGTGTACAAACCATTCTGATTACCGAACCATATATTCTTGAAACCTCTAAGAACTTTGCTGAAGCTAATCAGAAAGGCTTTTTCGCAACCGATTCTGCCGGTAAAACCAATATCATTAAAGATTTCTATTTTGGCCGTGCCGGACTGATCGATCTTTTCAAACCCGAAGCCTGCAACTGGTATTGGCAGTTTTATCAAAAGCAGATCGAAAACGGAATTGCCGGTTGGTGGGGCGATTTGGGCGAACCCGAAAAATTTCATGATGATTTGAATTTTGTTGCAGGGAAAGGACCAACCGTGAAGAACCTGTATGGTCATTATTGGAGCAAAATGCTTTCTGATAAATACGATCAACTGTATCCCGGGAAAAGGCTTTTCCATTTGAACCGTGCAGGTTTTGCCGGGTCGCAACGATATAGTTCGTATCCCTGGTCGGGCGATGTATCGCGCACCTGGGGAGGTTTCAAAGCACAACTTCCCAATTTGATTTCGATGAGCCTTTCAAATGTTCCGTATGCTCATTCCGATCTTGGAGGTTTTTGTGCCGAACCTAAGAACGAGGAACTTTACCTTCGCTGGTTGCAGTTTGGTGTGTTCAATCCCATTTTCAGGCCGCACAGCGAGAAGGTACCGTCGGAACCCATTTATTACAGCGATTCCATTCAGAAACTGGTGAAACCTTTTTTTGAATTGCGTTACAAACTTTTGCCTTACAACTACACGTTAGCTTGGCGACAGGAGCAATTTGGTGAACCATTGGCAGCACCGCTTTTCATGAAAGCCAATCTGCCCAAATCATTATGGGGAATGTTTGATGAATATTTCTGGGGTGACGCTTTTCTCGTAGCACCGGTTTTGGAAGCCGGGCAGAAAGAGAAAATGGTTTACTTGCCCAACGGTATTTGGTTCGATTTCTTTACCGGGGAACGGTTTATGGGGAATGGCTATGTGAACAGGAAAATTGATTTGTCAACCTTTCCGGTATTTGTGAAAGCCGGAAGTTTTATTCCCATGGTTCAGCCAATGGTTAATACATCAGCGTACGATCCATCCGTGGTAGTGGTTCATTTCTGGTACGATCATTCCATAAAGCAATCAAACTATACCCTTTATGATGATGATGGCAAAACCAAAGACTCTTTTGCGAAAGGGAAATACGAATTGATAAAATTCGCTTTTAATTATAATACTGATAAAATGGTTTTTACCATAGAAAATACAGGAGGAGAATATATTGGAAGGCCAATGGAACGCAAGATTAAGATGATTATTCATAATCTTCCAAATGGATTTCAAGCTGAAGGTTTGAAAATTGAGAATGGGCTATCAATTGTTGGTATTCAGTTAATAAAAGACACATTGAAAGAAATATCAATTAAACCATAATAGAGCTTAACATAGATCTAAATTTTGCCACGAAGGCACAAAAACACAAAGAATCACTAAGAATATTTCATTGAATTTTAATACTTTGTGTTTCCTTAGAGTCTTAGAGCCTTTGTGGCTATAATTTGGGTTGAGGCATATCGATAGCTTTATAAATATGTGAAGAACAAAATTTAAAAAAAATAATCATGAGAAACCAATTAACGAAGTTATTCATTGTATTGCTGGCTGTTTCATTGATAGCCTGCAAACCATCGACAAAGACAAAAGATAGCAACGATTGTTGTCCAAAACCGGCTGCGTTGCTGAAATCGGAAGCCAACTACCCTGAATGGTCGGACGATGCCACCATTTATGAAGTCAACATCAGGCAGTATACACCCGAAGGGACTTTTGCTGCCTTTGAAAAACAGTTGCCAAGGTTAAAAGAACTGGGTGTAGAAATCCTTTGGATTATGCCCATCAACCCCATTTCTGAGAAAAACCGGAAAGGAAGTCTTGGCTCCTACTATGCAGCACAGGATTACAAGAAGGTTAACCCTGAATTTGGAACACTTGACGATTTTAAAACACTTGTTTCCAAAGCACATGAACTCGGATTGAAAGTGATTGTCGACTGGGTTGCGAACCACACCGGATGGGACAACGCCTGGATTACAGAGCATTCCGACTGGTACACAAAAGACAAGGATGGCAAAATCATTTCTCCTGTGGCTGACTGGACCGATGTAGCCGACCTGAATTACGATAACAAAGATATGCGTGCGGCCATGATCGATGCCCTGCAATACTGGGTGAAAGAGACTGATATTGACGGGTATCGTTGTGATGTAGCAGGAATGATCCCTGTTGACTTTTGGGAAGAAGCCCGCGCCACACTCGACAAAATTAAACCAGTTTATATGTTAGCCGAAGACGAAGGTGAAAAAGCACTGTTGGTGAAGGCTTTCAATATGAATTACGGATGGGAATTTCACCATATTATGAATCAGGTTGCCCAGGGTAAAGCAGGAGCTGCTGAGGTAAAAGCCTATTTTGCCAAGATCGACACCATCTATCCCGAAGGAAGTTATCCTATGCAATTTACCAGTAACCACGATGAGAACAGCTGGAACGGAACGGAGTATGAACGTATGGGTGAAGCTGCCAAAACCATGGCTGCCCTTTCGTTTATTATGCCGGGAATGCCGCTGATTTACACCGGACAGGAAGTTGGGAACAACAAACGGCTAAAATTCTTCGATAAAGATCAAATTGAATGGACTAATCCAGCCATGCAGGAGTTTTATTCCAAACTGATAAGCATCAAAAAAGCGAACAAAGCGTTGTGGAACGGTACAGCAGGCGCTGGGGCTCATTTCCTTCATACAGGACTTGAAAACTCATTATTGGTTGTTGACCGTGCGGTTGAAGGAAACAAAGTGATCTCCATTTTTAACATGTCGAAAGATCCGGTGACCAATACCGTTGGATGCCCCAGAATTGTCGGAAATTACATAAATGCATTAACGGGTGAAAAGGTAACTTATGAAAAGGATCAATCGTTCACATTGAAAGGGTGGGAATATTTGATTTTGATTGCGGAGTAAATAGGAAAATGATACTTACAAAAGGGAGGAAGCTATTAGTTTTCTCCCTTTTTTAGTCATTCAAAATATTGAAATAGATAAAATCGGAGCTTTTCCCTTCCAGACAATGGATTTCAAATTTTTCAATTTTTTCTTTGTAGGTATTTGAAATAAAGGACAAAATCTTATCCAGATGAGTCAATGCCCTTTTAAAATGTTTATCATAAGTTAAATGTGAAGAAATTTCTCTATTTGAGTTATTTTCACTAATCAAATATCGGGACCTGCGTGAAAGGTTTTGAAGTTTTACGTAAGCTAAGTAAACTTCTTCCGATACTTTACATACTGAAAGTTGATTATTTGGATTAAGAGCTACTGCTACATCTTCATGCTTTCTGTAATGCTGATCTATAGCTTTTGCTAAATGCGCATTTACTAAGTGAACCGCAGAATAATAACAAACCGTAACATGCCAATCCCAGAAATCACTATTGGTGCTAGTGTTGATTTTTAAAAGGAAATTTAAATTGTGGATAGATTGGGAAATATGTTCTTCATAACTAGCCATTGACTACTTCAATAAAATGGTTGGGGATTTTACATGAGTCAGATTCTTCAACAAGTGTTGTGCTAATATGAAAACCATATTGATAAAAACGGCTATTTACAGCAGCTTCAGCTAAAAATAATTGATCTTCGCACAGCTCATCATCATCTTTAATAACAGCCCAAACCAATAATTTTGATTCAGAAAGCTGTAGTGCAAGAGAAATAGGTTTTGCTTTTCTCGCGTTAATTTCAGTAAGATAATCTTTAACAATTTGACTTATAAAGAATTTTGAATTTTCCTGCCTCATGTTTTCAGCCATCTTAAGGTAATCTCCGGAAATTAGCGGACTGTATAATTCTTTCTTTTCCTGGTTTGCAATCCCTGATTCAAGTTCCAATTGATCTGCACGAATTGTAGCAACCAGACTGTCAAACCACTGAGAAAGATCTATCTGGTTATTTGTTAATGTTGCATTCATAATAATTGATCAGATTATAAGAAAGACTAAAGGGAAAAATGTTTGTATTTTTTAATTCTGACAAATTAAGCAAATTAGCTTCATTTTTCAACGTTTTTGCATTAATAATTCGCAATTTGAGAAAATAATACTTGTAAAATTATACAACAAAGTTTTGACATTAGGTTGGTTAAAGCCATTAAAAAAAGAATTGAATGCTGGCGCTGGAAGTATATAATGCTATATTTTGTATTTCGCTTCATTACTTTTATTAGAATTGTTACCTTTGGAATTGAACATAAACCAAAAACCAATTCTTGAAGATCGATGACCAACTTCTCATTCCTTCAAACCGAGTTCCCTCTTTTGTTTAACCTTGGACAATCGGCAGAACAGTATATCCATACCGATCCGAGTGTGGCATTGATGAAGATGAGGTTGTTTGGTGAGAAGGTTGTTGAAACCATCTTTGAAATCCAACAACTTCAGTTCCCTTATGATGATAGTACATTCAGAAGAATACAACTTCTCGGTGATGAGCGGTTGATTGAAAACAACATCAGTTCACTTCTGCACGATATCAGGAAAACAGGGAACAAAGCGGCTCATACCACCGACGATCTTAGTGGTATGACTATGGGTTCACTGTTTGGCACTTTCAAAATAGCAAAGTGGTTTTATCTAACCTACTCACAGGAAAACAAAGATATAGCGGAGGTTAAATTTCATCCGCCTGAAAAGGTTGACAAGGAAGCTGATTACCATAAACTGGAAGCTGAATTTGCAGCACTGGAAGATAAATTCAATCTGTTGATCGATCAAAGGCCAATTGGTAAATTACCCAAAGAACAGGAACGATCGTATAAGGAACGATCGGTTAATGCTTCCCGGAATATTGATATGTCGGAAGCTGAAACACGTGCATTGATCGATGCTCAGCTCCGTGAAGCCGGATGGGAAGTAAACACACCGGAGTTAAATTATAAGATAAAAGGGACACTTCCGGTAAAAGGGAGAAACCTGGCTATTGCAGAATGGAAGGCAGGTGCAAAGTGGGCCGACTATGCCCTGTTTATCGGCACCCAATTGTATGGCATTGTTGAAGCAAAGAAATATGCTCATGATATCTCCACCGATTTGCATCAATCAAAACGATATGCTGAATTGGTTGAAGCGGTAAAGAAAGTTGAATTTCTGGGTGAATGGGATGGTTATCGTGCTCCGTTTCTATTCTCCACCAATGGAAGAACCTATCTGGAGCAACTAAAAACCAAAAGTGGTATCTGGTTCCTTGATGTTAGAAAGCATTATAATAATTCCCGCGCTCTTAAAGGATGGTTCTCTCCGGAGGGACTTAAAAAGTTGTGGGAACAGGACATTCAGGATGCCAACCAGAAGCTTCAGGATTCCGATATTAAATACCTTCAGGATAAAAGCGGCTTAAACCTCCGTGACTACCAGATTAAGGCTATTCAAAAGGTTGAACAAACCCTGATTGACTATCCTGATGTAAAACGAGCACTACTGGCTATGGCCACCGGAACGGGCAAAACAAGAACCATTACCGGGTTATGTTATCGACTTATCAAATCGAACCGGTTCAAACGTATCCTTTTCCTTACCGATCGCCGGTTATTGGCTACACAAGCCAGCGATGCTTTTGAAGACAACCGGTTGGAGGATCTTCAAACATTCTCGGGAATTTATAATGTTGAAGGTTTGAAAGAAGTTATACCCGATGTTGACACACGCCTCCATTTTGCTACCGTTCAAAGCATGGTTAAACGTCTTTTCTATGCCGATGAAGAGACCTTTGTTTTGCCCATCGACACATACGATTGTATTATTGTTGATGAAGCGCATCGCGGGTATCTGCTCGACCGGGAGATGGACGATGAGGAGCTGAACTTCAAAGATCAAAACGACTATGTAAGCAAATACCGCCGGGTAATCGATTATTTTGATGCGGTTGCTATTGGACTGACCGCTACACCGGCACTGCATACCACCGAGATATTTGGCAAACCTGTTTTTACCTATTCTTATAGGGAAGCGGTGATCGATGGTTTTCTGATTGATCATGAACCACCTTATCAGATCAACACCAAACTGAGTGAAGAGGGGATTGTATGGCAGAAAGGGGAGAAGCCTAAAGCTTATGACCGTGAAGCCAACAAAGTGGTTGAACTCGCTGAGTTGGAAGATGAATTGGCCATTGAAATAGAGGGGTTCAATAAAATGGTGATTACCGAGCCGTTTAACCGGACTGTGATCAAACAACTGGTGCAACTGATCGATCCCGATGGAGATGAAAAAACACTGGTTTTTGCCGCCACCGATGAACATGCCGACCTTGTGGTCAATTGTTTCAAAGAGGAATATGAACGTATTGGTGTGGAGGTAAACGATAACTGCATCAAAAAGATAACCGGTAAGAGCTATGATCCGGCTGAGTTGTTTAAACGGTTCAAAAACGAGAATTTTCCAAATATAGCCGTCACGGTTGATCTACTGACTACCGGAATTGATGTTCCTCCCATCACCAATCTTGTTTTCCTCCGCCGGGTTAAATCAAGGATTTTGTTTGAACAGATGATGGGACGGGCCACCCGCTTATGTCCTGAAATCAACAAAGAAATCTTCCGGATTTATGATGCCGTGCGTTTGTATGAGGTGCTTGAAGATTACACCAACATGAAACCAGTTACCCAAAACCCCAGCACTACTTTTGTTCAACTGGTCGATGAAATGAAGGTGATCTCATCTGATGAACGGGCAAGGAAACAGGTTGAACAGATCATAGCCAAACTCCAACGAAAAAAACGGTACATCAACGGCGACAATGAGACCAAATTTAACTATGTTACAGGCAATGAAGATGTAGATAAGGTCATTCAGAAAATGAAAGAAGGGCTTAGCAATGACCCCTATGGAACTATTCAGCAATTCAAACCCGGCTTTTGGAAATTTTTGGATGAACTAAAACCACCTCCCCCGGTACAACTGATTTCGGAGCATGAAGATGAATTCCGGTCGATGGGACGTGGTTATGGCAAAGGGCAGAAACCGGAAGATTACCTGTTGGGTTTTGAACAATACATTAAAGAGAATATCAATAAAATAGCAGCCCTTCAAATCATCTGCTCCAGGCCTAAAGAGCTTGACCGCAAATCACTGAAAGAATTCTACCTGCTGCTCGATGAACAGGGATACAATACCCGCACCCTGAATTCCGCCTGGAAAGATGCCAAAAATGAAAACATTGCCGCCGATATCATCTCCTTTATCCGTACCCTGGCATTGGGCGATGCGTTGATCAGCCATGAAGAGCGTATCAGGAAAGCAGTCAAAAAGGTACGTGATTCAAGAACATGGAATGCCATTCAGTTGAAGTGGTTAGAGAAATTTGAAAAACAACTGCTGGTAGAAAATGTACTCAGGGCCGACGACCTGAATGAAGATCCATTTAAAATGGATGGTGGCTTTACCCGCCTGAATAAAATCTTTGAAAACGAGCTTGAAAAGGTGATTGAACTAATCAACGAGAATTTGTATATCACTGCATGATAACTTAATGCCAATGGATGAATTTGTTACCTTTTTAGGATTAAACCCGTAGGGTTGATCTGTTTGTAGAAAGATAGGGTTGCAAGATCGTAAGCTCTGTAGGAGCGACCTGTTTTATGTAACCTGCAACAAACAGGTCGTCCCGAAGGGACTCA
>Ga0209373_10004106_pt1 | contig 12820 bp, 10 predicted proteins | sample Higcelweek5metaG_FD_187173 | JGI IMG/M metagenome (GOLD analysis project Ga0209373, IMG submission 187173) | Freshwater pond sediment microbial communities from the University of Edinburgh, under environmental carbon perturbations - High... | ecosystem: Environmental > Aquatic > Freshwater >... | reverse complement strand
ATTGATCTCAAAATGGCTTCATACTTCCGATATTTTCTATATTTGGCTTGATCAGGCACCAATTGAATTGAAAACAAAACCACTTAAACATGCCAACAATTATTATCGATCAAAACCAGTGTATCAGGTGCAATACCTGTGCAACCGTATGTGTACTTGGAATTCTTGATAAAGCAACCGGAACAGGCTTTCCAGCCACACGCGAAGGATATGGCGATTATTGCCTGCGGTGCGGGCATTGCCAATCGTTTTGCGAACAGAACGCCCTTACGCTCGATTACTTCCCGGAAGAAAGGATCATCCTCTCGCCCACCGATGGACTGATTGAGGCGAACAATCTTGCGTTGTACATCAAAAAACGTCGTTCGGTACGGCATTTCACATCAAAACCTGTCGATAAAGAGGTTATTTCCAAGGTGATTGATACAGCTCGTTATGCCGCGTCGGGTGGAAACGGTCAGCCGGTCAAATGGCTGGTTATTTACGACCCGAAAGATGTAAAACGTATTGCCAACCTCACCATCGATTGGATGCGAACGCTCGTGGATACCCAACATTCACTTGCAGCTTACGTGCCGTCCATTCTATCGATTTGGGACAGCGGCAACGATTACATTTGCCATGATGCACCGCATTTGCTTTTTACCTATACAGCCTTCGACGACCCAACGGAAGGGGTTATTGCCATGACCCATTTCGACCTAGCTGCCCCGGCTTTTGACATAGGCACCTGCTGGGCCGGATTTGTAAAAATGGCTTCCGAAGCCTACAAACCATTGCAGGATCTGTTGTCGTTGCACGAGGGTCAGAAAGTTGCAGGTGCCATGCTGTTTGGATATTCCCGGTACAAAGTCGCATCCATACCGCGGCGAAATCCTGCCGATATTACATGGAGATGATTTTCGATTTCAAATCATTTAGATCAAACCCAGATTCCGGGCATAGGTTACCGCTTCGTTGGTGTTAGCCGCTTTGATCTTTTCGAGTATTTTTTGCCGGTGGTTATTCACCGTGTTTACGCTGATAAAAAGTTTGTCGGCAATTTCCCTGCTTACCAACCCCTTCGAGACCAATCCAAGTACCTCAATTTCCCTTGATGTAAGATTTTTTAAGCTGCTTTCGGTCTGTTCTTCCTCAAAAAGGTAGCATTTACCATTCTGAAGATTGATGACCTTGCGATGGACTTTATCGAATTTTTCATTTTCAGGCAACATGTCTGAAATAGACAATCCGAGCCAAATTTTACCATTTGGAGTTAGTTCCAACGTTACTATTTGCTGTATAAAATGAAAATATTTCCCCTGAATTCCAATTCGAAAATTAAAAATTGTTTTATAATCTTTCTTCTCCTTAACAGGTAGATTGAAGCTAAACGCAAAGACTTTCTCGTAGGTATCGAGCACTACTGGTGCATCATCGGGATGCATAAGTGAAATATGATACGAAGGGCCGTAGGTTTGCGCTTCATCCATGTCAACGGGAACCTGATCCTTGAATTTAGATCGAATTGTAAGGAACTCTTTTTTATACAGATCAAAAACAGCAATAGAGCTGTTTTCAACTTCTGCCATCCGCTCCAACAGGGCGATGCTGTTCTCGATGGTTTTATAGTCAGGGATTTCACCCTCAAAGTCTTGTTGAGACAAAACACGATCGAAAGTTGCTTTTATAAAATTGAGATCCATAAGAATGATGATAATTCACTATTGTGGGTTATTCCTAACTAACCTAATTTTGTTAAACAATATAATGATTTTAAAACGATTTAAACAAAGGTTGAATCAAACTATACACCCTCGACATTTAAAATAAATCTAATAAAAAAATTGAAAGGAAAATCACATGGCAGGTTTAGGGCATTTGGGATTAGGTTTTGCAGCAAAACCCATTGTACCAAAGGTACATCTTGCAGTTTTACTAATTGCTTCAGAACTAATTGATATATTATGGGGTATTTTTTATTTTACAGGTATCGACAGGGGCAATGTTGGAACAGGCTCATCCCCTTGGTCGCATAGCCTCTTTATGTCGGTTATTTGGTCTTTACTGGCAGCGCTTCTGGTTGCCCGTATCTATCATGATCGCCGTTCAGGTTTGATTGTTGGGTTACTTGTTTTCAGTCATTGGGTAGTTGATTTCATCACACATCCAATGGGTGCGATATTTGGAGGAGCATCCTTGCCACCCGACCTGCCTCTTTTCTTCAATGGTTTGCCCAAAGTAGGACTTGGCTTATACAATCACTCTTTCACAATTGCCATAGTATCTGATATGGCAATGCTCGTTATCGGAATAGTTGTTTACGTCTGGTATAAAATTAAACTCTCGAAACAGGAATAAAAATAATTACCCGGACCTTACATATTCGATTGATTTATAAATAATTTGTTATGTGAATAACCGTTGTCAATTTAAAAATAGAGGAGGAAAAGAAAAATGAATCAAACGCTACAAGAGTTTTTTAGTGAAAATAAAAGTGATAACCAATGGAAGAGTGTTTATTCTCTGGGGGGAATTGCTTCGATTGTTGCTTTAACCGGTATTTTGATAGACATTGTTATTGGTAATATCACCGGTGGAAACCTGGAGGCGTTACCACAAACTGCGATTGAAAGGTTTGCCCAGTTTCACGATCACAAATTTCTGGGATTGTATAACCTCGACTTGCTGAATATCATCAATCAGATGATTATGATTCCTGTCTACATCGCACTGTTTGCAGCCCATCGTTCAATCAACAAAACATATAATTTACTGGCATTAATTGTTTTTTTGTTCGGTTCAGTAATCATGGTTTCCGCCAATGTATCGTTACCAATGCTCGATTTGAGCAACAATTACTTTTCAACAAACATTGAGTCACAGAAAGCCTTGTATGCTGCTGCCGGAGAAGCCTTGCTTGTTCGTGGCGCACATGGGACCGGAGGAGCATTCTGGGGATTCTTTTTACCCAACTTCGCAGGTTTAATCATGTCGATTGTGATGTTGAATGGTGGAATTTTCAGCAAAATGAATGGTTGGTTTGGGATTATTGGCAGCATTTTGATGATGGGTTATGTCATTATGGTAACTTTTGTTCCCGGGGTTGAAAAGATGGCTACTGCTTTTGCTATGCCAGGGGGTTTGTTGCTCATGACTTGGATGATCCTGTTCACAATCAGATTTTTTCAACTCAATAGAAAACTTAAAATTGACAACCAAAAAGTAAAGACTGCCTAAAACGACTTATCTTTAAAGTTTTAAATGCTATTGCTTCATTGCTTTCCGGAGATTTAATTTGATATATTTCAACCAATTGAAGCATTAAAAGCACTTTTGACATGAATAAAACATTTTTTATTGCAATACTATTATTTAGTATTTCAAACGCACAAGCAGTCAATTATTATATTTCATCGAGTAACGGAAGCGATACGAATGATGGTAAAACGATCCAAACGGCCTGGCAGAGCATAAGCAAACTCAACAGCTCAATGAGTATGCTTCAGCCTGAAGATTCGGTTTTGTTCAGGTGCAACGACACACTGGTAGGTCAAATCAGTATATTGAAATCGGGAAACAGCAGTAAAAGTATCTGTTTGGGTAGCTATGGCCGGGGAAACAAACCTGTTATTTCGGGAAAAACCACAGTAAGCAACTGGTCACAATCATCAGCCAACATTTGGGATGCATCATGCCCGGACTGTAACGGTAGTGTCACCAACTTTTTTATAAACGGAATTCCACAACAAATTGGCAGATGGCCAAATATAACCGAACCAAATAAAGGTTACAGAACATTCACTTCCCATATCGGTCTGAACCAGATCATCGACAACACCCTCCCCGACTCGATTGACTGGACAGGCGCCGAAGCAGTAGTAAGAAGGGTACGATGGATATTAGACCGGCTGACAATCAAAGCACAAAAAAAAGATACACTCGAATTTAAAACTTCTGTTTCGTACGAATTTTTGGATGGATTTGGCTATTTTATTCAAAATGACCCCAGAACATTGGATCAGCAAGGCGAATGGTATTATAATCCTACGAATAAACGATTTACCATTTTTTCAGAAACTGATCCAAATAATAATCTAACAGAAACAACAACTGTTGATACGTTAATCAAATTAAACAATGTGAATTACATCACTATTGAAAATCTGCATTTTGAAGGATCGGGAAAGATAGCGCTGTTCATGAATAATTGTAAAACCATTTCAATCAATGAAACCGATTTTACCAATTCTGGTGAAAACGGAATCGTAATAAAAAATTCAAACGGAGTTACTTTTGAAAACAACATCATCTCACATACCAACAACAACGCTTTCACAGAATCGAACTGCAACAATTTTATCCTGCGAAACAATATCATTAAAAATACGGCCCTGATTCCGGGGATGGGGCTGGGATCTGATGGACAATATTTGGGGGTTTCGATAAGCGGGAAAAAATTATTGATTGAATACAATACCATTGATAGTGTTGGCTATATTGGATTGACCTTTGGCGGCGACTCAATTGTCATTCAAAACAATGTCATTTCGAACTATTGCATGACCAAGGACGATGGCGGAGGTATTTATACATGGAACACCGGATCTCCCATCAATTATTCGCGGAAAGTAATTGGCAATATCCTGTTCAACGCCATTGGAGCCCCCGAAGGTTCAGGATGGAGCGGAGTAGCAGCCGAGGGTATTTACATGGATGACCGTTCACCAAATGTTGACATCATTGGAAACACGGTCTTTAATTGTGGTAATTTTGGGATATTTCTTCACAACTCAAACCATATCAATGTAAAAAAGAATATTGTTTACAATAATGGCACACAACTGTTTATGGGACACGATAACATTGCCCCTGCTTTTCCGATTACAAATTGCTTCATCGACAGCAATACGTTTGTTTCAAAATATGCAAATCAACCGGTTGCCTCAATCCACACCATTGATAATGGGATTTCCGATCTTGGAAGCTTTGATTATAATTACTATTGCAGACCGCTTGATGATTTGTATGTTATGAATATTGGCTACTACAACGGGGCAAACATTGACGAAACCCACTCCCTTGAAAGCTGGAGTTCGCAATTCAACAAAGATTTGCATTCAGGCAAGTCGCCAATTACAATCGATGACTATACGATTGAAAGCGTAACATCTTCGAACTATATCACAAACGGATCATTCACAAACAATACAACAGGTTGGTATTGTTGGGCAAACTATGATAACTGTAATATATCATTTGACCCCGATGATGGTTTAACCGGAGGGGCATTGCATGCAAGCTTTACATCAATTTCAGGAAAGAAAGATGGTTCCATGATCTTAGTATCTAAAAACTTTGCAATTACAACCGACAAAACATACCGATTGCAATTCTCTGCCCGGAGCAATAAAAGAAATGCTTCACTTCAAGTAATTCCCCGAAAAAATGGTGATCCGTATAATTTGATTGCCGATACGAAGAATTTTGTTGTCGACACGATGTACCAACAATTTGAATATGTTTTTACTCCAACGTTGGATGAGCCAAATTCTCGAATTGATTTTCAGTTCTCAGAGGGTGAAACAGAAATCTGGTTAGACGATATTGAAGTCGTTGAAGTTGATGCCATAAAAAACAATCCCGATGACTACATTCGTTTCGAATACAATGCGACGAGAAACGACAAAACCATCAGTTTAAACGATGATTATATTGATGTAAAAGGAATTCCGGTTTCATCGACCATCATTCTAAAACCATTCTCATCAATCATCCTTTTCAAAAACATCAACCATGTAACCAACAATAAATTCAAAAAGAAAGACTCTGAAAGCAACGTCAAGTTTTACCCGAATCCGGTGAATGAAGTATTTAACCTTGAAACAGACGAAAACTCGATTTCTGATTGCCGTCTCTACAATTCAAGTGGACAATTGATAAAATTATTCGATCTGGAAAAGGGACTAAATACATTCAATGTTGATAATTTGAGAGCAGGATTATATTTCATTCAAGTGCCGACCAAACATGGCAATCTGATTCAAAAGATGACTAAATATTAAAAAAACATTCGAAAAAAGCGGATTCAATATAGTCAGTTGCCAAAACATGAAGATTCGCTTAGTTGAGAATCAACAATGCTCATGCTATTCATGTCACTCTTGTGTAATTTAAAACTACGATCTGATACTAATTAACAAAAAATTTTACACATGAAAACAAAAATCTTTATTGCCATCCTGTTTACAGGACTTACATTGGGAATGGCTTATTCTCAACCGCTGAATAAAGCAAAACTCGACAGTCTGTTCAACAAACTTGCTGAAAACAACAAAGCGATGGGCAGTTTGACCCTCTCGAAAAATGGAACGGTAATTTACAGCCGGGCTATTGGATACAGTCTAATTTCCGACCAAGAGAAAAAGGCGTCCACTACACTTACGAAATACCGTATTGGCTCCATTTCAAAAATGTTTACAACAACCATGATCTTCCAACTGGTTGAAGAGGGAAAAATCAAACTAACAAACACCTTAGATACCTATTTCCCAACAATTCAAAATGCGAAAGAGATAACAATCAGCAATTTACTTAACCACCGTAGCGGTATCCACAATTTCACCGACGATCCCGGTTATATCGCCATGATGACTCAACCAAAAACCCATGACGAAATGGTGACGCTCTTTTCAAAAAACAAACCCGATTTTAAGCCGAATGAAAAAGCATCGTACAGCAACTCAAACTTTGTACTGTTGGGATATATTATTGAAAAGATAACAAACCAACCCTATTCAAAAAATTTGAACGACCGGATCATTTCCAAGATTGGGCTTACGAACACCTATTACGGCGGTAAAACCGATTTAAAAAACAACGAATGCTTTTCATACAAGTACATCTATAGCTGGAAACAGGAACCTGAGACCGACATGAGTATTCCGGGTGGAGCAGGCGCCATTGTATCCACTCCTACCGACCTAACGAAATTCATTGAAGCATTATTTGCCGGTAAGTTGGTATCTCAAAACAGCTTAGCCCAAATGAAAACAATGACCGATGGTATCGGGATGGGCATGTTTCAAATACCATTTTATAACAAGAAAGGCTATGGGCATAACGGTGGCATCGATGGTTTTGCATCGAACCTGGCCTTTTTCCCCGAAGATAATTTAGCAATAGCTTATTGCACCAATGGAATGGTGTATCCCATGAATGACATATTAATTGGCGTGTTGAGCATCTATTTTAACAAAGAATATAAAATTCCATCATTCAAAACCATCGCGTTGAAATCGGAAGAACTAGACAAGTATTTGGGTGTTTATTCAACCACACAACTCCCGATGAAGATTACCATAACAAAAGATAATGCAACGCTCATTGCACAGGCAACCGACCAACCCTCTTTTCCATTGGAAGCAACTGAAAAAGATAAGTTTAAATTTGATATGGCTGGTGTGATCATAGAATTTAACACGGCCAAAAACGAACTAACGTTGAAACAAGGAGATGGGGTTTTTGTGTTCATCAGGGAAAAATAAAGGTGCCGTAAAAACAGTCGTAAACACATAAACAGTAGCAAGCAAGACGCTTCAATTAACACATAGATTGAAGCGTCTTGTTGTTTGTTTTAGTCAATCGCTGATAAAAAGTACCCGAGTTTTTCTAACTTTGCGCAATTATTTTAAGCAAAGAATATGGCACATATTATCAATGATATCTCAAGGACATTCAACGAATATTTGTTAATACCTGGTTTAACAACAAAAGAATGTCATCCCGATAAGGTTAGTTTAAAGACCCCCATTGTAAAATTCCAAAAGGGAAAAACACCTGATATTGAACTCAATGTTCCATTCGTATCAGCCATTATGCAATCGGTATCCGATGATAAGATGGCCATTGCACTTGCAAAAAACGGAGGACTATCATTCATCTTTGGTTCACAATCGATAGAACAGCAAGCTGAGATGGTAGAAAGGGTGAAGAAGTTTAAAGCAGGTTTTGTTGTGAGTAATGCAAACCTGACACCCGAACACACATTAAACGATGTGATTGAACTGAAAGAGAAAACAGGTTTTTCTACCATTGGGATTACGGATGACGGCTCTTCGAATGGAAAATTACTGGGAATTGTTACAGGAAGGGATTATCGCCCCAACAGGGATCGTTCAGATAAAAAGGTTAAAGATTTCATGACCCCGTTTTCAAAATTGATCACCGGTAAATTTGGAATCACTTTAAATGAAGCCAACGATATTATATGGGACCACAAGCTTAATTCTCTTCCCATCATAGATGAAAATCAACACCTTAAATACTTCGTCTTCAGAAAAGATTACGATAACCACAAAGAAAACCCCTATGAGTTGTTGGATTCGCATAAACGATTGGTCGTAGGGGCCGGGATTAATACACGTGATTATACTGAGCGAGTTCCAAAGTTGGTTGCAGCCGGAGTTGATATTGTATGTATTGACTCATCCGATGGCTTTTCAGAATGGCAAAAAGAGACCATTGAGTTTGTGCGGGAAAAGTATGGCAATACCATTAAAATTGGTGCCGGCAATGTGGTTGACAAAGAAGGATTTCTCTATCTGGCAGAAGCTGGGGCCGATTTTGTAAAAATTGGAATTGGTGGAGGTTCTATTTGCATTACCAGGGAACAAAAAGGAATTGGCCGGGGACAAGCAACGGCAATTATTGAAGTAGCACAGGCCCGCGATGAATATTATAAGAAGACTGGTGTTTATATCCCCATTTGTTCCGATGGTGGAATTGTACAAGATTATCATATAGTTCTGGCACTGGCTATGGGCGCCGATTTTATTATGATGGGGAGATACTTTGCCCGTTTCGACGAGAGTCCAACCAAGAAATTATTGGTCGGAGGCAGTTATGTGAAAGAATATTGGGGCGAAGGTTCGAACCGCGCCCGTAACTGGCAGCGATACGATATGGGGGGAAGCAACAGCATGAAATTTGAAGAAGGTGTTGATAGCTATGTTCCTTATGCGGGTAAATTAAAGGATAACCTTGATGTTACCGTTGGAAAAATAAAATCAACCATGTGTAGTTGTGGTGTAACAACCATCGAAGAATTAAAGTCGAATGCTCGGATCACACTGGTATCGTCGACAAGCATCATTGAAGGTGGAGCACACGATGTCATCTTAAAAGAGACCAAGAATTAATTTTAGTACCATTTTTTTGAATTATATTTCTACAATCGAAGCAAATCTCGCCAAAAGGCTGTAAACAATATTCGGATATCGTTGTTTTTTTAATCTATCAAATTAAAAAAATAGAGTCATGTCACGAGTAAGCACTTATCTCAATTTTCCCGGGAACACCGAGGAAGCATTCCTGTTCTATAAATCGGTTTTTGGCGGCGAATTCAGCGGCGGCGGTATTGGCCGTTTCGGCGATTTTCCTTCGGGAGAATCTTTATCCGACCACGATAAAAACCTCATCATGCACATCGAAATTCCAATTCTTGACGGACATGTATTGATGGGTACCGATGCCCCAGAATCGATGGGGTTCAAGGTTAACTTTGGGAACAACTCATACATTTGTCTCGACCCTGAAACGAAAGCAGAGACCAAACGTCTTTTCGATGCCCTTTCTGCCGGGGGCCGTGTCGAAATGGAACTTCAGGAGATGTTCTGGGGAGCCTATTACGGAAGCTTTACCGATAAATATGGCGTTCAATGGATGTTTAACTGCACTGCAAAATAGAAAAGCCTCCCCTAACCTCCCGCAAAAGCGGGACAGGCTCTCCCAAGGAGGGGAATAAAGAGCGTATTTTCTGGCAATCTAAATTGAACAATAAAAAAGCTATAATATGGAATCAAATGAAAAAATAAAAATAAAGGTGCAAGCAACCATCAATGTTCCGGTTGAAAAAGTATGGAAATACTGGACAACCCCTGATGACATTATAAACTGGAACAATGCTTCACCCGATTGGCATACGACTCATGCAATGAACGATTTGCGAACCGGGGGCAAATTCAGCAGCCGTATGGAAGCCAAAGACAGCAGTATGGGTTTTGACTTCAGTGGGGTTTACAAAAAAGTGATTTTACACAAGCAGATCGATTATACCCTCGACGATGACCGGGAAGTTTCCATCACCTTTTCTTCAGCAGATGGAAAAACAGAAATCGTCGAAACCTTTGAAGCCGAGAACATATATCCGCCCGAAAAGCAACGCGAAGGCTGGCAGGCCATTATGGACAACTTTAAAAAGTATGCAGAAAAGAAATAGCTTACGGTTATGACAAATCAATTTACACCATGCCTTTGATTTTATCAACTTTAATTCGGGCTTTCGTGGCAAATTGTGCCATCCATTCTTCCTCAATTGATGACCGATCCGGCACGGGCTGGCCGCGTTACCGAAGCATTCATGCAAATGAAAAAGTTCGATATAGAAACGCTTAAACAAGCCTGATCCTGAAGATGCCCGATCGAAAAGTAATTCTTTATATCGCCACAAGTTTGGATGGCTATATTACCAAACCAAACGACGATCAGATCTTCTATCCATTGTTAAACAGGAGGGGCAAGATTATGGTTACGTTGATTTTACAAACACCTTGAGACTTGCATCATCTCATTTGTAATTATTTCCGCTACCTGACAGGAGGATATAAATTTCGGTAACCTTTTTAGAATTCTCAGTTTAAGTATCAGAAACAGCATGCCTGACATCATTGAGCAGATTCGGACAACAATTAATATCTCAACATTTGAGCGTGAATATTATCTTTACTAATTAATTTGTTTAATTTTATATAAAATTGAACAAAATGAAAACATACATAACTTCAGCCATTCTTTGCCTAACATTAGGACTGATAGCTTTCTCTACATTGCATGCTTATTCGATAAATTGGTACAATCCCGCTTATACTGACAATTCATTATTAACCAATCATAACAATGATTATGCTGAGGCCATTCAGAATGAATCATGTTCATATACAAATTGGGATTTAACTTACAACAAGCTTGAAATTAGTGTTAATCCTGTCATATATTACATCACAGGTTCAGTATATTTCGAGTTCACTTCATTAGTGGATAATCTCGATAGTATCGTTATAGACTTAACTGACACAATGAAAATCAACTCACTTGCATCAAATGGAATTGAGCTGAGCTATACCTGCAGCAATCATCAAGTAGTTATAAAACTCCCGGAAACGTTATCTAAAGGAGAAAAAAGCTCGTTTACTATAAAATATGAAGGTATTCCAATGGCACTTTGGGATACGGCTTATGATATGCAACCCGTTAATCAGATTGTCCCTAGCGGCTTTAATAATTACAAATACCTTCAAATGTTTACCCAATCGGAGCCCTATAATGCCAGAGGTTGGTGGCCATGCAAGCAAAGCTTAGTTGATAAAATTGATTCCATTGATATTGTTGTTGAAGTACCAAATACCTATGAAGTAGCTTCAAATGGCCTATTGTTTTCAAAAACTACCGTAGGATCAAAAAGTGTTTTCTTATGGAAACATCGTTATCCTATTGCAACCTATCTGGTTTTTTTTAGTGCCGCACCCTATGCTATTTACAGTGATTGGGCAACCTTGAGCGATGGAACAAAAGTTGAAATCTTAAACTATGTTTATCCCGATGAATGTGATTCTCTTAAAGAAATAACTCCTATTGCCGCCGAATTTATTGAATATTATAGTAATCTCCTTGTTGATTATCCTTTTAAAAACGAAAAATATGGGCATGCACAAGTCACAGGGGGGGTTAACATGGAACATCAAACAATGAGTACAATGTCGTCTTTTACCGATTGGGTAATTATTCATGAGCTTTCCCATCAATGGTTTGGTGACTATATCACCTGTGGCAGCTGGCAGGATGTTTGGCTAAACGAAGGATTTGCAACCTTTTTCCAAGTTACATTTCAAGGAAGAGCCGGTAAATATCAAGGAATAAATGCATGGGCTTCAAATCAATGGTCCTCAAAATTGGAACCCGAAAAATCATTATTTGTTAAAGATACAACCAATGAAAGAAATATTTTTGATTCACGCGTTGCCTATAGTAAAGGGGCAAGCATTTTATATATGCTAAAAGGGTTATTGGGTGAAAAAACTTTTTATAAGGGGTTAAATAATTATTTAAACGATAGTCGACTAAAATACGGTTTTGCATCAACCAAACATTTTTGTGAAAATATGGAAGCAGCTGCCGATACCTCGCTTACCGAATTCTTTAATGATTGGGTATACGGCGAGGGTTTCCCAATTTATAATATCAAATGCAATAAGAATGGAAAACATTTAGATTTTGATTTAACTCAATCTCAATCTTCACCAAATAGTCCATTCTTTGAGATGGATATTCCTGTTTCGGTATATAACGATACAATAATAGAAACAATATGGCTAAAAAACCGTGCTGAAAGTGAAAGCTATGAATTCGACTTTGATTATATTCCAACAAAAATTTTAGTGAATGAATACCAGTATGTTTTAGGAAAATTTACTTCTACCTATACCGACGCACCGTTATATCAAACAAGTGAATTTTCAGCCTATTATAGTGCGAATGAAAAAAGAATAATAATTAATTCGCCAGATAACAGTGAGGGTCAATTATCCGTTTTTAATTCGTGCGGGCAAAAAATTGAAACCCAAAAGTGTACAGAGAACAAGTCAAGTATATCAACCACCACTTATCAACCCGGAATTTATTTTCTACTATTCAAATCGAATAAACAATCATATAGCACAAAGGTGACGGTTTATTAAAGCATATTATTTTCAAGTCATTATTATTGAATTCAGCTTCCTCCTCG
>Ga0209373_10004105_pt1 | contig 12823 bp, 8 predicted proteins | sample Higcelweek5metaG_FD_187173 | JGI IMG/M metagenome (GOLD analysis project Ga0209373, IMG submission 187173) | Freshwater pond sediment microbial communities from the University of Edinburgh, under environmental carbon perturbations - High... | ecosystem: Environmental > Aquatic > Freshwater >... | reverse complement strand
AGATTTAGCTGCTTACGAAACCAAATCAAAAGAGATTACCGCAGTATCGAAACTGTTCAGCAACAACTGGCAAACCACTACCAAAACACCGTTTCTCGACCAAGGTTTTTCCATTAGTTCGCAACGCCGTTTTGTGGTGGGAAAAACCACCATTGGCAACATAACCGCTTTTAACTACGGGCTTAGCAACGATTATTATACCCGCAACCGATTGGAATATCAAGGTTTAAACGAACTTACAGGCGAAGTGATGAAGAACTTCGATTTCAGCGACGAAATTTCGAAGCAAAGTGCCAAGCTTGGGCTTATTCATAACTGGAATATTCTGTATGGCAAAAACCAGAAGCTGGAATTTAGGAACTTCCTGAACCAATTGGGAACCACTTCTACCACTATCCGCAACGGGGTAAACTATTACAATGTTGAAACCTTGAAGCTTTACGACTTGAAGTTTGTGAGCCGTTTTGTGTACTCGGGGCAGTTGGCCGGGAAACAAAAATTCAATAACGATAGAACACAGCTGAACTGGATGTTGGGCTATGGCCTAACAAAAACCAATCAGCCCGATAATCGACGCTTAACTTTTGTACTCGACGATAGCGAGGGTAGCGAACAACAAGGCAACTACTTTTTACGCATCCAAAATGTGCCAAATGCTTATTTGGGCGGAAGGTTGTGGTTAGAAATGACCGAAAAAATTTACAACGCGAAAGTCGATGGAGAACACAAATTCAAGCTTTTCGGAACTGAAAACGAATGGACACTGAAAGCAGGTGCCGGTTACGAACGCAAGAACCGCGAATTCAACTCAAGGCTTTTGGGTGTGGTGGCTGTAAAAAACCCTGACATCGATTTCTATCAGCCCATCGATCAGATACTCGATCAGCAGAATTTCTATTTCGACTCTATAAAACCGTATAATCAACACGGGCTTTCGTACCGCGACAACAGCCGCGCTAAGGATAATTACAATGCCTACGATGAAATTATTTCGGGCTATGTAGCCATGCAAATACCCTTGCACAAAAAAGTTACCCTGTATGGTGGTGTTCGGGTTGAAAAGTTCGAACGCTTGATTACCGATTTTTACGAACCAACACCAACACCTGAGTTGTACGATATTTCGAGGGATACGATCAACTTCTTTCCATCGGTCAATTTAACGTACAACATTAACGATAAAAACCTACTGAGAGCTTCGTACGGAAAAACGGTGAACCGCCCCGAATTCAGAGAAATGTCGAATTTCGACTATCAAGATTTCGATCTGTTCATTTTGATACACGGTAACGATTCTCTTCAAAATGCCTACCTCAACAACTACGATTTGCGCTACGAATGGTATCCTTCAGCTGGCGAGATTGTATCGGTGGCAGCGTTCTGCAAAGATTTTCAAAATCCGATTGAAGTTTTCTTGATCCCCGCTGGAACAGGCTACGACTATAAACCCTTCAATACAGAGAAAGCTTACAGCATGGGGGTTGAGCTCGACATGCGGAAACAATTTGTCGAGTTTGAATCGTATTCCAATTTCCTTAGGCATTTGAAAAACCTCACCGTTATTTTTAATGCCTCGTTCATCAAAAGCCAAATCACAACGCAGCAGGCTTTTGCCCGCGAGAGCAACCGCATTATGCAAGGCCAGTCGCCTTACATTGTGAACCTTGGGCTCGATTATCAAAACCCCGATAAAGGTTTTTCGTGCAACGTTACCTACAACCGTATTGGCAAGCGCATTGCTTACGTGGGCACACCCGTTAACCCGCACACTTGGGAACTGCCGCGCAATGGGGTTGATATAACGCTTCAACAAAAAATAGGAAAAAATACCACTATCAAGCTTGGCCTTAAAGACTTGCTGAACGAATCGGTACAGATGGTACAGAACTATGGCAATGCAGAAGAAATTCAGGTAAACACCTTGAAATATAAGCCTAACCGCTTAATTACCCTCGGTGTTACCGTCAAATTATAAATCAATAACAATTTAGAAATCACTTTATTTAAAAGAATAAAAATGAGAAAAAATTTACTTTCAATTATCGCATTATTATCGATTACGCTTGGGCTATCGGCTCAAAGTATTGATAACAATTATTTCGACAAGGTAACCTACGTTGGTGCCTTTGGATCGATCGACTGGACAAAGGGCTGGACCGAATGGAACCCCATTGATGCCAATTACCCTGACGCAACTACCACTAAAGGTAATGCTCAATTCTCGCGCAGCACCGGTACACACATTGCCAATAACGAAACTTGGAGCGGCGTAATTAAACTCGACGGTTGGGTTTATGTTGATGCAGGTGCTACGTTGACCATCGAAGCAGGAACCATTATCCGTGGTACTGAAAAGAGCGGTTTGTTTATCGAACGCGGTGGAAAAATTAACGCTGTGGGAACAGCTGCTTCACCAATTGTATTTACATCGAACCAAGGCGCAGGCTTACGTAGCAATAGCGACTGGGCAGGTATTGTACTTTGCGGAAAAGCGCCGAACAACCTCCCTGGTGGCGAAGGTATTGCCGAAGGTGGAATCGACTCGCCTTATGGTGGAACCGATGCAAACGACAATTCAGGTGTAATGAAATATGTACGTATTGAATTCCCTGGTTACGAAGTGGCCACTGGTAAAGAAATTAACGGTTTAACGCTCTGCTCTGTAGGCGACGCTACCACCATCGATCATATTCAAGTTTCTTATTCGGGCGACGACGGTTACGAATGGTTTGGCGGAACTGTAAATGCCAAATACATCATTTCGTACAAAACTGAAGACGACGACTTCGATACCGACAACGGTTTCATTGGCTTGGTTCAGTACGGTTTAATTTCTCGCGATCCAAACATTGTTGATACCGATACTGCCAACGCATTTGAATCGGATAACGATGCTTCAGGTTCAACTACTGCTCCATTTACTCAAGCTTTATTTACAAATATCAGTGCCTTTGGCCCGTTTGCAACGGCTACCGAACCTGCAACATTAGATAAAAACCATAACGAAGGTGCAGCATTGCGTATTCGCCGCAGCTCTAAACTGCAAATTTACAACTCACTTTTCTTGGGTTGGGGGCGTGGCGTTCGTTTAGAATCTGACAATACCCTTACAGCTGCAAAAAATGGCGAAATGACCATTAGCAACACCATTATTGCAGGTGTGCGTAGCGACAAATACAAAGTAGACGGTACTGTAATGGATGTTGCAGCCTTAGAGGCTTGGTACCTAACTGCTGCTAAGGAAAACCAACTACTTGCCGCTAATGCCGATGCCAAAATTACCGATGCCTACAACTATGCTGCTTTGAACTTTGTTCCTGCCGCTGGATCGCCAGTTTTCAATGCCTCATCTTGGGCTGGTGAAACCTCGAATAACGAAGTTTCAATTGACAACTCTTTTTTCGAACAAGTAGCTTATGTGGGTGCTTTTGATCAAACATACGACTGGACCAAAGGCTGGGCTGAGTGGAACCCCATTGATGCCAATTACCCTGAAGCGACTACCACTAAAGGTAATGCTCAATTCTCGCGTAACACCGGTACACACATTGCCAATAACGAAACCTGGAGCGGAGTAATTAAACTCGACGGTTGGGTTTATGTTGATGCAGGTGCTATGTTGACCATCGAAGCAGGAACAATTATCCGTGGTACTGAAAAGAGCGGTTTGTTTATCGAGCGTGGTGCAAAAATAAATGCTACTGGAACAGCTTCAGCGCCTATCGTATTTACATCGAACCAAGGTGCAGGCTTACGTAGCAACAGCGACTGGGCAGGTATTGTACTTTGCGGAAAAGCGCCAAACAACCTTCCTGGTGGCGAGGGTATTGCCGAAGGTGGTATCGACTCTCCTTATGGTGGAACCGATGTTCACGACAACTCGGGTACATTGAAATATGTGCGTATTGAATTCCCTGGTTACGAAGTGGCTACGGGTAAAGAAATTAACGGTTTAACACTTTGCTCGGTGGGCGATGCTACAACAATGGAATACATTCAAGTTTCATACTCAGGCGACGATGGTTTTGAGTGGTTTGGTGGCAACGTAAATGCAAAACACATTATCTCGTACAAAACTGAAGACGACGACTTCGATACCGACAATGGTTTCGTTGGATTAATTCAATATGGTTTAATTTCTCGCGATCCAAGCATTGTTGATACCGACACGGCCAACGCATTTGAATCGGACAACGATGCTTCAGGTTCAACTACTGCACCGTTTACCAATGCTGTTTTCAGTAACATCAGTGCTTTTGGTCCAATTGCAGCTGGAATCAACACATCAACAATCGATAAAAACCATACCGAAGGAGCAGCACTGCGTATTCGTCGTAGTTCTAAACTTCAAATCTACAACTCACTTTTCTTGGGCTGGGGCCGCGGTGTACGTATGGAATCTGATGGCACAATGACTGCTGCCAAAAATGGCGAAATGAACATCAACAACACCATTATTGCAGGTACGTTAAACGACAAATACAAAGTTGACGGTACTGTTTTGGATGCTGCTGCACTTGAAGCATGGTACCTTGCCGCCGAGCGCGAAAACCAACTATTGGCGACTAACGCCGATGTTAAGATTGCCGATGCATACAACTACACTGCACTTAACTTTCTTCCGTTAACCGGATCGGTGGCTTTAAATGCTTCTTATTGGTTCGAAGAAACCATTGGTGTGAAGAGTATCAGCAATCAAGCAAAATTGAATTGCTACCCAAATCCATTCACTGGTACTACCAATATTGCCTTCAATGTTGAAAAAACAAGTAACGTGAATATCGCAGTTTACAACAGCATGGGCGCTAAAGTAAAACAAGTATTCAACGGAACTGTAAATGCCGGAAGTCAAACAGTTGCGATCGACGCTTCTGAACTTCAAGCCGGAATTTATTTAGGAGTGGTAACCATCGATGGTGTGGCTCAACCAGTGAAAATGGTTGTACGCTAATTAATCCTTGTTCACAAAAAATGAATGACAAGCTTATCATTACATAGTTTAAAAAGATCGACAGTTTTGGCAATATGCCGGAACTGTCGTTCGCTTACATTAAAAAATAGAAACAATGAACAAACAGAACATGAATTACATAAAACGATTAAATATGAAAAGGTTTAGCTTGTTATGCCTTATGTTTATGGCTTTTGCCACAACCGCTTTTTCACAGGAAATTAAAGAGGTTGATGGTGTTTTCCTGAACGGAACTGTTCCCTACAATGGCGATTACACCGCGTATTACGACAACGGGATTCCGAAGATCGAAATGACTCTGGTTGATGGGTTGAAGGAAGGTGCCGTAAAAGTGTATTTCGAAAACGGGGTGCTGAACGAAATACGCTCGTACCGTAAAAATGTGATGGACGGCACTTGGCTTACCTTTAACGAACGCAAAGTGCGCATTGCCGAAGCCCATTATTCCGAAGGGAAAAAAGATGGCAAATGGTACATCTGGAACGACGATGGAAAGCTGATTTACGAGTTGGAATACACGCTTGGCGAAAAAACAGGCATCTGGAAAAACTACGACAGCACCGGAAAGCTTATTAGCGAGCGAAGCTATGAACCGGGTCCTAAACTCTAGATCACTCTAAGTACTCAAGCACTTTTAATCAAACTGTAATTTTTGTGTAACTCCCCTGTAATTAAGTGCAACTACTTTTGGACTATGAAATTATTCAAACCAGAATTAGAAACAGAAAAAATTAGAAATATGAAAAAGATATTAGTTGCATTACTTTTCATTGCTATTGCAGTGGCATCATTTGCTGGTAACGAAGAATCAAAAAATGAAACATCGATCCCTGTTGAAGCTGTAGCGGCTACAACTGAATTAAGTGGTCTGATAACCGACAAAAATTCGAATGAGATATTGGTGGGCGTTGAGGTAAAACTCGAAGGTACCGATCAAAAAACCTATACCGATTTTGATGGCAAATTCAGTTTCAAAAACCTGAACCCAGGTGATTACAAATTGATCACCAACTATATTTCGTATCAAAAAACTGTTGTTGAAAACGTAAAAGTGAGCAACAAAAACAACGAAGTGGCGATCAAATTAGAAGCATCAATTTAAAAGTTTAATTGATATTAAAGTTCCTTAAAAAGTCATTTCCACAACATGGGAGGTGGCTTTTTTTATGCCTCAATCAACGATTATGAACATACGCAACCGCTTTGTTATTCTCTATCTCATCATTTTCTTTACGTTTTCCATCATTGGAATTTTTACTTATTTTTCTTTCAAACGAATCCAGAACCTTAACAATGTCGATAAAAATGTGCATCAATTGTATGCACATGCACTCGAACTGCGAATTCTTGAAGGTGACTTTCTTCGATGGGAACTGTTTAATCCCGAGTACTTTAAAACGGGGAAGAGTACATATGTCGAACGTTTCGATTCTACCTACTCAACTGCCATTGAACTTTTTTCAGCATTGAAAAATAATCGGTTTTCAAAAAAGATCGATGTTAACGACGATCTTCTTGCTATTGAAACTCAGTTGGTAGAGTATCACCAGTCATTTGAGCAACTTGAAAAGGAGAAGCGCGAACTGGGTTTTAAAGATTGGGGTATCGAAGGCCAAATGCGAAAAGCAATCCATTCGGTCGAAGAAGAATTGAAACAACTGAACATGCCTAAGCTTCAGGTGCACATGCTAATGCTCCGACGGCACGAAAAAGATTACCTGTTGCGCCGCGATTTGTCGTACAAAGATAAATTCAGCAAAGAGCAGCTAGCTTTTTGTTCGTCGGTAAAACAGTCGGGCCTTTCAAATAGCACACAAGACGAGTTTCTGAACTATTTGGCGTTGTACAAAACAACCTTCCTAAAGTTGATCGAAAAAGACCAGTTCATTGGCGAATCGCAATCGCATGGTTTATTGGCCAGTTCGCACCAAAACATCAGTAGCATTATACTCGATATCGACAAATTGAGTGAGCACATTAGCCTTACCACTCAAAAAAATATCAATTTCATTATCGTTTTCCTTTTTATCTTCATTGTAGCTTGTGCAACCATTTCGACTTGGATAGGCCGATACATTTTCCAACGCATCATCAAAATAATGGGTGGTGAACCCGAAGAGGTGGCACTTATTGCGAACAACATTGCCAAGGGCAACCTTCAAATTAAATTCGACGATACCAAAGATTACGAGGGCGTTATGAAATCGATGGTGACCATGACCCGCAAAATAACCGGCATTATCCAGAATATTTACACCAGCAGCGACCAAGTGGTACAGGCCAGCCAACAGTTTAGTGCCACATCGCTTAACATTTCACAAGGCGCTTTCCAGCAGGCAACTTCCATCGACGAAATTGTTGAAACGGTAGGCCATATCAGCCAAAACATTAGCAATAACGCCGCCAATGCACTCGAAACCGAAAAAATTACACAAGCTGTTAAGAGCAGTATTTCTGAAATAAAAGTGCAGTCGGACCTTTCGCTCGAAACCAATAAAACCATTTCGGACAAAATAGAAATGATTAACGAAATAGCAACCCAAACAAAAATATTGGCACTGAATGCGGCTGTTGAGGCGGCACGTGCTGGAATACATGGACTTGGGTTTACGGTTATTGCCGAAGAGGTAAAAAGGCTGGCCGAAAATAGCAACATGGCTGCCGGCGAAATTATTAAGCTAACACACAGTAGCCTTGTAGAATCGGAAAATGTAAGCAAACTAATTTCCGGAATTATCGAACCGATTCAAAAATCGACACAACTGGTTCATCAAATTTCAGAAGCCAGTCAGGAACAGCACTATGGTGCCCAGCAAATTGTAAGCACCATTCACGGTCTTTACCAATTGAGCCAGGAGAATGCTTCGGCTTCGGAAGAGATGGCCTCGAACACCGTTGAGCTCGAAGAACAGATCAACTCACTTAAAGACATGGTGGCCTATTTCAACATTGGCGACAACTATGCCTATAAAGGGCAGGCCATTAGTATAAAAGCACATAAGAATAAGAAAAAGAAGAATTCTAAAAAACCAACAAACAATGAGTAACATTAAAACAGCCATTTTTTTAACTGGCTCTGGAGGAAATATTTCACAAGAGGTGGCCATTATCGATCAGCTTATTCAACAAAAGAGGGTCAATCTTAACTCGGAAAATACGTGGCTTTTCGCCTCGGGAACTTCGGCAATTACCCTTGTGGCCATCAATGCGTGTTTCAGAAAAGAGAACCCTTGCTCGTGGGAGAACTATTTCAAAAGCATTTTTCTCGAAACATTGTCCGACGATGAAATTTTCCTGAAAGTGCACCCCATTCAGTGGTCAACCCATCCAATGCGCAAAAAGATTCAGCAGTTACTTAAAATAACCGGGTTCAACCGCATTGCCGATTTGCCTTTCCATTCCACCATTTTAACCACATCGGTAAACCGTGGAAAAACCACATGGTTAAAAAGCAGTTCGGCAAAACATGCTAACGGCGATTTGTGTGATATTATAATGGCATCGTCGGCAATACCTGTATTGTTTCCGCCACAAGTGATCAACAGTGTGTTCGATCTTCCTCTTGAAATAAAGGAGGGCACTTATGCCGAAGGGGCTGCGTATGGGATTTATAACAATTTCAGAAAGCAGCTAAAAAAGATCAATCAGGAACACGGCACCATCGACGAGTTGTTTATAGTAAGCCCACAGCGCGATTTTGCCCCGCTGCATAACAGTATGCATAACTTAAAGGGCATGACCCGAAATGAATGGGTTGAATATGAAACATTTTTAGAGCGGATTTCACTGAATAACTTTCTTGAATCTTTAATTGAGCTGAATGAAACCAATAAAAAGAAGAAATATGCCCGATCGATAGTTGTTTCGTTGCCCGAAACCGGAAGGGTTTTCAATCTACTCGACTTTGCCAACCAGCAAAAAAAGTATAACCATGTTCAGAATTGGGTGGAATATAATCCCGATCGTTTGGCCATGGAATTAGGACAGTTCTGCGAAGGAATCAGTAAGATAGCACTTTAAACCGTTCATTTAATTTAAAAAACCGCTTAAGTCTAGGCGGTTTAAATTTATGGTTCCGAGCTTAATTTATTTCTCGCCCAACAATTCTGAGTTCTGAATAAAGTCGCGCTGTGCTTTTACCACGTTCACCAAATGGAAAAGTAGGTTTTTGGTTTCAGAAATAATTTTGAAGTAGAGCATCGAATTTCGGGTCGAAACCTCTTTGTTTTTAATGCGTTTGATTTGTGATTTTTCAATCTCTAACAGATGCTCAACAAGTATGTTTCGTTTTACAATTACGTCTTCAAGCAAATCAAAATTGCGTTCTTTTAAAAGGTGCAAATTGTAGTTGAAGAATTCATTAATCTGGTAGGTAAATGCGGTAAACTGTTCCTGTTGCTCTTTTGTAAACGGTTTGTGTTTATTCTCGAAATGTGAATAAACGGGCTCTACAGTAAAGTGCAACGAGTGAGCCATTTCGCGTATGTAGTCAACTACCTGTACATAGAAATGACCGGTTTCAAAAGAATCTTGTTGAAGTTTAATAATGTTTTTATAAATGTCATCCTTCATCGATTTTGCCTTTGCATTAAATTCTTCGGTTTCGGTCATTGCTTTTTTTAATTGATGCCGATCGTTGTTGAAGAATCCTTCAAAACACAAAATATAGGCTTTTGATGTTGAAATAATTGCTTTTACTGTATTGTTATTGTATTTGTCGAGTGCTTTTTCAGGATTTGAAGCCTGTTCGTCAATTTCATCTTCGTCTTCATTTTCTAAAGATTCATTGCTTTTCATTTTACGCATAGCAACCTGACTTTGATGAAGTATGATCAATATAATTATTGACATTACAACAATGGAAGCAAGCCCAACCCATACAATTGCTTTTGCATGAATAAATGAAAACGTAAATGCAGTTAACGTTGGCAGAAACCAATTTCCAAACATTGCAAAAACGTCTGAAGCGCTATATGTAACCGAAACAGTTGTATTGGTAAACATCAATAGCGCATTAAAAATATTTAGAAGAATAATATTGGCTAACATAGTGGTCAAAAATAATATAGTTACTTCATAAAAGTAGATATCTCGGGTTTAAAAATTTCATTGGTGACAATTTCATTGTTTTGTATGGAGTTATTGCATTGGTGTGTATTGTTAGTTGGTTGTAAATAAACGAATTGTGATTGGATGCTGATTTTGGGTCAACATAGGCACTTTGGTTAATTACAGCTTCAATCATTCAACTTGAAGTTGCAAGCGCAAATAGGTTGGTAAAAAGAAAAAGCAAAATTGCACTCATTATATTTGGTGTTTTTTTAAGATATTCAGTGGAATGGCACAAGTTTAACCGTAATAGTTGATTTGAATATTACTCTTTTTTTATTTAAAGGTTAAGGAATGGTAAAGTTTTGATATGCTGTAAATAGCACATTTTTTCTACTATTTTTGTTGCCAAATGAGCTCGATTGATCCGAGTTTTTTATCGATTTATTCATTCTATAATCAATTTCGTATTATGAAAAGTCTTCGTCCACGGGTAATTGCCATATGGCTTTCAATTGCAATTGCAGTGCTGGTTACACTTATTGTATTTATATTCATTAATTTAGGTCTATCTCAGTGGTGGCATTATTTGCTCCTGTTTGTAGTGATCATTACGGTTACTTTTCTGGCCTCGACCTATTCGCTCCGGATATTTATCGAAGACCGGATGAAACCGATCTTTAAAATCATTCGCGATGTGCCTGTTCAGGAGGTTGAAAAAGCACGACTGATCAGCAGGCAATATCCATTTACGTTCGATATTAATGATGAAGTGACCAAATGGGCAACTCATAAGCAAGACGAAATCAAACGGCTGAAAGAGCTTGAACGCTATCGTAAAGAATTTGTGGGCAACGTATCGCATGAGTTGAAAACTCCTATTTTCAACATTCAAGGGTACATATTGACCTTGCTCGAAGGGGGCATCGACGATCCGCGAATAAACATGCTTTATTTGCAACGTACGGTAAAAAGCATCGATCGAATGATTTCGATTGTCGAAGATCTTGAGTCGATCAACAAACTCGAATCGGGCGAACTGAAACTGAAACTCGAAAATTTCAACATTGTTAAATTGGTTGAAGATGTGTTTGAAATTGAACAAATGATTGCCCTCGAACATAAAATAAGTTTAGAATTCAGTACTCGTGTCGATAAGCCCGTAAAGGTTTTTGCTGATAAAAAGCGAATAATGGAAGTGATGAGTAATTTGGTGGTAAACGCAATCAAATACGGGCGAAAAGGCGGTTGGGTAAAAGTTGGGTTCTTTAATTTCGACGATCATATTGTTGTTGAAGTCAAAGACAATGGGATTGGTGTTGAAACCGAGCACTTATCACGTATATTCGAACGCTTCTACCGTATCGATAAACACCGCTCACGAGAACAGGGTGGAACGGGGCTCGGATTGGCGATTGTAAAACACATCATCGAGGCTCATCAACAAACCATTAATGTGAACAGTAAAATTGATGTTGGTACAACATTTAACTTTACCTTGCAAAAGGCAGAAATTTGATTCATTTTTGCTTAAGTTTAAACCTTATTTAATCGGGAACATAGATCGAGAGATCAAATTTAACCGCGATTCTTAAATTACGAAGTTATGAGTGACGAGAAAAAAATTCTTTTGGTTGATGATGAAACAGATATATTGGAATTTGTAAGTTATAACCTTGAAAAGGAAGGCTTCAAAGTTTATACAGCACAGAATGGGCGTGATGCCATTCGAATTGCAGAAAAAAAAGATCCCGACCTGATTATTCTCGACGTGATGATGCCCGAAATGGACGGTATTGTAACTTGCGAAGAACTTCGGAAGATTCCAAAACTGAAAAGCACCATTATTGCGTTCTTAACTGCACGGGGCGAGGATTATTCGCAAATAGCCGGTTTTGAAGCTGGTGCCGATGATTATATAACCAAGCCCATTCGTCCAAAAGTGCTAATTAGTAGGGTGAAAGCTTTGCTTAAAAGAACATCGGTTGTTGAAGAAGCGGTTGTTGAAGTAAGTACTAATTCAATGACAATTGGTGAATTGACAATAGATCGCGAGCGATATTTGATTGTGATACAAGGCACCGAAATGATTCTTCCTCGTAAAGAGTTCGAACTTTTATCGTTGCTGGCTTCCAAACCCGGAAAAGTATTTACCCGCGAAGAAATATACTCTTCTGTTTGGGGAGAGCAGGTGATTGTTGGCGATAGAACCATTGATGTGCACATCAGAAAATTGAGAGAAAAAATTGGTGAAGACCACATCAAAACATTAAAAGGTATTGGATATAAGTTTGTTGAATAAATTAGATTAGCACATCTTAGAGGTGCATATTCGTTAAAAAAGTGAGTGCTCAATTCTTGTTTTGATCGAGTATTTATTTTTTGGTATTTTATTTTGAGATAATCCAACTGCTATGAAACCTATCATACTCCAACTATTTATCCTGTTTCTCTTTGTTTCGGGATGCAAGGAAAGGTCGCCCGAGGATTATCATTATTATAAACCCTATCAAAAAAAGGTTGTAAAAGATACACTTTCAGAAACGAATGTTGCAATAGACAGTGTAAAGACAGAATCAACCGTAAAGCCTCCTATAGAACAATTAGCTAAAAAGGGGGTAAGCCTTGATGATCATTATTTTATTGTTGTAGCCAGCTATGTTGTAAAAGAGTATGCCGATGCTCAAAAACAGCGGTTGCAAGAAATGGGTTTTAAACCTGAACTTTTAATGGTGAACGATGATGGATGGTATAAACTTGCCGTTTTATCGTACAAATCGCTTGCCGAAGCTGAAGCCGAGT
>Ga0209373_10004104_pt1 | contig 12827 bp, 8 predicted proteins | sample Higcelweek5metaG_FD_187173 | JGI IMG/M metagenome (GOLD analysis project Ga0209373, IMG submission 187173) | Freshwater pond sediment microbial communities from the University of Edinburgh, under environmental carbon perturbations - High... | ecosystem: Environmental > Aquatic > Freshwater >... | reverse complement strand
TTTGATCCTTGGGGGTCTTGGCCATGCTCTCCTCCTGGGTGGCGCCGCGCTCAGCGGGCCATGTCGTCATTGAGGGACCTTCGAGACACGCAACAAGCACGCCCTTCCCCCATCAAGGTCTACCCAGGCCCATGGGAGCGTGACGCGCAACATTTACAGACGTCTTGTTGAAGATACCCCTTTTGCCAGCCCTACGTCAATTGTACATACAACGATAAGCGAAATCCCCAAAAAAGCAGCCAGGAGTAAGCGTCTCGCCATCATCACACAAGCATGGCGATGAATATCTCGAAACGTTTTTTCCTGGCTGCGTACAAAACCCAGAGTCATGGGCATTCACTTGTATACACAACAATAACAGCCCGCAACGGGCTCAGGTTAAATTTTCTGGCCGCAGACCGGGCAGAAGCGGAATTCCTCGCTCGCAAGCGGCGCCTTGCAGGTGGGGCAGCCCTTCTGCGAGGGGCCAAGCTCCACAAGCAACTCGCCTTCCTTAACGGGAACCATAATTTTGTCTTCCTGATAATTCGCGCTCTTGAGCACGCGCTTCACCATGCCGGTAACCGGCGAGTACACGCTCTTCTCCTGCTTCATGATGGAGATGTTGCAGATTTCCTCGCCTTTTTTGACCATGTCGCCGGCGCGCACATGCATGACCCAAAGGTCGCCGTTGGACGGGGAACCGATGTGGTACTCGTTTTTCGGATCAGCCATTTCAAGCGCGTCGCGTTCGCCGCCAACGGCCTCGCGCACCTTCACCTTATGCGCCATGGTCTCGGAGTCAACCGAGTAGCGCACGGTGATGCAGCCCTGATCATCGGGGTCGCTGATGTCATTGATGCGCATGACGTGCGGTTTGCCGCAGCGGCTTTGGAACAAAAGCGTTTCGCCGCGCTCCAGGCCTTCAAACCATACGTCAAGGGGCAGGTTGTTGGCATCGCCGTAGGTCTCGCAGAATTCTATTGTCTTCAGCGCGTCGCCCGGATGGTTGAGGTAGAGCACGAACTCCTCGTCCGTAGCCTTGCGTCCCAGGCGCGCGTCGAGTAGGGCGGCCTCGGCCTTCAGGTCCATATCCGGCAGGGTCTCCAGGGGCGAAACCTCCGTGCGGCTCTGGATGGCAACCTTCCAGTCGGAACCAAAGGCGCTCTGGTAGACCCAGTCCGGCGGAAAGCCCAGGGGCAGCTTGCCATACTTGCCAAGCAGAAGGTTGCGGAAGGCGTCGTTGCTGTCGCGGTACAGGTCAAGCCGTGCCTCGCGCTCAAGCCCGGTCAGCTCGCCATCAGGCGCAAGGTTCACAATGTCCAGCACGTTCAGCAACCGGCGCACCTCGCGCTCGCCCCCGCGCTTGTACGCGCCGGTAACGGCCAAGAACGACGTGTTCCAGGTGATCTGGGAGCCGGGCGTCACGTCGTGGTAGCGCACTATCTTGCGGGTGCCGGCCAAAAACTTCAACATATAGGGCAGAAGCTGGATATAGCCCTGCTTCATGGCCCCTTCCTGCGAAGACGAGGTCGCTCCGCCGGGCATGCCGTGGCGCACCACGTCATGGTCTATGCCGCGGAAGTAGGGTGAGCAGTACTTGTCGTAATACGGCATGATCTGCTTGAGGGTGAAGTTGGTGGTGCGGATCATCTCCTTGTCGAGCAAGGTCTTGAGCCCCATTTCATCTTCAATGTAGGCAGCGGTGGCGAGCACGTCGCCCTGGCCGTACCAGCGCACGCTGGAGCCGATGGCGACATCCACGATGTGCGCGCCGGCCTTGGCCGTTTCGCCCATGGTGGGCACGAAGAGCCCGTCGGTGTAGTGGCGGTGGCTGTGAATGACCAGCTCCGGGTATTTCTTCACCAGCGCGGCAACAAGCTCGCGCATGAACCGGGGCGGGCACACGCCGGCCATGTCCTTCAGGCCGAGGATGATGGAGCGCGAGGCCTTTTTCTTGCCCACCCCCATGACGCTGGCGCACATGTCGAGAATGCTCTCGGTGACGGCCATGTAGTGCGGCACGTCGAAGCCTTTGGCCCAGGACATGGACAGCGCGGGCTCGAAGATGTGCCTGTCCGAGTGCAGAACGACCTCTGCGAAGGGCCGCATATTCTCGGTATGGTTCAGGAAGTCGAAGCAGCGGACAATTTCGTAATGCTCACAGATCATCTCGCCGGTGAGGCGCATGAGATTCTTGGGCTGCGGCTTGTAGCCCAGCACGTTGGTGGAGCGGATAAGTATCTGCTTGAGCGAATTGGGCGCAAACAGGTTCCACTCCCTGGCCTCCGTGAAGGGGTAAGTCATGTTTGCCAGCATGGCCACGTGGAAGTGGGCCCCGCCGCCGTTCTCCAGCGAGAAGAACCCGCACTTGTCCAGGCTGGGCCCGATGATGCGGTCTTCCGCCAGGCGGAAGCGGTTGCCGCTGTTGCTCTGGGTGATGTCGCGCGTGGTGGTGTCGCTGAAGTGGACGATGCCCGCCGCGCGGTCCTCGCGCAGGGCGTCGAGGATCGCGTCGCGCTTCATGGACCGCGTGAAGCGCGGCTCGAAGCTGGCGTCAGGGGCGTCGGGGGCTTTCACCAGATGGAAGCGGCCCATGCGCTTGTCGGCGCGGCCACGGTATTCGCCAAGGCTCACGTAGGGGTTGTAGCCGCGGGCGCTGATTTCGGCCACCAGCCGGGCCAGGCGGACCGGTTCCGCCTCCTGGTCCGTGTAGGCCATGAGGCCGTCCTTCTGCTGGCGCACGAAATTCGTGTCGTAGTCGCCGCCGACGAAGTCCGGGTGCTTCATCACCTCGCGGTGGAAGTTGATGGTGGTCTTGAGCCCGCTGATCTTATACTCGCGCAGGGCCCGGCGCATGAGCATGACCGTCTTTTCCCACGAATTGCCGTAGGTGATCAAAAGCGCCGCGGCGGAGTCGTAGCGGGAAGGGAAGCGGTAGCCCGCGCAAACGCAGGAGTCGATGCGCACGCCCTGGCCGCCGGGAGAGACGTAGTTGGTGATGAGCCCGGCGTTGGGCGAGAAGTTGTCCTGCGGGTCTTCGCAGTTGATGCGCACCTGCATGGCGTGCAGGTAAGGCTTGGTGTTCTGCTCGTTGAAGCGCAGCTTGGAGCCGAAGGAGATGGCGAGCTGCTCTTCCACGAGGTCGATGCCGTAGCGGCACTCGGTGATGCCGTGCTCCACCTGCAACCGGGTGTTGACCTCAATAAGGTACGGACGGCAGTCCTTGTCCACCAGGAACTCCACCGTTGCCAGGGAGTGGTACCCCACGGCCTTGATGAGTTTCTCGGCGTAGCCCTTGAGCTCCTTGCGCAGCTCCGGGGTGAACTTCGGCCAGGGCGAAGGGGTTATCTCCACCAGTTTCTGGTGGTTGCGCTGCACGGTGCAGTCGCGTTCGTCGAACACGAACACGTTGCCGTACATGTCGGCCACGGTCTGGAACTCGATGTGCCGAACGCTGGTGAGCAGCTTTTCCACGTAGAGGCGCGGGTTGCCGAAGCTGGCCTTGGCCAGGGCCGAGGCCTTGGAGAAGGCGCTTTCGAGTTGGGAGTCCTCGTAGACCTCGTAGATGCCGCGTCCGCCGCCGCCGCCTTCGGCCTTGAGCATGATGGGGAAGCCGATCTCCTTGGCGATCTTGCGCGCCTCGGGGATGCTCACGGCCTCCGGGGAGCCGGGCACCACGGGCACGCCGATCTCCTCGGCCAGCTTGCGCACGGCGACCTTGTTGCCCAAAAGGCGCATGGGGCCCTGGTTGGGGCCGATAAAAATGATGCCGGCCTCCTCGCATTTGCGCGGGAAGGAATCGTCTTCCGAGCCGAAGCCCCAGCCGGGGTGGATGGCGACAATGCCGCGATCCTTGGCCATTTTGATGATGCGGTCCAGTTCGAGATAGGCGCGCGGGTCTTCGCCCAGCAGCAGCAGCTCGTGGGCGCCGGTGGTGGCGGGCGAGGTTTTGTCCACGTCGGTGGCGGTCATGACAGCCACGGCTTCAAACATTTCGGTTATGGAGCGGCAAATGCGCCTGGCCGGGATGCCCCGGTTGGCCACAAGAATCGGCTTGCCCTTTACTTCCTGCAAAACCTGCTCGAACGACTTCGGTCTCATGGCCAAATCGGTCCCCCTTGTGCGGTTGCGATATTAAAATTCTGCGTCAGGACCAGCCCCGCTCACACCGGGGTCACATCACCCGCCAAAAGGACGACCTCCTGGCCCGCGTGGTCCAAAACCAGCCCTCCCTCGTCGGATATGCCCTTGATGATCGCCTCGTACCGGACGTTTGCGCCCTCCTGTACAAGAACACGCCTCCCCTGCCAGGCGAGCCTGGAGCGGAAAACCATCAAGAACTCACGCGGAGAAAAAGCCGTAAGTAGAGATTTGTAACTCGATTCCAGTCGGTTTACAAGGGCCGCCCAAAGGCCAAGCGGGCCAACACCCTTATTCAATGGATGAAATTGTCCGGCAACAATTTTGTGGTCTTGCCGCAACTGCTCCGGTTCAGGCGCCCAGGTCAGATTGATGCCAATTCCGACCAGAACGCACCCGGGCCGCTCTTCCACAAGCATCCCCGCAATCTTGGCGTCATTGGACAGAAGATCATTCGGCCACTTGACCTGCACAGGCTGGCCAAGGCTGCTTAAGGCCTCCGCAAGCAGGTATCCGAAGACAAGGGGGCGCAGATCGTTCCAGGGCCCTGTTTCCGGCGGGCACACCAGCGTAGCCAGCAGATTGCCCGGCGGCGAGAGCCAGGCCCGGCGCAGTTGCCCACGGCCAGCGCTCTGCTCGCAGGCGAGCACGCTGCCAAAGGGACAAAGCGCGCCCTGCTCCACCAGCCGCCGCGCCACATTCATGGTGGATTCGCACCTGCCGCACAGCACCAGCCCGCGCCCGGTCCGTGTCGGCGGCTCTCCCTGCGGGGTCCAGACCGGGCCGAGGCCGTCAAGATCAATGGCATGCGCAAAGGGTCCAAAGGCCGCCATGTCCGCCGCCCAAAGCGGATGCTCCCGTGCGAGTTCATCCGGAGATATGGGGGCGGCCAGTTCCGGCAAGCCAGCCACAGGCATCAATATGGAGACGGACATTGGTCCTCGGCGGGGTTGCGGCTTTCCATCCTGCATCGGTCCTGCTAGCATTGGCACATGCAAATACTGCTTGTCGGCGGAGCCGTTCGGAACAGGCTTCTCGGATTGCCCGTCCGGGATAGGGATTACCTTGTGCTTGGCGCCACTGTCGAGGATTTCCTGCTGGCCCACCCCGCCGCCAGGCCCGTGGGAAAGACCTTTCCGGTATTCATTCTGGACCGGCAGGAATACAGCTTCCCGCGCGCCGCAACGCTTGAACAAGACCTGCTCCTGCGTGACTTCACCATCAACGCCATGGCAATGGACGAGGAAGGCGGGCTGCACTGCCACCCGCTGGCGATGCAGGACCTTGAAGCCAAAGTGCTGCGCCCGGCCTCGCCCGAATCACTCGCCCTCGACCCGCTGCGTGTGCTGCGCGCGGCGCGTTTCATGGCGGAGCTGCCGGGCTTCCGCGCCCATGCGGATCTCGTGGCGGACATGGGCAAGGTGGCGGCGTCCGGCGCGCTATCATGCCCCTACGCCGAGCGCGTCGGCCAGGAGGTGCAGAAGGCGCTTGCCGCACCGCGCCCTGGCGCCTTTCTGCGCCTGCTCGACGAGTCCGGCTGCCTTGCGCCGTGGTTCGCCGAACTTTCCACCGCGTCCGCCATTCCCGCGGGACCCCCAAAATATCACGATGCCAGCGTGCTGGAACACACGGCCCTCGTCATGGACAAACTTGCGGGCGATGCGCTGACGGTCTGGATGGGGCTGTGCCACGACCTGGGCAAGACCGCTACGCCGCGAGACGAGCTGCCCCGGCACATAGGCCACGAGGTGCGCGGCGAAGCCTTGGCCCTGGCGCTGGGCGAACGTCTGCGCCTGCCGCGCCGGTTCATCCAGGCCGGGGGCGACGCCGCGCGCTGGCACATGCTTTGCGGCAACTATCCAGCCCTCAAGCCCGCTACGCGCGTGGATCTGCTGACCCGGCTCACCAGCCGTGGCGTGCTGCGTGAAATGTGCAGCCTTGTGGTGGCGGACAAAAACCAGGACCATGGCCCGCTTGTGCAGGCCGATCTTGCCGTGGTGCAGGCCGCCACTCTGCCGCCGGAGCTGCGTGGCCTGGGCGAAACCTCCGGCGAAAGGCTGCGCGCTCTGCGCATACAGGCGCTTCGCGCAAGGCTGAAGACTGCCGAACCGTGAAACCCTGAAATGCGGGCGCCACATAATTTTGCAAGCATCCGCTGCGGGCGTCTTTGTGATCATTATTTCGCCAGGCCCCGTGGCGCGTTACGGCAAACGGCCCGCCAAACGGAAGTCTCCCGCTGCTGCGCTCCGGGACCTCCTCCGCCCAGGCGCGGCCACCCGGTCTACGGAGGTGAGCGCACTTGCCGGTGCAACATTTCATTGCAATGTTGACAGGGGGTTTGCGGTCGGCATAATACTACGCACTGCCGTACTCCGTGGCGCCCACTCAACCCAAAGGACCGCACATGCGTCTTGTGACCCGTTCCGATTTCGATGGCTTGGCCTGCTCTGTGCTGCTCAAAGAACTGGGCCTCATCGACGACTATCTCTTCGCCCACCCGAAGGACCTGCAGGACGGGCTCATCTCGGTCACGGAGAACGACGTGCTGGCCAACGTGCCCTATGTGCCCGGCTGCGGCATGTGGTTCGACCACCACACAAGCGAAATGACACGCATCGGCAAGGATGTCGTGTTCAAAGGGGCGAGCAAGCCGCTCAGAAGTTGCGCCCGGGTCATCTGGGATTATTTTGATGGCGAAAAGAAGCTGCCCAAACACCTTCATGCCATGCTTGAAGCCGTGGACAAGGTGGACAGCGCCAACCTGACGGCGCAGGAAATCGCCGATCCCAAAGGCTGGATTCTGCTCGGATTCATCATGGACCCGCGTACAGGCCTTGGGCGATTCAAGGAATTCCACATCAGCAACTACCAGTTGATGCTCGACATGATCGACTATTGCCGGACCATGAAAGCCGAGGAAATTCTGAAATTGCCTGACGTGGACGAACGCGTGCTGGTGTATCAGGAACAGGCGCGGCTTTTTGTCGACATGCTGCGCCGCACCTCAAAGCCCCACGAAAACATCATCCTCACCGATCTGCGCGGCGAAGACCTCATCTACGCGGGCAACCGCTTTCTGGTGTACACGCTGTTTCTGCGCTGCAATATCAGCGTGCAGATCATGTGGGGCGTGCGCAAACAAAATGTGGTCATCACCGTCGGCCACAGCATTCTGAAGCGCAACTGCAAGACCAACGTGGGCAAGCTGATGCTTGAATACGGCGGCGGCGGGCACGACAAGGTCGGCACCTGCCAGGTTCCGGTGGAACGCGCGGAGGAAGTCATCAAGGCCATTTGCGCTTCCATAACCGCAGCAGGCTAAGCGCTCAGCAATTCGGCCCCCGGCGGCTTTTCAGCTACAGTTCGGCAAGCACCCGCCGCACCTTTTCGGTATTGGTGTCGTAGAAGGCGCGGGCAAACGCCGTCAGCGCCTTGTCGCATTCCTCCGGCTTCGGCAGGCTGGGCGCCCGCCACAGGCCGAGAGCCGCAAAATCCACCGGATGGTACATAAGCCCCTTGTCCAGGCTCTCGGCCCCGAGGGCGTTGGTGATCGCACCCTGGCCGGGCTGCTCCTCCATGCTGATGTTGCGGGCGTACTGCAGCACGGAGGATGGCGCCATATCGCCGTTGAGCTTCTCAATACGCTTGTTGAGCAGACGGCACTGGCTTTCCAGCAAGACGAAATTCAGGCTCAAGCGCTTGCGGCCTTTGAACTCGGGGTCGTCTTCATACTCCCCATGCAGATAGACCTCGCAGGCGTGGGCAAGCTCTGTGTAGGCCAAATGCAAGGCGCCAACGTAACGGGAAGAAGGGAGCAAGGCGAAGGGCAGATGGTCTGGCCGCCAGCCACGCAGGCCGTGCTGGGGAGGGGTTTGCGGAAATTGCGGCGAAACCCCAAGCGCAGCGAAAAAAGCTGCCTCACCTTCCGGGCCGAGCAGAAGAATGCGCAAAAATGACATTCGGGAAAGCACTTTGGCGGCAAGCCCACGCAACACCTCCACATGGAGCATGAAGGCTTCCGTGAGATCATCCAGGTTTTTACGCGCGCCAAAGAACGTGTCCGCCATCTCGGTGAGCACTTCGGACTCGAGGGCAGTGGCCAGAGACGAATACCGATCCACGGGAGGCCTCGCTTTTCAGAATGACTCTGTGCAACATATACGGATCAGCCGGTGCTTGCAATGATGGCGGGCGATGGCCGGAACAGGCGACGAAGCCCGCTGCCTCTTCAAGAATGGCGCCTCGCGGATATCGGATTGAGGCTGGCACAGCCATAGACCTCAGAACAAGATATCGCGCGCGAGGGCAAAATCAGCCTTCCCCGTGCCCAGGCGAGTTGCAGCGCCAGGATTCGAAACCACAGAAAATGCCCTTGTCCAGCTCATGCCGCTCCACCTTGAAGACGACAGGTTGATCCGAATTGCAGAATTAACGCGGACAGCACATTTTCCTCTTTGTTTTTGTTGACAAGCAGACGACATCGGGGGTAGAAGCCCTTCTCGCACGTCGGGATGTAGCGCAGTCTGGTAGCGCACCTGAATGGGGTTCAGGGGGCCGGAGGTTCAACTCCTCTCATCCCGACCACTTTTCCCCAAGATAATGGGGCTGTTAACTTAAAAGGTTAGCGGCCCCATTTCTCTTTTTTCCCAGATTTTTTAAAATTTCAGGGGGCCGGGTTAACCAAAACCGTTGGTATTCCGTTGGCCTATGTGCTTCGACACTTACAAGTCGTGCATGCTGAGATCGTGAATTTGATATTTGGCTATTACTTCATATAGTTAACTACTGCCTAACGTCAACACACTGGCATTGCACGTCTTTAGCTGTTTTGGATACAGCAACAGCTGAAATCATCTGGTTTGACTACCCAGCTCCATCCAAACCATTCAGTTTTGCCTTCCGAGTTCACAAATTCCAAATACGCTGGTTCCTGCGTTTTTGATCAGCAAAAAACCGATGTCCGAAACTGTCATGGGTCCGCAGCAGCAAAGCGGATCCAAAGAGGATATCACCGAACTGACCCGTACCCGCTCCCAATGAGCCGATTCCCCAGTATTCATGACAACGCCAGGAAATAACAAATTAAATACGCGTCAACGCATGTGTTTGGTGACAATAGGCAAGTTGTTCGGTAAAATATGTCATCAAACAAGAAATACATAACGAAAACAAAAACGCCCATATCAAGATCAATGCGTTTGGATGGGGAAAGACGATGACGACTCAAACCAGAAATGCATTACGGCAAATACGAGTTCCCTCTATGGCGAACACAATACGAAGTTCTGGTTTCACACTGGTAGAACTGATTACAACATTATGCATAATCGGCATATTGTCAGCATTGATTTCGCTCCGCTACACGGGGACAAGCGTCAATAACGCTAGTGATATAGACACAATAAAAACTGTTTTACGTCAGCTTCAGGTTCAAACAATGTCGGACTTGCCCAGCGCGACATGGAGTGCAAACGCGACAACAAACGCGATAGAAATAAGAAAGAGCGAAAAGACTGTCAGCACTTACATGCTCTCAGGATCAACAGGAACGTTTTCTGTGTCTTTCAACCAAACCGGGAAGCCACAAATCACGAACAATATACCTGGCAGCATCACGATCGATTCCGTGACTGGTTATATACCATGAATAAATCAATCCGTACTGCGGCTTTCACACTGGTAGAAGTCATTGTCACACTTGTCATTGCAGGAATTTTCGCTTCGATGGTAGCGACGTTCTTTAGCCTGTCGACAATATCATCATATAAACCGATTCAAAGATTAGAAAAGTCTGTGCAACTGAACAATGCAATGGAAGTAATCACTCGAGACTATGACGCAATGACTACAAAAAATGCGGGGGACCTCACCACATTTTCAGCGAAAATAAATCAATTCAGCAATAACTATGGGAACATCTGCCCGGCATGCAATGGATCGGCAGTTACTCAAACAGTAGGACTCCTGCAGAATGTCACAGTTGTCACTGTCGTAAATGATCAAAACGAAAAATTAACGCACATATTCACGATATTGAGCTATTGAAAATGAAACATGGCAGTCAAGGTTTTACACTTATTGAACTGATCTGTGTTCTCATACTGATCGGAGTTATTGGTTCTGGGTTACTTATTGGCTTCACTTATGTTGTAAATCAACAACAGTCACTACGGCGTGACTATCAACAAGTTCAAAAAAGTCAACTAGCCATTATGCTGCTGCTTTCAGAATTGAAGTGTTGCACAGCTTTTACAGCGACAAGCAATACAATTTCGTACACAAATGATGGACAAAAAACAATATCTTTAAAAAACAACAATATTATAATGACCACCTCGAGTGGAGAACATATACTTACAAATGGCATCACAGCCTTCAATACATCGCTTTCAAATAAATTACTAACGATACAGTTCACAACGCTATACTCAAATGATGTTTCGAAAGTTAACACCATCATGGTAGTCATACCATAACGAGTTTGTTTTATGGCACACAAGCAGCACAACAGCATGCCAACTTCCGGCATGATCACTTTGCTCCTCATTGCCGGAGTGCTGGCTGTTGGTGTGCTCATCGCCGGAATTGCAGGGATATCATCCTCCTCAACCGTTACAGAAATAAAACTCAACCAAGCCAATAGTGCCCGCAACTTGGCAGAGTCAGGCGTCTTATATGCCAAAGGCCTGATTGCCAGTTATGAGAACCAAGGCAAAACCATCGACGAAGCCATTACTGCACTGAACAACAATGGTGGCGTCGTCACCGTTGGATCATCCGGTTCCTTCATCATTGTTGCGACAAAAAGCGGCAGCAACATTGTCATCACGTCTACCGGAAATACAACTTCAGCTCTTGCAAGCCATGTCATACCGCAAAGTTACACCCTGACGTTTACAGAAAAGCAATCTAAAGATGCACTACAAGGAACCTATACTGGCGTCTCTGCAACAATGTCCGGAAAATATTATGGCAGCCTGGTAACATCGAGCAACAACTTCAATGAAGGTGTAACGATCTCTGGTTCTATTGATTATGTAGGCAGTGGAGTAAATTCATATGGCGACAACTGTCTTCACATTAAAGGATCATCAATTGGGACCAATGGGGAGGACACGCATGTTTGTTCTGACACATGCGTCATCGTTGATGGTTGCGTTAATATATACTCGGACATTTACGCTCAGGGCGACGTCATAATCACAAATGGACATGTATATGGCGACATTCATTCTGGTGGAAATGTATCATTAACCTGGGCTGGCTCTGTAAACGGAAGCATATATGCTCATGGAACTTTCACAAAGCCAACGGGATACCGCCAACCGACAAACGGTACAGTCAAGACAGGAACGTCAATTCCTGCAAAATGTATCAGCTATCCTTTGCCGGCACACGAAACAGTTGCTTCCAACAAAGAATTAATCATAAATCAGAAATATACGTTTTACGGCACGACTGACATCAATAGCCACTCATTGGCATACTCTTCTATCAAGTCTTCTGGTGGTTCAAAGATATGTTTCGACCTTTCAACGCCGAACACATACATTAACATTTTCAACAGTGGCAATATGGATATCAATGGTGATGTTTACGTGAGGACAAGCGCCAGCACACAATGCTTTGATTACGCAAACAGAGTAAGTGACATTTATGCTGCAAACTACGCAGAGGCCAAGCGGGTTTACATGGATGTCCTCGGCAAAGTAACCTTCAACGGCGGGAGCAACTGGTTCGGAACAGTATACGCCGGTGGCAACATATCACCCGGCGGTGGCGGAAAATATATCGGCGCGTTCTATACCAACGGCTCCTACAATCCAGAAAACCACGGCGGCATCGAATCCCGCTTTGTGCAGTCCGACTACGTTCTCCAAAACTGGTAAAGCAGACCAGCCGGTTCCTCTTTGGCCGGCAGCCCGGTCTAGTCCACCCCGATGTCCTCGTTCCACACATCCGGTCTGGCGGTGATGAACCCGGCCAGCAACTCGCGGCAGGCGTCGCTTTTCATGTCGATGATCTTGACGCCGTTTCTGCGCAGCCAGGCCACGCCTCCCTTGAAGGTTGCGCTTTCGCCCACCACAACGGTGCCGATGCCGAACTGCCGCACCAGCCCGGAGCAATACCAGCAGGGCGCCAGCGTGGTGACCATGATGGTGTCGCGGTAGCTCTTGCGTCTGCCCGCAGCGCGAAAGGCCGCGGTTTCGGCGTGAATGGCCGGGTCCGCGTCCTGCACGCGCCGATTGTGGCCGCGACCAAGCAGCCTCCCATCACCGTCGAACAATGCCGCCCCAATGGGCACGCCCCCCTCGGCGAGACCGAGCCTCGCCTCCTCCAACGCAACCTCAAGCATCCGGGCATACTCGTTTCTGTCCATGGCGCCTCCATTAATCTAGCCGTTGCGCGACCCTAGCATGGCGCACGGCAACGAACAAGACGCAGCTCTTTCCGGCATCATTGCTTTTGACAGGACGGGGTTACCGCATATATGGTTCCGGACTGCTGAATAATCATCTCCGGCCCACATGGGGGAGTAAGGAGCGCGCCATGGAGCAATTTCCCAGAGTTCACAGACTGCCGCCGTATGTGTTCGCCCAGGTCAACGAGCTGAAAATGAAAATGCGCCACCAGGGCGCGGACATTGTCGACCTGGGCATGGGCAACCCTGACCTGCCCACCCCGCCGCACATTGTCGAAAAACT
>Ga0209373_10004103_pt1 | contig 12829 bp, 8 predicted proteins | sample Higcelweek5metaG_FD_187173 | JGI IMG/M metagenome (GOLD analysis project Ga0209373, IMG submission 187173) | Freshwater pond sediment microbial communities from the University of Edinburgh, under environmental carbon perturbations - High... | ecosystem: Environmental > Aquatic > Freshwater >... | reverse complement strand
GCAACACTTCGGGGGTGAAATCGCCGGTTCGCTTGTCATAGGTCAGATCGATCGAGCGGACCCGACCCAGTTCGACTCCCCGGAAATCGACCGGTGCCCCGATCGTCAGCCCGCGCACGGTCTGATGGAACCGCAGCAGCACCGGAAAAGCGTTTCCTTCCGGGTTTTTCATCGCCTCGGTATGGTCGAGGGCCAGGGCGAATTCGGTCCCATCAGCTGCGGCTTCGGCACTGGCCCCGTATCCGGGACTCTCAAAGGCGATTCCGCCCATCAGAATCGTGGCCAACGATTGGGTGTCGAGCTTGACCCCGTTGGCATCGACCTTCAGATCGATCCCGCTGGCATGCCAGAAACGGGCGTTGGTGGTGACAAAATGGTCGTACGGCGCCTTGATGAAAATCCCGAGGGTCAGACTGCCGCCATCGGGGGCGAGACTGGTATTCTCGACATGACCGACCGGAATCCGGCGAAAGAACACGGGTGAGCCGACATCGAGCGAACCGATATCCTGGGCGCGGAGCAGGAACCGGCGCCCGGGAATGTCTGCGGCCACGGCGGGGGGACGTTCCAGGCCGAAGAATTCGTGGCGCGCCTCCCCGGAATAACCAGCATCCACCCCGATGTAGGACCCCGACAGCAGAGTATCGAGTCCGGACACGCCCGAGCCGGCGAGACGGGGACGGACCACCCAAAACCGGCTGTCGGCAACCGCGAACGGTTCGGCTTCCTTCACCAGATCGATGGTCACCAAAACCCGCGACCGGTCGGCGGCGAGGTGGAGCGCGGTGACTTCACCGATATCGACGGCCTTATATTTGACCTTGGTTTTGCCGGGCTCGATGCCTTCAGCGGAAGAGAAGCTGACCACGATGGTCGGGCCGCGCTCACGAATCGCTTGAACCACCAGCGAGAGACCGATCAGGGCGGCCAGCAGCGGCACCAGCCAGACCATCGACGGCACCCAGCGGCGGCGGGTCCGGATCTCCGGTTCGGCAGCCAGATCGGCGGGATCATCCTTCATCCTTGCTTTCGTCCTTATCCCAGATCAGGCGGGGATCAAAACTGAAGGCCGCCAGCATGGTCAGCACGACCACCGTCCCGAACGCCGCGGCGGCGGGGCCGGCTTTGATCATTGCCAGCCCGCCAAACCGCACCAGCCCGACCATCAGTGCCACCACGAACACATCAAGCATCGACCAGCGGCCGACGAATTCGACGATCCGGAACAGCCGCATCCGTTGCCGCCGGCTGCGGGAACGGCCCCGCCGCACCGACAGCACCAGCATCGACAAGGCCCCCATTTTCAGGATCGGAATCAGAATGCTGAAGGAGAAGATCAGCACCGCCAACCCGATCGAGCCAGTGTTCCAGAAATACACGACCCCGCTCAGAATCGTGTCGTTGGTATGGGCCACCAACGAGCGGGTTTCCATCATCGGCAGCAGATTGGCGGGGAGATAGAGGATCATCGCCGCCACCAGCAGCGCCGCCGTCCGGTTAAGGCTATCGGGTTTCCGCACATGCAGGGGGGCGCCGCAGCGCGGGCACTGGGCCGTTGTGGCCGGCGCCAGCCGGCCGCAGCGATGGCAGGAGACCAGACCCAGGCGGGCCGCACTGACGATGCTCATCGGGCTCCCGCCCGAACTCGGCTGGGGCGAGGCCCCAGACCCCCTTCGAATCCAAGGGGGGTTTGGGGGGACACCCCCAAGCGGGGAGCGGGGCGGCAGCCCCGGCCATCGCGAAAAACAATCATGCTTCGCTCTCGTCCCACAACGCCGCCAGATCGAAGGTCACGACCACCGCCAGCAGAATCGTCAGGACAGCAAACGCCCATAACGCCACCCCGGGAATGATCCGCATCGTGTGCGACAATTTGACCAAAGCGACCAAAATCCCGAGCATAAATACCTCGGTCATCCCCCACGGCCGCAGCCCCTGAATGAAACGCAGCAGCGGGGCAAACCAGCGCGGCCGGGGACCACCGCCCCGCCGGGTTCGCACCACCGCCAGCAGCAAAACAAACAAAACCGACAGATCAAGCAGCGGAAACAACTGAGTGGTGGCAAATACCAGCACGGCGGTCAAATGCCGCCCTTCCGACCATAAGGCAAAAATACTCCCGAACAAGGTGGCGCTGTTCACTACCCCTTGCAGCTGAAGCACGACAATCGGATAAGCATTGGCAATCAGATAAGTCAGCAGCGCCCCGACCACCAATCCCAGCATCTGCTCGGGATCGAAGCGAGGCTTGCCATACAGCCGGGCGCCACAGCGCGGGCAGCGGGCGACCTGCCCCCGCCGCAACGGCCGGCGGCGGTAGAGAGCATCGCATTCGGGGCATGCCCCGAGCAGAGTATCGGACATGAGGACCGCTTCCGTCGCGGGCGGAGAGCGGACCGGCCCAGAATGGGCCTCTGACCAGACGATCCCCGCCGCTCCGCCTGTTTTACACCGGAGGCGGCGGGAACCGGAAGAGGGTCAGTCGTCGCTTTCGACGAACAGGTGGCCAGCCCGGCCATGAATATAGCCATTGGCGAAGGTAATACCCGGACAGAGTCCGGCCAGCCGCTCCTCGGCCTCGGCAACGGCAATCCGGTGATCAAGCACGGCCCGGAACAGCGCCGCCACCGCCACCATATCGACATTCTGCGGCCACAACCGGAAGCGTTTGACTCCCTTGGCCACCAAGTGATCGAGTTCGCCCAGCAGATCCATGTAATGGAACGACATGGTCTGGGTGCCATTGACTGCGAGGAACGGCACTTCGTCGAGGGTCTCAACCGGCATCCCGTCGGGATCGTCGGCGCAGACATACTGACAGGCATCCTTCGACAATTGACGCGCCCGGGCCGCATAGCAACGGGCGGAAATCGCCAGCGGCAGACGGCCAAAGGCCTGGACCTCAATCTCGCACTGCGCCGCCTGAGCCAGAGCGGCGACCGCATCGCCCGACAATTCCGCCGGCAGACAAACCCGGGTCGCCCCCATTGCTTCCAGAGCGGCCAACGTGCCTTCATTGTAGATGTTGAGCAGAGCCCCGGCCACGAACGGCCGCCCAGCCGTGATCGCCGCCACCGAAATATCGTTGGCTTCGACCAGCACCGGCGCATCGGTGGCAAGGTCGCGCGCCGCCGCCATCTCGCGATCGCTCATGATCAGGGCCAGCGAGGATAACACCACTTCCTTACCGGCCGCCTGCAACCGCTCGACCACCGGGGCGATATAAGGCTCAAAGAACGGGGTGCGTTTTGAACAGACCACCTCACCGACATGAACAGTATCAACCGGGGCCTCATCGGCGATCCGGAAATAAAAATCACGCAGGGTCTCGGGCTTCCAGTTGAATAAAACCGGACCCAGGGTCAATTTCGCGGTCATGATTAGCGCCACGCCTTTTCATAGGCTCCGGTGGTCTGCTTCCCACCTTCGGTGATACGGTCGAGATCGATCTCGGGCAGCGCCTTGCCGGCGAGCACGGCATCGACTCCTTCGCGGAAGGCCCGGACCACAGCCGCAACATAGGCCCGGCCGCGCTGGCGTCCCTCGATCTTGAACGCCGTCACCCCGGCCCGGATCAGATCGGGCAGAATCGCCAGGGTATTGAGCGACGTCGGCTCCTCGAACAGGTAGCTCGGCTTGTCATTGGCGATGAACCGGCCCTTGCACAGAGTCGGATAGCCGGCCGGCTCGTTGTTGCCGAATTTGTTGATGGTGAAGCCACCCAGCTCCGAGGTAATTCCCTCGATGGTCTCGGTGTAGCGGACATCGCTCGCGGGCGAACAGGCGCCATTGATGTTGGGCGACTGGCCGGTGGCATAGGAGGACAGGGCACAACGCCCCTCCGCCATCACGCAGAGTCCGCCAAACACGAACACCTCGGTTTCGACCGGGGCAATCCGGCGATTAACCTCGGCGATTTCCTGGACGGTCAGCACGCGCGGCAGCACCACCCGGCGAATCCCGTAACGCTCGGCATAAAAGCGGATCGCGTCAGGATTCGACGCCGCCGCCTGCACCGACAGATGCAGCCGCAGATTGGGATGGCGGCGGGCGGCATACTCGATCAGACCGATATCGGCGAGAATCACCGAATCCGCCCCGAGTTCAGCGCAGGTATCAACCGCCTGATGCCACAATTCGGGACGACCGGCGCGGGGGAAGGTATTGACCGCGACCAGCACCTTGCCGCCGCGTTCGTGGGCGTAAGCGATGCCTTCGGCCAGTTCGCGCCGGGTGAAATTCAACCCGGGGAAATTGCGGGCGTTGGTCTCGTCGCGAAAGCCGACATAGACACAATCAGCGCCGGCATCGATCGCACTGCGAAGGGCGGCGGGGGTACCCGCGGGGCAGACCAGTTCGGGACGGGTCAGCGGCGCGGGGGCGGGCTGAACGGAAGCCATTATGCGAGTCCTCCTCGACGAGTGGTCTTGCGCAGGGTCTTCAACTCGGCTTCAAGCTGGGCGATCCGGGCGCCGTGGGAATCCCCGGTCTTGGTGGCCGGAGCGATCACCGCCGCCCGCAGGGTTTCCAGATCGCGCTGGAACCGATCGAGCAGCCCGACCGCCGTCGAGGCGCAAGAGCGGAACAGGCCGGCAAACGGCCCCAGTTCGGCGGCGAGATCCTCGATCAGATCGATCCCGGCCCCGTCAATGGCGTTGCGCAACGCCACCACGACCTCGGTATCGCCTTCGATCACCAGACGGCGGGTAAAGAACAAGGCGTCGCCATCAACCTTGCCTTCCGCCAAAGCCAGCAGCAGTTCCAGCGGGCCACGGATGGTCGCGGCCACCTCACCCGGATCGACCTCGCGCCGGATGGTCAGGCTGGGATTGTCCGGATGGGGATCGAGCAGGATCATGAACGGCAGATCGACCGGATCAATGCAGACCGGCAAAGCGGCATAATCCGCCATCCGATCAAGCAGTTCGGGGTGGCGGCGACGCAGCATCTTCAGGACGCCGTCGAAAACCGGCTGCAACAGCGCGGGACGAACCGGCCTCAGCGCGAGCCCCAGCAGCAACACCGGCGAAAGCGGTGCCTGGACCGGCGTGACGGCGGCGCGGACTTGTCCTTCCCTCATGGCTCAACCTCTTTTCGACCGTGGGCGACAACGACGCATTCTGCGGGTCATATTCTCCTTGGTCGCCGGGTGTCAAGCGAGCGCGGGGCTGTGTCATTTTCGGGCTCCCGCCCGAACCCGGCTGGGGCGAGGCCCCAGACCCCCTTATATTTTTGAAAAGAAGGAGGTTTGGGGGCTTGCCCCCAAGCGGGGTGCGGGGCGGCAGCCCCGCCATGCCGGGGGCATGACATTGACAGGACCCGGCCCGGCCTCTATCTGTTGCCGGTCGCGACCGGCCCCCGGCCCGGGGGACGGCGGCCATCTGGGTGCGGGGATTCTCACTATGTTCGGCGCCATTGCCCGGCGGATTTTCGGTACCGCCAACGACCGTATTCTCAAGCCGCTGCGGGCGCAGGTCGCAGCCGTCAATGCCCTCGAACCTGAGATCGCCCGCCTGTCCGACGACGAATTGCGCGGCCGCACCGATCTGTTCCGTCAGCGCGTAGCCGCTGGCGAGACCCTCGACGATCTGATGGTCGAGGCCTTCGCCGTGGTCCGCGAAGCTGCCAAGCGCACCCTCGGCCAGCGCCATTTCGATGTCCAGTTGCTCGGCGGCATGGTCCTCCACCAGGGCCGCATCGCAGAGATGCGGACCGGCGAAGGCAAAACTCTGGTCGCTACGCTGCCGGTCTATCTCAACGCCCTGACCGGCAAAGGCGTCCATGTCGTCACCGTCAATGATTACCTCGCCCGCCGCGACTCGGAATGGATGGGGCAGGTTTATCGCTTCCTCGGCCTGTCGGTCGGGGTGATCGTCCATGGCCTCGACGATGTCGAACGCCAGCAGGCCTATGGCTGCGACATCACCTACGCCACCAACAATGAGCTGGGCTTCGATTATCTGCGCGACAACATGAAATTCCGCCTGGAAGAGATGTCGCACCGCCCGTTCAATTACGCTCTGATCGACGAAGTCGATTCGATCCTGATCGACGAAGCGCGGACTCCGCTGATCATCTCCGGCCCAACCGAAGACAATTCCGATCTGTACCGGTTGGTCGATAAGGTCATGCCGCTGTTGACCGCCGAGGATTACGAAAAAGACGAAAAGGTCAAAGCCGTCACTCTGACCGAAGCCGGCACCGAACGGGTCGAGCTTTTGCTGCGCGAGGCCGGGCTGCTGAAAGGCGGTCTCTATGATGTCGGCAATGTCAGCCTGGTCCATCACGTCAATCAGGCCCTGCGTGCCCATTACCTGTTCACCCGCGACGTTGATTACATCGTCAAAGATGACAAGGTGATCCTGATCGACGAATTCACCGGCCGGATGATGGATGGTCGCCGCTTCTCCGAAGGCTTGCATCAGGGCCTGGAGGCGAAAGAAGGCGTCACCATCCAGAACGAATATCAGACCCTGGCCTCGATCACCTTCCAGAACCTGTTCCGGCTCTATCCCAAGCTCGGCGGCATGACCGGCACGGCGATGACCGAAGCCGGCGAATTCGCCGAAATCTATGGGCTTGAGGTGGTCGATATCCCCACCAACGTCCCGGTCTCCCGCAAGGATTGGGATGACGAGGTCTATCGGGGGCAGGCAGAAAAGCTCGATGCGATCGTCGCCCTGATCGAGGAATGCCAGGGGCGCCGTCAGCCGATCCTGGTCGGCACCACCTCGATCGAAAAGTCGGAGCAGCTGGCGACGTTGCTGAAAAACCGCAACGTCCCGCATCAAGTGCTCAACGCCCGCTATCACGAGCAGGAAGCCTACATCATCGCCCAGGCCGGCAAGCCCGGCTCGGTGACGATCGCTACCAACATGGCTGGTCGCGGCACCGACATCCAGTTGGGCGGCAATATCGACATGCGGATCCGTCTCGAACTGGCCGAGGTCACCGATCCGGCCGAGCGCGAACGCCGGATTGCCGAACTGCGCGCCGAGGTCGAGACCGCCAAGCAGGAGGCGCTGGCCGCTGGCGGTCTGTTCGTCCTCGGCACCGAGCGCCATGAATCCCGCCGCATCGACAATCAGTTGCGCGGCCGGTCCGGTCGTCAGGGCGATCCCGGCGCCTCGAAATTCTTCCTCTCGCTCGAAGATGATCTGATGCGGATCTTCGGCTCCGAGCGGATGGACGTGATGTTGCAGCGGCTGGGGATGAAAAAGGGCGAAGCGATCGTCCATCCCTGGATCAACAAGGCGCTGGAAAAGGCTCAGCAGAAGGTCGAAGCCCGCAATTTCGACGTCCGCAAGAATTTGCTGAAGTTCGACGACGTGATGAACGATCAGCGCAAGGTGATCTATGAACAGCGCAAGGAGCTGATGGTTGCCGATGGCGTCGGCGAGGAGATCATCGGCTTCCGCGAGGATGTCATTGCGGCCATGGTCAGCCGCTGCATCCCCGAACGCGCGTTCGCCGATCAATGGGACGTCGCCAGTCTGCATGAAGAGGTCCGCCGCGTCCTCAATCTCGATCTGCCGATTATTGATTGGGCCAAGGAAGAGGGAATCGCCGACCAGGAGATTCTCCACCGCATCCTGGAGGCCGCCACCGCCAAAATGGCCGCAAAAGAAGCGGAATATGGCCCGGAAACGATGCGGATGGTCGAAAAGAGCCTGCTGCTCCAGATTCTGGATCAGGTCTGGAAGGATCATCTGCTGCAACTCGACCATCTGCGCCAGGGCATCAGCCTGCGCGCCTATGGCCAGCGTGATCCGCTCAATGAATATAAGCGCGAGGCCTTCAATCTGTTCGAAGCCGCCCTCGACGATCTGCGCGAGCGGGTAACCTCGGTGCTGGCCCATGTTGAATTGCGGGTCGGCGATCCCGATCTCGGGGCCGCTTTGACTCCCCCTCCCCCGCAGGCCCAGGAAATTCATCCCGATCCGGTCAGCGCGATCGCCCCGGTTCAGATTGATCCGAATGACCCCAACACCTGGGGCCTTGTGTCCCGCAATGCCCCCTGCCCGTGCGGCTCCGGGCGTAAATACAAGCATTGCCACGGCGCCACCGCCTGAGCCCCCAACCAGCCGCGACGGAGTCCGGGCGATGAGCAAAACCGGTCCCCGTCCGCTGCTGGCAGAGGCTCTGGCCCATCATCAGGCGGGGCGGCTTGAGGCCGCCGCCGCCCTTTACCGTCAGGTGCTGCGGCAGGTTCCCACCCAGTTCGACGCTCTGCATCTGCTCGGAGTATGTCTGGCCCAGACCGGCCGCTCTGAAGAGGCCCGAGCCTGCCTCGATCGGGCAATCCAGGTCAATCCCGGCCACGCGGCCGCTTATAGCAACCGGGGGAATGTTCTCAAGACCCTGGGCGCCTATCAGGCCGCCCTGAGCGATTTTGACCGGGCCATCGCGCTCGCTCCCGGCCATGCCGAAGCCCATGGCAATCGCGGCAACGTCCTCCATGTGCTGGGACAGCCTGAGGCCGCCCTGGAATCCTATGACCGGGCGCTCGCCCTCAAGCCGAATTACCCCGAGCCACATTACAATCGTGGCGTGGTCTTGAAGGAACTTGGCCAAACCGAAGCCGCTCTGGCCAGCTATGACCAGGCCCTCGCCTGGCGGCCGGGCTATGTCGAAGCTCATTACAATCGCGGCAACGCGCTCCATGCCCTGGGCCGCGAGGAAGAGGCCCTGGCCAGCTATCAGCAGGCTTTGGCGTTGCGGCCGGATTATGGCGAGGCTCTGATCAATCGCGGCACGGTCTTGCAGGGCCTGGGCCGTCCGGCCGAAGCCCTCGCCAGCTATGATCAGGCTCTGGCCCTCCGCCCGGCAACAGCGGACAGTCTCGCCAACCGGGGCAGCGTTCTGGCCGAACTCGGTCGGTTTGACGAGGCTCTGGCCAGTTACGAACAGGCGCTGGCGCTCGATCCGGCCCCGGCGGCGATTCACTATGGACGCGGCAAAGTCTTGAAGAGCCTGGGCCGTCCCGCCGAAGCCCTGGCCAGCTATGACCAAGCCCTCGCCCGCGAACCGGATCAGGCGGAATTCTGGTTCCAGCGTGGCGGAAGTCTGATCGATCTGAAACGATTTGACGAGGCTCTGGCCAGTTACGACCGGGCGATCGCCCTTGCCCCCGACCTTGCCGAGGCACATGGCAATCGGGGCAATGCCCTGAAGCGGCTGGGCCGAACTGAGGCAGCGTTGGAAGCCTATGCGACGGCTCTCGCTCTCAAGCCGGATTTCGCCGAAAGCTACAGCAATCGCGGCAACGCCCTCTATGACCTCGATCGGTTCGACGAGGCCCTGGCCGATTACAACCGGTCGATCGCCCTCAAGCCGGATTTTGCCGAAGCCTATAGCAATCGCGGCAACGTGCTGAAAGAACTCGACCGGCGGGACAAGGCTCTGGCCGATTATGATCGGGCGATCACCCTGAAACCAGATTATGCGGACCCGCGCTGGAACAAAGGGCTCTGCCAGTTACAGGCCGGCGCGCTGGCCGAGGGGTGGGAGGGCTATGAAGCCCGCTGGCAGTGCGAAACGCTGCATCTCGATCCCCGCACGTTCCCGGTCCCGCTGTGGCGGGGAGAAGAGGATCTGGCCGGTCAGACCATCCTGCTCCACAGTGAACAGGGCTTGGGAGATTCGCTCCAGTTCTGCCGTTATGTCCCATTGGTGGCCGCGCGGGCCGGCAAAGTGCTGCTGGAAGTCGAAAAAACCCTGCTCCCCCTGTTCACCACCCTGCCAGGATCCGTCACCCTGCTGGCCAAAGGGACTCCCCTCCCGGACTTTGACTATCATTGCCCGCTGATGAGTCTGCCCTTGGCTTTCGGCACCCGTCTCGACACCATTCCGGCCGCTCCGTCCTACCTCGCCGCCGATCCGGTCCGGGTGGCGGCTTGGCAGCAGCGGCTTGGCCCGGCCAGACGGCCTCGGCTTGGTCTGGCCTGGAGTGGCAGTTCCAGCCATCGCAATGACCGTAACCGCAGCCTGCCGTTGGCCTTATTCGCTCCGGTGCTGACCGGACGGTTCGAGATGATCTCCTTGCAAAAAGAGCTGCGTCCGGCCGACAGAATCACGCTCAATACCCTGGGAGAGCCTCGTCACTTCGGTTCGGATCTGACCGATTTCGCCGAAACCGCAGCCTTATGCTCGCTGATGGATCTGGTGATCAGCGTCGATACCAGTGTCGCCCATCTCGCCGGCGCGTTGGGACGGCCGACCTGGATTCTCCTACCTGCGCGTAATGTTGATTGGCGCTGGATGCTGGGCCGCTCGGATTCGCCCTGGTATCCCTCCGTCACCCTGCGGCGTCAGAGGGTGTTGGGGGACTGGCCCGGACTGATCGCCACCCTCGCCGAGGATCTTGAACATTGGCGACCCGGGACAGACTCCTGAAAATCACGCCGCCTCAGGTCCGACCCGACCTGACCGGGGAAACGCCCCTCCTTGCCTTTTTCGAATAATTACAAAAATCTCATCCTCCCGCCACCCTGCGGTAACCCGGCCGGTGGCATTGTCTCTTCATAAGCTTCTGAGCCTCAGCCACTCAAAAGTCCCCCAACGAAAGCCCCCGCACCACCCCCCTGGTGCGGGGGTTTCGGTTATCGGGAATGACCTCCCGCCCCCCCCCAATCAAAGCGAAACACTTTGCCATCGAACGGCAACATCTCTGCCATTATGTGGCTGCAATCCCCAGGTATGATCCCCGATCATGACTAATGACCTGCGAAGACATCCGTCTCTCACCATGCACGAACCTCACTATTGCCCTCATTGTGGCCGGATCACCCGTCACCACGTTACCCGCGACCGCGTGCTGGCACCGGTCTTGTGGTGCCTGTCCTGCTTCCATCTTCACGTCGAGGGCTGCCCTCCGAGCCGGACGACCGCCCCGGAACGACGGGACCGGAAGAGGACAGTGCCCGTGCCATTGAGCCCAGCCCCCGAACAGATCCACCCCCTGTTCTAAAACAAGGGGGGTCTGGGGATCTCCCCAGACGGGCTTGGGCGGTAGCCCAACAACAAACCGAGGGCAAGGCGCTGTCGGACGGTGAGCCATGAGCGTTTGCCTGCCAATCTTTCGAACCATTACAAAAAGATAACTCTCCCGCCACGGTGCTGTAATCCGGGAACGGGCATGATGATCTCCATGAGCTTCTGAGCCTCAGCCACTCGAACTCCTCCAGTAAAAGTCCCCGCACCTTCCCCCCAATGGTGCGGGGTTCTTTTTGGCAGAGAGGAAATCATGGGCAGGGGTAGAGAACCGCCCAAGAGGGGACAGAAATGCCTGACTTCGGGATGACCGCGTCGAGAACAATCGCCTATTCTCATCGTCTATGGTGGCTCGCTTTCACGATTATCATCATCGTGTGCACTAACGTGGCTGCTTATGCCGCCTTTGGATCCCCCTTCGCGGTCAGGTAGCCTCCTGTCGCGCTCCTCCCGGCCGGCCGGCCGGGAGTCTGGAGCCCCCGATCGGTCTTTTGGGGGTCCGGAGAGGCTGTTGCTCCCCACGGCAAACCCATGGGCCGCGCAACCAACCACCGCCTTCCCCAAGCGGATGCCGGTTTGGGGAAGCAACTCGACCATAACGACGACTGATTTCGCGATCAACGCGGGTAGACGTGAATCTCGACCCGACGATTGATCGCCTGATTTTCGGGATAGGCGCGCCCGGTGTCGCTGTGATTGGGGACACGCGGAGCGGTATCGGCGAAAGCAGCGATCTTCATCCGGTTAAAGTCGATCCCGAACTCGGCCATCTGCTTGAGGGTGACCAGGGCGCGGGCACTCGACAATTCCCAATTGCTAGGAAATTGCGCGGTACGAACCGGCGTATCGTCGGTATGGCCCTGGATCTCGATCTGGTAACCGGTAAACCGTTTCTGTCCCAGTGTATCGGCGATTTCCTTCAGCAGAGGACGAATCTGGGGAAGAATATCGGCCGAATTGGGCTTGAACATGGTGCCACTGGACAGATTCAGCACCACCCCCCGATCATCGCGGCCGATATCAACCGAATCCTCGACCCCGGCCCCCGCGACCTTGCCGCGCAATTCCGTGCTCAGATCCTGAAGTGGCTTGCTGACATCCCGGTTGCCGATATCGCGGGCCAGACCGGCCTGGACTTCCTCATATTTGCCGGCGTCAATCTTCGACATCGCCGCCACCAACACGAAAAACGCCATCACCAGGGTGATCATATCCGCGTAAGACAGCAGCCAGTCTTCCAGGGGCTCCTCGTTCTTTTTCTCGAACCGGCTCATCGTGTCCCCTTCCGCCGGTCAGCGCCGGATTCTGTCGATGTCGAAATGGATCGAGGGATCGAGATAAGAATTCATCGCATCCTGGATGAAGCGCGGGCTGCGCCGTTCGGCCAGCAGGGCAAGGCCCTCCGCCACCACCATATTGCGGAACCGGATAATCGATTCACGCTGAAACGCCTTGTTGGCCGCCGGAGTCAGCACCATCCGCGCGAACAACACGCCATAGAGGGTTCCCAGCAGACCAACCGCCATGCCCGGCCCCAGCTTCGACGGATCCGTGCCGAGATTATCGAGCATCACCACCAAACCGACCAGGGTGGCAATCATCCCGAACGCCGGGGCATTGCTCGCCATATATTTCAGAATATCCGTGGGAACGACATGGCGCTGAAATGAGGTCTCGATCAGATTTTCGAGCATGTGCCGCACTTCGGTGCCGGTATAACCGGAAATCACCAGATTGACCCCGAACGCCAGAAAAGCGTCCTGCTTCTTGAGCAGACGGGTATCGGTTTCCAGCGCGGTAATCCCGCCTTTCTGCATCAGATAGCCCCAGCGGATCA
>Ga0209373_10004102_pt1 | contig 12832 bp, 8 predicted proteins | sample Higcelweek5metaG_FD_187173 | JGI IMG/M metagenome (GOLD analysis project Ga0209373, IMG submission 187173) | Freshwater pond sediment microbial communities from the University of Edinburgh, under environmental carbon perturbations - High... | ecosystem: Environmental > Aquatic > Freshwater >... | reverse complement strand
TTGGAAATGCCGGATAGATTTCCTGTGCTGGTGATTGGGCGCGGGTACATCTTTTGCGAGAAAGCTATGATGGCGTGGCGGTGGGGGGCCGCACCTGGAACCAGGACTGCCCGCGCCTGACCGTGCGGGCCGACCGGCTGGGCCGGGAACCCAGCCGGCAACCGGCGCGTGTCATCTTTGCCGGTCGCACATTATGTGCGCCGCCGCCATCGGGTCCGCCGGCCTTTCTGGTGGGGGCCGGCGTGCCGGCAGCACCGGGCCTTATCCATGTGCCGGCGGGCGGGCGCGATCTGGGGCCTGCCCTGGTGGCCTTGCGCGCCCACGGTATCGCCAGCCTGCTGGTGGAAGGGGGGCCAACCCTGCTGCAGGCCTTTCTGGCCCAGGGATTGTTCGACCGGATCAGCCTGTTCATCCGGGCTGCCGATGCGGCGGCGGCCTTGGCCTGTGCCCGGCGACATCTGCCGGGTTTGCCGGCAGCATTGCTGCCGCGCCGTTTGGGTGCCGGCTTCCTGCTGGAAGCCACGGCGATGGCCGTGCAGGCCGCCTCGGCGCGTCCCCCTGTGCGCCCCCCCGTGCGCGCGCCCGTGCGTTTCGTGCTGTTCGCCGCCCCGCGCACCGGCAGCAACCTGCTGTGCGGCTTGTTGAACGCGCATCGCGATATCCTGTGCCATCACGGCCTGTTCAATCCCGGCGGCGTCCATTGGGCACGCGGTGGGGTGGCCTTGCCGGATTATCCGGGCGGCGTGGGGTGCCGCGATGCCGATCCGGCGCGGTTCCTGCAACATGTCTGGTCATTGCAGGCTGGGCAAGCTGCCACCGGCTTCAAACTGAACCGCGACGAGGATGAGGCGGCGGTTTCCCTGCTGCTGCGCGATCGCGGCGTGCGCAAGATCCTGCTGCGTCGCCGCAACCGGGTGCGCACCTATGTGTCGGAGCTGGTGGCCCGCCAGACGGGCATCTGGGAAAGCTATGAAAAGGGCGCGCTGGCCGCGGCCCCTTTGCCCCGGCTGCGGCTGGACCCGGCGGACCTGCTGCGCCATGCCGCGCTGAACGCCGCCTATTACGCCCAGCTGGAAGCGGTGATGCGGGCGGACGGGCAGGGCTGGCTGGATATTTGTTACGAGGATCTGGCCCAGCCGGGGGAGCTTGCCCGCATCCTGGCCTTTCTGGGTCAGCCGCCACCGGCCCAGCTGCCCAGCATCTGCCACAAGCGCGGCCCCGCCGATCTGGCGACCGTGGTGCAGAACCTGGAGGAGCTGCGCCACGCCCTTGCCGGCAGCGATCTGGCCGACGACCTGCTGCGGCCCGACCTGCTCGATCTGAAATCCCATGCCTTCATGCCAGAGGAAACCTACCCATGCCCGATGCCAGCCTCTCCGCCGGTCTTGACATCTTTACCCGCCATCGCGGTCCGGTGACCTGTGTGGCCCCGCTGCCCGGCCGGGCAGCGGCGGTCACCGGGGCCTATGACGGGGCGGTGGCCCTGTTCGATCTGGATGCCAACCAGGTGGCCTTGCTGGGCTATCACCGGCATCTGGTGAACCATGTGGCGGTGAACGCGGCGGGCACGCTGGCCGCCTCCTCCTCCTCCGATTACGATATTTATCTCTGGGATATTCCGGGCCGCCGGCTGGCGCGGGTGCTGCGCGGCCATGCCGATGATGTGGAATGTTTTGCCTTTGCCGATGAAGCCACCGGCGTTTCTGCGTCGCGCGATCGCCGCATCATCGTCTGGGATCTGCAAACCGGTGCGATCCGCCGGGTGATCGAGGGGCATGAAAAGGATGTGCTGTCCGTCACTTGCCGCGATGGGCTGATCTATTCCGCCGGCGATGACATGACGCTGCGCCAGTGGGACATGGCCAGCGGCGCGCTGCTGCGCACCTGGGGACCGTTTGAAACGGAGACCGACAGCTGCGCCATCGATGTGCTGAACCACCGGGCCATTCTGGGCTGTGATGATGGCGTGGTGCGGGTGTTTGACAGCCGCGACGGTCAGCCGCTGGCCGCCATCCCCGCCCATGCCTCGGGTATCAAGAAGGTGGCGGTATCGCCGCTGAACGGCGATATCCTGTCCTGCGCCTATGATCAGCGCATCCGCATCTGGGATGCGGGCGATTTCAGCGCCAAGGGGGAACTGGAACCCCATGCCGCCAAATGGGAACGCTCCTTCGGCTGGGCCCCGGATGGGGCCACCATCATGGCCGGCACCTTCGATGGCACGCTGCTGCGCTGGGATGCCGCCACGGGCCGGCTGATCGGGCGGTTGGGCGACGGGGTGGAGCCGGCCAGCGGCAGCCCCGGCAATGTCTGCTTCAACGAACCCGCCGCTGCCGATGATGGCAGCGTCGCCCTGGTTGCCGATGATGGGCTGCTGCGGCTGGTGCGGTTGACGGCGGTGGAAAGCCGGCTGCTGGAAACCCGCACACCGCCATCGGGCCGGGTGCTGATGAATGCCGTCACCTGTGATGCGGTCGGTGGGCGCATCCTGACCGGCGCGCATGACCACCGGTTGCATGTCTTTCACCCCGATGGCCCGGCCAGCGCGCTGGCCCTGGGCCAGGGGCCGATCAATTCCATCCGTGTGGCCAGCCATGCCGGCCATGAAGGGGCGGCCTTCGTCGCCTGTTACAGCGGGGCGATCGTGCGGGTGGCTGCCGATGGCGACAGCTTCACCGCCTATCCGCTGCATGACGGGGCGGTGAAGGCGCTGCGCCTGCACCCGACCGATCCGGTCGGCGTCAGCTGCAGCGCCGATGGCGGGCTGTTGACCTGGACACTGGCAGGCGAGGCCCTGCACAGTTTCGCCGGCCATACGGCCATCGTCGATGATGTGGATTTTTCCCCCAGCGGCGGGCAGATCGCCAGCACCTCGCGCGATTTCACCGTGCATGTCTATCGCAGCGACAGCGGGCTGCTGACCCATGCCATCGATCTGGGCCGCCGCTCGCCCAAATCGATTTGTTTTTGGGATGAAAGCACGGTGATCGTCGGGGATTACTGGGGGGCCTTGCTGCGGATTGATCTGGAAAGCGGCCGGCTGACCCGCAGCACCATCGCCGCCAACGGCATCAGCGGCCTGTCGCGCGGGCCGGATGGGCTGATCGCCACCTCCTATGATGGTGGGGTCTATCTGGTCGATGTGCCCAGCCTGACCGTGCGCAACAGCTATCGTGCCATGCGGCAGAAACTGGCGACCCCGGCGGAGCTTGGGTGAATTTCCTCATCAAGACTTATACCAATCTCCCTTGATCGTGACCGATCAAGAGAGATTTCGCTTATCCCACATGCGCCGGGCTGGCGGTCGCCAGCCTCCAATCTGCCAAGGGTCAAACCCTCGGCAGATTGGTATTACATTCAAAAGGTGTGTGAGCAATATGAACTATTGACCATAAGTTGATATCAATTTAAGGTTAATGCACCCATAAGATGTAGGGCTTCAGGGGGTTCATCATGGTGAAGAAAATTTCGGTGGCGGCTGCTTTGGCCGCCACGTTGCTGGCTGGTGCGGCGGTGGCGCAGGCGCAAAGCCTTAACCCCGCGCCAATGTGCGCGGTCTCGCCCGCCACCTTTTCAAGCTGGCAGGCGACCAGTGGTTACAGCACCAGCACGCTCAGCTTTCTGCCACCCAACAGCGCTGCCTTTCAGGTGACGCAGGGTGATTGCAGCTTCTACCAATGGTCGTCGCAGATGTTCTTGTGGCTGACCAGCACGGACAGCAGCGGCAACATGGTGTTGTTCTCCAAAAGCTTCTACAACGCGGTGGAAAATCCCAACACCGGCAATTTCAGCTTTGTGCCCAACAACACCACCGTCACCAAGACGGCCAACGGCCTGGCCAAGCCGAAGCTCCAGATATTGACCCGTGTCAATAAGCCGGTGCCCAAAGCGATCATCGCCGCCCAAAAAAACAAGCTGGCAGCTTCCCCCAATAGTGGCACGGAAAGCTCTGAGGCCAATTCTACCGGTCAGGCCGACGGCGGCGTTCTGCTGTTGAAGGGTGAGCCGATCACCAACCCGGCCAATACATCGACGGCAACATATCCAGTCGCCTATTATTCCATCCATGTGAACGATGTGTTCGTCGGTCTGCAGAACAATCAGGCGACCGTCAAATACTACAATAAGGGCCCGAACCAGAGCAATTTCCCCATCACAGCCGGTCAGGTTTCTGATATCGCCCTCGCCGCCAAGGCCACCTATGCCGATGCCAATCAGCTGACGGTGGAGGTGAAGAATTCCTGGGTCGATACCGCCTACCTCACCGCCGCCCAATCGGCGGGCCTGATCACCATGCAGGCCGATGTGCCGGCCTTCAGCAAGACCACCAGCACGGACAATGATACCAAGGGCTATCCGGAACTGATCTGGGACGGCAAGACCACGGTTACACGCACCTTGGCGCTGGTGGGCATGCATGTGGTTGGCACGGTGGCTGGCCACCCGGAAATGGTCTGGGCGACCTTTGAATCCGATTTCAATTCACCAGATGCCACCTACAGCTTCATCAACAGCAATTTCCAGAATGGCGCGTGCCCGACGGGCCAGAACTGCCTCAGCACGGTGACCTTCAGCACCAGCAGCAGCACCCCCAGTATCTTCTATACCGGCACCTCGGGTGCCGCCGCACCGCCGGAACCGATTGTGACGACGGCGACTTCGGGCAGCAACAATACCAGCATTACCTCCGCATCCGCCGCCTGGGTGCCCACCAATGTGGCGCGCCTCAACCCCTGGGGTAACCGTCAGCCCAGCAGCCCTTCTCTGACTGATCCCGTGGTGATCAACAATACGCAGCTGCTGTCGCTGGAAACCTCGTTGAACAGCGCCCTGACCGGTGCCGGCAAGAACGGCCCGACACTGGCCAATTACAAGCAGGTCGGCGCGGTCTGGACCAACGGCACTATACCCAATACAACCACACCCCCCCCCAACCAGGATGTTGCCCTGGCCATCGGCTCGGTCCATCTGGCCAACACGACGATGGAAACTTTCCAGCAGTCAACGGCGAGTAACCCGACAGATACGTCGAACTGCTTTACCTGCCATCAGATTTTCCCTGACAACGCTGGCGCTAGCTCCCCTGGGGCCACCATCAGCCACGTCTTCACCCAGACCTCTCCCACCCCCACGCCTGCCAACTGATCGGTTGTAACGGCAACCGGGCCCCGCCAACCCATGCGTTGACGGGGCCCGGTTCATTTCGGGCTTATATACCAACCTTCCTTGATCGTGACCGATCAAGGAAGGTTTCGCGTTCCCTCATGCGCCGGGCGGGCGCATCCGCGCCCTTGGCTTCACGGCGCACGAGCGCCGGGCTGGCGGTCGCCAGCCTCCAATCTGCCAAGGGTCAAACCCTCGGCAGATTGGTATTATATACCAGCCTCCCTTGATCGTGACCGATCAAGGAAGGTTTCGTGTTCCCTCAGGTGCCGGGCGCTGCCATCCGGCAGCTTGGCTTCACGGCGCACGAGCGCCGGGCTGGCGGTCGCCAGCCTCCAATCTGCCAAGGGTCAAACCCTCGGCAGATTGGTATTATATACCAACCTTCCTTGATCGTGACCGATCAAGGAAGGTTTCGCGTTGTCTGCTTCAGCGCAGGCCGAACAGCTTTGTCCGGACAGAGCGAAGATGATCGCGCATGGATTGTTCGGCACGCTCGGGATCATGGACGCGGATGGCGTCCACCAGCACGCGATGCTCCCCATCGGAAACGGCGGTGGCCGTGGCCATGGCCGCGCCGAACACCGCATCAATGCGGTTGTCCAGGCTGGTGCGGCCCTGGGTGCGCAAGGTGTCGTACAGCAACAATAACAGCATATTATGGCTGGCTTCCGCGATGGCGCGGTGCAGCCGCTCATCCAGACGCCGCCACAGCGCCAGGGATTGGGCCGTGGACATTTCGGCCAGGCAATTATCCATGGCCTGAAGGTCGGCCGCCGTGGAATGAATGGCCGCCTGGGCCGCCAACTGGGGTTCCAGCACCAGTCGGGCATCCATGATGTCGCCCAGGCTGATGGGCAGTGGTGATTGCGCCTCAGCCGTCAGATCGCGCGGACCGACAAAGGTGCCCTTGCCCACATGGCGCCAGATCAACCCCTCATCTTCCACCCGCTTCAGCAGGGTGCGCAGCTTGCCGCGCGAAACGCCCAACAGTTCGCCCAGCTTGGGTTCGGGCGGCAGTCGCTGCTCCCCCGTCCGGCCCGTCATTTCAATCAATTCCCGCAAACGCGCCAAATCGTCCACAGCCACCACCGATCACTCATCCAATGCCGGCATCTTACCGTGTTTTCGGGCGCTCTCAACCTGATCAATATCAATATTGATTCAAATCGATTGACACAATGATATCGCTCTTGTAGCTAATTGAGGCGGCTTCGCGACAGATCAATCCATGCCCGGCATCTGAATGATCGGCTGTGCGGCCCGCAACAAGAACGCGGTCGGTTGGGGGCGGCCATTCCAGGGGGGCGGCACGGCACCCGGGTGCCAATCCAGCCTTCAGATCAAAGGGGTCTCATGTCTCAGAACGACCACCATCACGCATCCCCGCTTTTCCTGACGGACGAAGATGTCCGCGCGGTGTTCGATTGGCGGGCGGCGTCGGATGCGCTGAGGAAGGCGTACGCGGCCCCAGCGGCCCCTGACCTGTTCCCACCGCGCACCATGGCGCGGGGGTCGGGATTATGGTTGCGCACGTTGAGCGGCATCGCCCCGGAAGGCGGGTTGATGGGGGCCAAGCTGATCTCGGCCAATATCCGGGCCGGTGTGGCTTCCTACCTGATCCCCCTGCTGGACCAGGAAACGGCGGAGCTTGTGGCGCTGCTGGATGGTAATTCCATCACCGGCTTCCGCACTGCCGCCACCTCTGCCGTCGCGGCGGACGCGCTGGCACCGGTCGGGGCCTTACGGGTGGCGGTCATCGGCTCGGGCTTCGAGGCCAAGAACCATATCCGCGCCCTGGCCGCCCTGCGTACCCTGGATCAAGTGACAGTCTACAGCCCCACCCCGGAAAGCCGGGCCCGCTTCATCGCGGACCTTGCGGATCTGGGGCTTGCCATGCGCGCCGCTGACAGCCCACGGGCCACGCTGGAAGACGCCAATGTCGTCATCTGCGCCGCGCGGTCCCGCGATGAAAGCCCGACCTTGCTGGGCGAGTGGCTGCGACCGGGCATGACCGTGGTCTCCATCGGCTCGACCCTGCCGGAACAGCGGGAACTGGACCCGGCGGCCATCCGCCGCCCCGACCTGATCGTCGCTGACATGGTGGAGGAGGTGGCGCACGACACCGGCGACATGATCGCCGCCGCGCAGGCCGGTGTCGGCTGGGACGGTCGGTTGGTGGCCTTGTCCGACGTGATCGGCGGGCGGCATCCGGGGCGGACCTCTCCCGATCAAATCCTTCTCTACAAATCGGTCGGTGCCGCCATCCAGGATCTGGCCGTGGCGGGCCTGTGCGCCAGCAGGGCACGGCAGCTGGGCGTCGGCACCACGCTGCCCGTCAGCATCACGCCCGTGCGGAAAGGCAAGAAATGACCTCGGCTTCTCTGAACGATCCCACCCTTCTGAAATCTGCCGCCTATGTGAACGGTGCCTGGGTCACGGCCAAGTCGGGCCAGGGCCGGCCTTTGCTCAACCCCTCGACCGGGGAGCAGTTGGCCATGATCCCGCAGTTCAGTCGCGAGGAAGTGGCCGGTGCCATCGACGCCGCCCACCGCGCCCTGCCGGCCTGGCGGGCGCTGTCCGGCAAGGCGCGTTCCATCATTCTGCGGCGCTGGTTCGACCTGATGGTTGCCCATGCCGATGATTTGGCCCGCCTGATTGTGCTGGAGGAAGGCAAGCCCTACGCCGAAGCCAAGGGCGAGGTCGCCTATGCCGCCTCCTTCGTCGAATGGTTCGCGGAAGAGGCCAAGCGGGTGAAAGGCGATGTCATGGCCGCGCCTGAACCCGGTCGCCGCATCGTCACCCTGAAGGAACCGGTGGGCGTCTGCGCCGCCATCACGCCCTGGAACTTCCCCGCGGCCATGATCACGCGCAAGGCAGCCCCGGCGCTGGCAGCCGGCTGCACCATGGTGGTGAAGCCGGCGGAACAGACGCCCCTGACCGCCTTTGCCCTGGCAGCACTGGCCGCTCAGGCAGGGGTGCCGGCAGGCGTGCTGAACGTCGTCACCGGCCCGGCGCGGGTCGTGGGGGCAGAGCTGACCGGCAACCCCCTGGTGCGCAAGATCACCTTCACCGGCTCCACCGAGGTGGGGCGCATCCTGATCGCCCAGTCGGCGGCGACTGTGAAGAAGCTGTCCATGGAACTGGGCGGCAATGCCCCCTTCCTGGTGTTCGATGATGCCGACCTGGACAAGGCGGTGGCCGGTCTGATCGCCACGAAGTACCGCAACACCGGCCAGGCCTGCATCAGCGCCAACCGCGTCTATGTGCAGGACGGGATCTATGACGCATTCGCCGCCAAGCTGGCCCAGGCCGTGGCGGCCTTGCGCGTGGGCGACGGGTTCGAGGAGGGGGTGCAGCAAGGCCCCCTCATCGATGATGACGCCGTGGCCAAGGTGGAGGCGCACATCGCCGACGCGGTGGCACGGGGGGCTTGCGTCGCACAAGGCGGCGGGCGTCATGCCAGGGGTGGCCGCTTCTTCCAACCCACGGTGCTGACCGGCGTCACCGCAGACATGCGTATCTGCCATGAGGAGACTTTCGGGCCGGTGGCACCGCTGATCCGCTTCACCGATGAGGATGAAGCCATCCGCCTGGCCAATGACACCGAATTCGGCCTGGCCGCCTATCTGTTCGCCACGGATGCGGCGCGCCTCTGGCGGGTGGCGGCAGCCCTGGAAAGCGGCATGGTTGGCATCAATACCGGTCTGATTTCCAACGAGGTGGCCCCTTTCGGCGGGATCAAGCAGTCCGGCTTGGGCCGCGAGGGCTCCATCTACGGCATCGATGAGTATCTGGAACTGAAATACCTCGCCTGGGAAGGCGCCCGCGACAACAGTTAAGCAAAAGGAAAAGAGCTATGGCTGGTTATCGCCGTAATGAGGCGCGCGACTGGGCGCGCGAAAAGCTGGTGGGCGTGGTCAATTGCACCATCCCATCCTTCACATCGGACCTGACCCGTATCAACGAGGCCGCCATCCGCCACGATACCCGCTTGGCCATTGAACATGGCTTCATGGGCACGTTGGGGGTGTCGGAAGTGTCCATCACCCTGCCGGAATATCTGGATTTCCTGCGCATCATCAAGGATGAGGCTGGCGAGCGCCTGGTGGTGACCCACCATGCCAGCTGGAACAACCTGGAACAGAACATCGAGGCGGTGCGCGGGGCTGAGGCGGCGGGGGCGGAGTTCGTGCTGCTATCCTATCCGCCGAACTTCTATCCCGAAAGCGAGCAGGACATCTACGACTATACCAAGGCGGTGTGCGACGCGACCAACTTGGCCGTCATGCTGTTCCCCATGTTCCTGTGGGGTTTTTCCAGTCGCATCCACCCGTCGGACATTCCGGCACCCCTGATCCGCCGCCTGATCGACGATTGCCCCAACATCGCTGCCATCAAGGCAGAGGGCGGCTTTCCTTCCATCCAGAGCGTGATTGAGTGCGACCGGCTGTTCGGTCGCGATGTGGTGATCTCCATGCCCATCGAGGGCGAGTTGATCCCCCTCAGCCAGATCATGCCCATCCAACTGTCGGCTACCAGCGATCACGAATATTACGGCCCCTTGATCCCGCAGGTTTTCAAATTGCTGCGCGCGGGCAGGTTTGACGAGGCAACGGCCATCTATTGGCAGATGCACCCCGCCCGCAAGATCAAGAGCGCGCTGGCCGCACAGATGCATGGCGGTAACTTCATCAACCGCCAGGCCTGGAAGTTCCAGGGCTGGCTGCAGGGCTATAATGGCGGCCCGCTGCGCATGCCGACGCAGCGGATCCACGATCCGCAGATGATTGGTCTGCGCAAGGGCCTGATCGATGCCGGCCTGCAGCCCAGCATGGATCCGTTCCGCGCGTTCTTTGTCGGACGGAACCCTGCGTAAAGATTTATGGAGAAATGTGGGAAGCTGGCACCCTTCCGGGTGCCGGCAGGTTGGCCTCTGCGTCCGCCGTACCAAGTTGCGCTGAATAGAACAATCGCAACTTGGTCGTCTTACACCAACCTCCCTTGATCGTGACCGATCAAGGGAGGTTTGATGTTCCCTCATGCGCCGGGCGCTGCCATCCGGCAGCTTGGCTTGGCGGCACCACGTGGTGCCGGGCCAGCGGTCGCTGGCCTCCAACCTGCCAAGGGTCAAACCCTCGGCAGATTGGTGTTCTCTCAGGTGCCGGGCGGGCGCATCCGCGCCCTTGGCTCGACGGCACCACGTGGTGCCGGGCCAGCGGTCGCTGGCCTCATATCCGCCAAGGGTCAAACCCTCGGCAGATCGGGCTTAAAACCGCAGGGCTTGGCGATGGAACGGCCTGCCCAGCAGGGCGCTGCCGCCATGGCTGTGATAGGCGGTTTGGTAATCCGCAGCATTCAAACCGTTGACGCTGCTGTTGGCATGGTCCGCGCCATAGAGGAAAAGGCCGGGCGCGCGGGTCGCCAGCCGGTCGATCCAGCCCTGATAAATCGCCTGCTTTTCCACCAGGCTGTAATGGGTGGCGCTGTAGATGGTGCAAAAGGCGTTGCTCCACCAGATCACGCTGCCCGGTTCATCCTTGATCCGGTCCAGCAGGGGGCCGGCATCCAGGATGTTGCAGGCAAGATATTCGCGTTCCACGCCCTGGAACCGCCGCCAATGGTCGGCAAAGGCATCGGCCCCGCCCCAGCGGGCCAGTTCCGCCACCCATAGCCGTTCCAGTTCCGCCCAATCCATATTATCCGGCGTGGCACCGGGCCAGAGGTAGAAATGGGTGTTTCCCGCCTGGGCGAACAGGCCGCGCAGATAGCCAGGATAATCCCGCCCGTCCCATTCGCTGTCCAGCCGGCGGCGGAAATCCAGCGCATGGCTGCTGTAATCGAAGAACACCACCCGCGTGCCGGGGCCGATGCCATGGGTTTCCAGAATACGGTTGGGCTTCAGCCCCGCCGCCACGCAGTAAAGCGTGGAAACCGGGCCAGTGAAGCCCGGTGGCGGCTGTTCCACATCGGCATAGGATTCATAATTCAGCACGAAGACGCCGCGCCCCGCCTTGTCAGACATGTCGGACAGGAAGCCCAGGAAGGGGGCCGCCGCCGACAGGTCCGCGCCCAAATCCAGCAGATGGGCCGACAGGGCGGGGCCAAAGGGGACCGGCGGGCTTTCCCGGATATCGGGCTGCCCCGCCGCTTTCCAGGCGGCGATATCCACCAGCAGGCAGCGGTCGGGCTTGCCGGCAAAGATGAAATCGCGTTCGCGTACCCAGGCTTCCGCCGCGTCAAAGAAACTGCGCGCCTTGCCGCCATGCGGGCCGGCATGTTCACTGACAATATGGCCATAGCCCTGCACCAGCGCGTAACGCGCACCGGTATAATCCAGCCGGTGCAGCAGGGACGACAGGTCCGCCGCTTCCGCGATATCGCCGAAATAGCCCCAGCGCAGCCAGGAAACCGTCAGATCGCGCGCGCGGGCCGCCGGCGTTCCCGCTGCCGGCGGCGTGCCGATCAGGGCACAGGCCAGACCTTGCATGATGCTTCTCCCGATAATTTTTCAGCGATGATAATAGACATTTTTCCCGTTTACAGGGAAAATCATTTTCAGGACAAAGTTTGAAAATTGTACGGATGGGATCGGCATGCGCCTTCTTCTGCTTCAGGATGCGGTGCATCTGCCCTCCCTTGGTGGGGGCAACAAGGCCAACCGACTGTTGATGGAGGGGTTGGCGGCAGCCGGCGTCGACTGTCACATGGTCACGCGCGTGCCCAGTGAGGCGCAGCGCCGTGATGGCGGCTTCGGTCTGGCGGCCCTGGCCGCGCGCGGCATCCAGGTGGCGGGGGCGGAGCGGCAGCACAGCTATCGCCATGAAGGCGTGCAGGTGGCGGCGTTCGATTTCGACGCGCCCGACGCTGCTGCCGCCTTGTCGGCCCATCTGGCGGCGCTGCAGGCCGACTGGCTGCTGGTCTCCGACGATGGGCGCGGCCTGTTCCTGGAAACGGCCCTGGCATTGGCTCCAAACCGTGTCGTGGTGCTGGTCCACACCCATTTCCACCTGCCCTTCGGCCCGGAAAGCCGGATGCCGGACCCCAGACGCCAGGCCCTGATGGCGCAGGCGGCGGGGATTGTCGCGGTCAGCCGGTACAGCCAGGATTATCTGGCCCGCCATGGCGGGCTGGCCGCCCGTATCCTGCATTTTCCCGTCTTCGGTACGGGGCCGTTCAATGGGCCGGCCACAGCGGGCTGTGTGGCGATGATCAATCCATGCCCGGCCAAGGGCCTGTCCATCTTCCTGGAACTGGCCGACCAGTTCCGCCAGGTGCCGTTTGCCGCTGTGCCCACCTGGGGGGCGGATGCGGATGTGATGGCGCAACTGACGGCCCGCCCCAATATCCGCATCCTGCCGGCGGGCGATAATATCAGCGCGGTGCTGGCCCCGGTGCGGGTACTGCTGGCCCCGTCGCTGATCGCGGAGACATTCGGCTATGCCGCCATTGATGCCATGCTGCGCGGCATTCCGGCCCTGATGGGCGATCTGGGCGGCCAGCCGGAAGCGGCATTGGGCGTGGCGACCGTGCTGCCGGTGCATTCCCCGGACATGACCGGGCCGCCGCCGGTTGCGGCATGGCGGGCGGCCTTGTTGGGATTGCTGACCGATCCGATGGCCTATCGTCAGGCCTCCCACGCGGCCAGAACCGCCGCCCAGGCCTTTCT
>Ga0209373_10004101_pt1 | contig 12834 bp, 9 predicted proteins | sample Higcelweek5metaG_FD_187173 | JGI IMG/M metagenome (GOLD analysis project Ga0209373, IMG submission 187173) | Freshwater pond sediment microbial communities from the University of Edinburgh, under environmental carbon perturbations - High... | ecosystem: Environmental > Aquatic > Freshwater >... | reverse complement strand
GTATCAATCATGGTTTACAGGGCTCAACTGGGTGCTGTTAACCCAACCGATATTTTTATTCCTATTTTGATTGCCACCTTTTTTTCTACGATTGCAGGATTGATTTCCGTTGCAATAATTCAAAAAATAAATTTATTCAACCGGGTAGTTCTTGGCTGGTTGGGTGGGATGATGGCATTTATAATTGGGATAATATGGTATTTCTCAACGCTGGGGGAGGGTCAGGTTCAGAATATTTCGAATGTAGCAAGTGGTACTATTCTTATCGGGATCATTGTTGGTTTCATTCTGATGGCCATGCGAAAACAGGTGAATGTTTACGAAGCTTTTATCGATGGGGCGAAAGATGGATTTGGAACTGCGGTTAAAATCATTCCCTATCTGATAGCCATATTGGTTGCCATTGGTGTCTTCAGGGCCTCGGGTGCAATGGATTACATGATTTCCGGGATAAGATGGGTGGTTGTTTCGCACGGTATAAACGCTGATTTCGTTGAAGCCTTGCCTACCGCATTTATGAAACCGCTGAGTGGTAACGGTGCCCGCGGTTTAATGATCGATACGATGAGAATCTATGGTGCGGATTCTTTCGCGGGAAGACTGGCCTCTACATTTCAGGGATCAGCTGACACGACATTCTACATTCTGGCTGTATATTTTGGATCGATTGGTGTTAAAAAAACAAGGCATGCTTTGGCTTGTGGCCTTATAGCTGATTTAACCGGATTTTTAGCAGCCATTTTTATCGCTTACCTCTTTTTTCATTAATTGGTTTCGGGACAGCAATTTTGCAGTTCCTTAATCATCCTGTCGCCTAATTTTGTTTTTTTCTCAATGTGCGATATGATTTCCTTCACAAAGCTGTTGTTTTCAAAGCTACCCCTGACCATTTCGAAATCGGCTTGCTGAGTATCGCGGTCTCCATCAATTCCAAAACCAGTCATCGCGCTAAGCTGAAATTCTTTTTTCGCATCTTCATAAAGCATTTGGTCCAGCTCTATGACACTCTCCTTCCATTGACAAACAATGTTGACAATATCGCTTCCGGTAATCTCACTGATCGGTTTTTTTAATCGCCATTCAAGCAATCCGGCGGTCCAATTCCATTCAATTTCGTAATAGGAATTGTTTAATTCTTGTAATTTTAATTGAATTTCGGTTAAGCTGGTGATTTCACTATTTTCTATCGAAGTGAGCAATTTGTTTATTTCATTTTTAGGCGCTATCAAACCCGAAAGGTCAATCCAGTCGCCTTTGCCCATTCCAGATTCCGGAAGTAACCGCTTCCTTAAATCGGCTTCATTTTTTATATCAATTTTGTATAAGCGGGTTATGACTGAATTTCCCAGAAATTTGTCTATTCCAATGTTATACAGATGAATACCTTTATTCAACGCAGAAAGGGATATTGATGTATTATTGTAATTAAATTCTTGAGAATCAATACCGGGCTCATTCTTGAGGTTTTCAAGAATATGAAGGGCCGTAACCATTTTTTGAATGGTATAGGGGCTTAGAAGGTTGAAATTGATACAATCTATTTTGTTTCCTTTCCGGTTATCTCTTTTAGGCCACTTCATGGCATCACGAATGGTGCCGACGCTTCGGAGGTTTACAGCTGGTACAAGCCACGATTTATCATCACGTTCAATAAGATATGAAAATGGAATATCAGATGTGTCGGAGTTTTTATAGTGCCTACCCATTACAAGGGTGAAGGGGCCGATTTTTGCTGGCCATAGCAAGTAAGAATCAGAGGTGGTTTTCGATCCGCGTTCAACAATTCCCTGGTGGATGGGCCCCAGTTTATACATGTGGTTGCTTTGGTTAGAACCCGATCCGGCGTTCAAAAAGGAAAACATACCCGCAATCAATAAAGTCGATTTATGATGGGTAACAGTAAAAGGACCCGCAAAAATTGAACAAGCCTCACCATGAAAACCCTGACAATTAGCGAAAAAAACAGAATTCTCGGCAGAATAATTTTTCCCAAGTTCGCATCCCTGGCCCACAAAGCAGTTATCCAATATCACCCCATCGGTTATCGAAGTCCCGGTTTGAATGATAAAGTTTTTCATGATCACGTTATTGCCAATTAAAACAGGTGATTCTTTATCGCTGACAATGGTCCCGTTTTCCAAAGACTTCGCACCATCAATGATTAAATGATCACCAAGCCAAACGTTCTTTATTGGTCCTGTATTGGTGATGCAAATGTAGTTTCCGATATAGCCTCTTTCAGAAGATTTATTCTGAGCATAATCAGAAATGATTTTTTCGAGAACCGAAATCAGTTTGGGTCGGTAACGGTATAGGGTCATGATGTAAGCCAACTGAGCTGAAAGTTCATCATACATCATAATTTGTCTTCCTCCCGATTCGTCGAGAACTGAAATCTTCTTTCCGTTACCAAACGAATGATTCCCTTCGGTAGCAATCATCTGAACATTGTTGATGATGGCATTATTTCCAATGGTATAATTTGAAATGTGTGATCGAATATTGTTGATGTAGCAATTGTCACCAATCGTTACGTTGTGGAGGGTAGAATTGAATATTCCAGTTTGTTGAAGTATGCCGCCAAAAAGTGTGATTGTTGTATTCTGGGTACCAATTTTGATTATTCCTGAAAAATGGGAATTTTGAATTGTTTCAGGGGCGAATTTTTCGGTAACAAAAAAATTTCTCCAATCTTCACATGTACATAATTGTTTTTCCAGTTGCCTTGTTTCGGCTTCTGTCAGGGTGCGATAATTCATTCGTTTTATAGTAAAGTTAATTCTGCAAGGTAATCGTAGTGGGGGCCATAATCGATAATTTTCGCTTGGTACCCTAATTCTTCTGCGATTTCAAACAAAATTACATTATCTGCGAATAACCACGAATAGGTTTCGCCAACAATATTTTTATATTTTAATTGATATTCAATTTCTCCGTAGTAATTTTTGGCATTAATGTCGAGAAGTATCGAGCCATTTTCCTCCTGGTATAAATATATAAGGTCGGATGAATCGATCAGGATTGTACCATTGGGCAGAAGAAGTTTTTTCAAATGGGTTAAAAGTTCCTTTAATCCTGAGATGTTTTTTGAAATCCCAATTCCGTTCATCAACATTAAAATAGTGTCAAAACGGTCACCTGAGAAAGTTAGGATATCGTCGTTAATTATTTTATCGACTCCTCTTTTTTTCAACACGTCACAACATAACTGTGAAATCTCAAGTGCTGTAACGTCTTTGCCTGATTTTTGCAGATAAACGGAATGGCATCCTGCACCTGCTCCAATATCGAGGATCTTACCTTTACACCTTTTCAGCGCTAACCTTTCGAGGCGGGGCATTTCTCGTTGACTCCTGAAAAAATAATCGGGAGGTAATTCTTCATCTTCAACCACCTGTGAAAGAACATTTATAGGTGTATTATCATTGAAATAAGAGTAATTGTAAATAGCCTGGCCCATTGGGTCCAATTCGGGTCGTAAAGTCATACTTTCCGATTAGGTTTCAATATAAAATAATTTTTAAGCAATTTCTGCGTGGAAGTAATGACGTGAATCATCAACCAATTGAAGGCAAATCTTTCTGTTTTCGGAATAAATGTAAAACCCTTTATTCGCTCCCTCTGAAATTATAAAGACTCTGGCATCGGATAAGTTTCTGGCAGATTCCAAAACAAAATCGAGATTAATTCTCTCTTTATGAAGCCAAAAATTGGTGTTCATATTACCGAGAACTAATTTTTCACCTTTCGATTCTGCCTCTTTGAAATAGTTTCTGGCATTTAGGTATTCAATTTGTTTTGCAATGTTCATTTCGGCAATTTTAAAAATTGGTTTCTAAAAAAATTGTTCAATCTTGAGCTAAATGTTAGTCAGAATATAGTACAAACAAGAAAGAGGTTTCCCCCTCCCTTGTTTGCAATATATTTTCATTTATTAAAAACGAAAACCAAATGTTATTGTTGCCTGATTTTTCAAATTGTTTAATGTCGCGATGTTTTTCCCGTTGTTAGGGTCTGAAGCAGACATTTCGTGTACTTTATAGGCTTCTTCAATCTGACTTAACCGGTAAGCAAAGTCGATGAAGAAATTTTGTTGCCTGTAACCAAAACCTGCGGAATAGGTTTTGTAGCTGTCGTTCTGATTCGCTAAATCGATGGAAGTACCATCGGTAGACTTTAAATTTTTCACCCATGGATTTCCCAAAAACTGAACACCACCGCGGAGACTAAAATTATTTGTAAGCCTGAATTCACCTCCGACACGTAAATTTCCTGTTGCTTGAAAAACATTTTGGATATCCGTGTTTTGTGTAGAATAATCCCAGTTGTCACCGGCATCTCTTATTTTCGATTTCGCATAATTCGAGTATTCATAATCAACGCTTAATAACCCTTTGTCGCTAAAAAGGTAAGCTGCGCTTAAAATCGCTTTAAACGGTGATTCAAATTTGAAATCGTAAGGATAAGTATCGGTTGTTTGTTCATAATGATACTTTTCACCATTTTGGCTATCTCCAACTGGTAGATCAAAATTGGAAACAATCGCCTTATCTTCAATACAATTGATCGTATAAAAATTGGGTGTATGAATGGCTGCTCCAATTCTCAACGATTTGATTGGACGGAAAATAATACCTGTTTTAAAATTAACACCAACACCTGAATGGTTAAGATCTGAAGTCAATGTATAATCTTTAAAGTATTCACTTTTATTTTCGTCATCAATTTCGGAAAATGTGGTCCGTTCATTGTATTCCAGATCGAGAAGCCCCATTGAAGCCCCGAAGTAGAATTTGTGGTTAACGTTGAAGCCCATTGAGATCAGATATTCGTCAATCCGTCCACTTGTTGAAATATTGATATGCTGTTGATGTGACCATGCTTGAGATGGATTAAATTTCTTTTCAGTAATTGTACCATCACTATTTTTAACTTCTTCAATATTGAAATCGTTATAGTAAGCTTTATCAATATCTGAATAATCAATCAACCATGCATCGTAAGCCAAACCTTCATAGAGATTATCAAATAAACTCGGCTCGCCAATTTCATTCGCATAATCTGTATAGTAGTTAAGTAAAGATGTTTGTGCACCATATCCAACGATGCCAATGTTCGAATGAAAATTCTTTAAACGGTTATAACCTACTCCAATCGTAAACCCGATAATTCCTGTTTCAGCCCCTGTTTTAGCTGTTGCCACATAACTTAGGTTGTTGAAATTGAATTTATATTTATTGTCTGAAGTAGAAGTGCCCAAATAGCTGGCTTCGCTATTGTTGATGTTGAGGGTAGGGGTTATGGTAAATTCGCCAGAGCGATAAAATCCTAAACCGGCAGGATTAATGCTTGCTGAGATGAAATCGCCTCCAAGCGCCCCAAATGCGCTACCCATTGAGACCGATCGTGCCGAACCATCATAATTGGTTTGTGAATAACGTAAGGCATCGAAGAAATCCTGACTAAATGCAACATTTGCAAACAGGATAACAAAAACTGTTATGATATATCGTTTCATGACTTTAAACTTTAAAGTGTTCAACACAAATTACCTTCTGCTACTACCTGACGATGAACTTCCACCCGAGCTGCTTCTGCTACCTCCTGACGATGAACTTCCACTCGAACTGCTACCACCTGAACTGCTACCACTTGAATAACTGTGACTGCTGCCAGAACTACTGCTTCTCGAAGGTGATGAACTCCCCGATGAGTAACTTCTCGAAGGAGACGAACTTCCTGAAGAATAACTTTTTGTGGGGGTTGAACTGCCTGAAGAGTAGCTTTTTGCAGGGGTTGAACTACTTGTCGAACGTGAACTTGAGCGAACGCCGCTGCTCGAATTTTTAGAGCTTGTGCCAGAACTTGTTGACGGTATTTGGTAACTCGATTTCGTGCTATTCCCCAACGAACTTGACCGTGAGATTGTACTCTTCGTTTGAGTTGGGTTAGAGTAGCGTATTGTTTCGCTGGTTCTGTTTGTATTATAGGTCGCCCTTGTATTTGTTCTTGGTTTGTTGTAACTGGGAGTGTAACTACTGCTTCGTGTGATTGACGGATTTTGAGCATTGCTGTTGCCATTGGTTCTTTTTTCCAAATTCTGGGCAGGAGTTGTTGCTGAAGTCCTGTTCGAAGTTCTGTTTGGACTTACCATGTTCTTTTCAGAATTGTCAGGAGTATTATTGGTCGAATTCACGGTGCTTCTGCGTTTCTCTGTGAGTACGGCTCCTGTGCTTTTCTGCATTTCCTGTGCAGTTGATATTGATTTTCTTGAGTCTGCTGAAACTTGTTCCTGATTAATAACAGATCTTCTGCTATTCTGGCTAGCTGATTTGTATGACGAGGCTGCTACACCAGATTCATTTTGAGTACGGCTTCCCGAAGTAACAGCGGTACCTCCACCTCCATAAATGGCATTCGGATTTCGTGACCTTCTGTTGTTGGTGAAGTGATTGTCCTGGCCATTATTATAATCATGCCAATGTCCATCGTTATAACCGTAGTTGTGACCGTAGTAATAGGGTGAATACCAGCTGTTGTAACCCCAGCCCCATGAGCTGTAGCAGTATGGGCTGTAACCCCATGAATAGCCCCAAGGGTCCCAACCCCATGAATTCCAACCATAGTATGATGAGTATGGATAGCCCCATGAAGAATAAGGAGAATTCCATCCATAATAAAAGGAATTATCCCAGAACGGATCATAGTAATAAGGATTATGAAAACGCCTGATCCTATCAGAATAAGAGAAATAACTATCGTCGTCGAGGTAATAGTTGTTTACAACATAAGTTTCATCCTCTTCGGAAGGTACAAATAATGTATCCGCATCAGAATTGTTGATGTTTTCGATGTTTTGAGCTTGTACATTCGAATACCAGTCGGGTTCATCTTCCGCATAAATGTAGTTGTCGAGGGTTTTGTTGCCATTGGCATCTTTCCCAACTTCACTGATAATCACCATTTCATCATTCGATTTTTTGTCGGCAGAACCGATAGCCGGAAGATTTTCAACCGCAGCTTCAGGCGGTGTATCGCCGGGCCAGTAGTAAATGTCGTCGACATATCTACCGGACATCTGAACGCTGGTACTACATGCAGAAGCGATCAGGGCGATCAGGGTTAATATGATAAAATTACGTTTCATAACTTGTCCTCCTTAGACTTTATGATTTGATTTTTTTGTGTTTTCTTTGTATTCACTTTGCACGTGAATCAAAGCAAATATTATACCAAAGAATTATATAATGGCGAAGGAATTAACTTCAATGAAAGAAAATTATTCTCAGTGGTACAACGACCTGGTTGTCAAGGCTGATTTAGCTGAGAATTCTGCCGTAAGGGGGTGCATGGTCATTAAACCTTATGGTTATGCAATTTGGGAGAAAATACAAGCCGAACTCGATCGGATGTTTAAAGAAACCGGGCATGTAAATGCTTATTTCCCTTTGTTAATACCCAAATCGTACTTTAGCAAAGAGGCAAGCCACGTGGAAGGCTTTGCCAAAGAGTGTGCCGTAGTAACCCATTATCGTTTAAAAAACGATCCCAATGGGAAAGGTGTCATTGTTGACCCAGAGGCAAAGCTTGAAGAAGAGTTGATTATTCGTCCAACATCGGAAACCATTATTTGGAGTACCTATAAAAACTGGATTCAGTCGTGGCGTGACCTTCCAATCTTAATCAACCAGTGGGCCAATGTTATGCGATGGGAAATGCGTACCCGGTTGTTTCTCCGTACTGCTGAATTTTTATGGCAGGAAGGGCATACCGCTCATGCTACCATGCAGGAGGCGATTGACGAAACGTATAGAATGGTAAACGTTTACGCCGATTTTGCTGAGAATTACATGGCTGTTCCGGTTATTAAGGGGCATAAATCGGAAAACGAACGTTTTGCAGGCGCACTCGATACGTTGTGCATCGAAGCGTTAATGCAGGATGGAAAAGCACTCCAATCGGGTACTTCACACTTTCTCGGTCAAAATTTTGCTAAAGCATTCGATGTTAAATTTGCCGATAAAGAGGGTAAACTCGATTACGTTTGGGCTACTTCGTGGGGTGTTTCAACCAGGTTAATGGGCGCTTTAATCATGGCTCATTCCGACGATAATGGATTGGTTTTACCTCCTAAACTTGCTCCTTTCCAGGTGGTTATAGTTCCTATTTATAAAGAGACTCAGCAGCTTGATGCCATTTCTGAAAAGGTTAAAGAGATTATCGCAGAATTAAAATCGTTGGGCATTTCGGTAAAATTTGATAACAATGATGCTAAAAAACCGGGATGGAAATTCGCTGAATATGAATTGAAGGGTGTTCCTGTGCGTTTAGCAATGGGGCCTCGCGATCTCGAAAACGGAACGGTTGAAATTGCCCGCCGCGATACGTTGACCAAAGAGGTAGTACCTATTGAGAACATTGGAGAATATGTTGCTGATTTGTTGGATGCCATTCAGAAGAATATTTATCAAAAGGCTTTTGATTACAGGGCTGAACATATTACCAAAGTCGATTCGTGGGATGAATTTCTCGATATTTTGAAAAATAAGGGTGGATTCATTTCGGCCCATTGGGACGGGACTCCTGAAACCGAACAAAAAATAAAGGATGAAACCAAAGCAACCATTCGTTGCATTCCCCTCGACGCTGTTGAGGAGGAAGGGAAATGTGTTTATACAGGGAATCCTTCGAACCGAAGGGTGCTTTTCGCTATAGCTTATTAAAAAAAGTAGGGCCCGCTCAATAAAGCGGGCCCTACTTTTTTTATTTGAATTCAAATCACTTAATGATCTTAAGTATTTCTTCGTTTTTACCGTCGGTGATTCTTAACAAATAGACACCTTTGGCTAAATCAGAAGTACTAATTTTCTGGTTATTCCCCCAAAGTTGTTCTCTCTTGTAAACTTTTCCTTCCAAGTTACAAATGGTCGCTGTGTAGTTTTTATCCATTTCTTTAAAATGAACAATGACAAAATCGTTGAACGGGATTGGATAAACACTGGCCTGTTTTGTACTTAAATTCTCGATTCCGGTTAGAGTCGTTGTAAAGTTGATCGGGTTATTTGTCCCTTCAACAAGGCTATATTTTTCTTTTCCAGGTTCGCCAAAATATTCAAAAGCGATGACCCTGTATGTTGTGTTTGCAGTAAGTCCGATAATGTCAACGGTATTTTTAGTGCCATTGTAAACACAGTACCAACTGTTAATCGATGTTCCTTTTTTGTATTCAGAATTAGCAGTATAAGTTAATCCGTTGGTCGGAACGATGGTGCCACTGTTTGCTTCTGTAACGAATACAACTCTTTTAGCTTCTTCATTCAACGGTACACCTGGAATGTAGTCATATTTTTCAATCCCGCTGTTTGAGGCAATCCAAATATTTCCGCTAAGATCTTTTTGAATGTCATTTACATTCTCATTGAACATGATTTTATCGAAACCGTTACCACTGCTCCATGAAATTGTTGCAGCAGACATGTTGGGTTTAGCTTGTATACCCGAAGTCTGAACAGATGAGCCGTATTTCAAAATTCCATTAGCCGTAATTATGTTGATCCCTTTTTCTGTTCCAATCCAGATGTTTCCATCGTCATCTTTTTCAATATCTTTTACCACAGGATTGATAATATTATCCCAAGGTGTAAGAGCATAATCCCAATATTCTTTTGTTGAAGGGCCAAAATGTTCGAATGCTCCCTGTGTAGTGCCATACCATTGTATTGTATCATAAATTGATACAGAATTAATGGTATCTGTCCATAACCCACTCCAAGTACTGCTCATGGCCGAGGCGCCGGTGAATCCATCAACTGCATCGTAAGAGTAACGGATAACTCCTTGTCCTGAAGTACCCATATAAACGGAGCCATCTTTTTCGTAGCTTCCGATCGAGTTAACGATTAAGCCATTCCAATCAAGTTCCTCATGATCAGCATTTATTAGGGTATAGACAGTATCCCATCCTTTGCTTCCAAACGTATTGATTCCTTTTGGGGTTGCAATCCATCGGTTGTTGTTTTTGTCGAGCCCCACTGCTGTTACGGTATCACTGATGATTCCTGATTCAGGACCGCCAACATAATAGGTAGTTGCAGAGGTAACACCATCGACAGTGTAAGTCATTACCGAAAGACCACCATTGGTGGCGACCCAAATTTCATTACCATTCTTGGTTTTTTCATAAACGATATCGTTTACTGTGTTTTCCCTTAAATAATTCGATGTGTCGATCAATGTCCAGTTTTCACCATCGAAGCGAGAAATACCCTTATCGGTTCCAAACCATTTTACATTGAAAGAGTCGATAAATATTTTATGAACTTTAGCGCTTACTAGTCCACTATTTGCGGGTGTAAACGGATCGTCAGCTAAAAAAGAGTTGAAACTTGCAGAAGACTGAATGGTATTATTTGGTTTCTGACCTGTTGCCGAAATTGAAAATATGAACATTGTAAAAAAGGCAACTAAAAGCATTAAATTCATAGAAGTGCTTTTCATAATTGGGTTTATTAACCTTAGAATGTGAATTTTACTATTGACTATTCCCCAATTTTTCTGTAACTCACGAATCGGGAATATTTGTTTTTTATGTAGAAAATTTTTCATTACGCTTTTATTATAATATGATTGATTGCTCAAAAGTAATTTTTTTTTGATTTCGCAACTTAATTTGACCTATCTGTTTATATTGAATTTGACAGTTGACACTTCTTCCACACCTTGGTTCAAAACTTTAAGTTGAAGAATATAATTTCCTGTTTTTAGTTTTTTAACATCGTACTGGAAATAAAACCTTCCATTCATTTCATCTTTATTGAAAAGTTCGGCCATTCTCTTACCACTCATATCGAATATCTGAGCAGAAACCCGGCATGGTTCAGTTAGATTATATTCAATGAAAACGTTATTTGTAGCAGGATTAGGATATATCTTTGCTGCAATGCTGTTTGATGGTGAAAATAATTCTGAAGTAGAAACCATATCGCTTTTATTTACCGTAATTAGTTCAATCCCGTTGCCAGTTCCCAAATTACGCGAGTATTTTTTTTCAGTTGCCTTATTCCAGTGTTCATAAACGCCCAAACTACCAATAATGATTCCGTCGCCTTCAGGATCGTATTCAATACCATCTGCCCAATTGGAAGGGTCGGCAGCTTGTTGAAGATAATCGTCGGAGCCTAGCATATAGGCATACTTTACCCTGTCAGCTTTTTCAGCATATTCTTCGAGTAGAAAATCGTAACAAACGGCATCAATAGCTACCCTGTCTTGTGATACAAAAACGGAAGATGGATAATCGCCGTTGAATGGAGCTGAGTTCCATTTTTCGACATACCCTTCCCAACTGCGGCCAGCCCAAATGCCATCAATAATCGTGATTAATGTTTTCCCTCCCAATTGTTCATGTCCAAGGTAGTCAACCAGATGGCGGTACCTGTGATGTCCTCCGTCAGTAGCGTCGTGGTCAGGCAGGGCATAATGCATATCGTAAGCTGATTGGCTGGAAGGGCTTGCACCATTCTGTAAAATTGAACCCTGATGATTCTTGGCACCCAGGGTTATTCCACCTGAATCGTGTGTCTTTAAAGCAGGGACATTGATTAAATAGTCTGAATCAACAAATTCCTGAGGTATTCTATATTCCAGTTTTTTATCGCTGAAAACCATTAAAGGATCCTCGGTCGGAATGGTTTGGTGTCTTCCGTTCGATCCGCGTCCGTCACAATAAACGACATCGGGATAGGCGGTATGCAACATATTCCAGTACAAATCGTGAAATGTACGAAATGGATCGCCCAGATATATATCTGTTTGATCTACCCCAACTTCTTCTATAAGTTGTTTCAATAAGGCAAGTAACAATTCGGGGGTATTATCCATTCTTTGAAAATCACTTGTTTTTGTTGTTCCTGTTACAGAACAACATGAATTTGTAAGATTGATCTTAATATATATTTTTTCGCCGGGCTTATATCCTACACTTCCTTTTTCATGGTTTTCATTAAAGTATTTGAAAAGAGCATCCCAGGCAGCCGGTACCGATGGAATGTCAGTATACTTAATAATCGATTCACGGAGCATAGCATCAACGACTTCCTTATTTGTAAAATTTGCCCACCAACTTGTTTTGTTGTTGGCAGGAACAAGGTTTTCGCCGGTAGCATCTTCATTCCAAACCCATACAACTCTTCCTGGTTTAAGTCCGCTGGCAGTTCCTATCGGGTTATTAGGTACAACTTCTTTCATCGAAACCAAATCGGAAGCTTTTAATTCCTTGGGTGATGATGAATTGAAGATAACTATCATTACAACTCCGGCAATCAGAAATGCAGCAGCTGAGAAATATTTGGCAGCAGCAAAATATTTTTGGAATTTTTTAAAAGCAATGATTGAACCCCCAATCGAAAGAAGATAAATTATAAACCCCGACATGAATGGGGCAGCTGCTTTCATACATGGATATGTTGCTCTCGACGGTTTTGGGATTACCCTCAACAGAAACCATGTTGTTGAAGCGATACCCAGAACGATTAACGTGATACTGGTCCAGGTTTTCGTCTTCTTTAACTTTGACAAAAGCATGAGTGCTTTCGTGCTGATTTGATACTTTTTCATCGAATATAAATTAGAGATTCAATTAGTTGTAAAAAAAATGTGCATTAGTAATTGTTTTCTTAGTTAGACAACCCAGTGGTTTTTTCCCCCGGAATCATCATAAATATAAGTTGTCACATTGCATGGTGGAATGATATTGAATTCAATATCAGAAGCTGTACACAGAATATATGTAGATTTTTGCTGTCATCTTCTCCCCCCTCGAAAATATAACAAGTT
>Ga0209373_10004100_pt1 | contig 12834 bp, 14 predicted proteins | sample Higcelweek5metaG_FD_187173 | JGI IMG/M metagenome (GOLD analysis project Ga0209373, IMG submission 187173) | Freshwater pond sediment microbial communities from the University of Edinburgh, under environmental carbon perturbations - High... | ecosystem: Environmental > Aquatic > Freshwater >... | reverse complement strand
CTCAGCCGCATTGTCCGGCTTGACGCTTCCGCCATAGAGAATGCGGACTTGCCGACGATTGGAACCAAAAATTTCCACCAATTGCGAACGCACCAGAGCGTGAGCTTCCAGGATTTCAGCCGGTCCGGCGACAAGCCCGGTGCCAATGGCCCAAACCGGTTCGTAGGCCACGCTGATCCGTTCCGGATCGACATCGCGGGGAACGTCCGCAAGCCCGGCGCGCAGCTGTCTCTTCAACACCTCGGCAAGCTGCCCAGCCTTGCGCTCCTCGATCTTCTCCCCCACGCAGAGAATGATCTTGAGTCCGGCATTCAGACCAAAAGCGGTCTTCGTTCCCACAAGCGCATCATCCTCGCCAAAGATGTGCCTGCGCTCCGAGTGTCCGGTGAGGGCGAAGGCGGCGCCGCAATCAAGCAACATGGCCGGGGACACCTCGCCGGTGAAAGCGCCCTGCGCGGCGGGATAGAAATTCTGTCCTCCGAGGAAAAAGCGGTCCTTGCCAGCCAAAGACGTTCCCGTTGCGTCAAGGGCCGTGTGCGTCGGAATCAGCAATACTTCGCGCCCAGCGGGCAGCGCGGAGCAGAGACGCACCAGCTCCACCGCGGTGGCGGCGGCCTCGGCACGGGTTTTGTGCATCTTCCAATTAGCGGCGAAAAGCTTGTTCATGAACTCCGCTCCGGTGTCAGGATGGTTCGCATCCCGGCTCGTGTTGCACGGTGCTGCCGTTATTCTGGCTGGCGATGTCCAGACGGTAGAGCAGCGCGTCCTCATTATTATCAGGGTAGTAGTTCTTCCGTGTGCCCACTTGGGTAAACCCGAATTTCGCGTAAAGGTCAATGGCGCCGGTGTTGGAACGCCGCACTTCGAGAAAACCGAGTTCAACCTGTTCGGCGCGGCAAACCTCCAGCACTTGCGCCAGAAGTCGCTTGGCCATCCCTTTGCGGCGATGAAACGGATGCGTGGCGATGTTCAAAATTTCCATTTCTCCAGCAATGACGGAAAAAGCGGCGTAAGCCACAAGCACACCGCGCTCGCGTATGCCGAAAATACGAAAGGCGTGGCGCTCCAAGCCAAGAAGAAACTGGTCCTTCGTCCAATGAGTACGAAAGCATATGCGCTCCAGGTCCATCACCCCGGTCACGTCCTGCGGTCCCAAAAGCTCGCAAATCATGGTTTGCATCCGGTCCAGGTCCTGCTATTCATAGTCCTGCGGCGTGCCGCGAAAAAAATAACACAATCTGCATACAGCGAAAGAGCATGCCAAAGCCCGTGCAACCGCAAAACATTTCCGCCCCACTCCCCCCCCTGGTGGAGGTGCTCGATCACGCTCGCCGTGTGGTGGCAGTGCTGCCGGCGAGCGACGTGTCCAGACAGAAGCTTCGCCACCGGGCCATCGCCATCATGCTCTTTGACGACCAGGGACGGATAAATCTTCGCCAGCGCGAATCCCTCATCCGCCGCGGAGCAAGCCGCTGGGACGTGCCGGTCCGGAGCCCAGTGCTGCTGGGAGAAGCGGTGCATGACGCCGCCACGCGCGCGCTCAAAGCCGAGCTTGGCATCCATGCGGAACGCTTGCGTCCTTTACTGGAACTCCCGGCCCATCCCGAAAATGGCAATGAGTTTCTGCAGGTGTTCAGCATTGTCCGTGCCGAACCACCTTTGCCGGCCCTGCAGGACCGCGAATCCGGGGAGTACAGTTTCACCATCGAGGAACTGGACTGCCTGCTGCGGGATTTTCGCGACCTTGTGGCGCCGCAGTTTCTGCTGCTGGCCGAAGCGCTTAGCCTCAAGGGGCTGTGGCGGCGGCGGCCTTAAGCAAGTCTTGCAGGGCGTCGAAAAGCAGGCTGTTGGTGGCGAGGACATCAAGGCCGCCAAGCCGGTACGGCACACCGTCGGTCATGGTGCCGACGCGCCCGCCAGCCTCTTCAATGAGCAAAACGCCCGCAGCCGTGTCCCAGGCGTTCAAGGCGAATTCAAAAAATCCATCGTAGCGGCCACACGCCACAAAAGCCAGGTCAAGGGCTGCGGCTCCGGCCCGGCGAACGCCTTGGGTGGCGGGCATGGCAAAGCTCAACTGGCGCAAAATCGCCGCCTTGTGCTCCTCAATGCGATACGGAAAGCCGGTGGCCACAAGAGCAGCGTCCAGCTCACCGATTTCCGACACATGGATGGCCGCACCGTTCATGTGCGCCCCGCTCCCCTTCATGGCCGAAAACAATTCGCCCAAAAGCGGCAGGTTCACAATGCCGAGCAAAGGCTGGCCATCCAGGCACAGGGCGACGCTGGTGGCCATGAACGGCACGCCGTGAGCAAAATTCGTGGTTCCATCCACCGGGTCGACCACCCAAGTGAGGCCAGCCAGTCCGAGTCTGGGACTGCCCTCCTCGCCCAAGAAACCGGCTTGGGGAAGGATTGCGCCAAGGCTTTGGCGCAGCATGGCCTCAACCGCTCCATCCGTCTCGGTGACGAGATCTTTGATGCTTGATTTATGACGGATTTTCCGAGGGCGGCTGTTATGCTCGCGGATGAGCGCGCCAGCTTCAAGCACGGCGGCCTCGACACGGGCGAGCAGGTCCGGTGTCAGAAGATCCTGTGGATCTTGCGGTGTCATCACCGGACCAGCAGTTTGCGGAAGCCAAGATCAGGGCGAAGAGCGGCGGTCGCCCCACGCAGGCTGGCCAGCTGTGGATCCTGCGCCACGGTGATGCGCAGCTTGAGACGTTCCCCCAGGTAACGGTCCAGTCCGCAAAGCTGCGCGCCGCCTCCATAGAGAAGAAGACCGGTTTCTCCGATGTCGGCCACAAGCTCGGCTGGAGCATGCTCCATGACGCTGCGCACCAGGGCCTCAATCTCCGCCAAAGGAGCGGCGAAAGCGCCCTCCAGGTCGGCATGGCTCAATTCCAGAGCGCAAGGAGTTCCCGTGGCGGCGTATTTCCCAGTCAGGGTCAGCGATCGGGGGGCAGCGGGAGTGCTGACACAGGCGAGATGCAGCGTTGCCTGCTCGGCCATGTTCTCGCCAATGGAAATCTGTTGCCGTTCCGCCAAATGCTGAACCACGGCGGCATGAAAGGCCTGGGCTCCGCATTTGATGGTTTCGGAATGCACGATGTCGGACAGACAGATGACCGAAGCCTCGGCCAAGCCGTTGCCGATTCCGAGCAGGAGGCGTCCCTTGGGCTGCGTGATGTCGACGCCCGCGCCGATGGCTGCCGCCAGAGGGGCACTCACCAAATCGGCATGCCCGATGCCTGCGGCCTTGCAGCAATCGGAAAGGGTGCGTCTTTCAAGCTCGGTAAGGCCTTGAGCGACCACAACACAAGCCTTGATGCGGGTGCCGTCGGTGGGCAGCACTCGCGCCAGAAAATGGCGCAGCAACTCTCGGGCGGCCTCGAAATCAACAACCGCGCCGGCTTCTATGGGCCGTGCAACGCGGATGCGGTCTGGAGCCTTGCCGAGATAGGTCTTGGCCTCGGCGCCGGTGACAATGACCGTCACTCCGCCCTGCTCCAGAGCGACAACCGTTGGCTCGTTCAGAAGCGTTTCGCCCTCTGGGGAAGCAATGCGCGTGTATCCGGAGCCCATATCCAGGGCTATTGCATTGCTGCGCAGCATCTTAAGCGGATTGCGCAGTTGAAGCGACATGGAAAACCTACTTGCCGGAACGGCGTTGAATGAAAAACTCTATGCTGCGATTAAACGTTTTCTCTTCTTCCTCGGTAAAGTAACACGCAGGCAATTCACCCCGCATGCGATGGTAATGCAAACACTCGCAGCACAGGGCGTGCTTGTTGCACGAGGCATGTGTGCAAGTGCAATACTTGGAATTAATGCCAACACGTGGACACTGGTCAATCTTTCGCATGCGAACCTCCAGGCGCTTCCGCCTCAGGGATTTTTCTAAAGAAAATCGCTCGCACCGTCAACATGGGCATGGAAGGCGAAAATCCATGCCCCGCGCCCTGCGTAAGACGATTGAGCTGCCGCCCGGATTATGGCAGAGTGGAAAAGTTCGCACGATATTATGAATAAGGAGCAAACTGTGGAAACTCTCAGAGAAACGCCGCTGAGCAAGTGGCACAAGGCCAAAGGCGCCAAAATGGCCGCCTTCGCCGGTTTTGACATGCCCATCCAGTACGAGGGCATCATCGCAGAGCACAACCACACCCGCACCAACGCCGGCATTTTCGATATCTGCCACATGGGCGAGTTCTCCCTGCGAGGCCCCGGAGCCAAGCAGGCGCTCAATGCCGTGGTGACTCAGGACCTTGACACCCTGGCCCCGGGCAAATGCCGCTACGGCTTTTTGCTCAACGATAAAGCCGGGGTGCTGGACGACCTCATCATCTATTGCCTGGGCGCCGACGACTACATGCTCGTGGTCAACGGCGCGTGCGAGAAAAGCGACTTCGACTGGATCAAGGCACACCTCGCCAGCGGCCCGGCCTTCGCCAACATCTCTGACGTCACTGGCAAGATCGACCTGCAGGGCCCCAAGTCCTTTGAGGTTTTGAAGGCCGTCATGGGACCGGACTTCGTCTCTCCCGGTTACTTCAACTTCGTCCGCACCACTTGGCAGGGTTCGCCCATCATCGTGAGTCGAACAGGCTATACCGGCGAACTCGGTTACGAGCTGTACCAGGACGCTTCCGAAACTCCAGCCATGTGGGAAGCTCTGGCGGCGCACCCGCTGGTGAAACCCGTGGGCCTTGGCGCGCGCGACACGCTGCGCCTGGAAATGGGCTACCCGCTGTACGGCCAGGATCTGGACACCGAGCACACGCCTGTCGAAGCGGGCTTCGGCGGCCTTATCACCAAAACGGCCCCTTTCACCGGGCAAGCAGGGCTTGGCGCCGTGCGCGAGAAGCTCATTCCCCTGACCCTGGACGGACGCCGCAGCGCGCGCCACTATGACCCCCTGCACCTGCCGGATGGAACCAAGGTCGGCATGGTCACCAGCGGGTCCTTCTGCCCCACCTTGGGACACAGCGTGGCCCTGGGCTACGTGAGCGCCGAGGCCGCCGAACAAACGGACTTCCTGGTCCGTACGCAGCGCGGGGATCTTCTGGCCAAGCGCTCCGCACTGCCCTTCCACCCCGGCGGAACCGCCCGCATGAAACTTGCCTAACCGCCGTTTCTTGCGGTCAATCAAAAAGGGGGAGCTATGCTCCCCCTTTTATTTGTTCAGGCAATGCGTCAACTATTCCGGCGGCAAAGCATCGTGCATCGCCTTTTCCAAACGTTCACCTTCACGGGCAAGCAGTTCCGGTGTCATCTTTTCGTATGGAAATTCAAGAGGTTCTCCAAAATAGACCGGGCAGCTCGTAAAGGGCATGGGCAATTGAAATTTGTCCCAGGAACGCTCGAAGACGTGGAGACTTGCCGGCCGCGAACGGACGGGAAAGAGGAGAGCGCCTGAGCGATGGGCCACATAAACCGCCCCGTCCTTGACCTTGTGCCGTGGTCCGCGCGGCCCATCCACAGTGATGACGCCAATGCGCCCCTGCTCCATGTGCCGTTTGAGGGCAATGAGCGCCTTGAACCCGCCCCGCGTGCTGGATCCCCTTGCTGTTTCATAGCCGGTACGCTCCAGCACCTGGGCGATGATTTCGCCGTCGCGGCTGTCGCTGACAACCGTTGCCAGACGGCCATGCATCCGGCACATGCCATAGCCAGTCAGTGCAAAAAGTTCAGAGTGCCAGACGGCCAGCATCACTGGACGCCCAGAATATGCCGCCTCGTTGATGGCTTTGGGGCCGCCGCCGTCCTCAAAGCGGATGCTGCGAACCCAGGCGCGGTATAACACCGTCAAGGCCGGAGTGATTAGACTTGGGCTGATGTGCATAATGATCCGAACAATCCGCGTGGGGACGACACACGGCAATCTGAATGTTTAGCTGCAATATTAGCAAGTTGCCGATAAAAATACCCGTATGCAAAAACGCATGGGCAAAACGGGTTTTTTTTCGTAAAACTGGAATGCGCGCTGGCAAAATCCCTGGCGATGGCATTGCCGCCAGTCTGCCACGTAGTCAAACGCGACAATTAGTAATGGCTGTGCGCGGTGCTGGCAACGAAAATCACTTGAATCCGCCTGGATTACCTGCCGCTTTCCTCTCGATTTGTTGTTTTATCGAGCTCATCCAGGATCATGACTTTATCTAATATTTCTCTAGACTCTTTAACACACTGGAATATATGACTCAGCAAGCTATCGCCTCCGTGCGCATCAACAAGTACCTGTCCGAGTGCGGCGTGGCCTCCCGGCGCGGCGCAGACGAACTCATCCTGGCTGGCCGCGTGGAGCTCAACGGCGTTGCCGTGGCGGAACCCGGCGTCCGCGTCGATCCGGCGTCCGATGTCGTGCTGGTGGACGGCAACCCCGTCAGCCATCCCTCGACCTCGGCCTCTGGCGGTGAAAACATCACCCTGCTCCTGCACAAGCCGGTGCAGGTGGTCACGACGAAAAGCGACCCCCAAGGCCGCCAGACCGTCTTTGATATTCTTCCAGAGGAATACAAAAGCGAACGTCTGCTGCACGTTGGGCGCTTGGACTATTTTTCAGAGGGCTTGCTGCTGCTGACGACCGACGGTGAGCTGCTGAACCGGCTTATCCACCCGCGCTGGCATTTGCCGAAGGTGTATCATGTGCTGGTGCGCGGCTCAGTCACCATCAATAAGCTCGACATGATGCGACGGGGCATGACACTTGCTGAAGGCGAAAAGCTGGCCCCGGTGGAGGCCACGATTCTGCGGCGGGACGAGGACACGGTCTGGCTTGCGATGACGCTGACGCAGGGCGTGAACCGCCAGATACGGCGCATGTGCAGGGATTTGGGACTTACGGTGCTGAAGCTGATCCGGGTTCGCCAGGGGGATATTGCCCTCGGGCCGCTCAACCCCGGCCAGTGCAGGCCGCTCACCCCGGCTGAGGTTCGCGGCCTGCGCAAGGCCGTTGGTCTGAACTGACGCTTACTTCTGCTTGGTGTTGTCCTTCACCTGCACGCCAGAAGGCGGGGTAAACTCGAACAGGCGGGCGTCCGCCTTCTTATCCAAGACGAGATTGCTCAAGGTCACCTGGTTGCCATTGCCGAAGAAGTCCACGATGAGCACCTTGCCAAGCATGTTGGTCTTCGGGTCCACCCACATGTAGGCCAGCACCATGGTCGGCTCGGGCTCCTTGGGGATAAGACGCAGTTTGACCAGACCATTTTCGGTGCCCTGCTCCTCAATCTTGAAGTCTTCCTTGAGGTTCGCCTTGCCAGACAGGAAGCGGATCATGGTTTTGGAGTTGAACACCTGAGTGGAGCGGTACTTCATGGCGACTTTGTCCGCCTCAAAGTAGTTCCACACCACATGCTGGCCGACAACCAGCAGCTCTTTCTCCGGCTTATGGGTTTCCCAGCGCACCAGGGACTGTTTGAACCAGATTTTTCCGCTGCGCTTCTCAACGCTGCCGCTGGCGGCGTTGGTGAGTTCCTGCTGGAAATCCGTCTGGAACGAGCTTAAGGAATCGTAACGCTTTTGAATGGCGTCGCTTATTTTATTGGCCTGGGCAAACGCGGGCAAAAGCACCGCGAACATAACCAACAGTAACTTGAAAATATTGCGAATACGCATAAGAGACTCCGTGTTAAATGTGCCTAGGGTCGTTGCCCGGCGGCAGATTATGTGAAGTGCAAAGCAAAAGCAACGGAGGCCATATGGCCGTAGATTTGACCAATGTAAAGCTGAACGAGCGCCGCGTCATTGAGGCCGAACTGGCGAAACGCATTTTCGACGCGGCATTGCCCACCCTCGGCCAATCCGGCGCTCTCGCGCTGCTCAATGCCGCCATCGATCAAGCCGCAGCTGAAGCGGGCAAAGCCTTCGCCGCCAAGGCCCCGGGTGGCCCAAGCCTGGCGCACTTCGCCCAGGTGCTTGGTCTCTGGCAAGCTGGCGGCGCGCTCACTCTTGCGGACATCCACCAAGACGCCGACAGTCTCGACTTCACCGTGACCCGCTGCGGTTATATGGAAATGTATAGCGAAATGGGACTGCCCGCAGTGCTGCATGCCACATTGTCCTGTCGGCGCGACGCGGCCTTTGCCGCAGGATATTCGCCAAACCTGCGCTTGGAGCGGCCGCAAACCATCTCCGAAGGCGCCTCCGGCTGCATCTTCCGCTTCCGCTGGGTGCGCTAGCCCGCCCCTTCCGTTCACGGGCAAAGTCTGGCACAAAACCAACCCAGGCAGCGCAACCACAAACCTGGAGATTCGCATGACCGAAAAAACATTGATCACTTCCGGCTCCAAGTGGGAGCCTCTGCTGGGATACTCCCGCGCCGTTGTTGCGGGCAACACCGTCTATGTTTCCGGCACCTGCGGCGTCGAGGCCGACGGTTCTGTGGCCCCTGACATGTACCGTCAGGCCAAGCGCGCCCTGGAGATCATCGACGCGGCTCTCGCCCAGGCCGGTGCGGGCTTGAAAGACGTGGTGCGCACGCGCATCTTCACCACCGACGCCTCCAAGTTCGAGGAAATCGCCAAGGCCCACGGCGAAGCCTTCAGCGAAGTCCGCCCGGCCACCACCATCGTCGAAGTGGTCCGCTTGGTGGATGCCTGCTTCCTTATCGAGATCGAGGCGGTGGCGGTTCTCTAGCCAAGCCTTTTCGGTCTGAGTCCGGTGCAGTCTGCCTCAAGCAAGATAAGCGCCGGGCTCAGGCCGCGCGCATTCCCAGCACGCCAACCACAAGGATTCCGCATGCATTCCCAGCCTTTTTGCACCGCCTACCCTCAAGATATTCCAGACGACCTCGCCCTGAGCGGGCCGCTGGTCTGCCGCGAGTATCTTCTTGATGGCGAGTTGCGCGCCTGGGGCGGCCCCATGCAGGATGTCTTTGCGCCCATCTTCGTGGATGCGGGAAATGGTCCGATGCGCCAGCTTCTGGGCGCTTGCCCGGTGCACGACGCGGAAACCGGCGAAGCGGCGCTTGAGGCGGCTTGCGCGGCCTATGACCAGGGCCTTGGACATTGGCCCACCCTGCCCCCGGAAACCCGCATGGCCTGCGTGGACGACTTTTGCCGACGCATGCGCGCGCGCCGGGCCGACATCGTCCGGCTCATGGTTTGGGAGATCTGCAAATCGCGCAAGGAGTCGGAGCAGGAATTCGACCGGACCATCGAATATATCGACAATACGCTGGCGGCACTGCGCGGCATGCTTGCCGAAGGCGCGCACCCGGTTGAGGCTTCCGGGCTTTCCGCCAGATTGGCCCGCTCGCCTCTGGGCGTTGTGCTCTGCATGGGCCCGTACAATTTCCCCCTCAATGAGACCCTGGCCACCCTCATTCCCGCCCTGGTCATGGGCAACACGGCCATCGTGAAGCTGCCGCGCATCGGGCGACTGCTGTTTTGGCCGCTCATGGAATGCTTTAAGGAAGCCTTTCCGCGCGGCGTCGTGAACATCCTTTCCGGCGGCATCGAGACCGTGACCCCGGCCATGACCTCGGGCAAAGTTGACGTGCTGGCCTTCATCGGCACGACACGCGCCGCAGAGTCGCTGCGCGCCCTGCACCCGCATCCCAACCGTCTGCGCTGCGTGCTGGGCATGGAGGCCAAGAACGCGGCCATCATCCTGCCCGATGCCGACCTTGCGGCCACTGTGCCTGAAGTTCTGCGCGGAGCCTTTGGCTTCAACGGCCAGCGTTGCACAGCCCTCAAAATCATCTTTGTGGCCCGCGGCATTGCGCAAGCGTTTCTTGAGCAATTCAGCGCAGCCGTTGCGGCGCTCAAGCTGGGCCTGCCATGGGAGCCGGACGTGACCCTCACTCCCCTGCCGGAGCCGGGCAAGGCGGCGTATCTGGAGGGCCTGCTGCGAGACGCCCTGGACAAAGGCGCACAGATGATCGGCCCTGGCGGCCCGCTCGACGAGACATTCTTCGCGCCGACGATTCTGTGCCCGGTGACGCCGGACATGCGAATCTTCCGGGAGGAGCAGTTCGGCCCGCTGGCGCCGGTGGTTGTGTTCGATGCCGTGGACGACGCCACCACCGGCCCGCTTCGCGCCATCGCCCGGTCGGACTACGGCCAGCAGGCGAGCCTGTTCGGGAGCGATCCTGAAGAATTGGCGCGGCTTGCAGCCAGGCTGCAAAATCTGGTCAGCCGCGTGAACATCAACTGCAAATGCCAACGCGGACCGGACATCCTGCCCTTCACGGCCCGGCGCGATTCCGCCGTGGGCACTTTATCCGTGGCCGACGGCCTGCGCGCCTTTTCCCTGCCCACGCTCTCCGTGGTCCGAAAGACACCGGGCAACGCCCCAATCCTGCGCGCCCTCGGTCCACGCGCGGACTAGCCGCCCCTTATCAGCGGAGCGGCAAGCGCTGAAACCGGCACCCCGCTCGCCCCTTTTCGCTAAGCGCGCTCAGCATGGCGCCCCAAGGCTCATACGGCTGTGCTCTACACTGCCGTTGGGTACCCGGAACGACGCCAGGCCAACATGCCTCCAGCCACGGAGGAAACATCCGCGCACCCTCCGGCCTTGAGCAAGCTGCCAATGATGTTTGAGCGATACCCTGAGCCGCAGATCACCTGCACAGGTCCCTGCAGGCAAAAGCCAGGTCCATTCTGCAGCACCTCGGCAAAGGGCAAGTGCCGTGCTTGGGCAATATGCCCTGATTCCCATTCAGCGGGAGTGCGCACGTCCAGCAGGGTGACCTCGCCCTCGTCAAGCTTGGTCTTCAAGTCGTGCACGGAAATCTGCGCGAGGCTTTCAATAGGCTTGCCAGCGCGGATCCAGTTGCCCACGCCATCGACCAGATAGCCCAGAATGTCATCGTAGCCGATGCGGTGCAGCTCCGTGCGCATGGCTTCGTAGCGCTCACGGTTCTCCACCACGAGCAGCTGCTGCGAGCCGGGCTTGACTGCCATGCCCACCCAATTGGCCATCTGCTTCTCAAACCCGATGTTCAGACTGCCGGGAATGTGCGCACCGCCAAAAGCCGAGGCGTCCCGCGTGTCGATGACCACAGCGCCCGAGGCCATCAACTCGCCGAACTGGTCTGGGGAGAGCGCGCGCTCCACAGGGCAGCGCTCCAGAAGCGGCGCACCGCGCAGGTTGGTCTGAATGATGTGCGTGAAGCTTTGAGGCCGCACCGGCAACGCAGCCAGCACTGCGGTGCGGAAGGTCTCCAGGCTCTTGTGCCGCAGCATGGGGTTGGCCATGCGCTCGTATCCGAGCGTGGAGCTGTTCTTGGCGCTCATGCCGCGTCCGCACAGGGACCCCTGTCCGTGCGCCGGATAGACTTCCAACGAATCAGGCAAGCTGCCGAGAACAAAGTTTAAGCTTTTATAGAGATTCTCCACCTGTTCGCCCAGGATCTCGCTTCCGGGAAGGTCTGGCCGACCGACATCGCCCACGAAAAGCAGGTCGCCGGTGAGGATAAGCTCCGGCTGGTCGGAACGCACTGTATCCGTCACCAGGATGGAAACGGAGTTGGGCGTGTGCCCTGGCGTATGCAGAATCTCCAAGGCGGCGGCGCCGAAACGAAAGCGGTCGCCGTGCTTCATGGTGGCATGCGCATAGGCGACCCCGGCGCTCTCATGCACGCAAATTTCCGCGCCTGTTGCAGCTCTGAGTTCTTGGCTACCGCTCACGTGGTCGGCATGCACATGCGTCTCGAAGACGTGCGTTATGCGCATCCCTTCAGTTGAAGCGATCTCCAGGTATTCCGCAATGTCGCGGCGCGGGTCGATCACGCACAAAAGCCCGGCCGCGGGACAACCGATAAGATAGGAAAAACAGCCAAGCCCAGGAGTCTGCAACTGCTTGAAGTACATATGATGCCTCCAGCATGGAGTTTGGTTTGAAGAAAGGATTTGCCAGCTTGCTGAGAATTTATCCCAGCGCTCGCGTAATGCCAAGTCATTTGCTACTGAAATTTGCAACTGTGAAAAGGTCGACCGGGGCTTGGGTGCAAGGCGAGCCAGGCAGCGCCCACCTTCGCACAGCCATGTTCCGGCCATAAAAAAAGCCCGGCAACAGGTGCCGGGCTTTTGCCAACATTCAATAGAGTCTGCGCGTGCCTAGCGCCAACCGTGAGGGCCTCCGTGCGGACCTCCATGAGGGCCGCCCCAGCCAGGGCCGCCGTGCGGTCCCCAGCCATGCCCGTAAAATCCGGGCCGGGACATCCACAGGCCTTCAATCCACAGGTACTGGAACCCGTTCCAATACCAGTATCCGGGGCCGTAGCCTGGGCGCACTTCCACCACAACCTCTTGGCGAACCACTTGCGGCGGCGGAGAGACAACGACTTGAGGCGTCACAACAACAGGAGGAGCCGTCACGTATCGCTGCTCCTGCGCCCAGTGCCCGGGCTCAAAGTGATAGGTCGTGCTCCGCTGCTCCCACCGGGCGGGAACCCAGTAGTGACCGGGCCTGGCGTTTGCCCACACGCCGTCAACCCACAAAAATTGCTTTCCGCCCCAGTACCAGTACCCTGGAATCCAGACCGAGCCGGGTTGTGGGGCCGGAATAACCTCCGGGAGCTGGGGCGGAGGTCCAACGGTGAGATCAATGCTGACATTTTGAGCAAGGCCGCCTGTAGCAAGCACACCTACAAGGCACAACGCAGCCACCACAATTCCGATCTTCTTCCTATTCATCGACACGACCTCCATGCCTGCTTATGTCCTTATCCTAGACGCAGGCTCCGGTCATTTGGTCCCACCCTAAGTCGAATCCCGTGTTCTTATGCATTTTGGGCCGATGGAGCGGAGGTGTCAAGGTGACTAGAATGGGTAGATTTATAGCAAAAACACGTGGTTATGGCGAGTCAACGCTTACGCTGAGAATCTG
>Ga0209373_10004096_pt1 | contig 12839 bp, 17 predicted proteins | sample Higcelweek5metaG_FD_187173 | JGI IMG/M metagenome (GOLD analysis project Ga0209373, IMG submission 187173) | Freshwater pond sediment microbial communities from the University of Edinburgh, under environmental carbon perturbations - High... | ecosystem: Environmental > Aquatic > Freshwater >... | reverse complement strand
AGCCTCCGCCGCCGGCGCCGCCGCCCGTTCCGCCCTCGCCGGGCCGTTCATCCCAATATGGTTCCGCCATGATTACCCCTCAAAATTGCGCCAGCGGGCAGGGTTTCGCCAGCGCGATGATTGCAACCGTCACCGGGAATTGCCGCACCGCGACGCCTGGATTGTCATCGTGTTCGGTTTTCGGCAGCACGGTGATTTCCGCCAGCGGATAGGCGTCCGCCGCCGGTTCCGCGATTTTGATCTCCGGCCTGGTCCAGAGGCCGTTTTTGTCGATCGTCGTGCAGAGGCAGAGCGTTCCGGTCGCGGCGGCGACGCCCTTTGTCTCCGGCATGGCGAGGAATTCGCCGTTGCGGTTCAAGTAGCCATCCGAGACGGTGAGCTTGCCGTCCGCCGCCGTCACCGCGAACGGCCCGGAATACGCCGTGCCGCCGGAGCCGCCCAGCAGCAGAATCGCCCGGGTGGAATCGGACCATAGCACCTCCGCCCGCCCGGAATCCGCCGCGACGAATCCGCCGGACCCGTTCGGCTCGACATAATACGCATCGTCCGGCAGCGCCTTGGCAAGCGCGATTTCGACGATTCCGGCAAAGATCGCATAACCGGAGTAGCCCGGTTTCAGTTCGGCGGCGAGAATCCCGTAACAATCGTCACTTTGCGCCTTTTTCACCGCCGGAATCAGCGGCATGTCCGCCGGAATCGCCCCGGATTCGACGGCAACCGGGGTTCCGCCCGGAATCGTGCCGGTCGTCATGTTCTTGACCGCCAGATAGACCTGACCCGGCAGGAACGGCTTGTTCCCCATGTCTCCGGTTCCGGGGAAGCGGTTCAGAAGGTCGCTGACGCTGTTCTCCTTCAACGCGGAGTGCCGGACTTTTTCGCCCGAACTTACTTTTTTGAAAAAAGCCATATCAGATTTTCAACCTCCCGAAATCGCCCCATTTGTAGACCTGCTCGAAGTAAATCCCGTCCACCACCACCGTAGGGATTCCTCCCGCCGGAACCTTGGTCGCCGCGATCGACCAGACGTATTCCCAGCCGTATTTCGCCGGAACCGCGATGCCGTTCACGGTGGTCGCCGCCTCGTTCTGCTGGATGGCGAAGTTATAGGTGACGGGAACTTTCTCGCTGCCGGAAGCGTTGCCCGAGAAGGTCGCGCCGAGGAACAGCGCCTCGCCCTTGTTCCAGCCCTTGAACGCCTTGCTGTTCACCCGCCCGACCTGCACGGCGAGCGCGCGGCGGTAGTCGTTGTCGAGCTTCGCCGGTTTCCAGTAGAGCGTGTAGGATTCCCGCATCACGCCGGTGACGACGGTCACCCCGGCGATATCCGTCGATTTGCCGTCCCACCCGATATAGCCGCCGGTCGCCCTGGCGTTCGCCGACTTCCACCGCTGGTTCAAGGTGCGTTTGACCGTCTCCGAGCCGGTCGAAAGGTCGAACGACATTTGCGCTTCGTTGGAATCCGAGGCGGAGGACGAAGCCGTCCCGGTCTTGTAGACGGCGTTGACCTTGAACGTGGTTTCGTTCTCCCGGCTGTCGATCTCGATGGAATCCAGCGGCAGGCTGTTGCTCGTTTTCGGCGCGGCGGCGAATACCGCCGACAGGGCGGCGTCCTCGTCGGCCGCGTCGAACACGATATACGGGATTTCCACCGACGTGTATTTGCCGTTCTTATCGATTGCCTTGGTGTGCCCGCCGTAGCTTTGTTCCACCCGCGCCATGTCAGTCCCCATAGGTTTCCGAGTCCTCGGATGACGACTCGATTTTCTTCAAGTGCTTGTTGGTTTCCTTGCCCTGCTGTGCAATCTGCTCGGTCGCCTTGGCCGTACGTTCCTGCGCGGAATTGCCGCCCATGATGGAATTCAGCGTTTTCGTGGACCAGCTCCCCACCGCGCTGTACCCGGTGAGTTTCGCCTCCGCGGCGGACGTTCCCGTCCCGGCGACTCCGGTCTTCTTTTTCGCTTCCTCGATTTCGGCGGCTTTCTCGGCGGCGCGTTTCTTCACCTCGTCCATCGCGGTCCGCCACTGGCCTTTCGCCGCTTCGATCTCGGCGGCGGCTTCTCCCAGCGCGTCACGGTAGGCTCTTTTGTTGTCTCCGATCTCCTGATTCATCGCATCGTCGATGGACTGATTTGATGAATCCCATTCCCGGTTCAAGGCGTCGCGCTCCCCGGCGCGGCGGTTCCCCGCGTCGGCGGATTTCCGCTCCCGGTCGGATTTTGACTTCGCCAGCTCATCGTCGATCTTTGCCACTTCGGAACCGATGTCGATGCTCCAGTCGAACGCGCCTGCGAACCGGACCCAGTTTTTCTTGATGGCGGCGATGGTGGATTCAAACGCCCCGATCACCCCGTCCCAGATAAAGCTCCAGGCGTCCGCGATGGAGCCGCCGGTCTGTTTCAGCCCGGTGAGCAGCCCGTACCAGAGGTTGTTGCCGAGCTTTAAGATGGAGTACACGACAATCGTCCACGAATCGGCGAGGAAGTTCTTCAGTTCGAACCACGCCTTTTTCAACGGCAAAAGACCGGTCAGCCAGACGACTTTCAGAGCGGCGAGGCCGACCTTCGCCGCTCCGGCGAGATCGCCGGACATGAGCGCCAGTTTGACGGCTTCCCACGTCTGGCCGACCACGGCTTTGATCGAGGAAAACGCCGCCGCGAAATCACCGGCCAGCCCCCTGGCGGCGTTCGCGCAAATGGTCCATGCGTCGGAAAGCCGGAACACGGCGGCAACCGCAACCAGCAGCGCCGCGACAAACAATCCGGGCAGCGACATCGCCGCCCAGGTGGCGAGTGCGATGACTTTCACGCCGATGAGAACGGTTTTTAGAAGCGCGAACGCCGCCATGAGTCCCTTGACCGTCGCGATGGGAGCCAGCACGACCACTTTCAGAATCGAAAAGATCGCGCAGAGTCCTCCGACCGCAATCGCCATGGCTTTGAACGCGATTCCCGCCACAATCAGCGCCGCGCCGAGCGCGGCTACTCCGGCGATGACCTTCACCGTCATCAGCACGAATTCCTTGTGCGCCGCGATCCATTCGGCAGTTTTTGTCAGGATGACCGACATTTTATTGAGAAGCGGCGTCAGCGCATCGCCGATGATCCGTCCGACGGAGATCTCGACGCCTTCCACCGCCGACATAAAGATACGGAACGCGCCGCCGATGCCTTTGTCCATTTCGGTCGAAGTCTGTTCCGCCACGCCTTGGACGTTCTTCAGTTTCCTGATGAATTCGTCCAACTGCCGGATGTTGCCGCCGAGCTGAAGCCCGGCGAGCGAACCGCGCAAGTCGAAAATCTCCTCCGCGAACGCGAGGCGCCTGGCCGTCGGCATCTTCGCCATCGCCTTGGCGATGTCCGCCATGATGTCCGGCATCGACCGCAGATTCCCGTTCGCGTCGACCGTGGCGATGCCGATCTCCTTGAGCTTGTCCTGAACGTCCGTTTTCGCAAACTGCGAATATGCCTTGCGGAGAGCCGTTCCGGCGAGCGAACCCTTGATTCCCATATTGGCGAGCACGCCAAGCGCTCCGGAGACGTTGACGATGTTGTCTTTGGCTGCGGCGGCCTGCGGACCAGCCATTTTCAGTCCTTCGGCAAGGTCGGTCAGCGTCTGCGCCGACCCGTTCGCCGTCGCTGTCAGGATGTCCGCGACTCCGGCCATTTGGGAGGCGTCGATGCCGAAGACACGCATGTTGTTCGCGGCGGTTTCAGCGGCTTCCGCAAGATCCGTCCCGGTCGCCCGGGAAAGGTTCAGCACGGATGAAATCGCCGCTTCGATCTCTTTCGGGCTGAATCCCATGCGTCCCATCGCCGTCATGCCCTCGGCGACCTGTTTCGCCGTAAAACTGGTCTCGCGCCCCAGCTTCTCCGCAACCCCGGTCAGCGACTGGAACTCTTTTTTCGTCGCGCCGGTGACCGCCTTGACCATCCGCATCTGGTCGTCGAAATTCGAGAACGTTTTGGTGGCGAACGCAAACGGAGCCGCCGCAATGGTCGCCGCGGTCACCATGCCTTTTCCGGCGGTGGTCAGCGACGTGCCGAAATTCCTGATCTTCGCCTGCGCCGCCTTGAGTCCCCGCTCCAGCTTTGTCTGGTCGAGCATGATTTCGACAAATGCCCGCCCGGCTTTCACATTGCCGCTTGCGCTCATATTTGATTGCCTCCTCTCCGTTATTCTGCCCACAAAACCGGCTATTCTGCATAATTTCGCTTGAATAATGTGCAGATTAGCGCTATTGTATGGGCAGAAACCCACAACAGCGAGGAATTTGGCTATGAGGAATTTTGATTACACGTCATTCCCGGCGGCATTGTTGACGCCGGAGATCAGCGGCCTTATTTCCGCCATCCACGAGTATCGCGGCAAACAGGATCTGTACATCACGGCCAAGCGCGATATTCTGCAAACCTTGCTGGAGGCTGCCATCATTCAAAGCACCGACGCCTCCAACCGTATCGAGGGGATATTCACCTCCGATGCGCGATTGAAAGACTTGGTGGAAAAGAAGATCGATCCGGCCAACCGCGATGAGGAAGAGATTGCCGGATATCGCGACGTGCTTGCCACCATCCATGAGAATTATGATGATATTCCGCTCTCGCCCAATACGATTTTGCAACTCCATCGTGATCTCTACGGCTTTCAGGCTTCCGGCATGGGCGGCCATTGGAAAAATTCGGACAATGTCATCAGCGAAACCGGTGCGGACGGCAAAAGCCGGGTACGTTTTACGCCGATTCCGGCATTTGAAACGCCTGAGGCCATGGAACGGCTTTGCCGTGCCTACACCGAAGCGTTGCAGCAGGGGACGCATGATCCGTTGTTGCTGACTGCTTTGTTCGTATTTGATTTTCTCTGCGTCCATCCGTTCAACGACGGAAATGGACGCATGAGTCGACTTCTTACGCTGCTTTTGCTCTACCGCAACAAATACATTGTCGGCAAATACATCAGTATTGAAATGCTGATCGAAAAATCGAAAGAAACTTACTACGAAACACTTCAGGCCAGCTCCTTCCAATGGAACGAGAACGGCAACGACTATCAGCCGTTTATCCGCTATCTTTTGGGGATCATCCTCAAGGCATACCGGGAATTTGAAAGCCGGGTTGAGCATATCGTGCTGGCCAGGCCGAACAAGGCGAACCGCATCCGCATGATTTTCGAGCAAAAACTCGGCAGGATCACCAAAGGCGGGATTGCCGCCCAATGCCCGGACATCAGTCAATCCATGATCGAACGGACGTTGAAAACCCTGTTGGAAGAGGAGTTCATTGCCAAGGTCGGCGGAGGCCGCAGCACCGCCTACGTCAAACGCTGAGATTTGACAAAGACATCCCGGAGAATCGAGAGCGGCGCTTTGACTGGCCGCTTGTTTTGAAAATACGGATTGAAGTCGGCCGTCTTGGAAATCTTTCCCTTCTTCGGGTCGCGGAGGACATTGGCGATCAGAGCCATCAGATTGCTGGTCTGTCCCCATTCCAGTTTGCCGCGTCCCTCCGCCATTAGGACAAGTTCGCGCAAGGTGAACTCGTCCGGGTTCACTCCGCAGATTCCGACGCACTCGCAGACAAGCCGGTCAACCGTTCCAGCTCGGACACCAGGCTGTCTTCGAATTTCCCGTCCGCCAGCAGGGTCTCCATCCGTTTCCGCGCCACAGCCTCGAAACGCCGCGTCGCGGACAGGATCTTTCTGAACGCCAGACGTTTCGCCTCGGGGAAAAAATCAATGATCTCGTCGAGAAGAGCGGCAGTCGCGTGGTCGATGGCGTCCCCGGCCATCGCCGCCCCGAACTCCCCGTCTGTCACATTTTTCGCATCGCACTCCGGCTTGCAGACGGCGTATAGCACGTCCACCAGCAGAACCGGATCGGTCGAAAGACGTTCCAGCAGCTTTGCGCTCGGCTGGTTCTTCGCATCGAGTTCGATGATGGAATTGAGATCCACGTCGCAGAGTGCGCGGACACGCTTGATCGCGGCAACGTTCACCGCCAGCGTCCATACGCGCCCCGCGTTGTCGGTAAAACTTTTCATTCGGCCTATGTCCTTATATGGAGGGTTGAAGGAAAAAACGGACTTGAAAAATCAGTTTTGAGTTGTACATTAAGTTCCAGAGACATTGTACCGGAATTTCAATTTGATCAGGACCTGTAAATGTGTCAGCTCGACAGGCTTCAACGGTTAAAAGCCGAGATCTATCGGATTGCGCAAAGGCATAACGCCCGCAAGGTGTATGTCTTCGGTTCCTGTGCCCGCAAAGAGGAGACGCCGGAAAGCGACGTCGATCTTCTTGTGGATCTTCGACCTCACGCCACGCTGTTCGACATAATGGATATTCAAGATGCGTTGGAAGCCTTGCTTGACTGCAAAGTTGATGTTATCTCAAAAAACGGTTTGAATCCATATTTGCGTGAAAGCGTTCTGAAAGAGGCGGTTCTGTTATGAGCAGCCGAGGAGATGCATTCTTTCTGTTGAATATTGTCGACGCCTTGAAGGATATCGCCGAATATACGAGCGATGGCAAGGCCGCATTTCTTACAGAAAAAATGCGGCGGGATGCCATCGAACGAAAATTTGAAATTCTTGGAGAGGCCGTGAAAAACCTCTCTTCCGATTTTATTTCGAAATATCCAAATGTCCCGTGGTCGCACATGGCTCGTTTCCGCGATCTTTTGGCGCATCACTACTTCGGCATTGACTTGAATGCGGTCTGGGAAATTTCCCAAGGCGATGTCGCCTCGGCACTGTCGATAATTCGCGCCATGCCGGAATATCTGTCCGCACGGGCGGATTATGAAAAGACACTGCAAACCCGTCAACCCGCAGTCGACAGACTACGTGTCCTGAAGGCGCAAATCGGATCAGTCATGCGGCGCTTTGGCGTGACCAGTTTCAAACTGACCCAAGAGAGCGCCGAGCAAAAAGAAGAACAGGATATTGAAATTGATTTTATCGTTCAATTTCAAAAATCCCAGTCCTTGTTTGCGATTGTTGACCTTCAGAATGAATTAACGTGCCTGATAGGCTGCAAGGTTTCCATCTTGACTGCGGGATGCGAACTTGTGAAGTCGAACCCGCAAATACTGACAAACGCTGTGGAACTCTGATGTGATTACGTCCATGCGGGTGCGCGGGTCGATGCGGTCGGCTTTGCCGTGACCGAAACGGTCAGCGCCTCTTCAAGCGGCTGTTCAACCGTGAATCCGGTGATCGACCAATCGGCGTCAAGTCCGTGACCGTCGCCGTCCGTCACAAAGAGCGCAATCGGCGTGTTGCCGAAATATGCCGCCTGGAACGCGGTGAAGTCCGCGTCCTCGGTGTCGTAAAGAATGCCGAATTCGAGGCTTGCCTCTTTCAGCGCCGCAACCGTCGCCTTCCAGCCTTTGGTGGCGCGGGTGGTTACATCCGCCTCGCTCGACTCCAAGTTGAGCGTCAGATCCTTGACGTTTTTGACTTCGGTCGCACCGGTCGCGCCGACGGCTCCCCGAAGCAGTTTTGCATCAAGACCAAGAACAATTGCCATAATAAAACTCCTTACGGTTTATGGTTTTACACTATCGGCCCACAGCGTGGAAAGCGCGGGAACGGTTTTGAGCAGCGTCGGCCCCATCAGCGGCCGCCTGGGATACTTGCGCCGGCGGTACATGCCGCCGAACTCGTGCGCGGTCATTGAGACGCCGATGAGGGATTTCGCCGGGCCAATCACCACGGATTGACGTTGCTTTTCCACGCCGAACAGAATTGAGCGCTTCAAAAGTCCGCGGCGGGTATGCGGCGGCGTTCCGGGAGGGGATGATTTCGCCGACCGGGAGACGGCGTTTCTCGCCGACTTACGAACATACGCCCCGGCGCGGCGGAGGGCTTTCGCGTTCCCGCTCTTCACCGCGTTCAGAACTTTTTCCTCATCGAATTCGATGCGGATTTTCACTTTTTTTTCGTTCTCTCCTTGATTTTCTGCGTTTTCCGATATATGATATACATGTATATCAGAATTGGAGGTGCACTATGATTGCAGTACGTTTGCCTCGGGAGATTGAAGCCAGGCTGACTCATCTGTCCAAGAGAACCGGACGGACCAAGACCTTCTATGTCCGGGAAGCGATACTCGAACACCTGGAAGACCTTGAAGATGCGTACATCGCGGAAGATCGCCTGAAAACGCTTGACAAAACCATAACCCTTGACGAGTTGCTGAATGAACCGGATATGGCACGTTGAATTTGACGAACGCGCCGCGAAGGAACTGCGGAAGCTCGCACCGGATGCCAGAAAATTGATTCTTCGGTTCTTCAAGGAACGGATTGAAACAGAGCTTGATCCAATGAGATTTGGAAAAGCTTTGACAGCCAATCTTGCCGGATTGTGGCGCTATCGAATTGAGGACTATCGTGTGATTTGTCAGATTCAAGACGACAAATTACTGGTGCTCGCGCTCAAAATCGGTCACCGTCGGGAAGTGTATCGCTAGCGAACGAGCTTGAACGTGAGTTCCATGACGCTGGTGAACTGGCCGCGCTCCCGGAGATGCTCCGGCGAGTAGATGGGATTGTAGGCGACGCATACGCAGGTCGCTCCGGCCAGTTTTCTGTTCAAGAAGCCGAGGCCCAATCCCTCGACGAATTGAAGCATCGCGTCGAGTCCGTCTTCGCCGCACCGTTTCAGGACGCCGACCTGAACTTTCGGCAACTCCTCGTGGGCGGTTCTGGAAACGGCCTTGTATTCCGTCGAGAGCGGCACGACCGCCACACGCATTTCGTCCAGATCCCGCAATTCAAATTCCGGGAAGAACATTACCTCCGCGTGATACTCCGCGAGTTCGGCGGCGACCGCCTCCGCGATTTTCAGCACCTCGCTCATGAAATCACCTCCGCATGAATTCCATGACAATGTTTCCGATGGCCGCGATCAGCGCGAGAACCGCCGCGCCCATGGCCGACAGCATGGTCTTCTGCATATCGGCGACGGGTTTACAGGGCGGATAGTGATGCTGACCGTCCGCGAAATGCATCTTTAGCATGCCGCGAAGTTCGGCAATGTCCAGACGGGCTTGATTGACCTCATGCCACAGGTCGCGGTTGTCGGGCATATCAGCGTTTGCCATCATCGCCTCCGATCTCTTTTGTGTGAATCCGGCGTGTCCGGTGACAGGTTCCGCTCCACCGCCACACCGGTTCGCCGTTTGGGGCAAGCACCTCGTAGCGGATTCCGGCATAAACGATGGAGTCTCCCCGTTCGGGTTCGTCCGGGAGTTCCGAGACTGCGACCAGAAAGTCGCGGCTCTCGGTGCGGACGGTCACGCCGTATTGGTCTTCGGCGCGGAACAGCGTCCGTCCCGGCGTCGCGTTGACTGGAATTTGCCTCCCGTCTCTCCGCACATAGACGGCCGGGACGGAAAGCTCCTTCAGGCGCCGGGCTTCCAGCCATTCCGCCGCCTGTTCAAGCATTCCCACGGGTTATTCCGCGGCGACGGTTGCGACGAACGGCGCGTTGAGAAGAAAACGCACGGTTTCACCGGCGGCGACAGCCGCGTCGATTGCCTTTCCGAGATACGGATTCCCGGCGGCAACCGTGGTGACAACGTGATTGGTCGCGTCCCAGTAGACGGCGGCTCCAGCGACGATCTCGACCGCCGCTTTCGGAGCGTCGAACACGCCGGTCACGGCAAAACTGCCGAGCGTATTGGCGGCGATGTCGAGCCGGGCAACGCCGACGAGATTGTTGAGAACGATCACATCACCGGCGGCAACCGCCGCTGCCGGTCGATAGTCGATGGATTCGCCTTTTTGAACGTAACAAGCATACATGGATAAAATCTCCTTCAAGTTTCTTGTTGAATGACGCCTGGCTCATTTTTCAGAGCCAGGCGTGTTTGCTTAAGCCACGCCGTTGGCCTTGACCATGCCGCGATGATCCTGCTCGCGAACTCCAAGGTCGAAGTACACCCGGAACCAGAGGCCGAGGGTGTTGAAATCGGTCTCGCCGCGTTCGACGGTCGGGGTGCGCTTGCCCTTCAAGAACCCGATCTCCCACGTATCAATGGTCTGCGGGTCGCCGAAGAGATACCACCCGGTCTGGCTCGCGCCCTCGTAGGCGGAGTTGCCGAGATACGGGCTGGAAACCACGGAGAGGTGTTCGTCCGCGAGGACGTTCAGCGCCGGACGGACGGTGTTTTCGGTTCCGCCCGCCATGATGAGCGTCGCCCCCTGCGTCAGCTCGATGGCGAGGTGCTTGAGCGCAGTCGGAACCAGCAGGAACTTCGGCTCGACGCTGATCGGCTGACCGTCCGCGTCCACCTGATCGAGAAAGAGCTGGATCGCCTTCTTGAGGGAATCCGCGCCGAGCGCGCCGGTCGCTCCGGTCAGCAAGTTCTTGTGGCCGTTGTGAAACAGCGTCTTGCCGTCCGCCTGAGTCGGATTCTTCAGAAGACGCGAGAAGAACAGCTGGTCGATCAGGCGCGCCGCGCGATTCCCCATCGCGGTCGGCACCTTCATGAACGCGCCGAGATCGTCGTTGATGATCATTTTGCGCGTCAGACAGAACTTCTTGCCGTAGGTGTCGAGCTGGTTCTTCGCCGACTCTTCGATCAGGCCGCCTTCCTTGATCTCGCCGTCGGCGGCGATCGGCAGCAGGTCGCCCACGTCGGTCAGCCGGAAGCGGTCGTTCTCCTTGAAGTCGTTCAGGTCGCCGGTGGAACACAGCTTGGTTGCGATGACCGGCTGGGCCTCGTAGCTCTGGAGCAATTTCTTGTTCGCCACGTTCGACAGAATTCCCGGCAGGGAGACGCTCGAAAACGCGGCGCGGATGGTCTCGTTGTCGAAGCCCCGGCTGTACGGGATGCCGTCGAGCTTCATGCATTCGACCAGCAGCTGGCGGAGAGGCATATCCATCTCGGCCATCCCGGCTTCGACGATTTGCGCCCCGTAACTTTTCTCCAGCATGTCGGCGGAGACTCCGACGCGAAGGCACATCGCCGCTTCCACGGTTTTGCGGAAATCGCCGCCCTCCGGCTTGGCCTTGACGGAAATGCTCACGCTGGCGGCGGGACGTTCGGCACGGATGGTTTCGAGCACCTTTTTCGTCACTACCTCGGGCGTCCAGCCTCCCGCAATCGCCTCGCGTTCGATTTCCGGGTAGTCCCCCGCGCAGATTCCCTGGATCGCGGTCACCCGCTCGCGCTCCGCTTTCACGGCGGTGACGGCGGCTTCCCGGGCGGTGGCGGTCACATCGACGGCGCTCGCCTGAATCGCCGGGGGGACGGCCTCGGCTTTCGCGGACTTTTCCGGTTCGGCCTCGGGCTTCTTGTCTTCCGGCTTCTTTTCCGGTTCGGCGGGCGGAACACCCGGCTTCGCGGGTTCGGCGGCGATCACGGTCTTCTGTTCGGTTTCTTTGGACATGCTGTCTCCTTCAATGGTTTTGGAAAGGTTGAATTTCGCGGTGACTTTCATTGTCGTATGGGCATCGGCTCCGACGGCGACGACGCTGACTTCCCGCAACACCGATTTCCTGATGTGATAGAACGGTCCTTCGACGGCCTGGCCGTTCACCTCGCGCTTGGACTGTACCAGTTCACACTCCTTCACATCCGCGCCGATGGAGAGCTGCCAGTCGGCTCCGGCCTTGCTCTGGGCGACGATGTCGGCGGCGTCCTTGCCCTCAGACACGATTTCGCCGGTGATTTCAAGAGCGTTGTTTTTGACGCTCGCCGACACCATGCCGACGCGGGCGTCGGTCTTGTTCTCGTGGTTCGTCAGCAGCGGCACGGTTTCCGGAATCTCCATCCCGGCAAGATCCACCACGACCGCATGCTTCCAGCCGGGAAGATTCATTTTTCCGCCCGAATACGCGAGGCCGACCACTTTCGGCTTCGCCCCTCCGGCGGCTTCGATCAGCGTGAATTCACTCATTCACAGGTTCCTTTGGTTCTGAACCGTCATCCGGTTCGGGTTGCATTTCCACTGCGACCGGATCATCCTTGATCGGAATTCCAAATTCGCGCATCAGCTTGTACTCCTTGGCTCTTTGCCTCAGCACCGAGAGATAATCCCGTCCTTCTTTCGCGCATTCGGCCGCAAGCGTCGTGGTATTGTTCGCCAGACGCTTTTCCTGGGCGGTTGCGGTCTTCGCCGGATCGACCGACTCCGCTCCGTCCCAAAACCACAGATGCCGTTCGGCTGGAACGGCCTGCATCGCGGTCAGCGAATACTCCCGGAACCATGCCCCGAAAATGCGGTTCAGCACCTCAATCTCCCAGAAACTCCGGTCAACCAGAATCGACTTGTGATAGATCTGGTTGTCGAGCCGCCCCGACGCATAGTTGTGGCCGCTGAAGTCTCCGGCCAGCGTTCCGTAGGTGGAACAGACGCACCGCGCGATTTCGCTCAAAATGATTTTGACGAATTCGGCATGGTTCGCGGCTGGCTGCTTCGGGTCGAGCTGGCCCATCTTCCACCCGGCGGGGACGGTCAGCATCATGTTCCGCTCCAGCGGGATCGAGTCCATCGGCTCCACCTCGTCCGACTCGCCGTTCGGCGGAGCGTCCGTGTAGAGGATCGCGGCGAAATCGGCGGCGGCCTCCGCGGCGGACAGAACAGCCAGGTTGTAACGTCTCAACTGAGCGAAAAGCGGAAGCGCCGCCGTCAACTCCGGCACGCCACGGTGCAGCCCCGGCCGATCCTGTCGGAAGATGTGGAGCATATACTCCGCCGGAACATGAATCGCCTCGTCGCCCGGCATGTAGTGAACATCGCCCGGATGGTATTTCAGCACCCGGTAATCAACGGGATTCCCCCAGTGATCGAACGAGATGCCGTCTACGCTGGTATCCTCCTCCAGCCAACG
>Ga0209373_10004095_pt1 | contig 12840 bp, 12 predicted proteins | sample Higcelweek5metaG_FD_187173 | JGI IMG/M metagenome (GOLD analysis project Ga0209373, IMG submission 187173) | Freshwater pond sediment microbial communities from the University of Edinburgh, under environmental carbon perturbations - High... | ecosystem: Environmental > Aquatic > Freshwater >... | reverse complement strand
TTAATCATATTAAATGCTGCTCCTTCGATAAACTTCCGCGCAATAACGATTCGTTTCTTTTTGTCCTGATAATGGTTGGTTTGTGCCAGTAGCATTCGCCCGGACAGCAATCCATCTTTCGGCATAAACGATCCGGTGTAATTCTCGTAATAATCGAAGAAATGAACTGCGATATCGTTTTGTCCGAGGAAATTGTATAACGCGCTATTGGCTGTAAGCGAGCCAAAAGTGTAAAACTCCGCAATATCTTCCACGGGTAAATAGCGTGGCTGACCGTTGCGCTCGATGCCATTGGCATCTTCTTCCACCGGTGTAAACTTCAGCGTATTGTCCTTACGCTGCAATGTGCCGGGATTGAATAGGTAGTATGTCTTTTTCATAAAGTAAATTGTTTTTTATACCCCGAAGGTTTTTTAAAACCTTCGGGGTATAAGAGGTATCCTACTCCTCTACATAGCAAAATTCATAGTAACTACAATTTTTACATATCTTTGAATGGATGACAGAAGGACATTCTTCTTGTTTTATCAGTGCGTCTATTTCAGTTTCCATTTCGTCTATCCGTTTGCGGTCGTTGTCGGTGAGTTCTACGGTTTGCGTGTGCCGCATGCTTGGATATTCTAGTATGCCTGTTACGCCTTCCACTCCGTTACGCTCCAATACTCGGATATAATACTTTACCTGCCACTCATGGGCGGTTTCTATTTTGTCCGATTTTTTTATTTCGTGTACTATTTTATTCCTCGCATCGTAAAAATCTATTTTGCACCCTTCTATTTCCAGTTCTTCGTAGCGTTCCGGACGTTGCGGATAGGTTTCTTCGTGTAGTAACTTTCCTTCGTACACCAGATCTGATGTGTGTTCCATATTTATGCCGTTGGCAAACAACCATAGTTTGCGATGGCATACGTGATAGTAATTGAAATGTGTTCCGGTCATGGGGAGTAATTGATTAATTGAACTATGGTTGAGTAGGCGGATAAATAGTTGGAAAATACTTTTCACAAAACTGCCGATGATAAGTGCTGAAATTTACTCCGGGATCTTCTGTCAATTCATCCGTATCATACGCGTATTCTAGATTTGAACAATTTTCTTCATAGTTGTAGAAAACAGAACCTATGGTAAGACCATAATGTTGCCACATTTCGGTATCAAATTCTTCTGTTTGAGCTTCGATATATTTAAACAGGATGGGTTGAATCGTTTCTATAAATGCAATCCGTCTTTTATTGTATTTATCGCATGCCGATTTTTCATACTCGTATTCTTCTTCTATATCTTTTTTTAAATTTTCTATCATTTCATTTCGCTTTTCGTCATCCAACTCTTCCCAAAACTTTTCGCCTGTCCAATCCGGTAATTCCCGTCTACGCGCTTCACGTGGTTTGGTATAAAACGCTACAGTTTTTTCAAAATCATCGTACAAATCACGGCGGTTAGTTGCTCTATCGGGGTAATAGATTAGTATCGTTAAGGTCACTGATAATTCTTTGGCTGTCTTATCTGCTATTTCACTCAGCCAGCGTTTCCACCATGTTCCTGTTTGGGCATCCATCCATGAAAATTTGCGCTGAACTAATTCGTTTAGTACAACCTTAAGATCTTCATACATTGGTAGCTCTATTTCTATATATGGCCGTAATAAATCAAAGCTTTTCTCCATTAAATCGGCTACCTCAGTTGGTAGTACTTGCTTGTATTCTCCAAACTCATACTCTATCTGCCGAAGTTCTGCTTTTGTCATTTGTTGTTTTTTCATATATGTGAGAATGTTTTTCGTTTCCACACCCCGAAGTTTTTTAAAACCTTCGGGGTGTGGAAAATACTATTCCATATCTATCCATTCATCAATTGTTTCGGAATACACTTTTTGGTTATGATATATTTTAAATTCATCTGTATTTCCAAACCAGGCAATTACTTTTTCGCGCTGAAGTTTTGTAGGCTTCAGCGATAGACAGCTTAAATACGAACTCCATGAATAACCCAAAGGATGATCGCAAAAGCCATGTTTTACCGGATTTTGATGTATATAAACGATTACTCTTTTCAGATAATCAATTGTATCCACATGCTTTCTCCTGAACGGATGTTCAAACAGACTTCCTGTACGCTCGTAGCGTTTGTTGAAAGCTTTGGTATATGCATTGAAAAGATTGGAAAACTGCTGATTGACACGTTTGTCGGTTTCCAAACCCCGAAGGTTTTTGAAACCTTCGGGGTGTGGAAGTTCCCAACAATCCTCCGGTAGTATTTCAACCAAAAGATGGAAATGATTCTTCATCAATACCCACGCGTAAGTGTTGGCTACCGGTGAAATATATTTATCATACAAAGCCATAAAATATTCGTAGTTTTCATTTTCGCGAAACAAATCACAACTATTGATACCACGATTATAAATATGGTAGTACTTTCCGGTTTGTAAAGGTGTTTTTTGTATGGACATATTTTGTTGTTTTCCTTAGACCCCGAAGGTTTCTCAAACCTTCGGGGTCTGGATTTAATTAATTATTATCGAATAGGTTTCCCAAACCTTCGGGGTCTAAAATTTAATTTACACCTGCCGAAAGTTTTTCAAATTCTTTCAAAACAAATTCATGAAATCCGAATCCCGGATAATCCTGCATCTTATTTACAATCAGGTAATCTCTTAATTCTTTGCTGTATTCAAAATAGTCTTCGTAACCCATTCCCACGATTACCCGGTAGTGAATCATCTCATCCGGCGAAAGCGTCTCAAATTGTTCCTCAAAAAAATCATCCACTATGTCGCGTACTACCTCTTCGAATTCGGCCTTTAACCGGTTCAGTTCTGTAAACCCTTCGATGTCCTCCTGATATTCTTTTTCATATCGTTTTTCCAGTCTTTCAATTTGTTCCGCTGTAAAGTTTACGTTGCTGTAATCGAACGAAAACCTTTTGGCTTCATAGGGTTTTGTAAAGAGCTGTACCGCCTGTTCATAGTCTTTAAAGCCGACTTTATAATCTTTGCCATTTTCAATATTTTCGAAGAAATTTACCAACTCTATCGACATGGTATTACCACATGTCTCCATAGCTTCGAAAACCCAGTTGACATGCCACCCGTGGTGATAGGGTTTTATTCCCGGGTATTGATGCTCGAACAGTTCTTTCAGACTTTGCATAAGCGCATCCTTCAGTGGAAATTGTAACAAAACATGTTTCCGGTATAGTTTCATATAGCTGTCAATTGTGGCTAACAGTTCATCCGGATCGACGCCCAACGTTTCACGCAGATCGTCACTCCATTCGTGCTTGTTTTCAGGTTGTTGATTTTCCATGGCGTTTTTTGATGAATTTAAAGTAAATATTGTTTGTTTATACAGAGAGGGAAAGAAACAACCTCATTATGGATGCTTTCCACTTTTTATCGGTATATAAGTTGCATTTCATTTCGCGAATAATGCGTTTCAGAACTTTGTCATTATATCTCAGATTGTTGTAACTGTCAATAAAATCGGTTGTGACTTTTAATTTTTTTCGGCAATAGCTGCGCGGAACTAATAGCGTTTTTCGGATAATTGGAAAAGGGAAAAGGAATCTCCAGTTATTATTATCCGCAAAAATACTTTCGGTGTTTTTTAAAAGTTTTTTATTGAAAACTCGATATCTACCCTTTTTGTTAATGTAATATATTGGTAGAGTGTTGATCATATTTCGGAGCCAGTCGTCGGCTAAATGTGGATAGATAAGCCTTTTCCGGAAATAATACAGTTCTTCATTTATCAAACCAAGGTAATCGTTCACATCACTCTCTTTGACCATCTTGGTGTTTCCTTTGTATATCTGCCTGAAATGCTCAATACATTTAATCGATACTTCGTGCTGAAACTTTTCGCGGGCTACCCGCTGGGTGATGATAAAAGTAATGATGCCGATAAAAGCGGGTATCACAATACCCCAAAATGCTATGGATTGAAATAATCCGCTATCCTGACCTTTTATTGTTTTTGCCAACTCGTAAATGGCGGCTGCAACCTGATCTGTGTTCATAATGGTGATTGTTTTTTAGATGAGGTTAAAGAAAAATCAAGGATAATCCCGATAAACATAAATCAGGATTATCCTTACTATTTAAAGTTGATTTTCATAATCAAATTCCATCATCAAATCAATGAGCTTTTGTTCTGCTTTTACAAGAGCATCGGCACTACCTACAGAACCGACCACATAACTTGAAGCTATAGGAGTTATAAATAAATCAGCTTTTACTGTTTCATCAATTTTTGGAATAGCTTGTAATCTGTCTGAATCTTCACGCAAATCACCGCGTATAGAATAAGCTATTTGATTCGCATTGTCACTAATAGCAATAGCAACAGTTTCCATCAAACTAAATGTGCGAGCCTGATTTGATGTTATACGCCAATTAATTATCGCTTTTGCCAATGCCGGTATTATTTCATCTCGTTTTTCTTTCGGACATATTAGGCAATTTCCAAAAATATTTTTTCCTTCAATCCAGCCTTCCGATCTCAATTTTTCTTCTATCTCAGGGAAAAGTTCTGGTTCTAGTTTATTTATTGAAACGCAGAATAATGTACGAAGGTCAATAGCAACATCATAGACAAATAAACCAGTAGCTCGGGTCTGTCCGTTGCCATTGTAGTATTTTGGTCCTAAATTACGGTTATTACTTACAAGCCATTCTTCCAATTCATTTTCAGGAATAGTAACTCTATTACCATCTTCATCTAATTTGGAAACAACTACTTTATGGTCATAGGGTCGATTAGAGCGATCAAAAACAACAGGTTCGGTTTCTCTTTCCAATCCACCAAGTAATGGATGTAAAGGTCTCATCGCTGATATTGAAAGTGGGCTACGTCTTTTGACTGTGTAAGAATCGGATTTAGCCTTCATAAAACCTCCAACTAATTGATCAACAAAAGTTGGGTCGCAGGGTGAATGGGGTTCTTTCATCCCTGCTTTTCCTTTCTTATCAATTTCCCAATTAAATGTAATTGCAGCAAAAGGCATGTCAAGGGCTTCAATTATTGAACGTTTCACTTGTTGGCCACTAGAATAAGCCATATCTTTATTAAATTGAGAATCGCGATAATATTTTTGACCATTTGTAACGCTAAAAACTGTATGTTCTGCATGACGCAGTCCGCGTAAATAAATAAAAGGTGTATTCATCTTATTATTCTTTAATAGATTTATAATTATATTCAAACTTTACTAATGTAACAAATAATGGAAATAGATCATAAGGCATTTTTAAAACTTCTTCTACTATTTCTCTAATTAAGGTTGAATCCGATGGGGATTTTTCCATAACTACTACCAATTCATCTATAAAAGATTTGATTGATTTAGATTCAATAATCTTTTTAGTTTCTTGTTCCGTAACTGTTTTGCCTCTTTTCGCTTCTTTTGATTTATCCTCAATTTTTCTAATAACTTGAGCGATGTCAGAGGCCATACTGAGTAATTCTGTTTTGTTTAGCATAGCAATTATCCATGTTTTAAAGAGTTTATATTCTGAATATGATTTTTCATTTGAAAATTTGAAATCTTTGCCTTGTGCAAACTGAAAAGAACCAAATGGCATATATGCTCTTAGGTTTTCTGGTTCGATTGATCTTAAACCGATTGTACCTAATTTACATGCTTCCTTGAAAAAGAAAAATGATGAGAGATTTTCTATTTCAAAGTCTGTTAAAGCAGATTCATTTTTAGAAATAAATAAAGCATCTCTTACCTCATAAAGCCTTTTTACCTCAGGTAAGTATAAATTTATGAATCCTAATGTTTGATTTGTGTCGGCAAATTTAAAAGCATTGACAGTAAAAATCTTATTAGGGTATTTTTTTGCTAATGCAAAAATCACTTTCACCCAATTAATAGATTCAAACTCCAACAATCCCATTTTTTTCCATTTGTCAGATTTACATGGAACAGGTTGTGGTAGTTCAAATTCCATGAGCGGATCAGTTTCGTTATAATTATTTGACAGAACATGACAAAGCCAATATGAGTTCCAAACATCTATTTGATTACCTTTCAGGTTTGGTGTTTGTAAAAGATATTTTCGATAGACATTCCAACCTTTAAAAAGGCCTAATAGTACTTCAGGTTCATCAATTAAAATAGAGAAACCTCCTCCTACTGAAATTGATAAACCTATACCAGCCCAAGAAGCATACATTTCTTCTGTTCCAATATCTGTTTTCATACTAGTTAATTGTCCAGATGTTCCTGCACTTACACCTTGTGCTGCGTAACCGACTAATGTAGTTAGAGATGCGCCACCTTCTTTTACATTTTTATGAAATCTTTCTAACTTAATTTGATGTATTGATTTTCCTGTATCGGTCAGACTTTTTGAAACAGACTGAAAAAATGATGAATTTGCGACATTAATGAAATGCTTTTCATCATCAAAAAACAAAGGAAAAATGAGGTTACCAAATAATTCTTCCGCTGACAAATTCGTCCCTTCCTTTTCATTGTATAATCTTAGAAACTTTTTACCGATATAACTTGTGTACATAATATTATAAGTATTGATCGTGTTCAACTAATTCTAAACCATATGTTTTATAATCTTCGGGATTTTGGGGTACAACAAAAGGATTTGAGCCTACAGACAATTGTTCGTACTGTTTTCTATACCGCGAGATTGTTTTCCAGTTAATTGGAATTTCCATTTGAATTCGTTCTTCCCAGTTTGCTAATAAATACTTATCCCGATCTTCAGACAAGATACAAGCTGCGCTCTCAATTTCAAGTGCATCAACCAAAATAGCACTTTTCCGATTTGTAAGCTCTTTGAGTTTGAACTTATCATCTTTAAATATCAAATGAAGATCAATTTCTTTTCGCTCTAAAGTTGGATAAACTGTATCAATCTTCATCTGTAAACTTTTCTCTTCCAAAACTTCTCCATTGTCTGGAAGCTGTTCGAAACTTGACCTTAGAATATCCATTTTATAAGGCAAAACATTCCCAGACGGTTCTATAACATGAACCGGTTTAAACTTTCCTATTGTATCAATGGTTCGTTTTCTATTCACTCTTCCAAAGCGTTGAATCAAACTATCTAATGGTGCGCATTGGGTAATCATACGATCAAAACTTATATCTAAACTAACTTCGACAACCTGAGTTGAAACAACTAAACAAGGATATAGTCCATCTCTATATTTTTCGCTTCCATCTCCATTAAATTTAGTCTTTAAAAGCGCTTCTATATTTACTCTATCTGCTCTTTTGTATCGACTATGAATTAAGAGCATTGGAATTTCCGGATGGTTATCTTGTAGTTTCTTAAATTCATCTTGAGCCTTATTTATTGTATTGTATATAACTAATACTTTCTCTTTTTTTGCAAAAGCCTCACGAAGTATGTCATTTATATCACAATCATTTGCAAGCTTATAAATTTGATGCCGATTAAACGATTCAATAATAGCATCTGAAAGCTTAACCTGAAATACAAATTCTTCTCCTCCTAAGATTTGTAATAATTCATTATATAATATCGTTGGCATAGTAGCAGTTCCAACATGAATTCTACAATCTAGCATCAACAACATTTTTACAATCTCTAAAACCATCGATTGTGAATAATCGGAATAGGTATGTATCTCATCTAAAATAATATCACATCCTTTAAGGTCAAGCATAACACTTTCGAATCCAGGGGTTCCAAAAATAATTGCTGCCATTTGATGAGGAGTGAGTACCTTTACAGAAGATCCTACTAATGGTTGTAGTAACTTTTCTTCCAATTTATCTCCAACGACTATTTTTGAAGTAGCATGCTGCAATCGTATATCTTTATTGGGAATCGTATTTTTCATGCGTTCCCACATTGCATTAATAGACGCCTGAAACGGGAGTGTATAAAATATTCTACCTTTACACCTTTTTAATAAAAAATCTGTTTTGCCAGCTCCAGTTGGAGCTACAACTAATGTATGTGGACGAATATCTGAAACACTTATTTGAGACAACGGATAGATTGAACTTTGTCTTTGAATATCAAAGTAGTATTTCAAATCAGGCTTTTCAAATAAATGAGCTGTTTGCTTTTTTGTATTATTCATAAACGCAGAAGCAAAATGATCTGCTCCCATTAGCAATCCTCTCCAAGGAGACCAACCCAATGATTTTGTTTCACAGTAAGCAACCACATATTCAATTGCTTTCTTTGCCTCGTCTTTCGAGAAAGCTGCTTCAATACCGTACTGTTTAAGCAGCTGAAAACCGTAAATACTCCAATTTTCCCATTCTTTCAGATGGTTATCTATCCAATTTCTGTATTTATCTTCTAAATCCAATATTCCCCTCTCCTTTATGTCGTTAATTATTGGTTTGTGGTGGGCAACAACCATGTCAATTAATGAATTCCATTCATCTTTAGGAAAAGCGGGTAAAAAAGCCAAGGATGAAAGCTCATGTCTGTGTATATAATTATTTCCCCGGTCTTCCTCCAATGAATAAATATCATTATTATGCAATCGTTTCTGAAAATGTGGATGTGCTTTACCTATATCATGTAATATTGCGCCTCTCTTTGCCAACTCTGAATTAAACCCGAATTCAAAATTTTGGGCAAAACAATCAATAGCCACAACAACATGTTTTGTGTGATCAGGTAGATTTAAACTACCATAATTTATGCTTTTAGCTAATATATTATTGACCGATTGCATCTAATGTCCTGATTGGGTTTCCAACTACTATAAGTTCTCCGTACATTTCTCTTGACTTATCAAATCGATTACGCCCCACTTTAAAACCTATTGCTTCTGTCCTGAATAGCAATTCAAATCCATTAATCTGCTCAAATTCTTCTTTATCCATTTTCAGCATTGATTCTGGAAATATAATATCCTCGTTACGGCAAAGACATATTGATTGTTGAAATGCTATTTGTGCATCAGATTCATTAAAAAAAACTAAATATAAGTTGGGATTGAGCATTACACCTCGACTCAATACTCCCATGTTAGTTTTATAAACTCCCTTTTCGCATTTTGCTTCAAAACCTCCTTTTGACCATGTTCTTTCCTGCTGGACATCTATTCCGCAATAGTTTATTCTGTGTCGAATAATCTTTTGTATCTTTCCTTTTTCTTCAAGCAATTCAGGAAAGAGCTTTTTTTCAATCCCTTCCACGATGGAAGGTGTAAGAAATTGTTGGCTATAAGTTTCACTATCCCTTACTGCCGTCCATGGTTTGATAAAACCAAACGGTCCTGTATATTTTACTACATAGTACATAGTTGTTTTATTTAAACCTCGAAGGTTTTTGAAACCTTCGGGGTTTGGTTATTAATTATTTTATCGCTCCAAAACCAATTCCTGTTGAGTTGCCAACACCTACATTCCACGCAAACAATTTTGACTCGGGCTTCCCTTTTATGATTACCGAGCACCAGTTGGCGCGGTTTTTTATTTCTTTATAATTAATCAGTTTGGTTGATGACCGTGAATTCTCCTTGTCAAAATAAATTTCGAATGTATCATCTTCAAGTCCGGCTAATTTCATCTTTGTCAACAGCGATTCTTTTAGCCATGTATTCGATTCCGGTTCATTAAACGTAAAGTGTCTGTTCCGTTCACCTTCTTTCCGCTTCACTAATACCGGGCTTGCTACATAAAAATAGTCTCTATCCGATAAATCAGGATCATTTTCTATTTTGATTTCTGATACAATAAGTCCATTAAACATATCAGGGTCAGCTTGTATACCTTTGATAAGGGATTTAACTATTTCTATGTCATGTGCACTAAAAAATAAAGTGCTGTACTTTCCCAGTTTCAATCCATCTTTAGTATTTTCACCTTTTTCAAGTCTCGAAAACGAAAATAAAGCTATATTTCCGTGAAGTTCGTTCCAACCTAACCATTTATGGATAGTTCCTACTAATAAATGTTGATGATCAAACGGAATAATATTATTTCCTGAATGAATTTTTAAATGTATTCTCATATCTTTCTTATATTTCTATTTCTTCTCTCTTTTAATTCACTTCTGTTCGATTAGTTATTAGTTATATCCCGCATTTTTTCCAGATACCCCGAAGGTTTTTGAAACCTTCAGGGTTTGGATATCCTCCTACCTTTACGGTTACTTTTGAAACCTTCGGGGTTTAGATTTTCTCCTACCTTTATGGTTACTTTTGAAACCTTCGGGGTATTTGGATCTCCTCCACCTTTACGGTTACTTTTTACACCCCGAAGGTATTGAAGACCTTCGGGGTGTGATAAACCCTTCGGGGTGAGTTAAAAAAATCATTTCGCCGCTGCTTCGGGAGTTTCTTCGCTGCCTGTTTGCGGATTCCTGATCCGTTTCAGTATGGCGCTAATGGTGTATTCCCGTAGTTTTACGCTATCCACTCCCTTGTACAGGGCTACTCCCGCGTCGCATATTGTGGTGAGTATGTCCCACAGTTCGTTGGCTTCGGCAATATTGGAACTGGCTACGCGTCCTGTTTTATTTTTCAGTTCGTTTTGCTCGTTCTTCAGATTTTGCAGCTCGGTTACTTTCGCGGCAAAGGTGGTAAGCATATCCGCTTTCATGCCTTTGGCGGTAAGCACTGCATTGTTTGCCCGTCGTTGCAGGTGTACCAGCAGCGAGTTGGAGGTGGCCACCACCGTTGCCACTTCTTTGTCGTGGATGGCAGTGCGTACTTTGTCGAGCCCAAAATCGTTCATCTGCATGTCCAATGCAGTACCTGCCAGATTGAGGTAACCTTCGATGTTGTTTAGGAGCAATTGCAACTCTTTGAGAATGGCCGGGATACTTAAAACGGTAACGCTTTTTTGTTGTTTGCGTACATCAGCCGCTTTAAGCAAATGCTCAAAATTTACGATTTTTGTTTCGATCCCGTCTTCGAAATTGTCGGTAAAAACACCCGGTGCATAGGTTTTGAATGTTTCCTGGTCCTTGTGCCAGCTTTTTAGTGCCATGCGAAAAGCCATGGGTACGTACCCTGCTTTGCAATAGAATTTTTTCTCTTCCATTTTAGTTAACAAAAATGATAAAATGATAAACAAACAGGCTTTCGCCCTTTTCGATTAAAAATTTGTATTCTTAATATCTTTTGTGCTATTATTCGATTGTCCGTTGCGGTTCTTCGATTTCCCATTTCGGTCTTTCGATTCTCACTTGCAGTCTTTCGATTCTCTCTTGCAGCTTCCAGTTTCAGTCTTTCGTTCTTTCGATTCAGTCTTTCGTTCTTTTGCAGCACTCTTGCAGTCTTTCAATTCAGTCTTGCGTTCTTTGGATCGGGTCTTTCGGTTCTTCGCTGCACTCTTGCAGTTTTTCGCAGTTTTCTATCGCCTTTTGGGAGCTGTTTATGCTATGCCTTGCGTAAATTGTCGTTGATTTTTTTTAGTTCTTTGCTGATGATTACCTCTCCGAACCCTAATGATCCCTTTTCGCCCAAACCGGCATTGTACATTACTTCCATTAGTTGATGGCTTGCTCGTAGTCTGAAGTTAAACATATAGCCTTTTACTTTTGTCTGTTGCATCGTATTGTTTTTTATGGCTATCAGTTTGGAACGGGGCGGGGCAAGCAATTGGAATGCAAATTCATCGCTGCCGCTATATGGCTTTCCTGTGAAGGCATGGGACTTGTTTTTCAGATTCATCAACAGTGCCTCGCTGGCATAGGTAGTGTCGGGGGCTTCGTAAATCACCCTGTCGGAATCGGCCACTCTGTGAGTGATACATACGGGCGAAAGAGTGGTATATTCGTGCGCAATGCTGAAATCGGGTTGGGGGAGTAGCTCTATGCCACTTATCCGGAACTGTACTTTGGAGCTTTTATCGCCGATACAGAAGGTTTGCTCCGAAAACAATCCACGGATAAATTCTTCGGTACTGCGCTCGGGTAGAAACGATACGATAAAGGCAACACGTTCCGAAAGAATTTCAATACGATCGGATATAATTTTATAGGCAGGAAATATCAAATTGGAGAATGAAAAGAGCTTAAAACGTTTTGTGTCGGTTACAAAACCGTTTTCGTGTAACCACGTCGAGTATTCAGCATCAGCACATGCCAATGTGTGGTAAATAAACGAAGATAACTCATATTGATAATTTATCGGTAGAGCATATCCAAAAACTCTTTTGTCGGGGATAAGTATAATTTTAAAACGCATAAAGATTTCATTTTCATTAGGTGCGGCAATATTAAACATAATAATTCAATAATTATGTTTAATATTTAATAATTTTCTATTTTTCGATAAAAATATTTTCATAAGTCATTTATAGCTGTTTTATAGCATATTTTTACAAACTTTTTTTCTCTAAAAGAGATGTTTGAAAAGGAAGATGATAAAAAAAGAAGTTAGTGGAAGTTAAAGAAGTTATGAAGTCAGACTGCAATTCTTCAATCTCTCAAATCCTTCAAATCTTCAAATCCTCAAATCTTCAAATCCTTCAAATCTCTCAATACAAAAACGAGAGCCTCACACAAAGTGAAACCCTCGTTTTGATAAGTTAGTTGTTAGCTGCATTTCATCAGGATATCCTGAATAGCAACTTATGTTTTTTTACTTGTATTTTAGTGTTTATGCGAAAGATTACGCGGCGAGCCGCTCCACGAACAACCTAAACAATACACAATACTCAGATCGAAGCCTTCGAGCGATTCCTCCGGGTGTATCGGTATAATTTCGTACGCATCATTCACTGTCACCACTACCGATTCGCCTTTCTCGTTGCGCACCCTGAAACGGTTGATCTTACACTGTGGACAATTTAATTTTTTCATTCAAGCCTCATGTTTGATCCTGAAAAATTAAATTTCCGTTTCCTGATGCTGTTCATCCGAAACAT
>Ga0209373_10004094_pt1 | contig 12842 bp, 14 predicted proteins | sample Higcelweek5metaG_FD_187173 | JGI IMG/M metagenome (GOLD analysis project Ga0209373, IMG submission 187173) | Freshwater pond sediment microbial communities from the University of Edinburgh, under environmental carbon perturbations - High... | ecosystem: Environmental > Aquatic > Freshwater >... | reverse complement strand
TTACTGTTACGGTCAATTCAATATCCGTATCTGTTGCACTTGTTGGGACCGAAGACTGTCCCGACCTTATACCCGATCAGGGTTTCAATCCAGAAAACGGCACTGATTACGATGCGGGTGCAACCCAGGTGGTTTTCAGTGTTACATTAAACAATTCCAATGCCACCGATTGGCATTTCGATTACAACATTTCAGTACCTGTAAGAACCGATGTTGTTGATCCGCTGGCAAATACTCAGACGGGCACCATAAACGTTACAGGTGGTGCAACTACCAAGCAGATGTTCTTTTATGTTGACAATGTTCCGGGAAGTTCAATTACCCCTGTGTTTAATGTGACCCATGTTGCCGACGGATTCGATTGTTCCGACAATACAACTCGAACAGTAAATAATGCAACAATTAAAGCCATGCCAGTTGTGGGTGCGTTCAATTAAGTATCAAGTATCAATCCCGATAGCTATCGTGGATCAAGACACAAGACCATTGACAAATGACTTTTTACTATTGACTTTTTCCCATTTTGAAGCTATCGAGGATCGGTATCGCATGATTAATTTTGACATTCAACGATCTTCGATTCATCTAAGTTTGAGAATAATGAATCATGCTTGTTTCAAATGATATTTTTTCAATTGCTTTTTTTATTTTTGCGCGGCAATAGAAATCAAAAAGTTATAAAATAAATATGGCAACAACCACTGATATTAAAAACGGACTTTGCATAGAATATAACGGACAATTATTTTCCGTTGTCAGTTTCCAACATGTTAAACCAGGAAAAGGCCCAGCATTTGTACGCACTAAATTGAAAAATTTGAAGACCGGAAAGCAAATTGAAAACACATTTAGCTCAGGTGTAAGAATAGAAGTAGTGCGCATTGAACGCAGGCAATATCAATTTTTGTATAAAGATGAAATGGGTTACAACTTTATGCATTCCGAAACTTTTGAACAAGTTTCTATTCCTGCTGAATTAATTGACACCCCCGGACTGTTAAAAGAAGGCAATACAGTAGAAATTTGCTTCCATGCAGAAATGGAAACACCACTTACACTTGAACTTCCTCCATTTGTTGATTTAGAAGTAACTTATACCGAACCGGGAGATAAAGGCAACACGGCTTCTTCAACCGCGTTAAAATCGGCAACACTTGAAACCGGAGCCGAAGTTATGGTGCCTCTTTTTATCAATACCGGCGACATTATTAAGGTTGACACTCGCGACAACAGCTACTCTGAACGCGTAAAAAAATAGTGATATAAAACCGAAGAAGTCCGAATAGTATAAGGACTTCTTCTTTTTTATATATTTGCTTTGAATTAAACCTAAATTCTTCTGAAATGGGAGCTATAGAAAACGGATCTAACAAAAAAGACGTAAACCGCGAAACCATTCTTCAAATCGCCCAAGAAATATTCAGTAAATACGGTTATAAAAAAACCACCCTCGACGACATCGCAAATGCTGTTCGTAAAGGGAAAAGCTCACTGTATTACTATTTCAACAGCAAAGAAGATCTGTTTCAAGCTGTAATTGAAAAAGAAGTTGAGATTTTAAAACAGGCTCTCGAAAAAGTGGTATTCCGCTCAATGGATCCAGAAGAAAAATTGAGGGAATACATGATTGCCAAACTGACAACCTTCCGTGGTTTAGCCAATTTATACAACGTTATGGAAAACGATGTTACCGCCATTGGTTTTATCGACGAAATAAAGGAACGCAATGCCAAAGACGAATTCCGCATGATTAAGCGCATTCTTATCGAAGGTGTTCGTCGCGACAAATTCCAGATCGACGATTTGAACCTAACCGCTGTTGGCATTACTACTGCAATGAAAGGTCTCGAAATGCCCCTTGCAGCTGGCAGCCATCATGGCATGGACATCGAAATGAGTGTCGATAATTTTGTACGCATCCTGTGCTACGGCATTATGCGCCGCGACTAAATCTTGCCCATTATATCTAATAAACAAAGGGACTAATTCCACAGCAAACGCTGCGAATTGTCCCCATATACGAATCAGGATTTCCCCGATTCTTATTTTTTGTTTTCCAAAGATTCTTCTATCAACCTGAAATCAAGTTGTTTCTTTTCAAGATTAGCCCGTACCACTTCAACTTTAACATCGGCACCCAACTGGTATACTTTGCCCGAATGTAAACCCGAAATACAATAATTCTTCTCATCGAACGAGTAGAAGTCGCCTGTTAAATCTTTGATCGAAATCATTCCTTCGCATTTCGAATCAACCAGTTCTACATAAATTCCCCAGTCGGTTACCCCAGAAATGACACCGTCGAACATCTGTCCCACCTTATCTTGCATAAATTCAACCTGCTTGTACTTGATGGATGCACGCTCGGCATTTACAGCCCGCTGTTCCATGTTGCTGCTATGACGGCACTTTTCCTCAAAAATATCGGCAGGAACAGAACGCCCGCCCTCAAGGTATTTTTCCAACAAGCGGTGAACCATCAAATCGGGATAACGGCGAATTGGTGAAGTAAAATGAGTATAATATTCAAACGCAAGTCCGTAGTGACCAATATTTCGGGTTGAATAAACGGCTTTAGCCATTGCCCGAACGGCCAATGTTGAAATTACATTTTCTTCGTGAGTTCCCTTTACGTTATCGAGCAACTTATTGATTGACTTCGATATGGTTTTTGTAGAATTCAGATCGATGCCAAAACCGAATTTATTGATAAAATTGTTGAAATTCAGCAGTTTTTCAGGATCGGGTTTATCGTGAATACGGTATACAAACGTGCGTGCTTTCGATTTATCTTTTGGGTTTCCGATGAATTCAGCCACCTTTTTGTTGGCCAGCAACATGAATTCCTCAATCAGATTATTCGACTCTTTTGCTTCTTTGAAGAACACGCCCAGTGGTTTTCCTTTTTCATCGAGATTGAATTTCACCTCAACCCGTTCAAACGAAATAGCACCATGTTGAAAACGGCGGGCTTTCAATAGTTTAGCTAAACGATTAAGGGTCAAAATATCGTCTTTCATTTCCCCTTCACCGGTATCAATAACCATCTGTGCTTCGGCATAATCGAACCGTTTGTCTGAAAAAATCACCGTGCGTCCAAACCACTCTTTTTTCACATTGGCTTCATCATCGAGTTCAAACACCGCCGAGAAGCAAAGCTTTTCTTCGTTGGGACGTAAGGAACAAACACCGTTTGACAACCTTTCGGGCAACATGGGCACAACCCTATCAACCAAATAAACCGAAGTAGCCCGATCGTACGCTTCGTTGTCAATGGCCGAATTCATTGGCACATAATGGCTCACATCGGCAATATGAACGCCAACCTCCCACAATCCATTTGGGAGCTTCTGTATTGAAAGGGCATCGTCGAAATCCTTGGCATCGGCCGGATCTATTGTAAATGTTGGAACTTTTCTAAAATCACGTCGTTTACTTATTTCCTCTTCACTAATTTCCAACGGAATTTTTTCGGCAACTTTATCTATCTTCTCTGGAAATTTATAGGGAAGGTCAAACTCAGCAAGAATGGCATGCATTTCGGTGTCGTTTTCACCCGGCTCACCCAAAACATCGATTATTTCACCAAATGGATTTTTCGCTTGCGCCGGCCATTCGGTGATTTTTGCAATGGCTTTCTGCCCTTGTTTTGCCCCTTTCAATTTCTCTTTAGGAATGAAAATATCGAAATTATTCTTCCCTGTTGGAACCAGAAAAGCGAAGTTGCGCGACATAGAAATGATTCCCACAAAACTGGTTTTGGCCCGTTCAATAATCTCCATTATTTCTCCTTCGGGTTGTTTCCGTTTCCGTTTTGCATGAAGATAGACACGAACTTTGTCTCCATTTAGTGCTTTATTCAGATTGGGACCGGCTATGAACACATCTTCGTCCAACTCTTCGGTAATTACAAAGCCATAACCTTGTGAAGTCATGTCGAGAGTACCAATAACATATCCGGTTTTCTCCTTCAACTTAAATTTGCCACGTTCTGGCTGTAGCAAATATCCATCATCGGTCAATTCCTGAAGCGTAATGTTGATTAATTGAAGAGTTGCCGGATCTTTGATTTTAAGATCTGAAGCTATTTGTTTGTAGTTTACAATCTTGGTTGGTTCGCCGTAGCAAAGCTCAAGTATAATTTTCTTCAGTTCCTTTTTATTGAATGCTTCCTTCTTCTCAAAAGGATTATTTTTTTTCTTCTTTTTATTCATATCATGATATTTTAATAACGTTTATCCTTTCCAAACCGATAATAAAGTGCGGTTGAAATGGAATTATTGAATAGCCCTCTGCGATAATGGACGAACAACTCATTCTCCTTATAAAGTGAGATTACAGAGTAATTAAACCTGAAATCGAGAATGAATTTTTCAGCCCATTCGCGTTGAAGTACTTTATCGAAATCGACTTTAAGGCCCATTAGCATGCCCATTTCCCAATTGTTGATATAATCGAAACCCTCAATGGTTGACACACTGGTGCTCGATGCCGATTTGCCTGTTAGGTAATTGAACGAAAGTCCTCCAATAAAAGAAACAGAAGGATTATATCGATAACCAAACAACACTGGTAGATCGACATAGTTTAACCGATAGGTAAATTTCTCGTAGTCGAATTTTTTATAATTTGGATATTTACAGCTTCCTTTTTGACTGTATTTTAATTCGGCACCCCAAAACCAGGTTTCATTGATATCGGTCTGCATCCAAGTGCCGGCTAATAAGCCAAGTTTATTGTAGCCTCTAAAGCCATCGCCATCTAACTGAGAACCATTGAAACCCACTAAAGCTCCACCATAATATTTTTGCCCAAATGAGAACAGAGGAAGGAGAACAATGAAAAGTAAAAGTGATTTTTTAGCCATTGATAAAACCAAAATAATTCACGTTGAAATTAACAAAATTTTTCCAGTTGGGACATCAAAATCACAACCCCTTTGCCTGCTTTCTCCTTAATGATAATAACTTCTTTACCTACTGAAGCCGGTTCGGGATCGATATAATAAACCGGAACTCCCGATCGCACATGGTCAATTAACCCAGCAGCAGGATAAACATTTAAAGAGGTACCAACTACTACGAAAACATCAGCGTCATGAACCAATGGCAGTGCATCTTCAATTGCAGGTACAGCTTCGCCAAACCATACAATGTGGGGACGAAGCTGACTTCCTTTGGCACATTTCTGCCCAAATTTCAGCTCCCATCCGTCAATATCGTAAATTAATTTGGGATCGACCTGACTGCGGGCTTTTTTCAACTCACCATGTAAATGGAGCACTTTTTTACTTCCCGCACGTTCATGTAAATCGTCGATATTCTGAGTTATAATTTGGACATCGAACTTCTCTTGTAACTCAGCCAGCCCAAAATGCCCAGCATTTGGTTTACTTTCGAGCAACTGTTTTCGCCTGTCGTTGTAAAAGTCCATCACCAGTTCAGGGTTTCTCGACCACGCTTGGGGGGTACACACTTCCATCACATCGTATTCTTCCCAAAGTCCACCCATGTCGCGGAAAGTACGGATACCGCTTTCCTGGCTCATACCGGCACCTGTAAGTACCACTAATTTCTTCTTCATTTTTTATCCTTCACATAATCGGCATAATGATCGGGGACAAAGGTTTGTTCTTCAATTGGAGTACGAACATATCCTGTTGCCTCAGGTCGGGGTTCAAGTATTATTTTTTCTGGAATTTCATCATCATAGGGAATCAACGATAATAAATGGTTGATGCAGTTCAGTTGAGCCCTCCTTTTGTCATCACTTTCAACAACATACCAGGGCGATTGCTTGGTGTCGGTGTACGAAAACATTTCATCCTTTGCTTTGGAATATTCCACCCATCTTCTTCGCGAAATAACATCCATATCACTGAATTTCCATCGTTTGGTTGGATCGTTTATCCTATCCTGAAACCGTTTTTCTTGCTCTTCTTCACTTACCGAAAACCAATATTTAATCAGAACAATCCCCGATCTGATCAGCATTTTTTCATATTCAGGGCACGAACGGAGAAATTCCCAATATTCGCTTTCGGTACAAAAGCCCATCACCTTTTCAACCCCTGCCCGGTTATACCAACTTCGATCGAAAAGCACAAATTCACCCGAGGCGGGCAAATGTGGAACATATCGCTGAAAATACCACTGTGATTTTTCCTTTTCGGTAGGAATACCCAAGGCTACCACTCGGCAAATACGCGGGTTTAAAGGCTCTGCAATTCGCTTAATAGTGCCTCCTTTGCCCGCAGCATCGCGCCCTTCGAAAAGAACAACAACTTTTAATCCCTTCTTTTTAATTGTTGTTTGAAGCTTGGCTAATTCGATATATAATCGCTCCAATTCTTCTTCATAGAAATCTTTACTGAGTTTATCCATGATACAGGTTGAATTTGTTTCTGAATAAATTTAGAAAGAAATAATATCAATTGCTTAATCTGCATCTATTTTCTTCAGAAGCCAAGCCATATTTTCGCCCAACTTGCGCATGGTTTGCAATCCTTCGGTATCGTTAAGTACATCGCCGGGTTCCCTTCCAATGCCAATGTTCCAATACGAGGAACCGGGTACGATCATTTGATTGATGAGAAAAAAGTTGTTCATGCTGTTGAGTGCATGAATTTCACCAGCCCTGCGAAGCGAAACAATTCCGGCCCCAATTTTCCGAGCAAGCAGGTGTCCGTTACCACGGGTCACATATCCAGCAACGTCGATCAACGCTTTCAGTTCAGAAGTGATATCACCAAAATAAACCGGTGAGCCCAGAATAATTGCATCGGCTTCGATCATTTTCTGAATACATTCGTTCAGCAAATCATTTTTGATGTGGCATTTCTGGTCCTGCGCTTCGCGGCATTTTCCACAAGCAGTGCACCCATGAACCAGTTTGTTTCCTACCTGAATCAATTCGGTTTCAATGCCGTTTTGCTCCAAAACAGTGAAGACCTCTTGTATCAACAACGATGTATTGCCCTTAGAACGGGGACTCCCGTTAAAGGCTACTACTTTTATTTTCGACATAACTTATTGAACTTCTTTTTTGTTTCGATTGAATACGTACGAGATAATGTTAGCGCCCATTTCCAAAGCTTTTTCTCTAATGCTTTCGGGGTCTTTGTGCACGGCATACGATTCCCAACCATCGCCCAAATCACATTCATAGGAATAAAAAACCACCAATCGATCTTCAACAAACAGACCAAAACCCTGAGGTGCTTTACCGTCGTGTTCGTGAATTTTAGGTAATCCTTTGTCAAAATTATACTTCTGATGATAAATTGGATGATTAAAAGGTAACTCCACAAACTCTTGATCTGGAAATACCTTTTTCATTTCGCGTCGAATAAATTCGTTTAACCCATAATTGTCGTCGATGTGCAAAAAACCGCCACCCATAAGGTACATGCGGAGAACCTCAACATCGGTACTTGAGAAAAGTACATTTCCATGACCAGTCATGTGGACCATTGGAAAGTTGAAAATATCGAAACTCCCCACCTCTACAGTTGCTGGCTCGGGATCGATGTTGGTTTGAAGATTTTTATTTGCAAACGCTATCAAATTGGGCAACGACGTTGGATTTGCATACCAGTCTCCACCTCCGTTGTATTTCAGTAATGCAATTTTAACCGTGGTTTCTTCCTGAGCTCGAAGAGCAACAGTAAAAAAAACGATCAACATTAAAAGTAGTATTTTTCTCATTTTTCATTCACCAAATTGACTATTCCACAGGCTACAACCCCAGCTGTTTCAGTTCTTAAACGGCTTTCACCAAGCGATATTTCCTGAAATCCAAATTGCTTTGCAAATTCAATTTCAGAAATCGAAAAATCACCTTCGGGACCAATAAGAATCAACACCGAATCGTTCGGTTGAATTGTGTGAAAAAGATGTTTCTTTTCCCCCTTTTCGCAATGAGCAATCAGCTTTTTTTGCTCAGATGCATCTTTAATCAAGCGTTCAAAATTAGTCAAATTATTCAACTTCGGGAGGTAAGCTTTCAACGATTGTTTCATGGCCGACACCATCACTTTTTCTAGTCGTTCAGCATTAATCTGCTTGCGTTCCGAGTGGTCGCAAAGCAACGGTGTAATCTCATTGACACCAATTTCAACGGCTTTTTCTAAAAACCACTCCAGCCTTTCGGTATTCTTAGTTGGAGCAATAGCAATGTGAAGCGAAAAATTTCGTTTCTCAAATTCGAGCGATGATTCAACCACCTCAACCGCACATTTCTTTGGATTTGGATCGGTAATGATTGCTGTAAACAGTCCGCCTTTGCCGTCGACCAACGTCAGTTTGTCGCCTTTTCCATGCCGTAAAACTTTAATGCAGTGCTTCGATTCTGACTCTTCTAAAACGTAATGTTTCGCAGCAATATCGGGTGTAAAGAAAATGTTCATTTACTTAAAATTCTTTGGATACAGGTGTAAAAATAATATTCCTTCGCGAGGTTCAACCCTCGACCAGCTTTCAACATTAAAATCGATAACCACCGTTGAACAGGTTGGCATATGCCCGTCGTATTTGTCACACATGTTTTGCGCCACAAAATGCATAAAAGGGTTATGCCCAACAACAAAAAGTGTATCCACACTATCGTCGGTCTCCTGAACCATGTCGACAAAATGCTGAGTGGTAAAATCGAAATAAAGGCTTTTTTTCTCAACAATCTTTTCAATTGGGAAACGAAGTCCTTCAGCAAAAATGCGGGCTGTATGAATTGCCCTTGCAGCAGGACTCGCAATAATTTGCTGCGGACAGATGTTCCTTTCCATCAAATCGGATGCAATGTTTTTTGCATCGTCGATACCACGGGGCAACAACTTGCGATCGAAATCGCGGTTATAACCTTCCTGTTCTGTTTTCGCGTGTCGAATAACCACTAACCTCTTCATGGATTTAAACTGATTTCGTTTATTTATGATTTTTTTGAAGATTATAAAGGTCGGTATTTTTCTACATTTACACCAAAATGTTTTTTTGGATGATACGAATTGGGCTCCTTTCTGATACACACGGGTTTCTTGAACCCAAGCTTTTCGACTTTTTCAAAGATTGCGATGAGATTTGGCATGCTGGCGACTTTGGCAATATGGAAACTGCCGATAAACTGGGCAATTTTAAACCTGTGCGTGGTGTTTACGGCAATATCGACGATCATCAACTACGAACTGTTTTCCCAAAGCACCTAAAATTCCGTTGCGAAGATGTAAAAGTTTGGATCACCCACATTGGAGGCTATCCGGGACATTACGACAAAAGCGTGAAACCCTGGATTTTTCAGGAACCCCCTACCCTTTTCATTAGCGGCCACTCGCACATTCTGAAGGTGATTTACGATAAAAAACTGAACCTTTTGCACATGAATCCAGGGGCCGCCGGAAACCATGGTTTTCACAAGGTAAAAACGTTGCTCCGGTTTGTAATTGACGGCAGCAACATTAAAGATCTGGAAATTATGGAAATAGACCGAATGAACGACGTTCAACAATTGTAACCCAAAACTGTTTCTTATCTTAACACTCAAATTTCTAAAACTCACATCTATGACAAAATACATCGGAGCACACGTTAGTGCATCGGGCGGGGTTGAAAATTCGCCCATTAATGCGAACCAAATAGGAGCTACCGCTTTTGCGCTTTTCACAAAAAACCAACGTCAGTGGGTGGCAAAACCGCTTACAGATGAAAACATCGCTGCATTTAAAGCCAACTGCGAAAAATATGGTTACAAGCCCGGACAAATTCTTCCTCACGATAGCTACCTCATTAACCTTGGCCATCCTGAAAAAGAGAATCTTGAGAAAAGCCGCGAAGCCTTCCTCGACGAAATGCAGCGCTGCGAACAATTGGGACTCGACCGGCTAAACTTTCACCCCGGGAGCCACCTTGAAAAAATCAGTATTGAAGCCTGTTTGAGAACCATTGCCGATAGCATTAACTGGGCACTCGATCGATCAAAAGGGATAATAGCTGTAATTGAGAACACCGCAGGACAAGGCTCTAACGTTGGAAACCGCTTTGAGGAAATCCGCACCATTATTGAACATGTTGAAGATAAAAGCCGAGTTGGGGTTTGCATCGACACTTGCCACGCTTTTACGGCAGGATACGAACTCAACACAATTGAAGGCTACAGCCTAACATGGAAACAGTTTGAAGAAATCATCGGTTTCGAACACCTGAAAGGGATGCACATTAACGATTCGAAAAAAGATATTGGAACCAGGGTTGACCGCCACGACAGTTTGGGAAAAGGTTTTATTGGCAATAACCTTTTTGAATGGATTATGAACGACCCTCGCATGGATGGAATCCCGTTAATTTTGGAAACACCAAACGAAGAAATTTGGGCCGAAGAGATTGCGCTACTAAAAAGCTATTTGAAAAATTCACGCTAATTCATAGGTTATATTCGAAAAAATCCCGCTGTGGATGTTTGGATTTTTGTATTAACCAATAAACGAAGTCACATGCCCCGCACCATTCCCGCAAAAACAATTTTGTCAAAGTTGAAGCACGGCGCCGACACGTGGTTTGGAACGTCGTACAGCATGAACCTGTACCGGGGTTGCCAGCACCAGTGCATCTATTGCGATTCACGCAGTGAATGCTACCAACTTGGAGATTTAGCCGATATCAGAATAAAGGAGAATGCGCTGGCTTTACTGGAAAATGAATTGAAATCGAAACGCACAAAAGCCACCATCGGATTTGGGAGCATGAACGATCCGTATATGCCAGTTGAAAAAAAAGAGGAACTGGTTCGTGGTGCTTTAAAATTGTTGGTTCGCTATCGATTTCCGGCACATATCATCACAAAAAGCGACTTAGTAATACGTGACATCGATTTACTGAAGCAACTTTCAGCAATTTATGCTGCCGTTTCGTTTACAATCACCACTGCCAACGACGATTTGGCCAGAATTATTGAACCTGCGGCACCAGTTTCATCCAAACGGATTGAAGCCATCAAGCACCTTTCCAATGCCGGGATTTATACAGGAGTTACATTGATGCCTTTGCTCCCGTTCATAAACGACTCGTGGCCTGAAATTGAAGAACTGATTGTAAAACTGAACGATGCAGGAGCTAAATACATTCTCTTCTGGCCCGGACTAACACTTCGCAAAGGTTCGCGCGAATATTTTTATAACAAACTTGATGCTCATTTTCCAGGAATTAAACAAAAGTACATTTCAACATTTGGCGAAAGTTACATCTGCAACTCACCAAATGCCGATCGCCACTATCAGAAAGCCGATGATTTGTGCAAAAAACTAAAGATTGAGACTAAAATGAGGTTTTACCAACCCATTAATTCTCAATTTTCACTTTTCGATTGAGGCACCAACTAAAAAACATTGATGCGTTTGAACAGTTCTTCGCGATAATTTTTGCTAACCGAAACGGTACTGTTTCCAATAAAAAGATAGTTTCCTTCGAAACCTGTAATAGCTTTTACATTCACAATATAGGACCGGTGAACCCTTATAAAAAGGGAAGCAGGTAATTTCCCTTCAAAAATCCTCAAACTGTACGAGAATACATATTTATCGTTGTCGGTGTAAACGGTGGTATAATTACTTTCGGCTTCGAGGTACAAAATATGGCGATATTCCACTTTCTCAAAGTGAGTGTCTTTCTTCAAGAAGAGTCCATCGTCAAAAGATAAAACAGGAGAATCGAGATCAAACTCCATCCTTTCTGAACTTTTTGCCGAATTCACTTTATTTGAGAAATTATGCAAGGCCATGTCGATTGTAATTTGCACCTGCCGATCGTTGAATGGTTTCAACAAATAAGCCGACGGATTCGCTTTATTGGCTCGTTCTACAACAGCTTTATTGGCAAATGAAGTCAGAAAAATGATGGGAATGTTGTATTTCTCTTTAATTATAACGGCCAGATCAACCCCATCGATATCACCATTAATGTTGATATCGAGCAGTGCTAAATCAGTTTTTCCTTTTTCAAGAATTTGAAGTGCTTTGTCTGCAGAATCAGCAATACCTTCAATTACATATCCATAATCAGAAAGGCGCAATGCAATATCTTCTGAAATCATAAACTCATCTTCGACAATCAATATTCTAACGACACAATTCATGTTAACACAACTTTTGATAATCTAAAATAAGAGTCCAACCGGTTCCATTTTGCCACTGACAGCTAAGTTCACCATTGAGCTGTTTGACCAGCGAATGTACTAATTTTAGCCCAAATGAATTTGTTGTCGTATAATCAAAGTCTTGAGGCAAGCCCTTACCGTTATCTCTGATCATTAAACTCACCTCATCGTCATTTCTGTTAATTGCGATTTGCAAAAGTGGAGAGTCGTTGTCAATCTTACCATACTTTAACGAGTTTGTAACCAATTCATTAATAATCAAACCCAGGGGAACGGCCTTGTCAATATTCACAACAAACGGCTGCAATTCAAACTGAAGTTCAAATTCACGCCCAAAATTATAAACCAGGTTTTTTGTCAATTCTTCAATGTACTCTTTAATGTCAATTTTAGTATCAACATCGTCCCTGTATAGTTTCTGATGAATCAATGTTAATGCTTCGACCCTTAATTGACCCGATTTCAAAGCATCAGCAGCATCGGGGTGATCTTTCAGTTGCCGCGAATGTAAATTCAACATACTTGATACCATTTGAAGGTTGTTTTTCACCCTATGGTTCAACTCACGAAGTAGAAGACCTTTCTCTTTTTCGCGTTGCTCTACAAGCAATTTTTGTTTTGAGATCAACTCATTGTTTTTCCTTACACTCTGGTTTTTTCGGTAAAGAACAAAAAGCAACATCGTAACAATCAATATACTTCCT
>Ga0209373_10004093_pt1 | contig 12844 bp, 4 predicted proteins | sample Higcelweek5metaG_FD_187173 | JGI IMG/M metagenome (GOLD analysis project Ga0209373, IMG submission 187173) | Freshwater pond sediment microbial communities from the University of Edinburgh, under environmental carbon perturbations - High... | ecosystem: Environmental > Aquatic > Freshwater >... | reverse complement strand
TTTTTCCAATTGCATCTTTTGCTTGAGCTTTGCCTGATAATTAACCTGAAATTTATTCCACCGTTCTTGCGTAAAAAGATCAAAATAGACCGAATATCGTCTGTCAGTAATTTCATAAAATGGTCTGAATACAATGTCGCGAGGGTTTCCAACTTCGTTGGTAGTGAAAGTATTTACCGAATCTTTAACCGGATTCATCCATTCTGAAGGGCTCGATTCGCCGGACATCATAACCGGAACGAACATCGCATTATAAGCGTTGGGATCATCCTCTTTGCCTAAGTCACCTGCCAAAACAATTGGACCGTACATTACAGCAATCCGGTTCGAATCGTCAGGCATTGATTCGGCTCTCAATGAGAATGGGAATGATATTTTTACTTGATCACCCGTTTCCCACTTCCCCGATAATGTGATAAAACTACCTGGTTGTTGACTTACAGGAATTTGTTTTCCATTCTTTTCTACAGAAATACCCTTTTTTGCCCAGTATGGATATCGAATTTTCAAGCTCAAACTGACTGGTCTTTTGCTGTCGAAATTGAGCAATGTTTCCTGTTCTTTGGGAAATTGGGTTTTCTGGGTTATTACTATCCCTTTTTCTTCCCAATTTAAAACTGATGCTATAAACTGATTAACATAGATTTCGCTATCGGAATGAAAATAGATATTCTCTCCGTACTTGGCATGATTTTCCATTCCAGTACCTACACAACAGGTAAAACCAAACGGATCTTCATAAATTTTTTTTCCGCCCATATCGAGCGATAGATTGTATATTACCCTGCCATCAATTGGGTTTTGTGACGAAAGTATATGGTTTAACAAAGCCCGTTCATAAAAATCGGCAATTTCTGCTTTTGGCTCCCAAGTGAACAGGTGGTTGGTTAATTTGAGCATGTTATATACATTGCACGATTCGGTTGTGTTCTCGCTTAACCGATCACGCAAACTGTCGGGAGGGCCAAAATATTCGTGATTGCAATTTCCACCGGTAACATAAGAATGGTGGTGTACTACCATATTCCAGAAATTTAAAGCGGTTTCTTCCATCTTTTTATCTCCCGTCAATTCATAAATCCGCGCTATTCCAATGAATTTGGGTATTTGTGTATTGGCATGGTTGCCAGCAAGAATATCCTGCCCCTGTGAAATTGGAGTAAGAATTTCTTTGTGGTAAAACCTTTTTGCAAGATTCAGATATTTTTTTTCATTGGTGAGTGCGTACAACTCTGCCAGCGATTCATTGATGCCTCCATGTTCACAGTTCAGAACCAATTGAAGTTGATCTTCAGTGAGATTCGAAACACAGCTTTCAATCCAATCGGCAAAATGCTTAGCAACAACAAGGGCCTTCTTATTGTCGGTTAATTTATAAGCATCAATCAGTCCTGCCAGTTCCTTATGTTGGGTGTATATCGGGGCCCAAATTCCGTTGAGGTCGAAACCCTTTGAACGAATGATCCCTTTTGCAATTTCTTCTTCAAATACTTTTTTTGCCCCTGGTACTGCTCCAATATACCCGTTTCTTCCGGCTAGCTGACAAGAATCGAGTTCATCGATAATATAATATACTCGTTTTTGAAATTCAATATTCCCTGTTGTTTTAAACATGTGTGAACATGCAGATAAGTAATGCCCCAAGCTATGTCCTGCAATGGTTTCACCTTCCCATCCCTCATAACTTTCGGCTTTGGGTTTTAACCCGGCTTCGATTCTGAATTTTGCAAGAAATCTGTTTGGATTATATCTTAAGAGAATTTGTTCATCCAGTTCAGTGGCACGTTTAAACGGTCCATCAAGCAATTTAACTTGACCAGGAGAAAAAGGAATGACCCTGTAAACTGACATTTCATTTTGACCACTTTTATTGTTCTTCAGAACTAAAAAGCCAAATAGTATTGCAGAGCAAAAAATGAAACATAAAATAATAAAATAGAAATATCTTTTCGTCATGATGATTTTAACTAATTGTGTGCTCCTTAATTATTTTTATACAATGTTTGTTATAATTACTTAACTATGTTTTCAGACTCTATCGGTTATCGACTGAAATTAAACAAGAATTTATTGTTCCTTTAAAATTGGCACCCCTCTCAAGATTCCCGTAAGGTTTTATCCAGCCATCTCCCGATATTCCGACACTTAATGTTCTGGGAAAACATTCAGGATGTCCAGGCTGTAATGGCAAAGGCCATGAAGTTTGAATTTTTGATTCTTTACCACTCTGGCTGCGAGAAACTTTAAGCATACCCTTGGTGTCAATTGTCATTTTTATTTTATACCGACCTCTTGCTATTTCAATGGGCAAATAGTAATCAAACTCTTTCTCAAATTTCCGTATTCCGAAATAGAGGAGTCCTTTTTCAATGAAAAGTGAAAATCCGTGGGTATTATCTATGTCATACGTAATAATTGGTCCGGTTGAGTTTTTTTCCAGATTTACATCGAGGAGAAGTTTCAATGGATTTCCGGGGAAGAATGGAACCTTATTTTCCCTAAGATTATCACCACTTTTAAGTTCTACTGCTGAAACCAGTGGCGGAAAATCGATCCTGTTTTTCATTATCTCGATAATGGCAGGATTGAAGCCAATGAGAAGATTCGTTAACGAATCGACAACCTTTTTATATTTTATATTATTATAGACATTATTCAATTCGTTAGGGTCAACTTTTCTGTCGTATAATTCCCCTTCTATGTAAGGGGTGTAAAGTCCGAGTTTGTAATCGGACGTTACAACAGCATAATTGTTTAAGATCTCGATGAATGAATGTTTCTCACCGTTCTGTTCTCCTTTTAAGATTGGCAACATCGATTTTCCTTCGAGAGAATCGGGTAATTGGCATCCGGCTAATTCCATAAATGTTGGAAAAATATCGACATGAGAAGAAAAACCGGTCACGTTCCTTTTTTTGAAATGACCTGGACAGTTAACGATAAAAGGTACATGCGATGATCGCTCGTAAAAATTTCCGGCCTGAAAATTATTATGGTCACCTAATAGAGCTCCATTGATGGAGGTGAAAACAATTATTGTATTGTCAAAATCTTTTCGAGATTTAAGGGCTATCAGGATATTTCCAATCTGCTCATCAATTTGGGATAAATTGGCGAAGTGACCAGTTCGTATTTCTCTCACAATTTCATGTTGCCTTTTGGGATATTCATCTATCATATTGGCAATATTCCGTGAAAAAGAATATCGGGTAAGAAATTGTTTGTAAGGTTTGTTATTTAATTCATCTTCAGTACATCTTGCTTCAGGCATGAAGCTGTTTTTATATTTCTCGATGAATTGTGAAGGAGAATCCCAAGGGTAATGTGGCCCGTTAAATGAAACCCACAAAAACCAAGGAGAATTGGTAGTAAGTTTATCCCCTTTCAAAATCTTAGTCGTTTCATTTCCAACAAAATAATCAATGTCGAGGGTGTCGTTTAGTGGCCATTGATAGATGCCAAAAATTCCTTCATTGTTAAGATGCTTTAAATAGTCCCAACGGGTGAGTCCAGCTTTTTTTAAATAGAAATAGTAATCATCGTGTTTTAAGGTGTCACTTGAGCTATTTCCCTGACCGTCGGCAATGATTCTAAAATCAAAACCAGCTTTTCTTTCCCAGGGCCTGAAATTCATTTTCCCTATTCCAACGGTTTTGTATCCCGATTCTGAAAGTTTTTCCATGAGGAGAGGTGTATTTTCTGGGAGCCAGTTTCCGCCGTCATCCATCATTTTGTGGTAATGTGGATATCGGCCGCTTATAATTGAATATCTTGCAGGAACACTGATAGGGGCTACAGAATAGTGATTTGTAAATACGACACTTTCATTGGTTAGTTTTTCAAGAGCGGGCATTTTTAGTGCAGGTGTAATCGAGGGTATATCTTCCCACGATTGACAGTCGGTTGTGATGAAGATGATATTGGGTTTAACCTTATTGCGGCTGTTTGTGCAGCTGAATAAAAACAACAAGATTACTACTATGGATATCAATCCCTTCATTTGCTTTCTTTTCTCTCAATTCATAACTATCCTATATAACCAAAATAACACTTTTAAACAGGCTAACGGAATCACGTATGTTTAGAATACTAAGACAAATGTAAAATTTTGAAACCTTTAGAAAGCGGAGGATTTTTTCTTAAGTAGTTGTAAGTAGCAGTATATTAGTTATTCCACAAAAGAATCAAAGATTGAAGTATTCGCGGGGCGATTTGCCATAGCATTCCTTGAACCTCCTTGTGAAATAGGTTGGACTCGAAAAACCAGTTTCATAAGCTGCCTCTGAAATATTGTATCGTCCGTTCGAGATGAGTTTAATTGCTTCACGCAACCTTATCGAACGAATAAATTCGGTTGTGGAACAGTTGACAAGGCTCTTAAGTTTAAGGTGCAAAAGTGAACGGCTAATCGCCATTTCTTTAACCAAATAAGTTACATCCATCATTGGATCGCTTATGTTAGCTTTGATTACAGAAGTGAGTTTTTCAATAAATATTTTATCCGATTCGGAATGAGCAATATCGCTTATGGGAATAAAGGCATCGTTTTTAAACCTTTCAATCAACATTTTTCGAGTATTCAGAATGTTCTCGATGTTTTGCTCCAATATATTTGGATAGAAAGGTTTTTCGATATAATAATCGGCGCCGGTTTTTAAACCTTTAAACCTGTTCTCTACACCGCTTTTTGCTGTTAGCAGAATTACCGGAATATGAGAAGTGGCAATTTCAGATTTTATTTTGGATGTTAATTCAAAACCATCCATTCCGGGCATCATGACATCACTGATAATTAAATCAGGCATATCATTATTGATCTTCTCAACTGCCTCAATCCCATTTTTTGCTGTAAAAACCTGATATTTTGAATCGAGTGATTCTTTAATGAATTCGAGAAGCTCTTGATTATCTTCAACAATTAAAACGATGGGCTCATGCGAAAATCCGTTCGAATCTTCAATCTCAACTTCATAATCCGATTCAGTATCGATAGCTATTTCTTCAGGTGATGGAATAAATTGCTGAACGGCATTTACAAATTCATCTTTTGTATAATCATGTTTTGATACAGGAATAATAACCGTAAATTTAGATCCCTCGTTAACAACGCTTTCAACATTTATCTCACCCCGGTGAAGTAGAACTAAACTTTTCATATACGCTAGCCCTATGCCGGAACCTTTTTCGTTTGTTCCAGCCTCTTCAAAATGGAAGAAACGGTCGAATACTTTATTAATTAATTCAGGCTTTATTCCTTTGCCAGAATCGGAAACCGAGATTGCCATGTTATATCTTGATTTTCGGGTGCGCTTTTCCCGGTTTACAAATTCGATTTTTAATTCGATTTTTCCACCTTGAGAAGTGAATTTAAAGGCATTGGAAAGAAGATTAAAAATAATTTTATCTACTTTATTTGTATCGAACCAAATTTCAAAATCTGGTGTTGGGTAAATAGCATTGAATTCAATTTTTTTATTTTCAGCAATCGGTTCAAACGATTCTTTTATCTCCTGGATAAATGCGGGCAGATCACAACGAACAACCTGTAAATTTTCCCTTCCGGTTTCAATCTTTCTGAATTCTAATAATTGATTGATTAAGTGGAACAATCGTTGTGCATTCTTTTCAACTCCTGTTAATCTCTTTTTAAATATGGGGCTCAATTTTTCTTCTTCAAGTATTTTATTTAAAGGCCCCAAAATAAGTGTAAGCGGAGTTTTTAATTCGTGTGAAATGTTGGTAAAGAACTCAAGTTTAACCTGATGAATTTCATTCTCATGTTCTTTTTCCCTTCTTTCCATTTCAACGAGTGCCTTTGATTTCTCAAAACGCTTACCAACCATATAGATCACAATTGTTAAAACCCAAACAAGGATGAAATAGACTATGAAAGCCCAAATTGATAACCAAAACGGGGGTCTGACAACAATCTTTAACACCCGTTCATTCTTTTCGTTCATGATATTGCTGACCGACCCTTTTACATGAAAATAATACGTTCCGGGCCTGAGGCTGGTATAAGTGGCGAAATTCCTGTCACCAACATAGTTCCATGTATTTTCAAAATTTTCGAGATAATAGGCGTATTGGCATTTTCCACTGTTTGAATAACTTAAAGCCGAGAATTCCAGTGTGAAAACATTTTGTTTATAATCAAGTTTAATTTCTTTTACCTTGTTGATGGATTTTGTTAACGGTGATTTGTTTCCGGGTACAACAGGTTTATTAAATAATTGTAATCCTGTAAAGTAGATATTCAATTTTTCAGAAACATCGGGATTTTCATTTTCATTAAACGAAACCATGCCATTGTTACCACCAAAATAAATATTTCCCCAACTATCTTTAAAAGAAGCTCTGAAATTAAATTGGTTAAACGGGATTCCTGAATTACTATCGTATAAAATAAAAATATTTTTCCCGGGGTTAAATTTAACCAATCCTTTATCGCTGCTAGCCCAAAACCATCCATCATTTCCTTCTTCAAGGCTGAACATCCAGGAAACGGGAAAGCCGTTTGATTTATTAAATGAAACAACCTTGTCTGATTTTTCATCATAATAACATAACCCATTATAACAATCACCGAACCAAACCCTTCCATAAGAGTCGGTTTTTACAAAATTGATATTATTCATTAGGGGGATTCGGTCGAAATAGATTAATTCTTTTTTCTTTATATCGTAATAATAGGCTCGTTGGCTCGAAGAGAACCATATTTTATTTTCAGTTTTGCATATTGCTTCAAATTGCATCCCACCAACAGTTTCTGTGAAAAATCTGTTAATTTTTTTTGAATGAACATTATAAACAACTAATCCTCCGGTTGTTGCTATAAAAATTGAATCACCCATATCGTAAAACGAATAGATATTATCGGAAGGTAGCTCCGGATTTGTTTTCGAATTGATATGGCTGTATTTACCTGTTTCGGTATTAAAAATATTAATGCCGCCTGTATAGGTTGCAATCCAAAGAATATTATTTTCGAGGAACATCAAATCGTGTACATTGCTGTATGTTAACCCGTTTTCCTCGGTTTGGCTCGAATATTTTGTAATTATACCTGTTGATGCATCGAGCATATTTATTCCCAGGTCTTCAAGTCCAATCCAAATATTTCCCCGTGAATCTTCTTTCAAACAGCTAACTACATTACCACCCAACTGACGTTTTCCAAATCCGGATTGCCAGGTTTTGAAAAAATTCTTTTTAGCATTCCAAAAATTCACTCCACCGAAATATGAACCTAGCCATACATTCCCGTTTCGGTCACAAAAAGCATCATAAATCGGGTCTGAATTAAGCCCCGACGGATTTGATAAATCATAACGGCTAAAAGAAAATTTGCCGGTAACTGCCGACCAAATACATAACCCCGCTTCTGTCCCAATCCACAGCCTTCCCTGATGATCTTCTGTAAAGCAGTGTACCATGTTGTGGGTAATATGATTGTCGCCCTTTTCATCTTTTGAATAGTGATAGGTAAACCCGGTTTCAAGGTTAATCCGGTACAATCCCTTCGTTTCTTCCCCTAACCAAACATTGTTGCCATTATCGAGATAAAATGCGGTAACAGATAGGTTTCCAAGATCTTCTGGCGTTTCAAAACTCTTAATTTTTGATCTTTTAAAATCGAACCAAATAATCAACTTATTTTCAGTAATCGCAACTACATTGTTGTTATTTTCCTTTACATCAACAAATGAAACATCTCCTGGTATATTTCCAAATGTTACAGTATCGCGTAACTCCGATAATAATCCGGTTTTGGAATTTAGGAAATAGAGATTTTTGTCCCTGCAAATCCAAAATCCACCGGATACTGGCACAACGGTTTGAGCAATGCCAATGTCGTTCAGGATTTTATAGGGTCTGAAACTTTCGTTGTCAAAATCAAAAGAAAAATATTTTCCATCGTTAGTACGACAAATAAGAAGAGTATCTTCAAATGAGAATATTTTATTGCAAATAAGTGAGTAGGGTTTTCCGGATTCATCAAACGCCGGAAATTCGCGAAAATTCTTTCCGTCGAAACGGCAAACAGAGATCCTGGTGGCTATCCATATAAAGCCAAACTGATCCTGTGTCTGACTCTTTACATACGATGAAGGAAGACCATCTTTGTTTGTGTAATGGAGAAAATTGAAATTATCTTCAACTGCCTTGATGGTATTGAAAAGGCTTAATGTTAAAAAAAAGGCTATCGTCGGGATAAACCTATATAAAAACTTATGTAAGAATTTCATCACAACCATCTTCCCCTCAGAAATAAATATTTGCTTTTTACAACTTTTTCACATTGCCTAAAATCGAGCTTATTAAATTATAGGATGAATCTCTAGTAAAGATAACAATTTTGAAAAAAGTTTAATAGTTTTCTTTGCCTTAGTCTTTTTATTAAAAATATGTAATGAATAGACCTCAAGATAAATGACAATAAAAAAACCAAGTTGAAGAAAATACCTAACCTATTTTAATAGAATTTAGGCGACAACAACTTGGTTTTTTAAACTATACTGAAATACTAATCAGATTAATAGGCAGCAATTTTTTGTGAAAATGTTTTACCTTCATTTTCAACAACTAAAATATACATTCCTGTTTTTTTGATTGGAATGGTAAAGGATGATTCGTTTACACTGTTTACACTAAAATGTATAGCACCACCAACCCCATATAACTTTATTGATTTTAATGGAGAATTTGATCCATTACTAACAATAATGCTTTGATCTTTATAGAATGACTTAACATGGTTTATTGGTTTTTGATTTACAGATTGAGGTTCTGCTGACATGTCAGTAATTGAATAATCATCATATACAACAGTTGCAACGTTTTCAGTATAAGTAGAATGTGAAAGACCAACTTCAAGCATATAATCTTTTAAGTCAGGACGCTCTGTTGTCCATATTTTATACCAGGTTGTGCCATCATCACTCACATAGGAATTTACACTTGTACCCTTTTTTTCAAGTCGTATCCAAGGGAAATTAGCAACTGAAAAATCCTCATCTGCAACACTTGATAAACCTATATCTTTAAGCAGCGTATTGCGTGGTGTCCAACTTTCATCACCCACTTCATTAACATCAGGAGCATTCAGTTGACGAAATACTGCTTTGTTAAAATCAAATCTATCAAATGCTTGAGTTTGAACAAATGTAATAACATCAGCACCTTTAGCACGAACCATTAACCCCGGCATAAAATATCCTATACCATCTGGAGAAGACATCGATTTAAAATCACCAGAAACAATTTTTACTTTTGCATCAAAATCAGCACCCTGAGCAAATAGTCCCTTGTAATAAAAGAAACCTGTTTCTGTATCTGCTGCCCAAGTCGTATTGGATGCAGTAATTGTTAAACTTCCAGGATTGGTTGTAGTATTAAATGCTTTCAAATAAGTGGTATCAACCTCATCACTCATATTCTGGTAAAAACCATCCCAAATAGCTCCAAAATCATCAGTAATATAATCCTTCGCCGCACCAAAATCATCAGTAAATGTTGCCTGAGCAAACAACTGACCACCACCAAATATTGTAAAAATTAATACAATAAATTGAAAAGTAAAATTTCTCATAATCATAAAATTTAAGTTTGACTATTATTTATCTTTAAATCACTACTTTTTTTTCAAACATAAATTAGGCGATTTTTGGCCGCTGTAACGTTAAACGATGTTTAAATTACTTGCACAAATGTATAAAAGGCAATAATATAGATATTGATAGTGAGATTGTTACATCAAATTGCATTTTTTTGATATAAAAAGGAATTTCACAATGGGAATTATTCCATTGAAACATTGAAATATAATGTTCCAATTAAATCTTTAGTAAGGAATTCATGGTCACTTTCTAGCAATTCGAAAAAATTAATTTGTAGAAGATATTAAAAAACCTATTTTTCATCAATATGATAACGATCTCCGGCAACATGGCACGAAGGACTTCCCTCAAACTCCGAGAAATACTTTCCTATGAGTTCATATAAGTTTGGGTCGTATTTTTTAAGCTCTTCACGAGTATTAATCTGGTTATGTTTTCCATCGGGTTTAGGAACCTCGCCATTCACATTAAACCAGTTCTGAATACCTTCGGCCCAATATTCGTAAAAATTGGTTTGAGCATAAGTGCCATTGTATTTTCCTTCAGCAATGGAAGCTTTCAGGTATTCGTCCAGTTTTTTCTCAAAAGTTGAATCAATAGGAGCAATTCCTATAAGGTGAATGGCGTGAGCGAATTCATGGATCAGAATATCTTCAGCATGGTATTTGTCGATTTGATAGCAGAGAAGGTTTTCTTCGGAACAGGTGGTTAGCGGCAGTTCCATATCCCCACCCAAACCGCGGGCACGTAAATCCCAGTTGATTGAGGTGTCAGCCTCCAGATGGGCATGTTCCGGAATGTCGGTCGTTCCCTCGTAGCGTGCCATTACACCAACACGAGCACCCACTTTTTGCATCTGCTTCAGGTTGACTTCGGGAAGATCGTTGGTCATGAAGGTGATGATTCCCCATGCTTTAACCAGTGCGGAATCGGGCACACGCCACGAACTGACAATAGGAATCCCGTTAGCATCGATGCATTTCTTGTAATACGGATCGAGGTTTAACGATGCAGGGGGCGGAGTGATTTTGGGTTTGCCTTCGGGCATATTTGCCATTATTATCTGACAAAAGGCAAAAACCAGAATAACTGTTAATGCCAAATTTCTATTTGTTCTCTTCATTTTTTATCTGTTTTCCTTTGTGTTCCTTGCGGCTTTGCGAGACAAACTATTCACGCCAAGACGCTAAGTACGCAAAGGTTATTTATTCCAATTAGGTGTTTGTTCGCCAAGCAAGTGTTTTACAAAGAAGTCGCGGCGTTTCTTTTCTCCGTAATCACCTCCCAAGGTGTGGTTTACTCCCGGCAATACTACCAGTTCAAAATCTTTTTTCGCTTTAATCAGCGCATCGGCAACCTGCATGGTTGAGGCCGGGTCAACATTGTCGTCCATTTCACCAACAATCAACATCAAATGGCCTTCCAGTTTTTCGGCATTCACCACGTTCGAGCACTCTTCGTATTGTTTTCCAACGGGGTAGCCCATCCACTGTTCGTTCCACCACATTTTGTCCATGCGGTTATCGTGACAACCACATGATGAAACAGCTACGTCGTAAAATTCAGGATGGAAAAGTACCGCTGATGTAGAATTTTGTCCTCCGGCTGATCCTCCAAAAATACCAACACGGGTAGTATCCATGTATGGCCGGTTTTCAGCAGCTGCTTTCATCCACAAAATACGGTCGGGGAATCCGGCATCTTTCAGGTTTTTAAAACACACATCGTGAAATGCCTTTGAACGATAGGATGTTCCCATTCCGTCGATCGACACAATGATAAAACCCAACTCGGCCAATCCTGAAAACGACCAGGATGCAGGGCGGAAACTCTTTTGAACAAAAGCGCCTTGTGGCCCGGCATAGATGTATTCTATCACAGGATATTTCTTCGTTGGGTCAAAGTTTGTCGGGAAGTAGATATTACCCCAAATATCGGTTTTGCCATCGCGAGCTTTGGCAACAAATACCTCCGGCTTGTTCCAGCTTTTGGCCAGCAGGTCGGTAATATCGGCCGTTTCGAGCGTGGTAATTATCTTTCCGTCTTTCCCGCTGCGCAGAACCGAAACATGAGGTTCTGTTACCGTAGAATAGGTATCGACAAAATAGTTGTAATCGGCTGAGAATTCGGCAGTATGCTCTTTTTTTTCAGGAGTCAGGTCTACAAGGTTCGAACCGTCGAAACTGACTTTATAGTAGTGGATGAAATAGGGGTCTTCCCCTTCGTTTTTGCCACTACCTTTAAATATGATATAGCGCTCTTTTTCATTCACTTTCTCAACTTCGCGAACGACCCATTCGCCTTTTGTGATTTGGTTTTTAACTTCGCCTTTTGCGGCATCGATCAGGTACAAATGGTTCCAGCCGTCGCGTTCTGACATCCAAACAATTTCTTTGGTGCTGTCGCTATCGAAACGGAAATGTTTGCCGCTGTACTCTACAAAAGTATCGTACTTGTCTTCGATGATGATTTTTGTTTTTCCAGTTGCCGCATCAACTTCAACCACCTGATAGAGCTGATGACCACGTTGGTTAAATTCAAATGTAAACGCTTTACTATCGGGCCACCATTTCAAATTTGAGAGATCGAACTGATTTTCGAATGCACGGGTGTCGATTGTGATTTGTTCTTTCTTCTCAACATTAAACAGGCAAGGCCGTTTAATTGGTAACACATCGCCTGGTTTCAGGTATTCATATTGGTGAAGTTTAGGCTTGAACTGTTCTTTTGGCGACGATTCTACAATGTGGAAGTATTGCTTTTCGTGCTTACGAATTTTATTTACAGCAAGGTTTTTCGAGTCGGGTGCCCAGTTGATATTGCATGAATAGTAATCGGCTGCACAACCATCAAAACTCAGTTGATACTCTTTGTCCGTTTTCTTTTCCTTGATGAAAATATTAAAATCTTTCACAAAGGCCGACCATATACTATCGGGTGAATTGACCGGTTCATCTTTTTGTTCATCGTCGGAAATACCCCAATACGGTTCTTTCTCACGTTCTTTTATATCTTCTATCTTTTTAATCTTATAGGTTTTCAAGTCGCACTCCCACTTTGCTTTTTCAAGTTCGAAAGTGATTTTCTTTCCGTTATCAATGTATTTCAACCTGCGGATACCCAACTCGAAAGGTTTACTTCTAGCTTTGGTTGTCGAGTTTATCGCATTGCTCAATTTTTCATGATCGAATGCCGAAGTGTTTTTCATCTTCACCGCATCAACC
>Ga0209373_10004091_pt1 | contig 12845 bp, 12 predicted proteins | sample Higcelweek5metaG_FD_187173 | JGI IMG/M metagenome (GOLD analysis project Ga0209373, IMG submission 187173) | Freshwater pond sediment microbial communities from the University of Edinburgh, under environmental carbon perturbations - High... | ecosystem: Environmental > Aquatic > Freshwater >... | reverse complement strand
CTACTGCTGGCGGGAAAGGATTTCACTCACTCCCCCATCTACGCTGGGCCTTTGGGACAAAACCGATGAACCGCTCCTTGAACGGTCCATGTAGTTCAATGCGTCTCTTCATACCGTCTGCACTCTCAAAAATGATATGCTCACCCTGCTTCTGGGCAGCTTCGTAGCCGATTGCCATGATATTTTTTCTATCCAGTTCCCAGCACAAAAAACGGAAAGGAGACTGGTGGATGACCTTTTCCTCTGTCACCACCAGCTTGTCATGTACTATTTGTATGATTTTGAATGAAATAAGCAGTGCCAGAAGGATAAAAATAGCGCCAATCAAAATATTTGCTTTTGTCGCCACAATAAAAAAGCCAAAGAGGCACAGAATCATACCGATCAAGGGGAAACTGATTAGCCAGGTATACTTGTAACCATATGCACCAACCAGGTGATCCAGCATGGCGTCAACCTGCTCCTTACTGGTAACCTTATGCTTTCCAAGCATGATCATTTGATTGAAATCATCAGAGAATCCCATTGATCTCTCTCCTTTCACAACCATCAATACGGTGGCAATAAACGTCGAAACCCGTGCAGCAGCACTATCATCAGAAACAGGATGTTGCGCACCAGTAGCCAGGGTACGAACAAGGAGGGATGCAGCGTAAGAAAGCGGATACCCTCTGTAGGGGCAGGCCGGGCAGAACAGACTGCTGCCATGCCCAACTGTTCAATCCAATCCACCGTGCGGGGCCACTCCTTCAGATCATCCAGCCACGCCTGCGGTATCCCTTCACGCCCTACTTCTGCGCCAACAATCCCTCCAGCAATTGCAGCGGTGGTATCGGCATCACCGCCACAATGAATAACCGAGAGTACCGTGGCGCGATAGTCACCACGGTGTGACAGCCAGGCATGCAGACAGACCGGCACGGTATGCAGGGCATAACCGCTGACCCCGTCGCTGCAGCCGATTGTATCGGCAAATCCGGCGGTTGACTCCCCCTGCGCCACACTGGCAAAGGCAGCAGCCAGTGCAGCAGAGGTTTCTTTGCACGCCTCACCAAAGGCCTGCTCAAGTTCAGCCAGAAATACTGCAGCCTGAAAAGGAAGTGACGCAACAGCATAATGGGCTGCCAGGGCCACGGCATAGGCGGCCTGTTCTGCGCGGGGATCGGTATGGGTCAGACGGGTACTGATCCTGACCAACTGTTTCAACAACTCACGATCATCGCCGTAGCAGACCCCCAGGATAGGGGCGCGCATGGCCGGACCGTTACCGGCGGAAAAGACCCCGGAACGATCTGAAGGAAAACCGAGCCAAAGTTTGATGATCCCTCTGCCGGTTGCCAGACCGACACCGGCAGGTAATCCCAACAGCCAAAACCGCAACCGCCAGGCCAGACTGCGTTGAAAACGCCCGGTAAACGACTCCTGCAAATAACTTGCGGAGATCAAGGCATTGGCGGTCATGCAGGCATGTTCGGTGTCGTCGGAACAGAATCCCTTGCCCAACAGAAAATGATAGCGATCAAGCCCAGGGAACATCGCCTGCTGGCGACGGCGAGACAAACCTTCAACCGCCAGCCCCAGTGCATCGCCAACCGCTGTTCCAAGCAGACACCCGGCTCCGCTACGGGCAACCGTATCCTTGCGAGCCTGTTCAGCTTGCTGCAACTGTTCGTTGCGGTAAGAGCGGAACCCCAGATAGAGGTAGTAGCCACTACCGGGGTCCAGCAGAAATGGTAGCCAACACAAGATTTTTAGGACAGGGGAAGGTGCATTGATGCAGGCAAAGAGACCAAAGAGACCACCAACAAGCGGCAGGGGGGACGGCCCATGTTGCCCCATTGGCAACCGCCGGGGTACTAGAACCAGTGTACGCAGATTGTATCCGGCAGCAAGGATGAAAATGAACAGTAACAGGCCGGATGTCCACCAGTGTACAAGTTCCCGCTGGGCCTGGATCACACTATCCTCCTGCTATCCGTTGTTATTGTTGTTATTATTATTGTTGTTATTGTTATTATTATTGTTGCTGTAGGAGACATCACCGCCGCCATTTCCACGGCGTTTCTTTTCTTCTGCATCGGCCAGGGCCGCGCCTGCCAGGGCTGTGGCAGCCACTGCGCCGGTAATCAAAATGGTCTTATTGTTCAGGAAGGCCTGACGATCCAGAATTGAGATCTTTTTAGCATCACACTGCAGCACCCGGTCACCGTTTGCCCCAATACCGGGGTAGTCCTTAACCAGAGTTTTATCGTTATAGAGATAGAGATGATCCTGGGCATAGACCAGCGAGGGTTTCTTATCGGCACTGCCAGCCATCCGCCCCACCAGTTCCTCCTCTATCTGCACCCGTTTCTTATCATCCGGTATCCCCACCAGATTCATGAAACGCTCCACATTTGCCGCAGTTTTTTCAAGGTTTTTTGATGACATATTCTGTCTCGCTGTCCCAGTAAAATTCAAAGTTTTGAAACGGCAGATTGATGGCCTGAATATGATAGAAGGCGTTATTCTTCTGCTTTTGATAATGATACTCCCGAAGCTGGCCGGTGGTCACGAACAAATTATTGAGCACGTTTCTGATGAAATACCGACTATTTAACTGCAGCACCCCTGCAAGGTCTGCAGTCACCCACTCATCCCCCAGCAGCAGATCAGGCTGCAACAGGTTATGGAAGATCTGGTGGGTGATCAGGTGTTCCTGCTTGCTGCGCTGCTCATCACCATAGACCACGGTGGTATCACGCAACAACTGGATGTACAGGGTATTACGGATCAACTCCGTACAGTTGGCTTCAAACAGAGAGCGCCGGACATGCAACACCAGACGGTCATCCGCCCCAATACTGTAGAGGCTGCGCTGTGAAGCAAGAATCTGGGATTGCAGTGGCAGCAGCTCGCCATTCAGCTCCAGCACAAAAGCATCCGGGCTGTACAGTTGCTGCAACAGCGGATCAGCCGCAATCAAGGCCTGTAGGCTGTTTTTCTCGTCATACAACTCTGCCGGAATCAGCACCACCGGTCTCTTTGGCTGTTCCTGCGTCAACTCATCCTGCAGCAGGGCCGGATGCATCCCCAGCAGATACTCCCGTGCCGCAGCAGCCTGATCGCCACCAGTCAGCGGCGGGTATGAGGCAGGATTATCCCGGTAGATCGCCTTTTGCAGGGCGCAGGTATAGGATTTAGCAGAGCGGTTCTGCAGCTTCACTGCCGGACAACCGGTGTGACAGATCTGCAGGTACTCGCAGGCTTGGCAGTCAAGATCAAGCCCCTGTTGCTGATGCAGCAACCGGACCCTACGGCTGCCTTCAGCCAGAATATCCTCCACCCTGTCAGTAAAGATATTGCCGTACTGCAGCTGCTCCACCCCCTGCCCCCGCACACAGGACCAGATCGCGCCATCGGACTGCAGCAGATAAAACCGCTCGCCACAGTTAAAGGCATTGGTGCAGTAGCTGGGCTTGAATTCATCAAACCAGTTCCGGCGCAACCCTTCTTCCAGCTCAGTGCCACTAAAGGCATCCTGCAGGGCATGGTATAGAGCCAGCTGTTCTGCTTCACTGGCCTGCTGCAGCCCAAGTTCAGGCTGTCCCCCGAACTTCTGGCAGTTCAGCTCTGACCCGAATCCGAACATGATGTTGAAGTTATTCATATCAAACCCCAGCTCACGGTGGATGGTCCAGATATCGTCAATCAGAGCCGGGATATCCTGCAGATGCTGGTGGTAGAGGGTGGCTGAGATCTTCTTGCTGTGGGGATAGCGTGCCAGCAGACGCAGATTTTCAACCGTGCGACTCAGCCATGACCGGCCACGACGATCCGTGCGGTACCTGCCATGCAGGGATAGTGGTAGATCAATGCTGGCGCTGATGGAGACCCGGTGCCGGTCAAACAGGTCATACAGCTTGTGGAAGTTGAACAGGTTGGTCTTTATGTGAGGGGCTGATTTGCGGTAGCCCAGGGCGTTCAGCTGATCAAAGTGATCCAGATAATGGCGGTTGATGGTGGCAAACAGCTGATCCAGCACCTTTGGAGGCAGGGTGGTCACCTCACCGCCATGCAGCGAGACATTAAACGGCAGAACACCGGCGTCCAGAAATCTCTGCAACGCCTGCTGCAAGGTGGCCACTGCCCTGCCTGCATCAAGCTTCAAGGTGGTTGGATCGGTCTGGCTGCCCAGATAGCAGTAGCGACAGGAAAGGTTGCAGCAGAGGGTAGGCACATACAAAAGGTGGATATGCCGGGAAAACTGCCGGATGGCAGGGCTATCTTCAGCCGATGATGTCAGGGGTTACTCCTGAAAGCCGTGCCAGAATCTTCTCGCAGGCCTTGTCAAACTTGGCGGTCTTATTGGCCTTGATCTTGAAATCCTTGCGGGCATTGGTGGGAAATTTTTCTGCCTCAACGGTCAACCGTTTACCCTTTTCTGAAAACAGGGTCAGCACCTGACGTTTCCGGTCCAGCTGTGCCTTGGCCACGCTGCTGTAGTAGATAATCCCATCCCCAACAATCAGGTACCTTGGAGCAATGATCAGGGTTTTACGCATCCCTTCCCGGATCAGGTAGATGGCAATCCCTAACGGCAGCAGCAACCCCAGCAGACACTTGGGGCCAAAGTTAGCAGCGCCAATAATGGAGACGATTATGCTGGTGATCAGCAGCGCCACCAACCCGGCATTACTGCTGCCTTCCACCTTGTATTTAAATGCTGCCGGTCCCTTGGTTTCCATGCTGCATAGAATACCGCTACTTTTGAGCATTGGCAAGCAGACCAATTACCTCTACAAAACATTTGAAAAACTGAGCAAAACCAGCAAGAAGCAGCTGCACGCGGAGACGCGGAGACGCGGAGTATGAAATCAGTCTGTTGCACTAAGTAAAAGTCGTTTTCAGATTAAAAACAAACCCTTTGGACGACACCTTCCAATTAGGATTGGTTGCATTTCTCCGCGAGCTCCGCGGCTCCGCGTGAACTAATGGTTGCCTTAAAGCGTGTACATAAATTGCACAACACCACGACATTCAGCGCACACACACCACAGCACCCACCAACTACAATCTGCACCACAAACGACACAACACCAAATAAATCAAGCCAGTTACAAAATAAATCACATTTGGCACCCTCCCTGCTAATCAGAACAGCAAGAACTGCAAAGGAGGACGCCATGCATACACTAACCATACGACTGCTGGTAGCAACGGTCCCGCTGATTCTGTTGATGAGCATCATCACCCTGTCCGAGGCCATCAAAAACCACCACGGCAAACGGGTCATCAAGAAAGCTGCTGCTGGCGCGCTCAGAGGCCTGGCCCACGGGCTACATATAAGAATCTGACCATCCGGCGGTGCGATCATGGAATTACTGTGCTATTATCTCCGTAGCCCCAGTTTATGGACATCACAGACACACTACCTACGCGAGGTTTTCCCCATGCCCAAGCAGTCCCCCGGCTTAACCGCCCTGAACGCCACCCAGTTTCTGGGCGCCATGAACGACAACATCCTGAAGCTGCTGATTGTCTTTTTCCTGATCCATCTGCAAGGGCCGGAAAAGGCCGGGATTATCACCGCATCGGCAGGGGTTGCCTTTGTGCTGCCGTTTCTGATTTTTTCTGCACCGGCGGGTGGGTTGGCTGACCGCTACAGCAAGGCGCGGGTCAGTGTCGGGGTCAAGCTGCTTGAGGTTGTGGTAACCCTGCTGGCGGTGCTGGCCTTTGCCAAAGGGATCGCCTGGCTGCTCTACCTGATCCTGTTCATGATGGCCACCCACAGTGCCTTCTTTGCCCCGGCCAAATACGGTATTATCCCGGAACTGGCCCCCCGCGAGCAACTGTCACGGGCCAACGGATTGATTGAATCATTCACCTTTCTGGCCATTATCTTTGGCACCGCCCTGGCCTCGGTGCTGACCCAGGCTGCATCAGGCCGCTTCTGGCTGGCTGCCTGTTTCAGCCTGTTGGTAGCAATCATCGGCCTGTTCAGCTCTTTGCAACTGCCCAAGGTGGCTGCCGCTGCCCCTGACCGCCGCATCCGTATCTTTCCGGCAGAAATCTTCCGCACCCTGCAGCATGTCAAGCATGACCACTGGCTGATGCTGGCCATTATCGGCTCGGCCTGGTTCATGCTGGTGGGGGCCTTTACCCAACTGAACCTGATCGGCTACGGCATCCAGCAACTGGGCCTGTCCGCCGACAACAGCAACTACCTGTTTCTGGCCTCTGCCCTGGGGATTGCCGGTGGTTCGCTGCTGGCAGCAAAACTGTCCGGCAAGGATGTGGAGTTCGGCATCGTGCCGCTGGGTGCTATTGGCCTGACGGTTGCGCCGATCCTGCTGCACAACGCACCAGCCAATCTGCCCACCGTGCTGGCCATTATCGTGCTGTTCGGCATCAGCGCCGGCCTGTTTTCCCTGCCGCTGCAGACCTTTATCCAGATGCGCTCTGAACCGGCCATCCGGGGCGAGGTGCTGGCTGCCTCCAGCTTTGTCAACTGGGTGGGGATTCTGATTGCGGCCGGGCTGACCTATCTGTTCAGCGGACCGATGCATATGACCGCAGCCCAAGGTTTTAGTGTAATGGGGGTCATGACGCTGCTGCTGACCCTGATCACCATCCGCTACCTGCCGGATTTCCTGCTGCGCTTTGTGGCCCTGATGGTGATGAACCTGCTGTACAAGATTCGGGTGGATGGCAAGGACAATGTGCCGCTGGATGGCCCGGCCCTGCTGGTGGCCAACCATGTTTCCTGGATTGATGCCCTGCTGTTGGTTGCCACCCAGACCCGCCGTATCCGTTTTGTGATGGATCGTTCCATCTACGAAACACCGGCCCTGAATCCGCTCTTTAAATTGATGGGGGTGATTCCGGTCTCTGCCAAAGATGGTATTGCCGGGTTCAAGGAATTTCTGCGCTCCACCAAGCAGGTGCTGGATGAAGGCTACCTGGTCTGCATCTTTGCTGAAGGAGAGATCACCCGCCACGGCAGCCTGAACGCCTTCCGGCCCGGCTTTGCCAAAATCGCCCAGGCAACCGGGGTGCCGATTATTCCGGCCTACATCGGCGGCGCCTGGGGCAACATCTTCAGCTATGCCCGTAACCGCCATATCTACCTGAACCGCTACCCCATGCATATCCTGTTTGGCACGCCGTTGGCTGCAGATCAGGCAACCCAGGCCCGCACTGCCGTAATGGAGCTGTCAGTGCGCTATTTTGAGGCCCGCAAGCATCAACGCCTTCCGTTGGCTGATGCCTTTGTCCGCACTGCCCGCAGCAACTGGTCACACCCGGCAGTCAACGACACCACCGGGAAATCCTTAACCTACGGCCAGCTGCTAACCGGCAGCCTGCTGGTTAAAAACCGGCTGCAGCCGCTGCTGTCCGGCAAACAGGTGGGAGTTCTACTGCCCCCCTCAGTGGCTGGCTTTACTGCCAACATCGCCCTGACCCTGCTGGGTAAGGTACCGGTTAACCTGAACTACACCGCCTCACGGGATGCCTTTGCCTCATCACTGGAACAGGCAGAGATCAGCTGCGTGGTCACCTCCAAAAAGGTGCTGGAGAAACTGCCTGATCTACCGATGCCGGAAAGCATCATCCTGCTGGAAGAGGTGATGACCGGCCTGGGTTCATTGGAAAAACTGAAGTCACTGGCTGCTGCCAAACTGGCTCCGTTGGCAACCCTGGTGGCTGGCAACCCGGCCCCGGATGACACCGCCACCATCATCTTCTCATCCGGCAGCACCGGCACTCCCAAAGGGGTCATGCTGTCGCACCACAACATCCTTTCCAACATCGAATCCCTGCGGGCCGTGTTCCAGCCCAACCAGAACGACCGGGTGGCTGCGGTGCTGCCGCTGTTCCATTCACTGGGCTTTACCGGCACCCTCTGGCTGCCGCTTCTATCCGGCTTTTCCTCGGCCTGCCACAGCAACCCGCTGGAGGCAACCCAGGTGGTCAAGCTGGTGCGCAATGAAAAGGCCAGCATCCTGATCGCCACCCCCACCTTCCTGTCTGCCTACCTGCGCAAGGCAGATCCAGAGGATTTCAAATCCCTGCGGCTGGTGATTACCGGGGCAGAAAAGCTGAAGACAGAACTGGCCAACGCCTTTGAAGAAAAGTTTAACCTGCGCCCCCTGGAAGGGTACGGCGCAACCGAGCTGTCACCGGTTATCTCCCTGAACATCCCGGATGTGGAGATCGGCGGTATCCGCCAGAAAGGGCAACTGCCGGGCAGCGTGGGCAGGCCGATCCCCGGCGTGGCAGTACGGATCAGCGACCCGGAAAGTGGCGTACTGCTGGCTGATGGCAAGCCGGGCCTGATTGAAGTGGCTGGCCCCAACCTGATGACCGGCTACCTGGGCAAACCGGACGAGACCGCCAAGGTGATCCGCAACGGCTGGTACAACACCGGCGACATCGGCTACATCAATGATGAAGGCTTTGTGGTGATTACCGACCGGCTGGCCCGCTTCAGCAAGATCGGCGGCGAGATGATCCCCCACGGCGCAGTGGAGGAACGGCTGCTGGCAGCCCTGGCCAGCACTGACCTGCTGCTGGCGGTAACCGCAGTACCGGATGAGAAAAAGGGGGAGCGGATCGCGGTGGTCTTTGACCAGACCCAACTGGATGAGGCTAAGGTTAAACAGGCCATAGAACAGGCAGAACTACCCAACCTCTGGAAACCGTCGTTGCTGGTGGCAGCTGAGGCGATACCGCTGCTGGGTAGCGGCAAGTTGGATCTGAAGGGGCTGAAGAAGCTGGCGGAGGCGATGGCGTAAGGCTTTAGCCAAGATTCGCAGCACGAAACGATGAACCTATTTTTCGGATTATAGGTCACGATTATTCGGAATATGTGCTCATTTTTCTCGGATTATCATGCTTCATTTCTCGGATTATGCCTGCAGGATCAGTTTCCTGTATAAGAAACAAGCATCCTATACAGGTAACAAGTTTCCTATATAGGGAAAGAGAAGCGTCCCGGTGCGGGTCAAGGGTGCAAGCCGTTGGGCAGACCAGAGGAAGAGAAATAGAAGCGACTGATAGATAGGAAAAAGGTCTATTTTTATGCAAGAAGAGCATCCAAACGATCCGCTGAAGATGCCGCCTCCATATTGGGAGGATAGCGGAGCGTTAGATCAATTCATTCGGTCGATGGAGATGGTAAAGTATCTGCTACCTGCACTAGCAGATGAGATCAATAAGATTGAACCGCTTATTAACGATTACCATGACAGGCGGGACAATCTCGGTGACGAATATGATCCAGAATACATAGAATTTGGAAAGATCACAGACGACTTCATGAACTATGAATCGTCAATTGCTTCGTATGCCGATCTGTGTGTCTTGATGGGAGCAATATCTGTCGAGACTTTGATTAATAAATTCTGTGTATATAACTTGCATCGTGAAATAGCTGAAACTATTGAACGACTCACTACCCCAGAAAAACTGATAATTTCATCGGCATTTGTAGGACATCCAGGCGTTAAATCCCGCGCTCCATATGAGGCCGTAAAAGCACTAACAAAATGGCGAAATGCTTTTGCACATGGCCACTGCATAGACCGACCAACGCAATCTATTCATAAAAACCATCTTCGCAAAAATACGAGCGGAACCCGTGGTGCCCACGTTTCCATTAATATATTAACTGAAGCAGTGAACCGCTTTCTTTGTATTCATGACTATCTAAATAAAATCACACAAAACCCATATGTAGTTGACGTGGACGATTTCGAGGACACAACCAAAATCAGACAAATTCTAGTGGAAATACAGGCGTATAGTTTCAGTGATATAGAATATTTCCCATACTCGCTTGAAAGACAAAACGAGAACACCGAAGCGGTCAATCAGCCCTTGAAAGTGGAATAATCTGAAAATTCGATACCCAACAAGCCCCATAGACGCCGACCGCCCGAAAAAGCTGGGCGGGCGGGTCATGGGGGCACCCCGTTGAACAAGAAAGAAAATGATAAAAATATACTTCATTATATCCAGCGGTCTTATCCTCTTGGCGGCACCATCAGTTGCCTTCGCTCACGGAGAACAAATAATCCTACTACTGATTCCGGATGCGTTCTGGATCGTATTTCTAGTGTTCATCCTGCCCTTTTGGAATGAATCCCGACGAAGTAAAACGATTGTGGCTACAGCAATAATCAGTGGCGTAGTTCTGGCGTGGTTTTTTCCGTTTAACTGGATTGACTACCTTAAACACATGCCCAAATATATCGGGTTTAGAGCAGGGTTGCCCCTGTTGGCTGGTGTTATCGCATACCTTGCTATCAAGTACACAAAAAAGCTGAAGATCTAATAACATGACAACGACAAACTCAACAAAAACGGTATTGTTTTTCAGGATAATGACTTTTGTGGCGATTCATGTAGCAACCTTTGCCGCAATACTCAAAATCGAGCCCCTTCAAAAATTTCAATTGGTGATTCTGCTTGTCCCTCTGGTAAGTTATCTGATCCTTTTCTTCTTTGAAGCCAAGTACAGGATAAATAGAGGACTAAATTATAGTGACGTCTGGAGAGGTTGTTTCTGGTTTTCATTCTGGGCCGGAGCATCGTTAACACTTCCATTCATCATTTTCAGAGTGGGACCAGATGGCCCTGTAAAACCAGAAGACTTCCGCATCAGCTATGTACTCGCATATCCTATCGGTTGTGCAGTTTTTGGAGGACTTGCAAGTCTTGTCGGAACCGTCCTGATAAATCAATTTTATGTTGCACTTGGCGGCAATAAGGATGAATGCAGCAGCTAAGCAGGCGGTGGCACACAGGTACTGACACGCTGGTGCATACCCACGCCATTGGCATCTAAAGAGATAAAATGACAATCAAACCAATATGCAAATCTATTGTTACCGGCATTTTATCATCCGCCGCAATATTTCTGCTTTCATTTATAGCGCTTGCCCCGCTTGGTGAAGCTGGAATGTTTTGGGTTATTTGTATGGTTCCTATTTCACTTATTGGTGGCGGAGTGATGACAGGGTATAGAACCCATTTAAAAGAGCCAATAAGCACCGGAATGTATCTCCTGTCAGCCCCCGGACTTTATTACTCCACGGTATTCTGGGTTCCACCGATTAACAATGCTTTTGAAAATTATGGGCGCTTACAGGCGACATTATTCTGTACAATCTTGTCAGTGGCAGGTGTCTATTTAGGACGTTTTCTCGCCATCAAGAAACAATGGAATGCCAGACAGACAGAAGCAGCGGCCTAAAAGCTGCCGTTGTTCTGCAAAGCCGTTACCCACAAAGGAAGAAGGATGAGAATTGTAATTATAACCGCGTTGATTTTGGGAGTGTCTATGAGTGCTTTCGCTGATCTTGATAACGGCATAAGAGCTTACAACGAAGGGAATTTCGACATTGCACGTATTGAATTTTCAAAAGCCGCTCAAAATAATGTCCCAAAGGGCAAACACTTGCTTGCATCCCTGTATTATCAAGGACATGGAGTTAAAAAAGACCTGAAAAAAGCTGTCGCCCTATTTACCGAGGCCGCAGCAGGCAATTACGGTCCTTCGCAGGCTAACCTTGGATTGATGTATCACAATGGCGACGGCGTGAAACCTGATATTAAGAAGGCAATTTATTTTTATGAGGCTGCCGCAGCCAATGGAAACTTACAGTCAATTTTTAACCTTGGCCAGATTTACCGTAAAGGCGAGGGTGTAAGGCAAGATATGAACAAGGCAGGTCATTACTACAAAATTGCCGCCACTATGGGCGATATCCCAAGCATCAACGAATATGGCTTACTTTTCGCTCAAGGAGCTGGTGTAAAGTTAGATTATGTTGAAGCATATGCTTGGATTTCATTTGCCGTTGCTGCAGGTGACGCCCAAGCCAGAAAAAACCTCAAACAGCTAGAGCAAATACTTAGTGGAGAACTCCCGAAAGCGAAAAGAAGGGCAGAGCAAGTTCACCAGATGATTCAAAAGAAAGGCTAACCAGCGCCAGACTTACCGCACGAGACAAAAAATATTTCTCGGATTATAGGCCGCAATTATTCGGAATATCTGCTCATTTTTCTCGGATTATTAGTTTACTTTTTGCGGATTATCCTGCTTCATTTCTCGGAATATGCCTACAGGATCAGTTTCCTATATAGGGAAACCTTAGATTATCTAGTTGGGCACTAACAAGGATAAGAACATGAACAAAGGCGAATATAACATCCAGCTTATAAGCTCTTCAGGGGAGCTAATTCACGCAGTAGTTGAGTACGACGACGATGAAGCGCCTTATTGCGTGACCTTAAGATTTGAAGATCAGAAAATACAAGAGACGGCGGAGAATGTTTTCACGGCGTTTACTGGAATAAGAAGAATTTTAGAGCGGCTGGAATTGCGGCCTGTCTGCTTCGGAGCAAGCAGAAATGTCTACCCCTCGGCTATGGCCCTCAGTATGGGTGCCGGCGTTAAGGCGTATCGATTGACGATGGGAACTCCTGCAATGAGATCAGATTTAGTCCATATATTTAAAAATGACCCCTCCGTTAACCCGGTTTATCCGCCAGAGCAGGCAGAGTTTTATTCTAAATGGATCAATAGCTTGCAATGAAGAGAGAGCCCAATTAAGCGGCGTCAGACGGTCGGTGCGAAATGACTGCGCCGCCGCTAACAGCCCTTTGAAAAACAAGTAGTCAAATCAGCTGTTTTTTGATATTATTTTACGCATAACACTTCGTATTTATTGGGGAAAGTTGTGCATGGTTCCGATAGTAATGCAGGTCCGATGTTCGTCTATGTCACCACAGAGCACTTTGTGCCAAAGAAACATCCATTGCGCACCTTGAAGCCTCTGGTTGATGCTGCTCTTTCA
>Ga0209373_10004090_pt1 | contig 12856 bp, 6 predicted proteins | sample Higcelweek5metaG_FD_187173 | JGI IMG/M metagenome (GOLD analysis project Ga0209373, IMG submission 187173) | Freshwater pond sediment microbial communities from the University of Edinburgh, under environmental carbon perturbations - High... | ecosystem: Environmental > Aquatic > Freshwater >... | reverse complement strand
TTTCAGGCCTTGTTGTAACGACAAAGCCCTTTGCTTCAAGCACTGTAATTGCGGATTCGAGGCTCATTTCACTATACTGATCGAGAATAACAGAATCTTCAAGTCTGCTTACGGTTAGATAGATCTTGTTGCTTTTCGACTTAATCTCGACGCCGGGAGCAATGCTTTGATCAATAATAATGTCCGGAGCGTAATCGGATCGAACTTGATACTCAATTTTGTAATCGACAAAACCGAGCTCCTCAAACTCCAGCAAAACTTCTTGAAGAGATCTGCCCTCATAGTTCTCGACGACAAAAACATCTTTAGTTTTGATATTAGTACTTCTGTTGACCGTATCAAAAATAAGTATCAAAATACCGGTCAGAACACCGACAATTACAATGACCAGTAAGACAACGAGCAAGTTGTCCTTAAGTCTGGATCTTCTGCGCTTTTCGATAGATCTTTCAATATCGCGAAGCTTACCGTAATTCGGCTCCTGACGCATGGACGGCATATGATTTGTCGTGGTTTCGATGTTTTCCTGATTAGCGATCAGTCCGTAAGAACCGTTTGGATCAATCATTAATGAATCCAGCTCTGTTACCATTTCCCGAATCGTCGAGTATCGGTATTCGGTGCCTTTTTGCATGCACTTCTGAATAATTGCATCCAAACCCTGAGGGATTCCGGGTACAAATGACGAGGCAAGCGGTGCCGGCTCCTGGAGGTGCTTTACGGCAATCGCAACGGGGGTATCCCCGTCAAACGGCAATCTTCCCGTAATCATCTCGAAAAGCATGACTCCGACGGAGTATATATCCGATGCCGGCCCGACCATTGCGCCACGTGCCTGTTCCGGGGAAAAATAATGAACGGATCCGAGCGCACCGCCGGATGTTAACGTGATGGTATTGCTTGTCGCCGCACGGGCGATTCCAAAATCGGTTACTTTGGCAATGCGATCTTTGGTAATCATAATATTGTGCGGTTTAATGTCTCTGTGAACAATGCCGTTTTGATGGGCATGATCCAACGCCAGACCAATCTGGATAACAATCGGAACAGCAACTCGCCAATCCAGATGACCATTCTGATTAATCAGGTCTTTAAGGGTTATACCTTCAACATATTCCTGTACCATGTACCTGAAATTGCCTTCCTGGCCGATTCCAAGCACTCTGACGATATTGGAGTGTGACAGTGACGCTGCCGCTTTTGCCTCCGTATCGAATCTCTTAATAAACTCGGTGTCCGCAGAGAACTCCTGCTTTAGGATTTTGATAGCGACTTGCAGACCGGACGACAAGTCCGTGGCTAGGTACACATTTGCCATTCCACCACTGCCAATCGGGTGAATAATTCGATAACGTCCCCCGAGGACCATTCCTTCAGGGCCATTTTTTGCTGTATTCATACTGTCTCCTTATTTTTTTCCATAGCACAATGGATCAAAATAACCGTTACGTTGTCATTTCCGCCTGCATCATTTGCCAGATCAATCAGTTGCTGTGCACAGGCATCAAGATTCTTATGCCTGCGTAATGTTTTCCGTATCATTTCTTCTTCCACATAACCATATAGTCCATCTGTACACATCAGTATCAGGTCACCCTCCGAGATATCAAAAGAATACGTATCGGGAGACATATATTCATTTACACCCAGTGACTTTACCAGAACATGTCTTTTGGGATGGGTTGCGGCTTCTTTTTCAGATATTGAACCCATATCAACCAACTCTTGAACCAGTGTGTGATCTACAGTGAGTCGCTCTAATGAAGATCCATGTAAAAGATATACCCGGCAGTCTCCGATATGTGAAATATACAAGCGCCAGTCGCGGAATACCGCAAGCGTCAATGTCGTCCCCATCCCCTTGTATTCCTTGTTATCCAGAGATTGAAGATATACCCTGACGTTGGCCTTCTCGATTGTGTCTTTCAAAAGTGCCTCAAGATCACGAACCGATTTCGTCTTCTCCAGTTCCTTGGGAAGTGATGTAAGTGCAAACTCGACAGCCGTCCGGCTGGCTATTTCACCAACAGCATGGCCACCCATCCCATCGGCAACCACAAAAACGCTGCTGTCTCCAACGCTCAATATGGCATGAAAATCCTCGTTGTTATTTCTGACCTTTCCCTTATCCGTCGCACTTGCGTATCTCATTGATCACTTTTCTCCCGGAGTCCTCTTCGTAGTTGTCCGCAGGCCGCCATAATATCGGTTCCCATCTCTCTTCGAAGCGTAACAGTCATCTTAAGTCGTTCTAGTTCTTCCATAAAGGCAGTCACATTCTCGCTTTTGCTTCTCTTGTATGGACTGCCCGGAAATTCATTGGCAGCGATGAGATTGATGTGGCAGTGAATCCCTCGAAGCAATGCTGCAAGCTGTCTTGCATCCGCTCTGGAGTCGTTCACGCCGTCAAAAAGCGAATACTCAAACGAAATCCTTCTACCCGTTTTCTCTACGTAATCACGGCATGTATCCAGTATGTCAACCAGTTTATATCTTGCTGCACCCGGCATCAGCGTTGCGCGAAGTTCGTCGTTAGCTGCATGAAGAGATACAGTCAGATTAACCTGCAGATCAATACACATGAATTCTATCATTTGAGGAACCAGTCCGCAAGTTGAAACAGTAATGTGTCGAGCGCCTAAATTCAAGCCTTTTGATGAATTCAGTGTCCTCAAAAATAGAATTAGATTATCATAGTTATCAAACGGTTCGCCGATTCCCATGACGACAACTCTCGAAATTCGTTCCTGCACGATATCCGATACGACCGCAACCTGTGCAAGCATTTCTCCGCTTGTCAGACTCCTGCCAAAGCCGGCATAGGCGGACGCGCAAAACGAACATCCCATTTTACAGCCGGATTGCGAGGAAATGCAGACTGATAAACCGTATTTATATCTCATCAAAACAGTCTCAATACTATGCCCGTCATGCAACTTAAAAACAAATTTGCGGGTACCGTCCTTTTCCGACGTATACTCTCTCTCCAGTGAGAAACCGTCGGTAATAAAGTCCTCATCGATTGCGATTTTTACCGGTTCAGGCAGATTTGTCATTCTCCTGACATCAATAATTCCTTTAGTAAGCCACCCGAAAATCTGTTGCGCACGAAATTTAGGGAATCCACGGCCGACAAGCCACTCCTCCCATTCGGAAAATGACGGATCCATTACGAATTTTCTGTCCTTCATTTTTCTCTCCTCATTTTCGCGATATAAAACCCATCGCATCCGTCTTCATCCGGAAGCAACAGAAGTCTGCCTTTCCCTGCGGAGGTAATATGTCTCGGGTTCATATCCATCAGCTTTTGCGGGAGGCGACTTGAAATATCCTCTGATGCAAACCGGCTGTCAGACGCAAGAAACATATCCACCTGGCTGTCATTTTCGTCCGGATTAATCGTACATGTACAATATACCAGAGCACCGCCCGGTCGTACGAATAATGACGATTTTTGCAGAATATCCGCCTGAAGCGGCAATAGTGCCATGATCCTTTCGAAGTTAGCCGTAAGCCTTATGTCCGGCTTTCTGCGGAGAAGCCCAAGTCCGCTGCAGGGAACGTCAACCAAAACAACGTCAAACGATCCAATCCACTCTGGGCGTTCTTGATCCAGCGTGAGCGCATCTGCTACATCAATTTTAACAGAAGATAATCCAAGACGATCCGCATTCTGTTTAACCAGTGCAAGTCGACTCTCATGAATATCCAGCGAAACAATTTCTGCCTGATTTCCGGATAATTCAGCAAGATGACAGGTTTTTCCTCCCGGCGCGGAGCACAGATCCAGGATTCGCTCCTTCGGTTTCGGATCAGCAATCACCGATGCCATCATCGCTGCTTCGTCTTGAATCATAAACAGGCCTTCTCGAAAAGCATCCAATTCCTCGATCGATTTCGACCCGAGACGAATGCGAAGCGCCTGCGGAGCAAACCGCCCGTCTTGTACTCCGGCCCCCTCCGCTTCGAGCTTTTCCCGAAGAGACTTCGCATTGCATCTCAATCGATTGACACGTGCGGTTGTCTCAGGTTGCTCAAGAAAAGAAGCTGCGATGGTTTCCGCTTTTTGCTTCCCATACCACTTAATTAGGAGCCCGCTGATTTCTTTACTTAAGGAGTAACGGACATCGAATTTAGCGGTACCGAGCTCCCCGGAAATCGTGTCCACACTTTCCGCAATCGATCTAAGAACAGCGTTGACCATTCCGACGCCGCCGGGATTGGTAATCATTTTTGCAAGATCAACCGATGTGCTAACAGCCGCAAAAGGTGGTATTGAACGTGAAAACAGAAGCTGCCAGACACCCATGCGAAGAAGTATCCGAACATTGGCATCAATCTTTCCGCTATTTTTTCCTGCATAGCGATTAATATAATGATCCATCGTAAAGGAATATGTGATCACGCCATAGAACATTGCGGTCACAAAATTCTTGTCAAGATCGGACAATTCGAAGTCAGACCGATAACGCTGCTTTAAAACCAGATTGGCATAGCCGCCTTTTTCGAAAACATCAAAAAGCATTTCATAGCAAATTTTTCTCGGAATATCTACTTTTCGGCTCACTTTTCACCGCCGAGAACATCTGAAACATTGAAATTATGAGCACATTCAGAAGCATTCAGTCTCCTGCACGACTCCGGCTGGATACATGTCAGCAACAGGCAACTGTCCTGACACATCACAGCGATAATGTCTTTTTTAGCACAAAGTATCGTTCCGGGTTTCGGCTCGCCATGAGCTTGTTTATAATCTTCAATGTACCGGGATGAGTCAACGGGTAACGCCGAACAATGAACCTTAAGTCTGCTGCCCCGATATGACGTGCTTGCACCCGGCCAATCGGAAAGCCCTCTGATCTGATTATGAATGACTTGCGAAGGTGTGTTCCAGTTGATCAGCCCTTGCTCTTTGCGAATCGGAGGCGCGTAAGTTGCTTCGCTGTGAATTTGAGAAACAGGCAAAATCTCACCTGACAGAAATCCGGGAATCGTCTCAATGAGCAGCTCAGCACCAAGGATTGCAAGCTTCCCGGTCAATTCTGAAGATGTGACGGAGTCACTGATCTTGCATATACTCTGCGAAAGGATATCTCCGGTATCCATGCCCTTATCCATCATCATAATCGTTATTCCGGTCTCTGTTTCGCCATTCAAAATAGACCATTGGATCGGAGCGGCACCTCTGTATTTAGGAAGCAACGAAGCATGAACATTAAGGCATCCCCGACCGGGAATCTCAAGAATGCTTTCAGGAAGAATTTTTCCGTAAGCCGCCGTGATAATCAGATCGGGAGACAGGCTTTGTATTAACGTAGTGCTTTCAGGATCCCGCATCGAGGCGGGTTGATAAACGGGAATGTTGTGTGATAGCGCCGCAGTTTTCACCGGAGATGCAGTCATCAACATGTGTCTTCCCGAAGGCTTATCCGGCTGAGAAAAACAGGCAACAATATTAAAGCCGGAGAGAATTAGGCTCTCGAGCACTGTTTTGGAAAAATCGGGAGTACCCATGAAGATTACTCGCTCGTTCAATCTGAATCTGTTTGCCCCCTGACCTTATCAATAAACAAAATACCGTCCAGATGATCATTCTCATGGCAGATACACACCGCCAGAAGTCCGGTTGCCGTAAGTTCAAACGATGTACCGTTCCGATCTTGCGCACGGATAATAATCTTCTCAGGACGCTCAACATCACCGGATTGTCCGGGTACGGAAAGACATCCCTCGGATCCCACAACACACCCCTCGGCAGAGATGATTTCAGGATTGATAAACTCGATCAAGCCGTGCTCGTCCCCGATGTCAACAACAAAAATACGCTTCAGCACCCCGACCTGAGGTGCGGCAAGCCCTATTCCTCTTCCCTCAAACCGCATTGTTTCAGCCATGTCATCCAGAAGCTCGAATAACTTTATGTCAAACTGTGTTACTTCTCTGGATCGTTTACGAAGAATTTCATCTCCGACGATCACAATTTCTCTAAGCGCCATATACATTTCCTTTCGATGTCTACGTTATTATTTTACCATAAAGGATCAATATCGACATACATACAGTAATCCTTGCCTGAATACGTATTCTGAAGAATTGAATACAGTGTTGCAAGCATGCTCTTGTTTTTTGCTTTGATGTTAATCCGGAATCGATATCGATCACGAAGTCGGTATATTTGTGCAGGACCGGGGCCAAACACTTCAATATCATTACCTGCGGCGGCCTGTGCCCCGCATGCATCAAGAAATTCTTTAATTTCCTTGGCTTGCAACCAGCCTGTTTTTTCATCGGGATGCGATAAAATAAGACTCCCAAGCGCCAAAAACGGAGGGTACTCCAGTCTTTTTCGATACTCTATTTCATTTTTAAAGAACGCTTGAAAATCCTGCGCTGCAGCATGCAAAATCACATCGTCCTCCGGTTGATAAGTTTGAATAAATACGGTTCCGGGGAGATCTCCGCGTCCAGCACGTCCGGCTGCTTGTGTGATCAGTTGGAAAGCTCTCTCCCCTGCCCTGAAATCAGAAGCCCTGATCAGCAGATCCGCACTGATAATACCCACAACGGTAACACTTGGAAAATCATGACCTTTTGCAATCATCTGGGTACCGAGCAGAATATCCGCTCTTTTCTGACGAAAATCTTCCAAAAGCCTGGAATGTGCGCCCCGTCCGGATGTTGTATCCTGATCCATCCGGATAATTCGACTGTCCGGAAATTCCTTGCTGACAATCTCTTCAAGTTGCTGGGTGCCAAGCCCGAGTCTCCCCTGAAGTTTACTGCCGCAAAAAGTACACTCTTCCGGTACTTTCATTGTTCTCAGACAGTAATGACATATTAGCAGAGGTTTTCGTCCTCCGCCCGGCGAATGAAGTGTCATCGCAACCGAACAGTGAGGACAAATGATCGATTCCCCGCACGCACGACAAAGCAGCATGCTCGAGTATCCTCGTTTATTCAGAAAAAGGATTACCTGTTCTCCGTTATTAAGAGCCTTTTTCATTGCTGCTCTGAGCGGGCGGCTCAGCTCCGAGCGATTCCCTGCCTTAAGCTCTTCCCGCATGTCGATCACCTGAACCTCGGGTAGAACGGAATCATATACCCTGTCCGGCAACGTTAGCAGCGTTGAGTACCCTGATATTGCGGAGTAATATGTCTCAACATTTGGCGTCGCCGAGCCGAGAACAAGCCTTGCCCCGAGAATGCGCGCCCTCATCCTTGCTACATCCCTCGCATGATACCTCGGATGAGTTTCCGATTTATATGATGTGTCCTGTTCTTCATCCATCAAGATCAATCCAAGATCTAATATGGGTGCAAAAACAGCCGATCTTGCTCCGACAATAATTCGTGCGTCACCCCGACGGATCATGTCCCATTGCTCGTATCGCTCCTTGGGTGTGAGTCGACTATGCAGCACAGCCAGTTTTTCGGGAAATCGTTCGGAAACCCACCGGATCATCTGAGGCGTCAGCGATATTTCCGGAACCAGAAAAAGTACGCTCTCGCCCTGATTCAGTACTTCCTCGGCACAGTGCAGATAAACCTCCGTTTTGCCGCTGCCGGTGACGCCATACAGCAAAAATTCCTTCTGCCCTTTTTCCGAAAGGATCTGATCGACAGCCTTTTTCTGTGCTTCGGTAAGTATCGGAAGCTGCGACTCCGTTTGGTATTCATCAGCCACATTGGGATCACAAGTATATTCATCAGCTGTCGAGGCACGCAATACCGTTTCGATCAGACCTTTGTCTTTTAAAGAAGTAATCGGTGATTTGGAAACCGAAAGCGAGCTCATGATTTCAGAAACATAGGCTTCTTTGCACTCAAGCAGCATCTCAAGCACGCGAATTTGCGACAGGCTTCCGAGGTCACCCTCAGAAAGAACCGAAATGGCCTTTTCTTCGTCCGTGATCATTGCCAGCAGACGGGTTTTATGTTTCTTCTCCGTAACGGCAGAAGGAACCATCATGCGCACTACATCTCCGTAAGTGCAAGAGTATCGGGTACGAACCAGAGATATGAGTGCGATTTGATCCTTTCGAACCACCGGAATCAGATCAATAATTTCTCGCACCGACTTCAGTTCCTGGGAGAATTCCGAAGTTTCCGATATGGCAACAACAAGCGCAGCCTCGGCCCGGTTACCCGCACCAAAAGGAACGCGAACATACTGTCCCTCGCAAATCAGCGGAACTAAATCCGCCGGAACTGCATAATCAAACAGTCGGTCAATGGATCTTACGGAGTCGCGAAGAATAACGGATGCAATCATTTTTATCCTCCCACCCGTATTTTCTCACAGCAAAGAGAAAAGATCTATCTGAACCGAATTCGGTAAATGGTCTAATATTCCGGTCGAAGAGAGCTTTTCAAGCGCGACAGGACCAATTCCGCTTCGGTTTTGCAAATCCTCGCGCGTTGTAAACGCCTTTACCGCCCGTGCACTGCAAATTGCCTGCGCCATACTGGTGCTGATGGAAGATATTGCATTGAGCGGCGGCAAAATTTTCCCCGGACCGATTTTTTGAAAGCGCTGTGCATCGGAAAGAGCTATATCATACGGCACAAATTCGATCCCCCGGGAAATCATTTCCTCAATCAGTTCATAAAGATAGTATTGTGCCTTTTCGTTCGGTTTACGCTTCGAAAAGCCTTCATACAACTCCAATTTATTCTTCACGACCACATCGATGCCCGCGCACATTGTATCGCCATCAAACTCATCTGCGCGAATCGAGAAAAAAGCACAATAGTATTCTTCCGGATAATACACTTTAAACCACGCTATTCGAAGTGACGAGATTGCGTAAGCGGCCGCGTGTGCCTTCGGAAACATGTATTTGATTTTTTTGCATGATTCGATATACCAGTCCGGTACCGAGCACTCTCTCATTATTTTTTCCTGATCCGGAAGAAGTCCTTTTCCTTTACGGACGCGTTCCATAATGTCAAAAGCTGATTTATTCGGTACATTCATGGACATCAGGTATGTCATTATACTGTCCCGGCAACCAATAACATTTCCGAGGGTACAGGTGTTGTTTTGGATCAATTCCTGAGCATTACCTTTCCAAACATCTGTACCGTGAGAGAGCCCCATCAACTGAACCAGATCGAAAAACGTATTGGGGCGTGTTTCGGCAATCATGTCGCGCGCCATAAATGTTCCCATCTCCGACAAGCCGAGAGTCGCGGCAGTGTTTGTTTTCGATGCATTTAAAAGTCCAAGTGCCTCGGATGAAACAAAAAGAGACATCACTTTCGGATCCGGAATCGGGATCGTTTTCACATCCACACCGGTTAAATCACTGAGCATACGAAGCATTGTCGGATCATAGTGACCGAGGATATCGAGTTTCAAAATGGTGTCATGCATCGCATTAAAGTCAAAATGCGTCGTCACAATTCCGCCGGATGCCTTGTTCGCCGGGTACTGAATCGGAGTAAACTCATAAATGTCCATTTCCGTCGGAACGACAACAATACCGCCCGGATGTTGTCCGGTGGTCCTTTTCACGCCGACAAGGCCCTTCGATCGCCTTCTGAGCTCGGCCTTATTCAGACTTTCTCCGGATTCCTCACACAGTTTTCCTACCACAGCAATAGCATTCTTATCCGCAAAACAACCAATGGTTCCGGCACGGAAAGTATGACTTTTTCCAAAAAGTTCCTCGACATATTTGTGGGCTCTGGACTGGTATTCGCTCGAAAAATTAAGATCAATATCGGGTTGCTTATCCCCGTAAAATCCAAGAAACGTCTCAAAAGGTATTTCCTGACCGTCCCGAACAAGAGTGATCGCACAATGGGGACATTTCTTTTCAGGAAGATCATATCCGGAACCGTACGCGCCTCCAAGGATGAATTCGGAATACCGGCACTGCGGGCACCTGTAATGCGGCGGAAGCGGGTTAACTTCGGATATTCCACAGAGCGTCGCCACGAGTGAAGACCCGACAGAGCCTCTGGATCCGACGATGTAACCATCATCATTTGATTTTTTAACCAGTTTGTATGCGATATAGTACATGATAGCAAAGCCGTTGCCGATGATTGAATCCAGTTCTTTTTGAATGCGGGACGCAACCTCAGGTGCAGGCGTTCCTTGAAATTCATACAAATCTTTAACTGCCTGCCAGGTAATTTTACTGATTTCATCTGCCGCCGTGCTGATCACAGGCGGAAAAGTGCCATCCGGGAAAGGCTTCAAATCCGGCTCAATGCCGTCTGCAATCCGGTTGGTATTTTTAACTACAACTTCAAAAGCTTTCTCCTCCCCGAGGTACGAAAACTCCTCGAGCATTTCCCCGGTGGTTCTGAAATACAGATCACTCTGAATGTCCGCATCTTTATATTCCATATCCATCATCAGATATTTTCTAAATTCACCTTCACTTTTGTCGATGAAGTGGGCATCCGTCGTCGCGCAAACCGGAATGTCAAACTGCTCGCCGATCGAGACGATTATCCGGTTCAGATCCTCAAGATCTCTACGCGAATGCAATCCACTCGCCGGATTCCTGAGATAAAACTCATTATTGGTCGTCGGCTGGATTTCAAGATAATCATATAGTTTCAGCACACGCAAAAAATTCTCGTCTCCGGCAAGAGAAACGCATGCCGCTCGATAATTATTATTATTCATCGTATAGTGCGTGTATGCCCGAGTGAAAACCTCTCCTCTTTCGCAGGCACTTCCGATCACAAGTCCTGTGCGATAGAACTCAAGTAATGATTTAGGGATCCTGGGACGATGTGAAAAGCAGTGAATGTGAGAATCTGAAACCAATCGGTAGAGGTGATACAATCCGATCTTGTTTTTCGAAAGCAATATAATATGATAAACTTTTTGCTTGCGTGAAAGAACCTGTGCTTCCGGCAATTTCCCGGCGCGATCATTTAGTTCAGCTGCAGTTCTGATCTCAAACCGGTTCATAATATGCGCTAACAGCAGACCCGCATAATATGCCTTGGAATAGGCGCCATCAATATCTGTAGATCCCGGCATAATGGTGTGAACCAAACTCTCCGCATCCATATCCGCTTCATTCGGATAAAACAGCGCCGCAACAGCCCGGGTATCTATAGCGGTCGAATAAAACTTCACCCTGTGCCTGAGATGCTTTTCAATATCCACAGCAAACCCCACGGTCCGCAGGTATTCCAGATCCACAAGAATGTTATGTCCGCAAACAGGAAGTTTATCAATAAAAACGCTCAGACGCGAAATCACATCGAGTGCGTTTTCAGATTTAGTTTCGCTGATATCATTCCGTTCATTGCTTGTCTCGATATTCTCGATCAATGAATCTGAAAACACCATATTCCCTTGCTCGTTCGACAGAAATTTGGCAGCGTGTATTTGCAGAATTCTATCTTCGTCCGGAGCACTGCCGTTCTTCACCAAATGAATGGATACATACCCGTCAATGGCATCATCCTGATTCTCTATGCCGTAGGCGACGCAAGGGCCATCATCGATCAGATATCCCTCCATGCCATAAATCATTTTGAACGGCTTGGAGTTGTCGTCGCGAGGAAGTTTCTTGCAGGCTTCCGCAGCTTCGGGGAATCCTTGAACAACGCCGTGATCCGTTAACGCACATGCAGGATGTCCCATTCGGAAGGCCGTTTGAATCAGGTTGGAGACATCAATAACCGCATCTTTTTCACTCATTTTCGAGTGGCAGTGAAGTTCGACGCGTTTCACAGGAGAAAGATCCATTCGCTTTGCCGGTGGTTCCTTAACAATCATTCCCTCAACGGACGCACACATATCACGGGTATATTTTGCGTCATAGTGGACTTCCGCCTGAAGTTTTGCAAACCCGCCTTTTGAAAACGCTTTGTCAAATTCATCCGCGTCCTTTGGACTCAGAAAGCATACGCATGGAATACTGCCGGATGTATCCGTTGCAAAGAAATTTACACAGACTTTTCGTCCGGACTTCGTCAATTTCATTTCTTCAATTTCAATACTTCCTTCGAAAAGCACAAGACCTGTTGCAGGATTCATTTCACGGATTTGTATCTCCGGAAGATCCGGATTGACACGTCCCCAGAGGACATCCGAGGACTTTTTCGGAGCATTCTTTATGTTAAATTTCTCCCCGGAGACTCTGTCTGCCTTGTATTCCCAGGAATCGGGATTGCTGGATTTGGGTGATTTGGAGGTGTCCTGAGAATCTCTATTACCGAACTGCTGAGTTTTAGGACCTTGAGTCTCCGCCCGTTGTTTAGGTGCTATACTCTGTGCCCGAAGTATATCGCCTGCTTCACTTAAAAAGAATTCCTCGTGCTTCCGAATCGTTTCCTTTTCGGACTTCTCATCCGCAAGGTGTTCAATTTGAAGCTCGAAAAGGCACTTTTCGGGAAGGTATCGCTCCGTGAATTTTTCGGCTCTGCTAATAAAATCCGCAGAAAGTCCTGCATCGAGTCGATGCTTTGGAATTCCGGTAATACAGTCTACTCCCTGCTCAAAAACCGTATCAGAGATCAGCTTTCTAAGCATTGGATTTTCGCGGGATACGGACGATAGTATCCATGGAAGTAACGTATACGCCACCTCTGAAGGTTTTCCGGAACTTGAACATTCAGACAGGTGAATTCTGACATGAGAGAGGTTGAGTCCCTTGCGAAGCTCCGATTCCAGGTTCATGATACGATTCCCCTCGGGAATCGTACCTCTTACCGACAAGTAAATTTCTATCCCTTTTCCATCGGAATCAACAGTTACCCGCAACACACTTGCAGGTATCTGTTGTGCCGCAATAATCAGACGGTCATCTCCGGAAAATGACCGGATAAAATTTTCCAAAAGAGGCATGAACAAACTATTCTCCAATCGATTTGTTAA
>Ga0209373_10004089_pt1 | contig 12858 bp, 6 predicted proteins | sample Higcelweek5metaG_FD_187173 | JGI IMG/M metagenome (GOLD analysis project Ga0209373, IMG submission 187173) | Freshwater pond sediment microbial communities from the University of Edinburgh, under environmental carbon perturbations - High... | ecosystem: Environmental > Aquatic > Freshwater >... | reverse complement strand
TTTGTTTAAAACCTATCCAAGCAATCTGACCTCTTAAAAACTTTTGCTGTTCTGGCATTTGTTTTAAAATAGCGGCAACTTTTGCCGAAAATATTCTAAAATCACCGGCATCTACCGGAATGTTATGTTTAGTTACCAAGCGAAGAAATCGATAAAAAACCTTTGCTGTAAGTTTTTTAAAAATTGACTCCCCTTTACGACTTTTTCTTTTTGCATATACAACATCAAAACCTTCTTTAGCTTTTTGATACAAATCAATTATAATTTCGGGAGGGTCTTGCAAGTCAGCATCCATAATAACAACATAGTTAGCATTGGATTTTTCAATCCCAGCTGTAATAGCGATTTGCTGACCAAAATTACGACTGAAGTCAATGTATTTTACACTTTGATTGTCAGAAGCAAAAGCTTTAATAAAACCTAGTGAGTTGTCCGTACTGCCATCGTTGACGAAGATTATTTCATACGACTTGATACTAAGTTTTTCAATAGTGCTAACAATCTCATCATACAATAATGACAGATTCTTTTCCTCATTAAAAACCGGCAGAACTATTGATATTTCTTTGCTTTTTTGCTTCATTTAAGCCTTTTACAAATGCAAAGATATTTATTTTTTAATTTCTTTTAAAGATTTTCTTCGTCATCTCTTTCTTTAATCAAAGCAGTGATTGATTTAACTGTAAATAGTCGTGTAGCAAAGGCAAATATTAAGCCCGCCAAGGCTGAAATCCCAACCATAAGAATCCAGTTATAATCGAATGTTGATAGCCAAGCTGTTAAAGAATAGCTTAAGACGACAAAAACAGCAAGGGAAATCAGCAGTTTATAATTAATTCTAAATTTAAAAAGTTTCCAAGCAATAATTAATTGAACCAATCCCGTAAATATCTGAGTAATCATACTTGCGACCGCAGAGCCAACAACTTGTAAATGTGGTATAAGAATAAAATTAAGTCCAATATTAAGCAACATTCCACTTGCAGCCATTATGTTTAACTGTTTCAAACTTCCGTTCGAAGTTAACAATGTACCAAAGATATAAGTTGTACAAATTCCTATGAATCCGGTCATAAGAAAACTTAGAGTGATAGCACTAGCGTCGACATGCTCCCAGTACATAAGACTCATAATTTCTTCGTTGTAAAAATGGCATATTGTCATGACCAAAACTGCCGGAACGATAATTAAAGTGAAAGACAATTTTACCAGTTCTTCGACATTTTGTTTCTTTTGTATCATTTTAGCAAACATGGGTAATAGTAAAATTGAAAACAAATAAGCAAACATCGAAGCTGCTTCGAGAATTCTAAAAGCCTGCGCATAAATCCCAGCTTGTTCTTTACCATCAGGCAAGAGCCTTTCCAACATAACAGAGTCTATTCTATTGTAAAAAGCCATTAATAAAATTAGTAAAGCATAAGGATAGCTCTTTTTAAGAAAAACTCTGAAAAATCTGAAATCGAAATTAAGCTTAAAAAAGCTGGTTTTACTGATAACAAGAATCAATGCTATGAGAGCAGTAATAACGTAGGAAACGGTCTGAGCCAAAACAAACCATTCTATTTTTAATGAAATACCTGAAACATTTCCCCAAATAAGTATTCCACACAAAATGATCATTAAGAACCTATCTAAAACAGAAATCATACTGTCTGTTTTAAACATTTGCAATCCACTGATATTTGAACGTAGATACAAAATCAGAGACAATAGAACCTGATTAAAAATCAACATACCAAGTATTCCTAATTGTCTTAAATCATAACCAATAATCAGTGCGGCAGACAATGATAAAACTGCGTAGACCACAGCGAGTAAAATTTTCAATGCAACAATGCTCGAAACATGTTTACTGAGGATACTACTGTTTTGAGAAATGTTTTTGTTGTTAAAATTTGTAATCCCAAAATCGAGGATAATATTTAACAAGAGTGAGAAATTCAGCAATGAGAAATAAAATCCAAATTCTGATGCCCCTACCATATTTTGGACAGACCTTTCGACTCCGAAAATCCAGAAAGGTTTTACAAGGACATTCAGAAAAAGTAAAAAAATTAGATTTATGACAAACTTTTTTCTCAAAGCTTATTGATTTAAATGCAAAGATATAAAAAGACTACGGTTAGACAAGTTGCCAAGGCTTAAAATGAAATTTTAGGTTGAAAATCATAGTTAAAACGAGAATGATAAGTCCAAATGCCTATCGAATTAGAAATTTAAAAAAACAACAAATTACAAAAAGTTTAAACGTGTTTTTGGTAATAATCATATGTCTTTCGCTTCAAATGCAATATTTCTCAATTATTAATAGTATAAGGTTTGTACTTATTTATTTTTTATTATTTTTGTCAGCCAAAATAAAATTTATTAAGAGACTGAAATAGAAATAAATAAAATTAATTTTTAAGAATAATATGAAAAATTATCAAACGGATCAGATCAGAAACATAGCTTTGGTTGGTAATTCCGGTTCAGGAAAAACTATGTTGGCCGAATCCATGTTACAAATCGGAGGAGTAATAAACCGTAAAGGTGATATCGCTAGCAAAACGACGGTATCAGACTATCGCCCGATTGAACAGGAAAACGGGAACTCATTATTTTCGACTGTATTATACACCGAAATCGCAAATACAAAAATAAACATTCTTGATAATCCGGGGATGGACGATTTTATTGGAAATCTTGTTTCATCATTATTCGCAACAGATACAGCATTAATGCTTATCAACTGCCAGAACGGGATAGAAGTTGGTACCGAAATCCACGGTCGCTATGTAGACAAAGCAGGCAAACCAATGATTATCGCTTTAAATCACCTTGATCATGAAAAAACCAATTTCGAAAAAACTTTTGAAATGGTAAAAGAAACATTTGGTGGTAACGCAGTTTTGGCTCAGTTCCCAGTAAATGCAGGTGTTGGGTTTTCATCTATCATTGATGTTATCACCCACAAAATGTACACAATTAAAGGTAACGAAGTTATAATTAGCGACATCCCAGCTGAGCATGCTGATCAAGCAGAAGAAGTAAGAACAACTTTGATTGAGAAAGCTGCCGAAGCTGATGAATCATTAATGGAATTATTCTTCGAGAATGACACTCTTACCGAAGAAGAAATGATGCGTGGTATAGCTGCAGGTTTACCTCAGAGAGGTATTTTCCCTATTTTCTGTATCAATGCAAGAAACGATTTAGGTGTTAAACGTCTGATGGAGTTTATTGCAAACGTTTCTCCAGCTCCTGACAAATTTGCTGCTTTGCATGATACTGAAGGCAAAGAAATCAAATGCATTTCGAGTGAAAAACCATCTTTATTTGTATTTAAAACTTCAATCGAAGAACATATTGGTGAGGTTTGCTACTTCAAAGTTCTCAGCGGAACACTTACTGAGAGTATTGACATGTACAATTCAAAAAACAATACAAAAGAAAGATTGTCTTCGTTATTTGTTTGTGCTGGAAAGAACAGAGTAAAAGTTGATAAAATGTTTGCTGGTGATATCGGAGCAACAGTAAAACTAAAAAACACAAAAACTTGTCATACTTTAGTTGCCCCAGGTCAAGATTGGGAATTGCCAGCAATTAAATGGCCAAATCCAAAATACAGAGTTGCAGTGAAAGCTGTTAACGAGAGCGATGATGAGAAACTTGGAGAAGCTCTTAATAAAATGAGAGATGAAGATTCAACCATTATTGTAGAGTATTCAAAAGAATTAAAACAATTGTTGATTCAAGGTCAGGGTGAATACCATCTTAATATTATGAAGTGGCATCTTGACAATCAGTTTAAGATTGCTACCGAATTTTCAAAACCGAGAATACAATATCGCGAAACCATTACCAAAGTAGCTTTTGCTGACTATCGTCACAAAAAACAATCTGGTGGTGCTGGACAATTTGGCGAAGTTCACATGATTTTAGAGCCATATACCGAAGGAATGCCAGAACCAACAATGTACAAAATTGATGGTAAAGAGTTTAAAATTTCTGTACGTGGCAAGGATGAGTATTCTCTCGATTGGGGTGGAAAACTTATTTATTATAACTGTATAGTTGGAGGTTCTATTGAAGCAAGATTCCTTCCTGCAATATTGAAAGGTATCATGGAAAAAATCGAAATAGGTCCACTAACAGGTTCTTATGCTCGTGATATTCGTGTTTGTGTTGTTGATGGAAAAATGCACCCAGTAGATTCAAACGAAATCTCGTTTAAACTTGCAGGACGTAATGCATTTAGCAACGCATTTAAGAAAGCAGGTCCAAAAATTATGGAACCGATTTACAACCTTGAGGTTTTAGTACCTGGTGACAGAATGGGTGATGTTATGAGTGACTTACAAGGCCGTCGTGCAATTGTTCAGGGTATGAGCAGTGAAAAAGGTTTTGAGAAGATTATGGCTAGAGTTCCACTTGCTGAGATGTCAACATACTCTACAGCACTTAGATCAAACACCGGAGGTCGTGCATTGTATGAAATGTCATTCTTTGAGTATCAGCAGGTTCCACCAGATGTTCAGGATCAATTGTTGAAAGAATACGAAGCACAACAAGACGACGAATAATTCTAAAAATGAATATAAAATTAAAGGGTGGAATTGCTTCCACCCTTTTTTTCATGATCCAATTGTGAACAAAACTAATGTCTTACAAGTTGTAAAGACCCCTTCTGTTCAATATTGTTTCCGAATTTATCCTCTCCTCGTATAATATAGTAGTATAGACCTTCACCTGCGTCGTCGTTCCCGTTTATCTTGCCATCCCATGACAAATTAATATCCTGGCTGTCAAATACAATCTCTCCCATCCTATTTATAATATTTATATTGTATGATGCAAGTTCTCCTTCATAAATAACCTTGTACTCATCTCCTATCCCGTCACCATTTGGAGTGAAAATATTTGGAATTTTAAAGTTTGTTCCTGAAATGAGTATTGTTTCGGAGTATTTGCTTTGGCATGTTTCATTTAAGATTGCGATAAGCTCAACAACATTATTGCCTTCAGTTGTAAATTCGTAAACAGGATTATCAGTGCGGAATAATTCTGAGCCATTAACTGTCCAAACAAATTCAATATTATTATTTCTCTCATAACCTTTGTCGTCAACATTAGACAGATTTCTGAAATAATATTTATTTTTATTAACCAGATCTCTTTCGCTAATAAAATAAGGACTTATATTTAAGCTATCTCTGATAAATAAAGTATCAAACAACTGACAACCATTTTCAAAATTAACTTTTAGAGTATAGATTCCAGAATTAAGGTTTGTAAAATGTCCATTTTTACTTAAAATCTCATTGTTTAGAACAAATAAATCTGCATCAGAATTTTTAATTGCAATAGAAAGTGTTGCATTAGCCCCAGAACAAATATTTGGTGTAGTAGTGTATGAATAGTCCGGTTGCTTAGCAACATTTACTGATTTTTCATAAACATGATTACAGTTATTGTCAGAAAGTTCAAAAGCAATCTTATTGTTGCCGCTTTTTAAACCATCAATAATAAACATACCTGATGCTACCTCACTTACCTTAATATTATTTGTAAGCCAATTTATTTTACCATCTGCATTTTTAATTGTAATTGTCAAATCTTCACCTGGGCAAAGAGTCTCCTTTGACAACTTAACATCAGCTTTTTGTGAATTAACAAAAGTCAAACTAAGACTATCTCTAATTACGTTTGATCCAGCAAACTCAGAATATAAAATCTTGTAATTGCCAGCAGAACGACCTGTAAAAATAAGCTTATCATTAACGTTAACCATCTTCATACCAGAAGGCAATATAATATGATCTGTAGAGCCGGAAATCGTAGTTTCATATGCTAATCCGCAAATAGTAGTATCCTCAGAATTAAAGATATCTGCGAATATAAACTGCTTAACATCAGTATTATCAGAAACTACATTTAATATTCTATCAGGAATATGATTATTATTCTGATTAGTAGTGTTGAGATTTTCGTTTATGGTAGTTGTATTATTTATAGTGTGTTCATTTTCAGACTTATTGGTTTTCTCGCTAATTTTTGAAATCGGTTGATTTGTTTTAATGCTTTGTGAAATTAAAACTAGACCTATTACAACGAGAGTTGAAACAGCAGCAATAAAATAGTATTTATTATTTCTGATAATGTCCTTAAACGACTTCTTGGGATAATTCTTCCGAATCTGCTGAAATACCTCATCAGCAGGAGTCTCCCTGAAATTATCAAGTTTGTTTTTTAATATGTCGTTAAAGTCACTCATTTATAATTTTCATTTATCATTGTTACCAAAGCCTCTCTCGCCTTTTTAAACTGAGTTCGGCAGGTAATATCACTAATTTCAAGCAATTCGGCAATCTCAGTATGTTTATATCCTTCAATTACATGAAGGTTAAAAACAGTTCTGTAACCAACAGGTAATTTATTTATAATCCCAATTATTTCCTGAGCACTCATTTGAGAAATAACATCATTATCGAAATTTTCAGGAACAGTTTCGTATTCCAAAACATCTTCGGAAATAAAGTTTTTTCGTGCTTTTAAAAAATTAATCGCATTATTAACTGTTAATCGCCTTAGCCAGCCTTCAAAAGAACCTTTAAATTCGTACTCCCCAATTTTGTTTAAGATTTTTATAAAACACTCCTGCATTAAATCCTGCGCTTCTGCCTTGTCCTTTGTATATCTTAAACAAATCCCGTAAATCAATGAAGAATAAGTTTTATAAAGCTCATCAAAAGCCTTGGATGACTTCTTTTGACATTGCCTTATTAACTTTTCATTATCTGTCATTTGTTTACTGATTTTAAGACAAAATACAATTACAAAACGTTGTATTGATTTTTAAAAAAAATGGCTATATTTTCTGATAGCCATTTTCATAACAATTTTATTCTCTAACTAAATGAAGCGCACCATGTTCGTCGTATGGAGTTCCATCAAGTCCTTCGGCTGTAATTACATAGTAATATACTCCTGGAGATGCCTTTGTTCCACCACTAAGTACACCATTCCAACCAGCTTCGTATTCTTGCCAATTTTCCCATGTATAAACTGTTCTACCCCATCTGTTTAGAATTACTCCGCTGAATGTTCTCAAGGTCTGTGCTTTTACTTGGAAGAAGTCGTTTACTCCGTCACCGTTTGGAGAGAAGATATTTGGAATTTCTAGTTTGCTGGCATCGTCAACAAATATACAAGCTTCTAGTACTGCGGTATCGCGGCACTCTGGCAAGTCTCTGTTCATTACGATCAAGAAAGGTTCGTAACATCCTGACTCGGTGTAAATATGCTCAACCATTTCGTCACAACTCTTTACAACTGTTCCATCGTCAAAATGCCATTCGCATCGTTTACTTACATCGTCGTAATCTGAGGTGTTGAGGAAAGTCACTACTGCATTTGGTGCTACCAAATCTTCAAGTATAACATCTGCTGAAACAGACATTTCAGCATCTATCATTCCTATTGTTTCTATTTCATAATAAATTGTATCTAAACAATTTGCTGTGTGGTAAATACTCAGATAGTAAGCGTAATTAATAATATTTGGCGTTAGATAACTTGTATATATTCCATACTCACCAGCAGGCAAATTGTATACTGTCGTTATTGGTCCTGGTTCTGGACCAACATTTGGATCTATCCAGAAGAATGCACTACTTCCGAGTGTATCACCAAAGATAATTCCTCCTTTACCCAAAGCACAGGTATCGGAAATAAAGGTAATATCAAATGAAGGAATTGGTGGTTCTTGAATTGTATCAATATTTATCGGACTCTGACAGCCCCAGTAGTTAGTGGCAATAAGACTTACCTCGTGGGCGGTATCTTCGCTGTTCCAATATACAAAATGTTCGTATAAACCACCTGCAGTATTTGTAGTTACACTGTCCACTAATCCGGAATAAAAATTCCATGAGTACTGCTGTAAGGAGTCCTCTGCTGCTGCAATAGTAGCAGGCTCTCCAAAACACTTAGGCTCTATTATGTCTATTTCAGAGGAAGGTACTCTGGCAAATACAACTCGCATTGTATCACTATTTGTACAACCGTTACTGTTGTCTTCTGTCCATATTAGTGAAAAATATGGATCAACAAGATTATCTGAATTATAAACCTCCGATTCAATGAAAGATTGAGGATCATTATGATTTTCGATAAGTACAAGAGAAGCTGATGGCGTGCTCCACACTCCAGTACCAATGCTTGGAATTGCATTAAGATATCCACTTTTGCCACAAAACAATGTGTCGCCACCTGCATTTGCATGTGGAATTTCGATAAATCTAATTGTTAATGGTCCTGCTGTATCATTACAGAATCCTGGCGTTAGACCTGGACCAGTTTCTTCAATCCAATAGAAATCATGGTACCCGTAACTTGGCATGGTGACACTCGTATTATTGTCAAACTCATCTAAAAAATCTGCAGCTGGATTAAATGAATACCAGTAACCTAAGATTTCGGTACCAGATAATTCTGCTCTAAGATGCTCAAAGGTTAATCCGCAAACTGTTGAATCTGCTTCGTCAGTCTGAATTGTTGCAGAAGGAACACGCCAGAAAGTTATCAAAACATCATCAGTTACAGTGCAAGCAAGAGACGATGTTTGTGCCTGATTACTTTCCATCCAAGTAAACAATAAATCGTCATATACACCAACATTAACTGGAGTGGTTGGACTTGTATAATCTGTGAATGTTGCACCAGCTGTAGGTAACCATGACCCAGTATAACCACCTGACACACCTTCCATTTCAGTTGCGGTTCCGCAAACATCTTTATCTTCTCCAGCAAATATAACAGGAACTTCAACGAATTCTATTTGAACTGTATCTGTTGAGTAACAATATGATGCATTTGCATTATTTTCCCTAAAAACAAAATTCCAGATTCCAACTTGACTTACAGTTACAAGCGAAGTATCATTAGTAGTAGGTGCAAAATTTGCTGATTGTCCTACTGGGGCATTATAAACTGACCATATTCCTTCTGGGACATAGTTTAAAGTTTCTGTTATATCAAAGAATGCTTCCAGTTCATAATTATTTCCACAAATCGCATCATCTATTCCAGCATTTGCTACTGGCTGCTGATAGAAAATTACATGCATGGTATCAATAGAAACACATCCACCATTTTTAACAGCCCAATAGAATTGGGTGTCGATATAAGCTGAATCACCAAAAGCAGCAGGCACATCTACACAAAATGTTGCTGTCGGAGATGATGCACCTTCGGGATTTGTAAATTCTCCGTTAACTTTTGGAATCCAAAAATATTCTGTTGCCCATTCGGAACCGGTAAGGTCTGCTTCAAAAGTTACACAGTTACCGCATATTTCTCTTTGATTACTTGGGCCAACATTGGCAAGAGGTTCTCTTGCAAATGTCACTTCAACACTAGCTTCCCCAGTACATTCAATACCATTAGTCTCATTGGTTTCAGTCCAAACAAATACAACATTTCTTGTTAATCCCACATAATTACCTATCATTACTTGAGCGTCTGGGCTTGTTGCTGATGGAGTATATATTGGAGCTGGGACCATCAAAACCAAAGGATCTCCTTCGTAAGCAGTCCATTGTCCCTCATATTCACTATTAAAAACATGCAAATCATAAATATTGGAGCAAGTAGTATCAATAGTATTCACAGTTGTAGGAGAAGGTTCTGCCAAGAATGTTACGGTAATATAATCTTCGTCCCAGCAAATTCCCTGACTTTCGCGCCATGTAAAAATCTGTTGCCCAACAGAAGAAGTTACAGTCGTTTCGGGAGAAGATTGAGATGTAAAAGATCCAGGTCCAGTCCAAGTTCCATTTGAGCCAACCAAACTAAAAACAGCTGTTAAGTCGGCTTCAATACCGCAAATTGTAAAATCTTCGCCTGCATAAGCATTTGGGGTCTGATTAAAGTGAACCAAAACATTATCAGAACCATAACAAATTCCATTACTGAGAGTATAAACAAAGTTTACATCTCCAAAACTACTAGTCATTACATTTATAGTTGGGTCATTAATCGTTGTGCCGCCTGTAGGAACAAAATCTCCGTCTGCACTCCATGTTCCAGTTAGAGAACCCGTAGGAGGGTCTGCTTCAAGAGTAATGGTTAAACCACATGTAGATAGTTCAGTTTCGCTTATATGTGCAATTGGATTAGCAAACCATACTACTGGAGTTCCAATGCTTTGTGAATAGCAAGGATCTGCTTGCGAAACATGACCACCAGATGCATTTCCGCAAATTGCTGAGACATAATAAGTAACACCATATTGTGCTCCACTGATATCTGAGAAACAAAAATCAGGTGTAGTATTATATGCATAAATATTTGCAGGATAAGCACCATCATGAATAATAAACTCAAACATATCGTCTGTATCGAGTTGCTGATTTCCTTGATGTGCAACAACGACATCTGTACATTCATCAGCACACAATATCACTGGACTTAAAGAAGTCATATCTCCTGCATCCGTTTCACAGCCACAATTTGTTAATCCGTGAAATTCAAACTCACTACAACCATGTGAATCGGTTACAGTAATATTATAAATTGTATTTGTTGGAAAAGCCCCTGCAAATGTCCCATTATATGGGATAGATCCAGTTCCCAAATCAACATCAAAACTTGCATCGCCACCACCTTCTGCGTATATCACATCAAACGTTACAAAGTATTGAGTATTATCGCCAGAACAAATTTCGTCAGAAAATCCTACAATTTCAATATTATCATAAACAATAATTGTTATTTGATCCGAATCGTCGCAAGCTCCAGTAATTGTATAAGTAACGGTATAAGTTCCAGGTCCAGCAACTTCTGGATAAAAATATCCACTAGATATTGATCCTGCTGGAGCTGTTGTTGTCCACGTTCCACCTCCATCAGCCGCTGTTAGTTGAGCTGGCATATCATTGGTACACAATGGGTTAACAGGTGTAATTGTTGCATCAGCTGGCAAAGTAACAAAGGTTTCTGTGGAGGTTGTTTCACAAGTTGGATTTCCTGCTACGTTAATAGTTTCTGTTACAGTAAGGATATAATCTGTTGTCTCGTCAGGAAACGAAGGAGTTCCTTGAACAATCTCATTACTAAGGGTTGTACTTGTAAATCCTACAGGGTCAGATGTCCATTCTGTTGATGTAATTGCAGAAGTTATTGTATAAGAACCGGCAGGTATTCCTGGAGGAACAACATAAATTGATGCTGTTGGAGCAGAGCAAGAATTATCATTTATTGCTGAGTTTATTGTACCAGAGTCGTATGTAAATGTTGCGCTACCGCAATCTGTTTCTCCTGTAAAGATAATAGTTGCTCTAGTCAAAGAACCAATATCAGCATTTTCGCAATCGTAAATTTGCACCGACCATCCTGGTTCTGCTGCATGTGCACCATAGATAGTATTCCACTCTCCAACTGAAGCAAAGTTACCAGTCAAAGGCGTTGGCAAATCACAAACGCAAGGAGTTAGTGATGGTGTTCCAGCAGCCATTACTGATCCACCTGGAGCAGAATGTGACTGAAAACAGAATCCATTCGTCCCACTGCCAACATTATTGCCAGAATTGCATACTGTATTTTCATCAGAAGCGTCACTACAACCCAATGCCGACCAAGGAATACCTGTCCAACTTCCTTGAGAAGCACTAGGACCCCAGTCAGAAGCAGCAGGACATAGCTGAACAACTCCAACCTCACCTGGATTTGCAGTTTCGCTGCCCGGGGATTTCAAGTAAAAACCAATATCGGAAACATATGAATGTGTCGCCCAAAAACAAACTTTAATGTATGTGTTAGCATCAACTATAAAATCAGAACCTGGAGGATCATTAATATCAAAAGAATTATCTAAAGCTTGTGCTTGTCCATTTAGTGTGAAAGTTTCACAACCTGCAGGAATACCATCAATTTCGGCGAATGTTCTATTGACCCAAACCCATGCTCTGTAACAGGTAATCGTTCCACCACAATTTTGTCGGCCCATATAAAAACCCGACTCAAGATTACTTGCAACGGAACCTGTAATTGTCATTGGGACAAAACTCATTCCATCATATTCATACCATGAAATTTCGCATCCAGGGGCATTCAGGACCAACTCACCGATATTTGTTTCATCCTGATTACCACAAAAGATATAAACCATATCATTCGTTCCACCGCCACTAGTATATCCGCTGGAATATGTAGTTTGGAAAGATGCGCTGGCATTAGGTGCCGTAATCTGTCCGAAAATAAATTCTCCAGAAAGGAGAAAAACAAATGCTAAAATAAATCCAATTTTATATCTCATAGTATGATTTATTTAATCGTAATAAAAAAATCCTCCACCGTCAACACTTTACCTTGATAAACAACGTAATCCACTTCCATATTTTTCAATACATATTTGAATGTACTTAGGTAATTGAGTTTTTTCAATATAAGTTTACACCTACGCTGATTTTCATAAGTTGAAGAACTCGATTCAATTGAAAACTTAACAACGTTTGTAACTTCATTCACACCTACATGACATGGTTTTGAGCTTTCGTCCTCCATAATGTTGTATAGTTGGAAGCTTTCAGCAACAACATTGTCATCAATTTCAACAAAAAATGAATTCAAATCATCGACAATAATATATCTACCTTTAATATTATTGTCACTAACTCCCTGAGAAAACATATTTCCAGTGGATAGAATAGTGGCAAAACAAATAAACAAACAACTTAACAGTCTGGTTTTCATGTACTTATAATTTTGTTGATTCAAATCAAAAACTACGCAATTTAATAATAAACCTTCTCTTTAGAAAATTTTTGCAACAATAAGACAGAGATTGTACCAATTTCGTTGTACGAAAAAGCC
>Ga0209373_10004088_pt1 | contig 12861 bp, 10 predicted proteins | sample Higcelweek5metaG_FD_187173 | JGI IMG/M metagenome (GOLD analysis project Ga0209373, IMG submission 187173) | Freshwater pond sediment microbial communities from the University of Edinburgh, under environmental carbon perturbations - High... | ecosystem: Environmental > Aquatic > Freshwater >... | reverse complement strand
CCGATCAAGGGAGGTTTCGTGTTCCCTCAGGTGCCGGGCGCTGCCTCCGGCAGCTTGGCTTACGCGCCCATGGGGGCGCGGGCCGGCGGTCGCCGGCCTCCAGTCTGCCTTGATCGCGACCGATCAAGGCAGATTTCATGTTCCCTCAACGCCGGGCGCCCGCATCCGCGGGCTTGGCTCGCGCCGCACGGGCGGCGGGCCGGCGGTCGCCGGCCTCCAACCTGCGTAAAGGTCAACCTTTACGCAGGTTGGTATCATACCAAACCGCCGAGGGTTTGACCCTTGGCGGTTTGGAGGCTGGCGACCGCCAGCCCGGCGCTCATGCGCCGTGAAGCCAAGCTGCCGGATGGCAGCGCCCGGCGCATGAGGGAACGCGAAATCTCCCTTGATCGGTCACGATCAAGGGAGGTTGGTATCAGTGTGATGCACGCAGGTGTGACCCTGTGCTGCGTAAGGTGAATAGCCGCCCCGACATCCAATTTTGGCGCTTAATTAATTGAAATTTAAATAACTAATTTTGCTATGCGCGAATATCCCCGCAGCCCCACCCGCGTGTGCCGCCGGCCAGCCATGTGATCCAGAAGTATAGCGTTAAGGGCTTGTTTACCGCGTGGGCGTGAATGTCCGCGCCTGTTACTGGTCTTTTCACATCCAGGATTGGCCATGAGCCCGAGCCGAATAAAAAAGACACACAACGCGTCCAAGCGGCACCAGCAATCGCCACCCCGGTGGTTGGCGCTGGTGCCCAAGGATGATCCGCAACCTGTACCGCAGGAGCCGGCGCCCATGACATTCAGCCCGACGGAGGATATGTATGCCCGCGCCGCCCTGGCCTGTTATACCAAGGCGCTGGCGGTGCAGGATCCCGACATGTTGGCCAACCTGCTGGAAGCCGGCGCCTGGTTCGCCCGCCTGGGCGGCCAGGGTGACGGGCCGGAGCGGGGCTGAAGCCACCCCCGCCCCCGTTCTGGATTTCAAAACATCATTTCCAGAACGCGATCGCGCGGTGTGTGGCCGTCAACGAAGGTCTTGATGTTGACGATGACCTTCTCCCCCATATCCAGCCGCCCCTCGATGGTGGCGGAGCCCATGTGCGGCAGCAGCACCACGTTATCCAGCTTCAGCAGCTTGGGATCGACATTGGGCTCATCTTCATAGACATCCAGACCGGCCCCGCCGATTTCCTTCATCAGCAGCATGCGGGCAAGCGTCGCCTCCTCCACCACCTGCCCGCGGCTGATATTCACCAGGATGGCGCTGGATTTCAGCAGCCCCAGCCGGCGGGCATTCAGCAGATGATAAGTCGCCGGGGTGCGCGGGCAGGTGACGGCGATGATATCCATCCGCGTCAGCATCTGGTCCAGGCTTTCCCAATATGTCGCGTCCAGTTCCGTTTCCACCTCCGGGTGGACCTGCTTACGGTTATGGTAATGAATGGACAGGCCGAAGGCCCTGGCGCGGCGGGCCACAGCCTGGCCGATACGGCCCATGCCGATGATGCCCAGCCGCTTGCCGGCCAGCCGTGCCCCCAGCATCACCGTGGGGGCCCAGCCCGTCCACTGGCCCGACCGCACCAGCCGCTCGCCTTCCGACAGGCGCCGGGCGGTGGCCAGAATCAGGGCCATGGTCATGTCGGCCGTGTCTTCGGTCAGCACGCCGGGCGTATTGGTGACGGTGATGCCACGGGCACGCGCGGCGCGCAGATCAATATGGTCCACGCCATTGCCGAAATTGGCGATCAGCTTCAATTGCGGGCCGGCCTGGTTCAGCAGCGCCTCGTCGATCGTGTCGGTGACGGTGGGAACCAGCACGTCCGCCGTCTCCACGGCTTGGCGCAGTTCCTCGCGGCTCATCGCGTGGTCGTCCAGGTTCAGCCGGGCATTGAACAGTTCCATCATCCTGGTTTCGATGGCATCCGGCAATTTACGGGTCACGATGATGAGGGGCTTTTTGCGCTCGGCCATGCTGCCGTCTCCCTGACGCTGCCGTTCCCTTATCCGCCCCGGGCAGGTGGCGGTTATCTCTCAGCAGTACCAAGCGGGGGCGCAACTGTCCAGGCGACGGCGCGCGGTGGATGGTGCGATTGAATATAATCCGGCGGCAAGACTTGACCCGTGCGTTGCCGGGCGGCACAAAGTATATGTGCTTACGGGATAAATCCCTTCCGCAAGAATGCTGGGGCCGGGTTTGGGCGTTTTCAGGGTCATAGGAATTCGTGGCCGGGCGCGACCGGGATGGGTGCGGCATCTGTTTGCGACCGCCGTCCTGTTGTTGCCCTTGCTGGTCCCCGGGGTTTCGCCGGCTCAGGAGGCGGACCCGCGCAAGGACATGATCGTGCGCAGCGGCCTGCCGATACCGCGCTTTGTTTCACTGCGCTCCGCAGAGGTGAATGTGCGGGCGGGGCCTGGCCGTGCCTACCCGATCGAATGGGTGTTCGTACGTGCCGGCATGCCGGTGGAGATCACGGCTGAATTCGATACGTGGCGGCGTATCCGCGACGTGGACGGTACCCAGGGCTGGGTGCATCAATCCATGCTGTCCGGGCGTCGCACGCTGGTGGTGACAAAGGATATTCGTACCATTCGGGAACGGCCCAGCGCCAATGCGGCGGCTGTGGCCCAGGCGGAACCGGGCGTGATGGGCCGTCTGGTTTCCTGCAAAAGCGAATGGTGCGAGGTGGAGATCCAGGGCTATCACGGCTGGATGGAACGCACTGATTTCTGGGGCATCCAACCGGATGAAAAGGTGGATGATTAGGGCTGCCAAGCCATGTGAGACCAATCTGCCTTGATCATTACCGATCAAGGCAGATTGGTATAAGCGCAAACAGCGATCAGCCGCCGGCCACCGTGGTGGCGCTGTTGATCAGCAGATTGATGGTCACATCGGTCAGCAGCAACACGCTGGCCAGCAGCCCGTTGCAGGCCAGCGACTGGCGCAGCACGTACCAGCCATAGAACAGCAGCCATAACATCGGCACGATCAGCCCGCCACTGATGGCGCGCTGCCCATCCTCTGTTCCGCCGGACAGGCCCAGTGAAATGGCGATGAACAGCGCATAGATCAGTACGGCCACCAATTGTGACCAGTTATAGGCCACCACCATCAGGCCGATGCGTTGCCCATGGCCCATGGCCAGGGCCAGATGACTGGCGACCAGCAGAAAACCCGTCACATTGGCCGCCATCTTCACCCCTTCCAGGGCAAGATAAAGCGGCCAACCCAGTTGCGGCAGCGCCGGATCGCCCAACATGGCTGACATGGCAATGGAAAGGGGGAAGACCAGCAGATAGACGCGGAAGCTGTGCGCAATCGCCGCGTCGCTGTCGCTGAAACAGGCCATGCCGCCAGCATCCAGCCGTAACAGGCGCAAGGCCCCGGCCAGTCCCAGCAGGTTTTTCTGCGATGCCATCACGCACCCTTGCCCGCGAAGAAATCCACCAACACCCTGTCATAGATGTCAGTCAGTTGGATCAGGTCGGCCACGGCCACATGTTCATCCACCTTGTGCATGGTGGCGCCGACCAGCCCGAATTCCACCACCGGGCAATGATCCTTGATGAAACGGGCATCCGACGTGCCGCCGCTGGTGGACAGTTCCGGTTCCTTGCCCGTCACCGCCTTCACCGCCCCGGCCACCGTGGCCACCAGGGGGCCGGGCAGGGTCAGGAAGGCGACACCGCTGGTCTGCATCTTCAGATCCCAAGTCCCCCCCACCTCCTCCAGCACATCGCGGATATGGGCTTCCAGGCTGTCGGGCGTGTGCAGATCGTTGAAGCGGATATTGAATTTCGCCGTGCCCTTGGCCGGGATCACGTTGTTGGCCGGGTTGCCGACATCGATGGTTGTCAGCGCCAGGGTGCTGGGCTGGAAATGGGCCGTGCCCTCATCCAGCGGGCTGCCGGCCAGCAGGGTCAGCGCCTCCGTCAGGCGGGGCAGCGGGTTGTCCGCCAGATGCGGATAGGCCACATGGCCTTGCGCACCATAGGCGGTCAGCGTGGCGGTGACGGAACCGCGGCGACCGATCTTCATCATGTCACCCAGGGCCCGCGGGTTGGTGGGTTCCCCCACCAGGCAGGCGTCAATCACCTCGCCCTGTTCGCGCATCCAGTCCAGCACCTTGCGCGTGCCGTTGATGGACGGCCCTTCCTCGTCCCCCGTGATCAGCAGGGAGATGGAGCCGTCGGGTGAGCCATTTCGATCCAGGAACGATTTCGTTGCGGCAACGAAACAGGCGATGGCGCCCTTCATGTCCGATGTGCCGCGCCCGAACAGCTTGCCGTCAATGATCGCCGCCCCGAACGGATCAACGGTCCAGCCGGCACGGTCGCCCTCCGGCACCACATCGGTGTGGCCGGCGAAACAAAAATTGGGGCTGGCGCTGCCCAGGCGGGCATAGAGATTATCCACCGGGTCGGTGCCCGGCTCCGCAAACCGCAGGCGGGTGCAGGTGAAGCCCATGTCGGTCAACACGCCTTCCAGCACACCCAGCGCGCCGGCATCGGCGGGGGTGACGCTGGGGCAACGGATCAGGGCCTGGGTCAGGGCGACGGGATCGATGGACATGGGGGAAGCCTGGGGGTTGGGAAGCCAGAGAGTGGGGCAGCAATTGCACTTGCCCCCCTGCAACGATTATTCCGATTTCATCATTTCTCCCGACTCTTCTTACCGTCATTCCCGCGAAGGCGGGAATCCAAACAACGGTGACATCAAGACAACCGGTTCCATGAGGGAGCGTTTGCTGGATTCCTGCCTTCGCGGGAATGACGGTGGAGAGACGGGAATGACGCTGACAAAACCAGATGGCAGTGAGAATTCAGAGAAGGGATGACGGGCAGGGCATCATCCGCCCTGCCCGTCACACCCTCAATCACGCAGCAGATCGTTGATGCTGGTCTTGGAGCGGGTCTGCGCGTCCACGCGCTTCACGATCACCGCACAGGACAGGCTGGGGCCCGGCGTGCCATCGGGCAGCGGCTTGCCTGGCAGGCTGCCCGGCACCACCACGGAATAGGCCGGCACCCGGCCCACAAACACCTCACCGGTGCTGCGGTCGATGATCTTGGTGGTGGCGGAGATGAAGACGCCCATGGACAGGACGGCCCCCTGTTCCACGATCACGCCTTCCACCACTTCCGACCGCGCGCCGATGAAGCAATCATCCTCGATGATCACCGGGCCGGCCTGCAGCGGTTCCAGCACGCCGCCGATACCGACGCCGCCGGACAGGTGCACATTCCGGCCGATCTGGGCGCAGGAACCGACGGTGGCCCAGGTATCCACCATGGTGCCCTTATCCACAAAGGCACCGACATTGACGAAGCTGGGCATCAGCACCACGCCCGGTGCCACATAGGCGCTGCGGCGCACCACGCTGCCCGGTACAGCGCGGAAACCGGCCTGGCGCCACGCAGCCTCGTCCCAGCCGACGAACTTGGACGGCACCTTGTCCCACCAGGTGGCCCCGCCGGGGCCGCCCGCAATGACGCTGTTGTCATTCAGGCGGAAGGACAGCAGCACCGCCTTTTTCAGCCACTGGTTCACCACCCAGGTGCCGTCGATTTTTTCCGCCACGCGGGCTTCGCCCTTGTCCAGCAGGCAAAGCGCGGTCTCCACCGCCTCGCGCACCGTGCCCTGGGTGGAAAAACCCAGGCCATCACGGTTGTCCCAGGCGTCATCGATGGTGCGGGAAAGATCAGCGTGGCTCATGTTCTCTCAAAGTCCCGTTTTAACGTCCCCGAAGGTCGGGGGTGCAGCCTGTTACGGTGCCCCCCGGATCGCGGGGGACAATTTACGGTGCCCCCCCGGATCGCGGGGGACAATGGGCGGGTGCTCCCGCCCTGTCAACGTGCCGGCGTGGCGGAAAACGCTGTCGACAGGCCCACCAGCCATTCCTCCAGGTCATCGATGATGTGGTGCACATGCTCACCCGGATGGTCGGTCGGGGCGGCAACCTCCCCGATCCTGTTTTCCGGGTGGGAGAAGGCGCTGTCGGCGCGTAACCAGACCGTGGTCATGCCCATGGCGGCGGGCGGCACCAGATTGCGGTGCAGATCCTCCACAAAGGCGGCACGGCGGGAATCGACGCCGAAACGGGCCACCATCTCCGCATAGGGTTGCGGGTCCGGCTTGGGCCGGTAACCGGCGGCGACAATATCGAAGATGCCGGTGAAGTGGTGGGCGATGCCCAGCCGGTTCATCACATTTTCCGCATGCCGGACGGAGCCGTTCGTATAGATCAGCTTGCGCCCCGGCAGGGCGCCGATGGCGGTGGCCAGGGCGGGTGACGGGGCCAGCGCCGTCACATCGATATCATGCACATAATGCAGGAAGCGTTCCGGGTCCGTGCCATGGTCCAGCATCATCCCGCGCAGCGAGGTGCCGAAGCGGCGATAATAATCCTTCTGCAGCTGCCTGGCCGCCACCGCATCCAGCCCCAGTTCGGTGGCGATAAAATCGGTGATGCGCACATCAACCTGGGCGAACAGGTTGCAGGCTGCAGGGTAGAGCGTATTGTCCAGATCGAAAATCCACTCCTGGACATGGGCGAAGGCAGTGGCGGCGGGGACAGGTGTCGTCATGGCGTCGTCTCTCATCATGCGTGCCAGGATGGGGTGTCATGCCCCTATCCGCAAGCCCGGTGGACCGCAGGCCGGGAGTGCGTTACCACTTCAGGTAACAAGCCCATGGAGCCCCTCCCGCCGTGACGCTCATTCCCGGTACCGATGATCATTCCCCGCAGGCCGGCCCTGCCATCGACCCCGCCAGCCCGGAGTCGGGGCCCGTGCAGACGATGCTGGATGGCTGGCCGGGCCCTGCCCTGTGCCTGGGGCCGGATGGTCGGATCCTGGCCGCCAATGCGCCGGCGGAGATTCTGGCCCAGCGGCATGATGGCTGGTCGGTCGATCTGACCCGCTGGGTGGGCGCCGGCGGGCCGGCGGCGGAGGCGACGCGGTCCGTACCGGTGGAAACCGCGCATGGGCCGGGTGTGGTGGAATTCACCGCCGCCTTGTTACCCGGCGGCAAGGTGCTGTGCCTGGGGCGGGATGCCACGCTGGAACGCCGCCTGCGCCATGCGCTGACGGAATCGCGCCAACGCTACAAGGATCTGGTGGATATCTCATCGGATTTCGCCTGGGAAGTGGGAGCGGACGGGCGCTTCGTTTTCGTCTCCGCCGCCGGTGCCATCGGTTATACCGCCGATGAGCTGATCGGGCGGCACCCTTCGGAATTCGTGCTGTCGGATTTCGTCGACCAGCCGCTGCCGTTTGAAACCGATGTGCCGATCGAACGCACGGAAGTGTGGATGCGCGGGCGTGACGGGGACACTTTCTGCCTGATCTCATCCGCCGTGCCGCTGCGCGGGGCGGAAGGTTACTGGATCGGTGCCCGTGGCGCCTGCCGCGATATCACGGAAGCCCGCGTCAAGGGCATGGAACTGGCCCAGGTCCGGCTGCGTGAGAAATATCTGGGCTATATCGTCTCTTCCACCCGCGACGATGTGGATCCGGCCAAGACGCTGGAAATCGCCGTCGGGGTGGCCACCAATGCCATCGGGGCCAGCGGCGCCCATCTTTATGCCCGCACCGGCGATGTGTTCTCCCTGGCCGCCGGAAAAGCGCCGCTGCCCGATGGGCTGGAGCCCGGTCGGCTGGCGGCCTTTTTGGAGGATGCGGCCCTGCAGCCCACCCCGCTGATCGGCGGCAGCGATGATATCAGCCTGATCGCCTGCCGCACCCTGTTCCGGCACGAGGTGAATGGTGCCGTCATGGTCTGGCAGACCGGCGGTCGCGCCTGGGGGGAGGAGGATGTCTCCATGGTGCAGGCCATCGCCGATCAGGTGGGTGTGGCCGTGGCCCAGGCCCGCTATCAGGAACGGTTGAAAACCCTGTCGGAACGCGACGGGCTGACCGGCCTCTACAACCGTCGCACCTTCATGGAGCTGCTGGAACAAAGGCTGGAAAAGCAGACGGGCGGCAGTTCCGCCCTGCTGTATTTCGACCTGGATAATTTCAAGGCGGTGAATGACAAGCTGGGCCACGGTGCGGGTGATGATGTGCTGCGCGCCGTGGGCGCCCTGCTGCACCGGCTGGCCCGTGCGGCCGATCTGGCCGGTCGGGTGGGGGGCGATGAATTCGTGCTGTGGGTGGACCGGGTGGACGAAAGCCAGGCCATGGCGGTGGCCGACCGGCTGCTGCGCGAGGCGGCGGATTTCCTGCACCCGCTATCGGCATCCCCGGAAAAACCGCTGGGTGTGTCGATCGGCGTGGCCCCCTATCGCGGTGGGTCGGGGGAGGCAGCCCAATCACTGGTTGATCGCGGCGACCAGGGCATGTATGCCGCAAAGCGGATGGGCAAGGGGCATAGGGCTTTGGCCCCGACCGCCGATCCGCCATGACATGAAGCAGACCCGCCACCAGGCGGGGGGTATCGCGACAATTCCTATACCGTAGTATGTGTGTCGGCCTTTAATTCTGACGGGCGGTCGGAACCGACCGGGGGCGATCGGGTAGATGAGCAAGAAAACGGACGGGATAGATTACGCTACCGCCAAGCGCCTGGCCGCCAGCCAGGATGCGGGTGATCGCCGTTTGCTGGCCAGCCGGGCCGACACCCAGCCGGAAATCCTGTTCTTCCTGGCCAATGATACCAGTGCGGAGGTGCGGCTGGAAATCGCCCGCAACAATGCCACCCCGCGCCAGGCTGACCTGTTATTGTCCCGCGACCCGGATGAACAGGTGCGCAGCGGGCTGGCGGCCAAGATCGCAGCCTTGGTGCCGTCCCTGCCCGCGGACCGGGTGGGCCAGATCGAACGCATGACGCTGGAAATCCTGGAGACGCTGGCCCGCGATCAGGCGACCGTCGTGCGCCGTATGGTGGCGGAAGCGCTGAAGGATCAGGTGGGCGCGCCGGCCCATGTCATCCAGCAGTTGGCGCGCGATCTGGAATTGTCGATCAGCGGGCCGGTGCTGCGTCATTCCCCCATCCTGACCGATGACGACCTGCTGGATATCATCGCCGGCCAGCCGATGGATGGCCATCTGGTGGCCATTGCCGAGCGTGCCGGCCTGTCGGGCAATGTCTCTGCCGCCGTGGCGCGGACGCAGAGCGAGGCGGCGGTGGCGGCCCTGCTGTCCAACCAATCGGCCCAGATCCGGGAGGAAACGCTGGACCGCCTCATCGACATGGCTCCCCGGTTCGAGCCGTGGCATGCCCCCCTGGTGCGCCGGCCCAGCCTGCCGCCCAAGGCGGCGGCCCGCATTGTCGGCTTTGTCAGCCAGCAATTGGTGCGCGTGCTGGAAAGCCGCACCGACCTGCCCGATACGGTGATGACAGCGGTGCGCGGTGCGGTGACGGAACTGGCCCGAGCCAACGCGCGGACCGGGGCCGGTGGCGGGGCCGAACCGCTGGGGCTGGTGGATGAACTGACGCCGGATGCGCCCAAGGAACGGCCGATGGACCGGGCCCGCAAGATGCATGGCGCCGGTAAACTGGATGAGGAGGCCATGTCCGACGCCCTGACGCGCGGCGACCGTGGCTTTGTACTGGCGTCCCTGTCACTGCTGGCCAACGTGCCGCTGGAGGCGGTCGACAAGATCATCGGCGGACAGAGCGCGCGGGCCGTGACGGCGCTCTGCTGGCGCGCCAAGCTGTCCATGCGGTTCTGCCGGCAGATCCAGCTGCGGGTTGCGAACATTCCCCCTGCCTCCGTGCTGAATGCCCGCAATGGCGACGGCTATCCCATGTCGGACAGCGAGATGAGCTGGCAGCTGGAATTTTTCGGGTTGAAGGGTTGAACGGGGGATGAGCGATCCCGCCGCCCAGCCTGCCAGCCCCGCAGGTCGCGATCTGGCCGGCGCCATTCATGCCATGGCCGGCGACGGGGCCCGGCTGGTGCTGGAACTGCTGATGCGGTCGGGGGAGGAGGCGCGGCTGATCGGCGGCTGTGTGCGCGATGCCATCCTGGGCATTCAGCCGGGCGATATCGACATTGCCACTCCGCTGTTGCCGGAAGAGGTGATGCGCCGGTTGAAACAGGAGGGCATCCGCACCATCCCCACCGGCATCGACCATGGCACTGTCACCGCCCTGGTGGGCACCGCCAGCTTTGAGATCACCACCCTGCGCCGCGATGTGGAGACGGATGGCCGCCATGCCAAGGTAATGTTCTCCCAGGATTGGCTGGAGGATGCCAAGCGGCGGGACTTCACCTTCAACGCCATGTCGCTGACGCCGGAGGGTGAATTGTTCGACCCGTTCGGCGGGCTGGCCGACCTGCGGGCCGGGCGGGTGCGCTTCATCGGTGATGCACGGGAGCGCATCGCAGAGGATGTGCTGCGTATTCTGCGATTCTTCCGCTTCCACGGTCGTTATGGCAAGGGCACCCCGGATCGGGAGGGGATGGCCGCCTGCTCCTCCCTGGCTCCCCTGCTGCCCGGCCTGTCGGCGGAGCGCATCGCCAAGGAGGTGCTGGCCATCCTGCGGCTGGACCGCGCCGTGGAGATCTGGCGGCTGATGATGGAGGCGGGCGTCGTTGCCCGGATGCTGCCCGCTGCCACCCGGCTGCGGCGCCTGGAGGCGCTGGACAGGCTGGAATGGGTGCTGGGGGAGGCGGCATCCATGGCGCATCTGGCAGCATTGCTCCCCTCCGGCCCGGTTGCGGCGGCTGATGCGGCAGAACGGCTGCGCCTGTCCAATGCCGACCGCACCCACCTGCTGGCCCTTTCCGCCCCCACGGTGGATGTACATCCCGACCTGACCGTCACCAGTCGCCGCCACGCGCTGCAGAAACTGGGGCCGGAACTTTACCGCGACCTGCTGCTGCTGGCTGCTGCCGACCGGGACACCCCGGCGCAGGATCTGTTGGAACCGCTGGCGGAAGCGGCAAGCTGGGTCATCATCCCCTTCCCCCTGAAGGGGCGCGACCTGCTGGAACGCGGCGTGCCCCCCGGACCGGGTGTCGGCATCATGCTGGCCGGCATTGAAGGCTGGTGGGCGGCGCGGGATTACCGGCCCAACCGGGATGAATGCCTGACGGAACTTTCCCGTCGTATTACCGTAAACAAAAATGCGGATGAAACGGGCAATTGATATTTAAATGGACAGATTTTTCCATTTCGTGCTTTTTCTTCTGAAATAAAATAATCTGAATATATTTTTTATATTCAAACGCATAACCTTAAGGTTAAATAGATTCCAACATTTGTTTCGTATAACAGGCAGGTCCATGCTGGCGCGGCCTGATGCCGTTCGGACCTCGCGATTCCCGGGGGCGTTATGCGACTGACGATAAAAGCAATCCTGATGGCGGTTCTCGTGGCTTTGGGTGGCCTGCTGCTGGCCAATGGTCTGGTTGGCTGGCGGGCGTTGAGCAAGGCCGGCAGCGACACACAAACCCTTTATGAAGGGCGGGTGGTGCCGCAGCGGGAACTGAAAATCATTGCCGATGCCTATGCCGTCTTCGTCGTGGACGCTTCCCACAAGGTGCGCAACGGCAACTTTTCCTGGGAGGAGGGCCTGTCCAGTGTCACCAAGGCCGAGGGTGATATCGCCCGTTCATGGGAGGGATATCGCGCATTGCCGCATGACGACAAGACTGAGCGGCAGTTGATCGATGGTACGGTGGCCCACTTGCGCGTGGCCGATGCGGCGGTGGGCGAACTGCTGGGCATTCTGCGTTCCAAGGATGCTGCTGCCCTGGATGAATTCGTCAAGCATCGCCTTTACCAAACCATCGATCCGGTGTCTGAGGATATCACCCGTCTGATCGATCATGGGGTGGAGAGTGCGGGGAACCTCTATACCCAGGCCAGCAAGACCACCGGGAACGCCCTTTTCGTTGCCAAGTTGCTGATCGCGCTGGGCATCGCCGCCATTCTTGCAGGATTATGGGCCGTGCTGAACCGTGTTGTCCGCCCGCTGGCGGCCCTGACCGGCACGCTGACCCTGTTGGCACGGGAGGAATACAACGCCGCCGTGCCCGGCCTGGACAAGCAGGACGAGATCGGTGACATGGCCCGCGCCGTTGACGTGCTGAAGGCCCATGGTGCCGAGGCCCAGCGCCTGCGCGCCGACCAGGAACGCCAGCGGCAAGAGTCCGAACGTCTGAAGCGCGAGGCGCTGGAAGCCATGGCCCAGAAGGTGGAAGGCGAAACCCGCCTCGCCGTGGATCAGGTGGCAGCGCGGGCCGGTGAGATGGATGTGCATGCCGATGCCATGGCCCTTTCCGCCGAACGGGTGGCCAAGAACAGCCATAATGTGGCTGCGGCTGCGCAGCAGGCCCTGCACAATGCGGAAACCGTGGCATCGGCGGCCGAACAGCTTTCCGCCAGTATTCGGGAAATTGGCGGTCAGGTGGCCCATGCCAGCGTGGTCAGCCGCAATGCCGTGGCCAAGGGAACGGAAACCCAGCGCACCATCCGCTCCCTGTCCGATGCGGTGGCCCGCATCAGTGACGTCACCGGTTTGATCAACGACATTGCCAGCCAGACCAACCTGCTGGCGCTGAACGCCACGATCGAGGCGGCGCGGGCGGGGGAGGCCGGCAAGGGCTTCGCCGTGGTGGCGGCGGAGGTGAAGAACCTTGCCACCCAGACCAGCCGTTCTACGGAAGAGATTACCCGCCAGATTGCCGAGATCAACAGCGTCACCAGCCAGACGGTGGCGGCGGTGCAGGAGATTGGTCAGACGATCGAGGAGATGGATCACATCTCCAGCACCATCGCCGCCGCGATTGAGGAGCAGGGCGCGGCCACGCAGGAGATCAGCCGCAATGTGCTCCAGGCGGCCGACGCGGCCCGTGAAGTTTCCAGCCGCATTGCCGAGGTTTCCGCAGAGGCCGGCAATACAGGTGAACGGGCC
>Ga0209373_10004087_pt1 | contig 12862 bp, 14 predicted proteins | sample Higcelweek5metaG_FD_187173 | JGI IMG/M metagenome (GOLD analysis project Ga0209373, IMG submission 187173) | Freshwater pond sediment microbial communities from the University of Edinburgh, under environmental carbon perturbations - High... | ecosystem: Environmental > Aquatic > Freshwater >... | reverse complement strand
ACACCTTTCATCTCCTTGTAAGAATATTTAGTACTCTTGAATCTTACAAGATATTTATTTCAAGGTGGTAAACTTATTCACTGATATTTTAGTGCCTAGTGGTCAACTCTTATAATGACATTTACAAACCATGATGCAGAGGAGAAAAAATCTGCTCGTGGTTCTATTTTGGTTCTATAAATATTAAATTCACAATATGTATAGGATCATTTTCGAAAAATTTCATAGAAGCATACCATTGACAAATACCAAGTATGGTATTAAAATTATTTCTATAGTAGTTAGGTAACTAACTAATATTTTTGATTTACGATTATGAATGGGGGGTATTGTGATGAAGTCAATATATAAGTATGTGAGCCAACTGGCTAACAGCCAAAGAAGATTGATTGATAAACTTGCAAAAGAAAAAGAATACAGTGGTACGCAGGGTAAAGTGATTCACTATTTATTTGCCAACAGAACTGAGACTATTTATCAGAAGAATATAGAAGAGGTTTTTGGGTTAAGAGCTTCTACAGTAACAGAGTTGGTGAGTTCTTTGGAGAAAATGGGAGTTCTCAAACGTGTTCCAAGCAAAGAAGATGCTCGATTTAGAGAAGTAATTCTTACCCCAAAAGCAGATACGCTTAAACAAGATGTATTTCATGATATGAGTGCCCTAGAAGAAAGGTTGATTCATAACATCGATCAGGAAGAATTGAATAGCTGGATCAATGTTACATGTAAAATGTTATACAATTTAGGAGAAGAGACAAATGAAAAATAACAAAAGAATTGGTAGGAAGCTCTTATTTTATTTTGGCGGATTAATTATTATGACATTTGGAGTAGCTATTTCAGTAAAATCAGATCTGGGTGTAACTCCAATCAGTTCTATTCCATATACAATGACAGTTGTATCAGGAATGGATTTAGGTATTGCAACAATGATTTTCTCTGTTTTTATGGTACTGGTTCAAATAGTTTTATTGCGAAAGCAGTATAAGATTGTAAATCTGTTACAGATCCCGGTAGGTATCATGTTCGGCGCTTTTTTAACATTAAGCGGGAAAGCGATGAATTATCTTCCTACTCCTGAAGATTCTATCCTTAAAATTATTTTAATGTTAATCAGTACTGTGTTTGTTGCATTAGGTGTATTTTTATATGTGCCCGCCGGGTTTATTCCATTAGCACCAGAAGGTTTTCTACTTGCACTTTCAAAGATTACAAAATTGAAATTTTCAACAGCTAAGGTTATATCTGATGTATCTATGGTATTTATTTCATTGGTGACCTGTCTTATAGCTATTCATTCTCTTGGCAGTGTGGGGATTGGAACCATTGTCGCAGCATTACTTGTTGGAAATGAAGTAAAATTGATGACAAAGATATGCGGCGAGTCAAGAGATAAAATGCTGGGAGCAAATTCTGAGTCAAAGAGATCGGAAAATGACTGACCATTAATTTATATCATTAAGAAAGATGTATATACAATTAAAAACGGTGCATCAAATACTAGATTATTGCGATATATTAGAACATCAAGTATAATAATCGCATGGCAACGAGAAATCAGCAAACTATGGTTCTAAAAATATAAACAACCATAATTACGAGCTAATATTTAATTGATTTTATGAAATCAAAATAGTCAAAATAATGACCGTAATCCTTATTAAATAGGGATTGCGGTTTTTTGCAAAAAATTGAGTAGCAAAACAGTACGAATTGTTTTATAATAGATTCAGAAAGCAAGGCTATTAATAATAGTGCCAAGTGTAGTACACTTAGGACTAAAAGAGGTAAAAAGAAAAATGAAAAAAATGAAGAATGATAGAATAGCAGAAGACAGAACATATGTATTTGGTATCTATGTGGACAATGATAAAACATTTCATTTCGTATATAAGAATGGTAATTACTTTATCAATGAAATTGGAGAGAATGAAGTACAGTTATATCAGACAAAAGATTCAAAGCAGGCTTATAGACAGTGGAATTCCATGAAAAGACCTGATAAAAGAGCAAATAGAAAACAAGCAATGAGTAATCCAGAAAATGTTTTTGAGAAATAATGAATCAAATAGATATGAGACAATTAACAATGAGTGAGTTCATATGTTTTTTTTGAAGCAATCTCGTTGTTTTTTACTTGAAAAAATTCGAGTAAGTATATTATGAAGTGGGGGTTGGAGATTTAGTATGGATATATTTGGTGTTTTTACGATGATAGGTGGATTAGCTCTTTTTCTATTTGGTATGCATATTATGGGTGAGGGACTTACAAAGCTGTCAGGTGGTAGGCTGGAAAAGATACTTGAGAAACTTACGTCAAACAAATATAAGGCTGTTCTATTAGGAGCAGGGGTGACAGCGATTATTCAGTCTTCATCAGCGACAACTGTTATGATAGTTGGATTTGTTAATTCTGGTATCATGAAACTATCGCAGGCTGTCGGCGTTATTATGGGAGCAAATATTGGAACTACAGTCACATCTTGGATTTTAAGTTTATCGGGAATTGAAAGTACTAATTTTTTTATAAAAATGTTGAAGCCATCTTCTTTTTCTCCCATTCTTGCAGCGATAGGTGTTGTTTTACTTTTGTTTTTTAAGGATGACAAAAAGAGGGATATTGGGGGAATCTTAGTAGGATTTGCTGTTCTGATGTTTGGAATGGAGACCATGTCAGTTGCGGTATCTCCGTTAAAGGATGTTCCGGAATTTACTTCTATTTTAACATTGTTTTCAAATCCGCTTTTTGGATTGCTTGCTGGTACAGTATTGACTGCTATTATTCAATCATCTTCAGCTTCAGTCGGTATCCTGCAGGCTATGTGTGCTACGGGAGTAGTAAGTTATGCAACAGCTGTTCCGATTATTATGGGGCAGAACATTGGGACATGTATTACAGCAATTCTTTCGTCTATTGGGACAAGTAAGAATGCGAAGCGTGTATCCTGCATTCATTTATGTTTTAACTTGATAGGAACGATTCTATTTATGACAGTTTTTTATGCTATAAATTTTCTGATACCATTTAAATTTTTATCAGATAGTGCGAATCAAATGGGAATAGCAGTAATACATTCATCGTTTAATATTGCTGCAACAATTGTTTTATTGCCATTTTCAAATTATTTAATAAAACTATCAAAAATTTTCATTAAGGAAGATGCAACAGAATTAGAACGGCATGAGGAATTACTGCCAGAAATATTTAAGACGCTTGATGTGAGATTTTTGGAAATGCCAGGATTTGCTATTATGCAATGCAAGAAGGTTTTAGAAGAAATGGCTGAAATAACGCAAGGTTCTTTAAGTAAAGCCATTAATTTAATATGGAACTATAATGAAGTACGTTTTTCTCAGGTTGTGACAGAAGAAAATCTCGTTGATAAATATGAGGATGTAATAGGAACTTATTTGGTAAAATTGAGTGCAAGGGATTTGGGAGAAAAGGATTCTATGAGTCTTTCTCTTTTATTACATTCGATTAATGATTTAGAGAGAATGTCTGATCATACTGCCCTAATCGCACATTCTGCAAAAGAATTGTATAAAAAGGGAGAGAGTTTTTCAAAGAAAGCAAAAGAAGAATTAGTGGTGATGGCTAGTGCCGTAAATGAAATTTGCGAAACCACTATTAGCAGTCTTAATGATGAGAATACTGTTTTAGCAGAGAGTATTCAGCCTTTAAGGGACGTAATCGAAACATTGCAGGGAGAAATTAAGGAGCGCCACATAAAGCGTTTGAGAAAGGGTAAGTGTACGATTGAGAAAGGCTTTGTATTATCAGATATTTCAACTAGTCTCGAGAGAATTGCAGCGCATTGCAGCAATATAGCATTGTCTGTAATACAGATTTGTTGTGAGAGTCTGGATACGCATGGTTATGTCGCTTCACTTGATCGGGGCGAGGGAAGTCCTTATGAAGGTGTTATGCTGAAATATAAGGAGAAATATCATTTGCCAGAATGAAGCACCTCGGCTATCACACAAAGGGATTCTATTATTTTTTAATAATAGACGGATTGGCAATGATATGGAGAAGTTATGAGCAGGAAAAGCTTTATGAAAAGAATACGTAATCAACTTACAAATATAATGGTGGTCATTTTTATATGCACATTGTCTACTATCATTTCTATTTTTTTAAGTACAAATGGAATAGGGAAAGAGAACTTGCTCATGATATTTCTGCTGGGAGTATTAATATCAACAGTCATTACCAGTGGATATCTTTATGTTTTTATGACTTCGGTTGCAAGTGTCTTTCTTTTTAATTATTTTTTCACAGAACCATTATATACTTTTGAAATCAGTGATAGACAAGATATTTTGCTGATGTCTTTTTTTTTAATAGTAGCTTTTGTATGTGGTACTATGTCATCTAAGTCAAGAATACAATCACGGAAAGCAAAACAAAATGAGAAAATCGCACAGGTAATGAATGAAATAACAGAGAGCTTTCTTAATCTTTCAGGAACAGAAACTATTGTAAAAAATGGAATTAAATATGTCCAGAAACTTGTAAACTGTGGGTGCAGAGTCGAGCTTGATAGTAGTCAGTTTGAGAATTTCAGACCAATAGAAAGTGAAGATTTTGATGAAAAGAAGATACTAAACATATATCCTATTAAGGGTATTTCAAACGAAATAGGAACAATTTTACTTTCTGGAGAAAGGGTTGATAGCGAAAATTATATACTGTTTAAAACGGTAATGTACCAAATGGCACTGGTACTTGATCGTGAATATATGTATATCGAACGGGAAAGAATTAAACTTGCTATGGAAAGCGAACATTTAAAAAGTGCTTTGCTCCGCAGTATTTCTCATGATATCAGGACTCCATTAACAGGAATTATAGGTGCAGGCACAATTATTCGTGATAATTATGATAAAATCAGCGAAGAAGAAGTGCAAAAGCTGGCTGGAGATATATGTGAGGAAGCATCATGGCTGGTCACGACTGTTCAAAATATTCTTGATATGACAAGAATTACAGATGGAAAGCTAACGGTAAACACAGAATATGAAGCTGTAGATGATCTCTTGATGCAAGCGGTCTCAAGAATAAATAATTGTGTTGGAAAAGAAAGACTTCATATTAAAAGACCAGATGAGATTATACTTGTTAAAGTAGACGGGAAGTTGTTTGTCCAGGTGCTGGTCAATCTGATTGATAATGCAATTAAGCATTCTGGAACGGATACAATGGTTTGGCTTTTAGCAAAACGGGAAAATGACAATGTTATTTTCGAAATTGCAGATGATGGACTTGGAATTGATAATAATATAATAGACACATTATTTGGGAGCTTTGTCACGATGCCTGCGCATAAGGCAGATAAAGGACGTGGAACTGGACTAGGACTAGCAATCTGCCATGCCATTATTGAAGCTCATCTTGGAACGATTACAGCAGAAAATAGAAAAGACGGTGGAGCATTGTTTCGAATATCTCTTCCCTATAAGGAGGACAATATAAATGAATGAAATACATATTCTTTTAGTAGAAGATGATTTAAAAATAATCAATTTTTTATCATTGGCATTAAAAACAAGCGGGTATAAACTATCTGTTGCATCAAGTGGGAAAAGTGGCATTATGTGCTTTTGTACAGAGAATCCAAATATTATTCTTTTGGATTTGGGAATGCCTGATATGGATGGAATAGATATTATTAAGGAAATAAGAAAAGTTTCTCAAATTCCTATTTTAATTATTTCTGCCCGAGAGCAAGAGGCAGATAAAATTGAAGCACTTGATGCGGGTGCAAACGATTATATGACCAAGCCTTTTTCGACAGGAGAGTTGCTTGCCAGAATTCGCGTTATGGAGCGTTTCATAGAGCGTGATACTTCTTTCCAATCAAATCCTGTAGTAATAGTAGGCGATTTAAAGGTCGATATAGAACGCCATCGCGTATTTATAGAAGAAGAGGAGATACACTTTACGCAGATGGAATATAAATTATTGATTCTATTAGTAAAGAATCGAGGCAAAGTCATTACACATAGTCAGATTAAAAAAGAGGTATGGGGATATTCGGAAACAGGTGATGCGAAGAGTATCCGTGTTTGTATGGCTTCTATTCGAAGAAAGCTGGAAAAGGATTCTATAAATTCCAGATATATTTATACCGAAATTGGAGTAGGATATCGGTTTGCAGATTCTTAAAAAGAAGGCACTTCACAATTGTGGAGTGCCTTCTTTTTAATGTTTAGAGGTAATTTTAAATACATTAGAGGATTTACCTATCACGATTAGATGGTCATCTATAGAAAATTCATAATCTGATCCTGGCATTGGGGAAAGAGAATTTCCGTTTTTTACAGCAACTATATTTATCTCATATTTTTTACGAACATCAATTGCAGAAATAGATTTTCCAATCCAATCTTTATGAACAGGTATTTCATATATTGAATATTCGCTGGTAAGAGGAATATAGTCAAATATATTATTTGCATTATGCCTAATGGCGAGTTTTTCAGCCATTTCTTTTTCCGGATAGATAATTTCATCTGCACCAATTTGTTTAAGAAGTTCAGCCTGAATATCTTGATTTGCTTTTGCAATAACATATTTTGCATTTAGTTTCTTTAATAGAGATGCAATAACTAAAGAGGATTGAAAGTCCTCGCCGATAGTTACAAAACATAAATCAAAATGTTTAACACCTAAAGAACGAATAACACCTTCGTTAGTACAATCGGCAATATGTGAGTCGGTAAATTTCGAGGAAAACATTTCGACTATTTCGGGATTCTTATCAATAATCATAACATCGTTTCCAAGCTCCTGCATTTTCACAGCTAGATGACGCCCAAATCGCCCCATTCCAATTACTAAAACTGATTTCATAATTTTTGCTCCTTTATCCAATTACTATTTTTTCTGTAGGTCTGTCAAGATGTACTTTATTTTTCTTTTCTGCTAAGGTAAGAACCAATGATAAACCACCTATTCTTCCGGAATACATTAAAAATATAAGTATTAATTTTGAGGCTGCGGATAGAGCGCTTGTAATGCCCATAGAGAGGCCGACAGTTCCGATTGCGGATACAACTTCAAAGGTGGTCTCTTTTATTCCAAAAGGCTCAATAGCGCATATTAGTATAGTTGAGCAAAGAACCAATAACAAATAAATACTTCCAATGGCATATGCTTGGTTTACTATTTGATGGTTGACTTTACGCTTGAACAAAATAATGTCAGGGCTATTTGAAGTAGAACTCAAAATATTCATAATAATAATAGCAAAGGTGGTTGTTTTAATACCGCCAGCCGTCGAACCAGGAGAACCACCAATAAACATAAGAATGATAGATATGAGACTACCTGCATTGCTTAGAGAAGCCTGATCAACAGAATTAAAGCCGGCAGTTCGTGTCGTGACAGATTGAAAAAAAGCAGCTAGCCATTTCTCGCCAGGCGTCAATGTAAAAAATGCATGATGATATTCCGTTATATATAACAGTATTCCACCAGATAAAATCAAAAAAACGGTCGTAATAATTACAACCTTAGAATGCAACTCCATTTTATGAAGTCGAAATTTACTAAATAGAATATTGCCCCATACCAAAAAGCCTAAACCACCAGTGATAATCAAAAGCATAATGGTAATAGTTACAACAGGATCGCCAACATAGGCAGTCAAAGAAGGAGTATTAAATTGACCCATAATATCAAAACCTGCATTGCAAAAAGCAGAAATAGAATGAAATACCGCATACCAGATAGCCATTGGCAAACCCATATCTTTATAAAAACAGGCCGTCAAAATAGCAGCACCAAATAATTCCACAGAAAGAGTTCCAATTACGATATGCTTAACCATAGTTACAATACCACTAATTCTCATGGTGCTGGCAGATTCCATTAATAGTCGTCTTTCATGGAGACTAAAATGTTTTTTCATAAAAATCGAGAACATTGTAATAACGGTCATTAAGCCTAATCCACCAATTTGAATCAAAAGCAAAATGACAATCTGCCCAAATAAAGACCAATGGTTGTATGTGTCATAGACTACCAGCCCTGTTACGCATGTTGCACTGGTAGCTGTAAATAAGCAGTCTATAATAGGTGTAAATTCGTTACTTTTTGCTGAAATGGGTAAGCAAAGCAATAGAGTGCCAACTAGTATAACGGAAAAAAAACTAAAAGCGATAATTCGTGTATAAGTAATATTAGATTTTATTTTGCTAATCATTGCATTTCTCCATAGTATGAATTTCTTAATATTAGTATTCTATTACAATCAGTATTAAGTTTATATTATTGTTGAGTCATATTGCATTAAGATTATATTAAAATCATATTGTATCTGTTAATGCAAATTTTATACATGGAATAAATACTTTAGCATCATTATGAAAAATAGGGAATATGGAAAATCAAAATAAATTAACTATTAAAATAGAAAAATAAATTAACTATTAAAATAGCAAAATGTTTTGTATAATATATTTCAAGATAACACAAGAAAAATAGAGAGGAGCATAAATATGAATTTTTTAATGCCAACTGAAGTAGTAATGGGGAGAAGGTGTATTATAGATAATGCTTCCATATTTGCGAGATATGGGAAAAGAGCAATGCTCGTAACGGGAGCAAAATCTGCAAAGCTGAACGGTTCACAGGAGGATGTCATAGCGGCACTGAAATCTCAAGGGATGGAGTATATTGTTTTTGATAAGATTATGGCTAATCCGACAATTGATATTGTTTACGAGGGAGCTGTCCTGGCCAGAGAGAATGCTATTCAATTGATTATAGGTATCGGTGGAGGTTCACCAATGGATGCGGCAAAGGTGATTGCATTACTGGCTGCACAGGATATAAGTAGGGAGAATCTTTTTGGAGGGAAATACGAGGATAAAATACTTCCTATGATTATGGTCCCTACAACAGCAGGCAGCGGTTCGGAGGTGACCAAGTATGCTATTTTAACAAATGATGTTGCACAGACAAAAATAAGTATTGCAACACCGCTTGTTTTCCCCAATGTAGCTATGCTTGATGCAAGTTATACTGAAACATTAACAATGAAAACAACTGTAAATACAGCAATTGATGCATTGTCACATTCTATTGAAGGAATGCTGTCAAAGAGGGCAAATGCAATTTCTGATCTTTTAGCTGCAGAATCAATTAAAATTATCGCAGAATGTTTTAAAGAACTTGAATCGGGACAAGTATCGATAGTCTCCAGAGAAAGATTGCTTTATGCCTCTGCACTTGGGGGAATGGTAATATCGCAGACGGGTACGGTAGCGGTACATGCAATGGGCTACTCTCTTACATATTTTAAAAATGTGGATCATGGACAGGCGAATGGATTATTAATGGGAGAATTTTTAAACTATATAAATGAATTTGAGCCAGATATGATTTCAAAAATTCTTTCTTTCATGAATATGAATACAATAGACGAATTCAAGCATAAAATGGCAACACTTTTGGAGCGTATAGAAAAAATTACAGAGGAAGAAATAGAGCAGTATTCGAAAACGGTTATGAAAACTGGCCATATTAAAAATTGTATAGTAACTCTTGATTACGAAGGTGTAAAGAGAATTTATGAAAAGTCAGTCTGATTTACTATAATTATAAAAATAAGAAAATAAACAGCGATGGAGATTATGAAAAAGCAATTGAAAATGATTCTTTTGAGAATAAAAAGGGATATTATAAATGCTAAGTGGGTTTTTTTGGGATTGACGATATATTACCTTATAACATATCTGATATTTCATGAGTCTTGCACAACGAGAATATTTACTGGATTTCCCTGTCCTGGATGTGGCATGACCAGGGCAATGATTTTGTTACTGACCGGACATCTAGAGGAGTCAATGCGAATGCATCCAATGGCGCCTCTTTGGCTGATATTGGGAATCGTATTTTTTGTCAGAAGATATGTATTTGGTCGAAATATAGACAAAGAAAAGAAGATAGGTATAATAGCTGTTATGTTATGTATCTGTATGGTGGGACTATATGTATATCGTATGATGAAATACTTTCCAAATCAAGAACCCTTGGTCTATACGCCAACAAAAATCAGCATGGTTTTGAAAGTGCTCACAGAGAAGATTGTAAAATAATCAAAAAGTCGAAAAGCAGACTAATTCTGAAATATTTCCAGATAAGTCAATAAAAATGATTGGAAATCTTAAAAATTTGTGATAAAATAAATACTGTTACAATTAGTTTTCTTTAGAGGAGGAAAAGCATGGATACATACAACGCAACCCCGGTTGCACAACCAACAGAATCTAGCATGACCGTCGGTGAATGGATGTTAACAACATTTCTCATGATGATTCCCTGCGTAGGTTTAATTATGATGTTTATATGGGCATTTGGTGACACAAAGAACACAAAACCAACCAAGTCAAATTTTGCAAAGGCTATGCTAATTTGGTATGCAATTAGTATCGTTGTTTCAATTATCTGCTCATCTGCAATAGCTGGGATAGCAGCATCAATCGCTAGCCAGATGTAACAGAAGAAATCAAGATGTGAAAAAAGAGAGACTTCCGAGTTGCATAACATGCAGGAAGTCTCTTTTTTTATTCTAATATTGTCAATCGGATGATCCTATATCGGGTATTACAAAGAACCAATATATCTGCCAGAAGCACCACAGGGAAGAATAAGTCCTGTATCTTTGACTGGTAGGCCAACTTCATCAGAGAGAACCGTACCACCAAATTTCTTAACAATTGCAGTATTTAGCATGTAGGACAGTACAGCTGGTTGTAACCCTGTTGTGTAGGAGTTTATCAAAAAAAACAAAGGTTTGTTTGATAAAATCTTGGCACATAATTCTATAAAAGGAAAAATAGAATCTTCTATTTTCCATATCTCGCCTTTTGGCCCTCTTCCATAAGAAGGAGGATCCATAATAATAGCATCATACTGACTGCCACGTCGGATTTCACGCTCGACAAACTTTACACAATCATCAACAAGCCAACGTATTGGTGCATTTTCAAGGCCACTGCTCTTTGCATTTTCTTTTGCCCAATTAACCATTCCCTTAGAAGCATCTACATGTGTTACCTGTGCACCTGCGGCTGCTGCGGCAAGTGTGGCACCGCCAGTATAGGCAAATAAATTAAGGACCTTTGCGGAAGAAGCATTTCGGATAAGTGCAGAAAACCAATCCCAATTAGTGGCTTGTTCTGGAAATAAACCTGTATGTTTAAAGCTAAAAGGTTTTAAATTGAATTTTAAGGAACCATAATTAACACACCATTGCTCTGGTAAGTTGAAAAATTCCCACTCACCTCCGCCACTAAAACTTCTATGATAGTGGCCATTCATTTTTGTCCATCCTAGATTTGTTTTAGGGGTATTCCATATTACTTGCGGGTCGGGTCGTACAAGCAGATACTTGTCCCAACGTTCCAATTTTTCGCCATTAGAAGTGTCCAATACTTCATAGTCTTTCCAGTTGTCTGCAATCCACATAATACTTCTCCTAACGGGTACTCATCCTAATTGTCTAACGAAGAATATTATCAATAATTGATAATATAATATCGGGATCAAAAGGTTTGGTAACAAAATCATTTGCCCCGATTTTGATAGCCTCAACCATTTTATTTTGCTGTCCGGCTGCTGTCACCATGATGACTTTAGCACATGCATCATATTCCATAATTTGTTTGAGTGCACCTATACCGTCCAATACTGGCATAGTAATATCCATTGTTACAATATCGGGCTTTAGCTGCTTATACATTTCCACACCAGAAATACCATCGTTTGCTTCGCCAGCAATGGTATGACCTGCATTAGTCAAAATGTTAATAAGCATTTTTCTAGAAGTCCTTGAATCATCTATAATTAGTATATTTGCCATTATCTTTCCTCCTGTGGTTTATTCTGTAGTCGCCAAACTATATTATTTCAAAGTCAGCATCGACAGAAATAATAATTTCAACTTTTATTCCGGTAATATAGACCGGCAGAACATAAAATTGTTCGTTCGATTTCATTGTCTGATTAGCATAGAACAATGGCGGCAACATATCAATCTCAACTTTTTGCTTACTTAGTTCTGAAGCAAAAAGTCCATTAATGACATTAATAAACTCACATACCGCATCATATACGTCCTCGTCCACAGCAGCGAAATCCTCTTGCGCAAATGGGCATGCAATCGATAGTAATGCATTTCCTGAACCTGCAATTCCTAAAAATACATCGTGATCATCCTGCATCTGCTGAGAAGACAAGTGTTCAAAAGAATATTCATTAGTTTGGTAAACTTTATCCATATGAATGTGTGGTGTTACAAAACGAACAATATTACGAAGCGCCAATCCAAATAAATCTGAATAATAAGGCTCTTCTATTTTAATAAAAGCAGACGCGGTTTTATCAATATCACCGCTTTTGATTGCTACCATATCTTCATTTGATAGTTGAAATTCTTTCTGACAATCAGTAAGAGCATCCTCAATCTCTTTCAGGGTCAAATACTTTTTGTCAATCACTGTCTGGATAAAAGATAAATATGGATTGCCTTGTAAATCTAGTAGGCAGGCAACCTGTTCATGAGTAAGATATCCCTTCTCAATAGCAAGATCGCCAAAACGTCGATCCATGGTCGCCTGTAACCGATTAATCTCAGAAGCCTGAGAATCGGTCAAAAAACGTTCTGACACAGCAATTAGGCCTAATTTGACGCGAGTCTGACTTTCAGATTTCACAATCTCCGCAAATTGTTCTATGGTTAGTAAATTCTTATGAATCAGGTAATGCCCGCAGAATTGTGTAAACATAAATAACCCCTCCTCTATATAAAGATATTATTTTTAATTGTATAACGTTTTTCGGAAAAAG